>Ga0326726_10002852_pt1 | contig 15829 bp, 12 predicted proteins | sample MHFenrmetagenome_2_FD_207603 | JGI IMG/M metagenome (GOLD analysis project Ga0326726, IMG submission 207603) | Lab enriched peat soil microbial communities from Michigan Hollow, Ithaca, NY, United States - MHF15MN | ecosystem: Environmental > Terrestrial > Soil > Wetlands > Peat | place: USA...
TCGCCCGTCACTTTGGAGTCTTTGGCGAAGTCGGCCTCAGCTACAGCTCGGCGACGACTCGGACATCGACGGTCGAGACCGTGACCACGAGCATCGGCATCAGTCCTGGGGGAGCGACGGTTCGCACCACGACGTTCACGGTGAGATCCGACCTGCATACGCACACGCTTGGCACTCGCAGCGGCGCCGGCGTGATCTTCTACTTCTAGCTGCCTATAATCTCCCGCGCATGACTGGGGTCTGGGGTCTGCTCGCGCTGGCCGCGCTGCTCTGGCCCGATCGCCTCGCCGGTCCGTTCGACGGTATTCCCCTCGATCGCCAGCTCGAAGCCGTCGCCATTGGTCTCGTGCTGACGGCGCTCTGGTGGTTCGATTCCGCGTTCCTCCGCCGCCGCTTTCCGCGCGTCCTCATCGTCCTGTTGTGCGTGTGGAAGCTCTTTTCGTCGGCGGCGCTCGCCCAGGACGGCTGGTGCGTGCGCTTTGACGTGGCGCGGCCCTACGTCAAGGGGCAGACCGGCGCCCCGCACGCCTGGGATCTGCGCGCCGACTGGCGGGCACCCGACCCGCGCTGTTCGGCCATCATGACGCGCGGATACGGCGAGCTTGCCGAGTTTCCCGCGTGGTTCTTCAACCTGCCGCCTCCGAACGACAACTGGCCCGAACCCCTGGACCGCCCGCCGGCCGCGACCGTCGGCATGACCATGCGCGGATTCTTCAGGGCGCCGCGCGCCGGCGCCCTGCGATTCGACATCGGACCGGATGACATCGTGACGGTCACGATCGATGACGATGCAACCGTGGCCCCTATCCAGCGAGGGGTGTCAGCCGGTTTGCATCGCGTCTTCGTCAACGCGACGTTGACCGGTGAGCGTTGGCGCCTGCTGCCGACATGGAAAGGCAGTGACGTGTTTGCGGGCGGCCTCGCGACGGTCACCGAGCCGCGGACGATCGACCGGCTCGTCCGTCCGTGGGGGGCGTGGATTCCGGCACTCCTCGCGACGTTTCTGCTCGGCGCCTGGTTCCTTTCAGCCGTGCGGCGAACGCGCGAACCCCGGGCAATCGGGTGGGCGCTTGTCTCATCGGCGGCCATCATTGCCCTCGTCCTGTTCGGAGGCCAGGAGTGGGGGCGGTGGGGCGTGGCCGGCCTGATACTGGCGCCGCTCGTACCCGCAGGCTCTCGTCTCCGCAACCGGTACGGCGCATTCGTGCTCGTTGGCATCCCGTGGCTTTCCTTTGTCGCTGCCAGCGCGTTCCACGCCGTCGGACGGTTCGTCCTCTACGGATCGGGCAGCGACTACTGGATGTTCCAGCGATACGCGTACCGCATCGTGATGCAGGGTTACTGGCTCGAAGGCGGGTCGCCGACGTTCTGGTTCCAGCCGTTGTACCGCTGGATCGCCGGCCTGCTGCACGTGATCTTCGGCGATTCGAGTGTCGGCGAATGGTACTGGGACGCCGCGTGTCTGCTGACGGGATCGCTCCTGACATTCTGTCTCGTGAGGCGCCTGGCGGGATTCCGCTGGGCGCTGGCCGCAGCCGTCCTCCCGCTGGCGATCTTCGTCCTCGGAACGCCGAAATATCTCATCGGGCTCGGACTCGGGGAGATCAGCTCGATGGGACTGATATCCGCCGCCGCCCTGTTCGCGCTGCGCAGTCGCCACGGTGCCCTGCGGTGGGCCGTCGTCGCGGGCCTCTTCGCGACGCTCGCGTTCTACACGCGGCTCAACAATCTGCCGATGGCCCTCGGCACTGCCGTCTTCGCGATCGGACATGGCCGCCGCTGGTGGCGCCCGGCCGCGACGATAGTCTCCGTCGTGGGACTCGGGGTTCTACTGTTCGCGTGGCGAACCTGGCACTACACAGGCGTGTTCAGCATCTTTCACGGCACGCAACGCGATCTGCTGTCGATCTGGCAGCCGTCGCTTCCGCTCGTCACGATCCTTCAGCGGACGGCCGGCAGCGTGATGATGGTGCTGACGGTCAACGATCCGGCGCGTTTCGACGTCGTGGCGTTGCCTGTGCTGGCGGGCGCCCTCGTGGCCGTGCTCGCGATCGTACGCACGCCGCGGCTGCGCGCGATCCCGCTGGCCCCGGTCCTCTATTTCTTCGCGGCCATCTCCGGCGCCCTGGTGGCGCGCGGTTCGGCGTACGCGGGCCGCTTCTCGATGCACATCCTCCCGATCGCCTGCGCGCTCGCGGCGTGCGGCCTGGCCGTCGTGCTTCGGCCCACGATCCGACAGCCAGGCGCCACACCGCGATGGTGACCGACATTCCTGTCGCGGAGTCGGGACGCCGGCGGTACGCGCGGCATGCTGTGCTCGCTGTCCTGTACGTGATCGTGTGCGGCGTGATGGTGGCGCCGATCTGCAACCTGACCCATCTGGCGTCGGCGAGTCACGGCGGCGATTCCCGGCTCATCATCTGGACGCTCGCGTGGGACAACCACGTCTGGCTCGACCGGCTTCCGTCGCTGTTTGACGCCAATATCTTCTATCCCGCCACGAACGCCCTCGCATACAGCGAGCACCTGCTCGGCATCAGCTTTTTCACCCTTCCGGTGTACGCGCTGACGCGAAATCCAGTGCTGGCCTATAACCTCGTCTGGCTCCTGTCGTTCCTGCTCAGTGCGTTCGCGGCGCACGCGCTGGTGTGGCGGCACACCCGCGATCATCTGGCCGCGACCATGGCTGGGCTCGTCTTCGCGTTCTGCTTCTACCGCATGCATCAGGGCCACGGGCATCTCCATGTGATCTGGGCCTTCCTGATCCCCTTCTCGCTCCTGACGCTCGAACGCTGGGTCGTGACGCTGTCCTGGCGATGGCTGGCCGTGTTCGTCGTCATCGTCACGCTGCAGGCGCTCAGCTCCTGGTATCAGGCGGTGCTGATTTTTGTCGCGGACGCGTTCTTCATGCTGTGGCTCCTGCTCGCGGAGCAGGCGGTGCCGAAGACTCGAGTGATGCGCCTCGTCCTTCAGGCGGCCGCCGGCGCCATCGTCGCGCTCGCCATCGTCGCGCCATTCGCGAAGCATTACGGTGTGCTGGCCGCCGTGACACCGCGCGAAGCGTTCAGCAACGCCGCGGACCCGGCCGCCTACGTGGTCCCGCCCGAGAACACAGTCGCCGGACAGTGGCTCGTCGCACATGGCGTGAAGGGGCCTCGATGGATCTGGGGCGAGCAGACGGTCTTTCTCGGATGGACGGCGCTCGCGCTGGCGATCGTGGGTGCGGCCGGTTCGTTCAGGCCCGCCGATTCTGGTGCCCGCCGCCTGCGCTTCTTCGTCGTGCTGGCGATGATCGCGATCATTCTCTCCGCCGGGCCCCTCACGTCCGAAGTGGCCGGCAATGTCTGGGGATGGAGCCCCTTCGGCCTCCTGGTGCGAATTCCAGGTCTCAGCCTGTTCAGAGCGCCGGCGCGGTTCACCGTGCTCACGACGCTGGCCATCGCTGTCCTCGCCGCGGCGGGCTGCGCGACGCTACACGCCCGGTTCGGACGGCTCGGGCGCCTGCTGACGGTCGCCGCCATGGTGACGTTCCTGGTCGAATCCCGCGTCGTCAATTTTCCGGGCGGCGGACAGCCGGTGATGCCGATTCCCGACGTCTACAAGCGGCTCGCCAGCCTGCCGCCAGGCCCTGTCGTCTCGCTGCCGGATTACGCGGGAACGCCTGTCGCGTTCGACGAAGCCAACTACGAATTGTTTTCGACCGCTCACTGGCATCCGATTGCCAACGGATACTCGCGCGAGGAGCCGCGCGGTTTTCGTGCCTTGATGGATCGGCTGAAGACGTTTCCTGCGCCGAGTTCGCTCAATGCGATGCGGGAAACCGGCATTCGCTATGTCGTGGTCCGCGCCGCGACGGATCCGTTGCAGACAGGGACCTCGGGGCCGTCCAACGAGGTACGTCTCGTCGGCCACTTCGACAACGACTTCCTGTTCGAGGTGCTGCCACGGTGACGTCCGGCTAAAGCCGGACGCTCCGCACGGTTCCGCGCAACTCTGGATAGCTGGAAAGGAATTCCTCCGAGTACTCTCCTTCGAGCGGCTCGCCGAGCTGCTTCTTGATCATCGCCGCGTTGGCGACCGACTTCGCCGAGAAGTGGTTGTTGGTGTACAGGTAAGCCTTCCTGACGATCTCGCGCGCCGCGCCGAGGGTCTCCGCGAACTCGCTGACTTCGTCGGTCGAATAGAGATAGTTGTAGCGATCCTCGGCCTTGTCGTGCGTCCACCACTGCGCGGCGTTCCTGCCATGCAGGCGCATGTAGTAGAAGCCGGGGATGTTCGGCAGCTGATTCTGACGAATTGACAGCCGGAACTTCGGCTCGTCGATCTGGACGAGCGCAGCGCCCGACGCGTCGAGCAGCGCGAGCGTCTCCCCGAGCGTGTCGCTCCACGTGGCGTGACGCAGTTCGACGGCGACGGAATAGCCGGCAAACGCGTGAAGCAGCCAGGCGAGGTAGTCGCGCGACGGCCCATCGCTCTTGAAGCTCGGTGGGAACTGGGCCAGCAGCGCGCCCATCTTTCCGCTCGACGCGAGCGGATCGACGCCTCGCCTGAACTCGTCGAGATCCGACTGGTTCGGCCTCGCGAGGACGTCGAGCAACGCCTGGGCCGCGGCGTCTCCCTCCGCGGCGCCTTTCACGTACGCCTGCTTGAACATCTTCGGGTGCGTGAACTTCTGGTACAGCTTGACGGAGAACTCGAACCCTTGCGGCGTGCGTTCCGACCACGCTCGAGTGACCTCGGGCCGCGGCTGCCCGTAGAACGTCGAGTTCACCTCGACCGTGTTGAAGTGCTCGGCGTAGAACGACAGCTCGTCGAAGCCCTTCGTGCGGCCACGCGAAGGCGGATAGAAGATCCCGTTCCACGTGCCGCGGCCTGACGGGTAGTTCCAGCCGCTCGTGCCGATGCGGAGGTCCGCAGCGCCCATCGACATAGAATAGTGAGAGGTCGATGCTCACGGTCAACGAAATCTTCCATTCGATTCAGGGTGAATCGACGCGCGCCGGCGATCCGTGCGTGTTCGTCCGTCTGACGGCCTGCGATCTCCGCTGCACCTGGTGCGACACGGAGTACGCCTTCTACGAAGGCCGCAAGATGTCGATTGACGACGTCGTACAGAAAGTCGACGGCTACGGTTGTCCGTTGGTTGAAATCACCGGCGGCGAGCCGCTGCTGCAGGCCGATGTGTACGAGTTGATGGAGCGCCTGCTTGCCGGCGGCCATACCGTGATGCTCGAGACCGGCGGCCACCGGCCGATCGATCGCGTGCCGACGGACGTGATCAAGATCGTCGATGTGAAATGTCCGGGCAGCGGCGAATCGGCGAAGAACGACTGGCACAACCTCGAGCGGCTCGCACCGCACGACGAGGTTAAGTTCGTGATCGCCGACCGCATGGACTACGAGTTCGCCAGGGACGTCGTGTGCCGCCGGCTCACGGCTCGCGCCGCCGCGATTCTGTTTTCTCCGGTCCACGGCAAGCTCGATCCCAGGACACTGTCCGAATGGGTCCTCGCCGACCACCTGCCGGTGCGCGTTCAGCTCCAGATCCACAAGATCATCTGGGCGCCGGACACCCGAGGCGTGTGAATCGGGTGAACGGGTGATTGGGTGATCTGGTGATTGCGTTCACGCCGCGAGCGATCGCCAAATCACCAGCTCCGATCACCAAATCACGAGATCACCAAATCACCACATCATGCGTGCGGTAGTCCTGCTGAGCGGGGGCCTCGACTCGTATACCGCCGCTGCCGTCGCGAAAGCCGATGGCTTCGTGCTGAATGCGCTCACGATCCATTACGGTCAGCGTCACGCGCGCGAAGTGCAGTCGGCCCGGCAGGTGGCGCGGGCGCTTGGTGTCGAGCAGCACAAGGAACTGACCGTCGACCTGCGTCCCATCGGCGGCTCCTCGCTCACGTCTGACGCCGACGTCCCGCGCGACCGCGATCTGGATGCCGCGGACATCCCCTCGACGTACGTTCCCGCCCGCAACACGATCTTCCTTTCGCTCGCGCTCGGGTGGGCCGAAGTGATCGGCGCCCGCGATCTCGTGGTCGGCGTCAACGCGCTCGACTACTCCGGGTATCCCGACTGCCGGCCCGAGTTCGTCCGGGCGTTCGAGGCGCTGGCCAACGTCGCGACTCGCGCGGGCGTCGAAGGCGCACGCTTCCACATCCACACGCCGCTCATTCAGCTGTCGAAGGCCGACATCATCCGCCGCGGCATCGAGCTTGGGCTGGACTACGGCCTCACGCACAGCTGCTACGATCCGGCGCTCTCCGGACTCCCGTGCGGACACTGCGACAGCTGTGTCCTCCGCGCGAAGGGCTTCGCCGCGGCCGGCGTGGCCGACCCGTTGCTTCTGCGCTAAGATCGCGCGGAATCCTTGAGGTTTCTCAGCAGACAACCCATCCTCCGGCAGGTGATTTACGGGGCCGCGGTGCTGGTCCTGCTCCTCGCCGCCACGATTGCCTGGTCCGCCATCCTGACGCGCGACGAGCGCGCCAGCGAGGTCCGCGAAGAAGCCGGCTCGATTGCGGCCGCCGCCGCCGCGGTGTTCAACGAGTACTTCACGAGCCTGGACGCGAGTGCGGCGATGCTGCAACTCCATCCCTCCGTGCGGGCGCTCGACGGCGACGTCTGCAAGCCGTTGTTCGTCCGCATCCTGCACGATCAGCCGCTGCTGAACGACGTCCTGTTGCGCGCGGCCGATGGTCGTCTCGTGGCCACAGGCGTCGAGCCGCGAGTCGCGCAGCCGCCGGCTCCGCCGTTCATGTTTCAGGTGGTCAGAGAGGGCCGTCCGGCCGTCAGCCAGCTGATGGTGGGCCCGATTACCGGGCGTCAGACGGTCCTTCTTGCGTTCCCGGTCCGCGGGGCTTCCGGTGTCGTCAACGGCGTTCTCGGTTTCAGCCTCAACCTCCCGCGCCTCGGACGGCTGTTCGCGGGACTCACATTGCCGGCGGGCTCGACGGTCACGCTGGTCGATCGAAACGGCCGCGTCATGGCGCGCAATCTCGAGCCCGAGAAGTTCATCGGCTCGACGTTCGAGGCTCCCGTCCAGGACCCCGCGGCCGTGCCCCGGACGTTCATGCGGGCCGATTCCGACGGCGTCGAGCGTTTTCACGGCAACGCGGTCATCGACAGAGGGCCGTGGCTGCTGAGTGTGGCCATTCCGCGGTCCGAAGTTCTGGCGCGGCTGGCGCCGCTCTGGCGGCGCAATCTCATCATCATCGCTCTCGCGCTCCTCTGCGTCGTCACGCTGACCCTGTGGATCTCCTGGCAGACAGCGCTCGATCTGAACCGGCTGCGCGGCGTCGCGCAGCTGATCGCGGAAGGCGACTTCTCGCCGCCCGAACAGGCACCCACGCACAACCTCGAAAGCGGGCAGCTGCAGGAATCGTTCGTGATGATGGCGGCGCGCCTGCGCGAGGCGCGCGCCACGCACGGACAGCAGCTCGAAGAGGAGCGCAAGATGCGCGAGGCGATGCAGTCGCTTCAGCGGCAGGTGGTCCGTCAGGAACGTCTCGCGGCCGTGGGCGTCCTCGTGTCCGGCGTCGCGCACGAGCTCAACAACCCGCTGCAGGCGATCCTCGGGACGCTGGAACTCCTCGAACGCCGGCAGGACCTCGAGCCGGGTCTTCGCGATGAAATCGGCTTCGTCAAGACGCAGAGTGGCCGCGCCCGCGAGATCATCCGGAACCTGTCGCGCTTCAGCGCCCAGCAGACCGGGCCGCCGGCCGACGTCGATCTCCGGGACGTCATCAACGAAGTACTGCAGCTGCGGAAGCGCGATCTCGAGATGTCGCCCATCACACTCGACGTGGAGATCTCGTCCGTCCGGCAGGTGCACGCGAGCTTCACCGAGCTGGAGCAGGTGCTGCTCAACTTCATCATCAACGCGCAGCAGGCCATCGAAGGGCTGCAACGGCCCGGCCGGATTCTGATCAAGTTGTCGGACGTCGGGAAGCGGGTGCGCCTCGAGGTGCGCGACAACGGGCCCGGCGTGCAGGCGGCCGACGAACGGAAGCTGTTCCAGCCGTTCTTCACGACGAAACCAATCGGCAAGGGCACCGGCCTCGGCTTGTCGGTGAGCTACGGGATCATCGACTCCTACGGCGGCGTCATCGGCTATATCAACAACGAGGACGGCGGCGCGACGTTCTTCTTTGAACTGCCCGCGGCCAACCCCGGCGCGGAAGAGGCTCCGGCCACGAATGACCGATCGTCTGTACTACGCGGACGCGTACTGCCGGGACTTTAGCGCCACCATCACGCGCGTCAACCGCCGCGACGGGCGGACGATCGTCGTGCTCGATCGCACGGCGTTCTACCCGACGTCAGGCGGTCAGCCGTTCGATATCGGGACGCTTGTAGCGCGGCCCTTTGAGGGCCGCGATGGCGGGCCTGAAAGGCCCGCTCTACCCGTCGTCGACGTCATCGACGACGACGATGGCAGCGTCGCTCACGTGCTCGATGACGCCGAGCCGCCGGCGGGCGCCGAGCCGGCCGTGGGGCAGACCGTCCACGGGACGATCGATTGGGCCCGCCGCTTCGATCACATGCAGCAGCACACCGGCCAGCACGTCCTCTCGGCCGCGGTCGATCGATTGTTCGGCGTGCGGACCGTGAGCTTTCATCTCGGCAAGGAGGCGTCGACGATCGATCTGGCCCGGGAGCTCTCCAGGGACGAGATTGCCGCCGCCGAAACCGAAGCCAACCGCGTCATCTCGCAGAACCTGTGCGTGTCGATTCGCTTCGTGAGCGCGGAAGACGCGGCGGCGCTGCCGCTGCGGAAGGAATCGCAGCGCGAAGGCACGTTGAGGCTCATCGAGATCGACGGCTTCGATCTCTCGGCGTGCGGCGGCACCCACGTCGAGCGCACGGGATCGATCGGCGTAATTGCGACCGGCGCCGTCGAGCGCTTCAAAGGTGGACAGCGCCTGGAGTTCTTCTGCGGCGGCCGCGCGCTCGATCGGTTCCGATCCATGCGCGACACGATCGCCGGCGCCGTGCGGCTGCTGTCGGTTCTTCCGGGCGAGGTCCCCGGTGCCATCGACCGGCTTCTGATCGACGTCCGGGACCAGCAGCGGACGGTCACTGCGCTGAAGCAGGATCTGGCGTCTTACCGGGCTGAAGAAATGGCCGCCGCCGCCGAGCCGTCGGCCGCCGGCCGGCTCGTTCTCCGCGTCGTCGAGGGCGACGCCAACGGCCTCAGATCGCTCGCATCGGCCGTCGTCTCCAGACCGGGCTTCATCGTGGTGCTCGTGTCGGCTTCCCGGCCGGCGCTTGTCGTGGCGGCGCGGTCGCAGGACGCCTCGATGCCGGCACATGACGTGGTCAAGGCGCTGACGGCGACTTTCGGCGGGCGCGGAGGCGGAAGGCCCGAGCTCGCCCAGGCCGGCGGACTCGACGGGACGCCGGAAGAGATCCTCGCGGCCGCGCGTGCGGCCGTTTCGTAACGACTGAGCACTGCATTAGACTGTCGCGCGATGGTCCGTGGATCTGTCGCGCGTGTCGTCTGCGCTGTTCCGGCGGCACTCGTGCTCCTGTTCGTCAGCGCTCCTCATCCGAAGGCCGCCGCGCGGTACTCCGTCCACCGGCTCCCGAACGTCGTTCAGCTTGAAGACGCGTCGCGTCGTACCGTCGTGTCCATCGCGACGTCGGTTGGAAACATGGCGTTCAGCATGGCCGTGAACGGCACGAATGTTCTTCACTGGCCGTTCGCGACCGTCGAAGAGTTCGCCGCCAAACCGGCGATGAGCGGCGTTCCGTTCCTGGGGCCGTGGGCCAACCGGCTCGACGAGCAGGCGTTCTTCGCCAACGGAAAGCGGTATCCGTTCGACATGGAGCTTGGCAACGTGCGCGGTGCGATTCCGATTCACGGCTTCCTCACGACGAATTCGAACTGGACGTTCGTCGAAGCCAAAGCCGACGACGCGTCCGCCTGGACCACGGCCCGCCTTGATTTCTACAAGCAGCCGGCCTGGATGAAGCAGTTTCCGTTTGCCCACTCGATCGAGATGACACATCGGCTGCGCGGCGGCATCCTCGAGGTGGAGACGACGATCCAGAACCTGGCCGTCGAGCCGATGCCCGTGGCCATCGGATTTCACCCGTACTTCCGCCTGACGGACTCGACGCGCGACGAATGGACGGTGTCGGTCGGCGCCCGCACGCACTGGCGCCTGTCGCCGGCGAAGATTCCCACGGGCGAGACCGAACCGATCGAGCGCCTGTTTGCGGATCCGCGCGCGATCGCGCTCAAGGACTACGATCTCGACGACGTGTTCAGCGACCTGGTGCGTGATTCGGCAGGACGCGCGGTGATGTCGGTGAAGGGGAGGGCGCAGAAGGTCGACGTCCTCTTCGGCCGCAACTGGCGTTCAGCGGTCGTCTGGGCGCCGAAGCCGACGCCCGCGGCTCCCGATCGGCAGTTCATCTGCTTCGAGCCGATGGCCGGAATCACGGACGCGATGAACCTTTCGCAGAAAGGTCTGTACAAGGAGCTCCAGAACATTCCGCCGGGCGGGACGTGGCGGGAGAGCTTCTGGATTCAGCCAGCGGGGTTCTGATGATGCGTGTGTCTTCGTTACTAGTGGCGTTGGCGCTCGCGGGTGTTTCAGCCGGAGCGCAGGACCTTCATCCCGGCGACTACCCGCCGGCCGACATCGAGTACGGCTCACGTATCTACGCGGCGCAATGTTCGACCTGCCATCTGCCGACCGGGGACGGCATCGCCGGCGTCAACCTGCGCGCCGGAAAGTTCAGAAACGCGGTGTCGAGGGACCAGGACCTCGCGCGGATCATCACGACGGGCATCCCTCAGACCGCGATGCCGCCGTTCAAACTTGATGCGGGCGAGGTCTCGGGAGTCATCGCGTACCTCCGGAACATGAACACGTTCGATCCCGCGTCGGTGAAGCCCGGCGACGCGCGCCGCGGGCAGGCGTTGTTTGACGGCAAAGGTCGCTGCGCGACCTGCCATCGCGTGAACGGGAAGGGGCCGCGCTCCGCTCCGGATCTGAGCGACGTCGGCGCCCTCCGCAGCGCCGGCTCTCTCCAGCGATCGCTCGTCGATCCGAGCAGCCAGATGATGCCGATCAACCGCCCGGTGCGCGCCGTGACGAAAGACGGCAAGGTCATCAACGGCCGGCGGCTCAACGAAGATACGTACTCGGTGCAGCTGATCGACGATCAGGAACACCTGCTGTCGTTGACCAAGGCGGACCTGCGCGAATACACGATTCTCAAGACGTCGCCGATGCCGTCGTTCAAAGACTCGCTCAGCACGGACGAGCTGTCCGACGTCGTGTCGTATCTGCTTTCTCTGAAAGGACTGTAAGGCGATGGCCGAACGACGAACACGCGCGCTGCTGCTGTCCCTTCCTCTCCTCGCGCTCATCGCGTTGCTGTCCTCCGGCCTGCGGGCGCAGACAGCCGTGTCCGCCGATCGGCTGGTCAATGCCGCGAAGGAGCCGCAGAACTGGTTGACCTACTCCGGCGGTTACTTCAGCCAGCGGTACAGCACGCTCAATCAAGTCGACCCGACGAATGTCAGGAATCTCGAGCTGAAGTGGATCTATCAGGGCGCGGTGGCCGGCGGCTGGCAGACGACGCCGCTCGTGGTCGACGGCGTGATGTACATCACCCAGCGGCCGAACGACGTGCTCGCGCTCGACCCGAAGACCGGCCGTGTCTTCTGGACGTACCAGTACGTGCCGTCGCCCGAGGCGCGCGTCTGCTGCGGATCCAACAACCGCGGTCTCGCGATTCTGGGAGACACGCTTTTCCTGGCCACGCTGGACGGTCAGCTCATCGCGCTGGACGCGAAAAACGGCCGGCCGGTGTGGCGCACGCCCGTCGCCGAGCCCAAAGCCGGCTACTCGCTCACGCTTGCGCCTCTCGTCGTGAAGGACTCGGTCATCGTCGGCGTCGGAGGCGGCGAGTACGGCATTCGCGGATACATCAGCGCGTACGACGCGAAGACCGGAAAGGAGCGATGGCGCTTCTACACGGTTCCTGGTCCCGGAGAGCCCGGCCACGAAACCTGGCGGTCGTGTCCGCCGAATCCGGTGACGTTCTGCGATCCGGACGCGTGGAAACACGGTGGCGGGTCGATCTGGGTGACAGGGTCGTACGATCCGGTGGCCAACCTGACGTATTGGGGCGTCGGCAACGCTGGACCTGATTGGAGCGCGGATCAACGTCCAGGCGACAACCTGTACACGGACTCTGTCGTGGCGCTCGACGCCGACACCGGAAAGCTTCGCTGGCACTACCAGTTCACGCCGCACGATCGGTACGACTACGACGCCGTGCAGATTCCCGTGCTCGCCGATATCAACTGGAACGGCGGGCCCGTCAAGGCGATGCTCTGGGCGAATCGCAACGGGAACTTCTACGTGCTGGATCGGATCACCGGCCGTTTCCTGATGGGGAAGGCGTTCGTGAAGGCGAACTGGCTCAGCGGATTCGACGAGAGGGGAAAGCCGATCCAGACGCCACAGCCGGCCGGCATGCCGACGTGGCCAGGCAATCAAGGCGGCACGAACTGGTACTCCCCGTCGTTCAGTCCGCGGACGGGCCTCTTCTACGTGTCCGCGTGGGAAGACTACGCCACGATCTTTGCCGGGACGCCGATCGAATATCGGGAAGGGCAGCAGTTCGGCGGCAACGCCAGCCGGCCGTACGTCGCCGTGCCGGGCGCGCCTGCGGTCGGAGGTGGACGTCGCGGCCCGGTCAACAACTGGACCGAGGCCGCGGGTCACGGCGCGGTCATCGCGATCGATCCCGAAAACGGCGCGCACAAGTGGAAGTTCGACATGACCGACGTGACGATCGGCGGCATTCTGACGACCGCGTCGGATCTGCTCTTCACCGGCAACAACGAAGGCTATTTTCAGGCGCTCAACGCGCGAACGGGCGCGCTGCTCTGGAAGGCGAGCCTGGGCGCGCAAATCGCGAGTGCGCCGATCACGTATCAGGTAGACGGCAAGCAGTACGTGTCGGTGGTTTCGGGTCTGTCGCTCGTGACGTTCGCGCTGCGGGACTGATTGCTACGTACCGCGAATCTTCTCGATCTTCCGGTCGCGCTCCGAGGTCAGCCGTTCGCGCTGGCGGCGATACTCCTGCTCGAGCACCTCACGCGGCTCCGGTTCGAGGATTCTCCGCAGCGCCGACTCGTGCAGCACCTGCTGCTCGGCCAGCTTCGCCTCGTAGAAGTTGCGGATTTCGGCAATCGCAGCCTTTTGCTCGCTGGTGACCGGCGTCGACGTCACTCCCGCGGCCTCGTCGCTTTTTCGAAGCCGCTCCATCGCGAGCTCGTACGCCGATTTCGGGGCCGAGTCGTCTGGCATCGTGGTTACTTCTTCGCTTTCTCGTCCATCCACTGATAGAGCCGCCGGACGCCGCGGATGTCCGCGCCCGAGCCTTGAATCTGCGGGAAGGCGGATTTGTATTTTGTCAGGTCCACCTGCTGTGCGGTCTGCTCGGCGGTCCGGCCCTGCTGCCGCATCTCGGCGCCCTGCTTCATGAGATCCGCCAGGTAGCCCTGGAACGCCGTGATCAGGCCCTTGTCCTTGAACGGTGCGCCGTGGCCCGGAAGGTCGGTCTCCCAGTCCATCTTCTTGAGCGCCTCGAGCGTCGTCACCCACTCGTCGAACTGCGCGTCGCCCATGTAGGCAATCTGCGATTCCATGAGGTCGCCGGTGCACACGATCTTTTCCTTCGGCAGGTAGATCACGGTGTCGCCGTTCGTGTGGCCGCGTCCGAGAAACAGCAGCTGGACTTCGCGGCTGCCGAGGTTCACGACCTTCTTCTTCGAGTATGTCACGTTCGGCGGCGTCGGCCTGATCTCCTTCAGCTCTTCCCAGCCCTGTTGCGCGACCGCAAGCTGACGTTCGAGGCCCGCCTTCTGCGGCGCATTCGCTTCCTCGGCGATGCGCTTCTTGAGCGTCTCGATGCGAGCCGGCACGTTCGTCAGCTGCGACGTCTGGTACGGCTCGCGGTGCAGGACGTCGAGCTTCTCGATGGCGTACTTCACGTAGTCGTGCGCGATGATGTCGGCTTTCCCCGCATACACCTGGTTGCCGTCGGTGTGGTCGTAGTGAAAATGCGTGTTCACGACGTAGCGGACGGGCTTCGGCGTCACCAGCTTGAGATCTTCGACGAAGGCGCGCGCGGCCGCCGGTGACGTCCCTGTGTCGACGACGAGGACGTCGCGTTCGCCGACGATGGCCACGTTGTTGCTGCCGGTCACCATGGAGCCTGTCGCCGTCGCGTAGAACACGCCGTCGGCGACCTTCTCGAACTTGTACGCCTTGCCGGCGGTGATCCCCGACAGCTCGTTGTAGAACGCGTCGACGTTTGGCACCCGTGGCGCCCAGCCGATGTCATCCGTCTTGAGCTGCATCAGGAGCTGATCTTTCGGAACGCCGCTGCGGACGAGAGCGGTCGCGCGGTCGATCACCGTGTCGAACTTCGTCTTGAACGCCTGCACGTCGGCCTTCGTCAGCACGGGGCCGTTCCCGGGAATGGCCGCGTCGAAGTCGAGCGCGAGGATGCGAGCGAGCACCTGTTTCCACTCGAGGGCGCTGCCGCCTCCGGCGACGCCGGCGTAATCGATCAGCGGTCCCGTGGTGCCGGTCGTCAGCGCGTCGCTGAGCGCGACGACCTTCAAATCCGGGTAGTAGACCACGCTGTCGCCGCTCGTGTGCGAACGCCCGAAGTGGTGAACCTGCACCTCGACGCCTCCGAGCTTCACGACGTACTCGCTGTTGTTGTAGGTGAGGTTCGGCTGAGCCGGCAGCGGGTTGTTCTGATAGGTCTCGAGGTTCCTCTTCAGGTTCTCGTGTCCGAGCACCTGGGCGCCCGCGTCGATGAACTTTCCGGTGTTCCCGGTGTGATCCGCATGATGGTGCGTGACGATCACGAACTTCACCGGTTGATCGGTGACCGTTTTGATTTGCGCGACGAGGTCGTTGTAGTTCTGGTCGCCCGGCAGCTTGGTGTCCATCAGGATCACGCCGGCGTTCGTCAGGCGGACGAGCGCATTCGCACCGGCGCCCGCCACCATATAAAGGCCGGGCTTGACCTGCTGGATTGGCTGGACGCCCTGGGCGGGTCCGCGTCCACCCCGTCCCGGGCCCTGCGCCGTCGGTGATGCCGCGGCGCACGTGATCGCGATCGCGAAAATCAGCTTCTTCATGGCGGCCATCATAGCGCTGGACTCTGCTGTCTCCTCCTCCAATAATGACGGTCCAAACTGACATCTCGCCCCACGGACATGAAAGTGGCCATATGACGACGACCATTCGCGCTGTCCTCGAAAGCGAAGAACTCTCCCAATTGGCGGCCGATGCCGCTCCCACGCTGGTCTGGATGTGCGGCGCAGACAAACTCTGCACCTACGTCAACCAGTCATGGCTGGCCTTCACGGGGCGAACCTTGGACTCCGAGCTGGGCAACGGCCGGGTACAAGGCGTTCACGCCGAGGACTTGCAGAAGAGCCTTGCGATTTTCACGGAGGCGTTCGACCTGCGGCAGCCGTTCAAGATGGAGTATCGACTGCGGCGCCACGACGGGGAATACCGGTGGATCCTCGATACCGGTGTGCCCCGATTCAACGGGGATGGTTCGCTTGCCGGCTACATCGCGTCGTGTGTCGATGTCACGGATTTCAAGCGGGCGGAAACCGAGGGCGCTTACGCCGTCGAGCGGTTGCACCTGGCCATGGAGTCGGGCAAGTCCGTGGGCTGGGACTGGGACCTCAGGACCGGTCGTGACACCTGGTTCGGTGACTTGCGCACGATGTTCGGGATCGACTCCAAGACGC
>Ga0326726_10002853_pt1 | contig 15824 bp, 17 predicted proteins | sample MHFenrmetagenome_2_FD_207603 | JGI IMG/M metagenome (GOLD analysis project Ga0326726, IMG submission 207603) | Lab enriched peat soil microbial communities from Michigan Hollow, Ithaca, NY, United States - MHF15MN | ecosystem: Environmental > Terrestrial > Soil > Wetlands > Peat | place: USA...
ACCTATGCCAGCCAGGTTGAAGCCACTGCTGTTTCCACCGGGAGGGCTTCACGCCAGATCAAGCGATCCGGGTTCTCGGCGCGGCGCCTGATGTTCGCCATCCTGGGTCCATTCATGAAGGCCGCACCTTTCCAGGTGGATGAGATCCTGGCAGGCGGTCAGACCCTTCCAGTGCTGGGCGGACTACGAGTTGTAGATACGTCCGGGCATACTCCCGGTCACATCTCTTTTTTTGAACCGAACTCAGGTGTTCTTTTCTGTGGAGACTCAATGGTGACAGATGAAAATGGCATCCACGGCTCACGTCCCGGTTTAACGTGGGATGATGCGAAAGCAAGGGAATCTGAGAAAATACAGGCCGCCCTGGGCGCGCACATCCTCTGTCCTGGCCACGGACCCGTCGTGATGGAGGCAGCCGGAAAATTTCCTGTGTAGGCAATCAAGCGTCGTAATTTCCAACCTGGGGAAAAATGGTATTTCTATCCTCCAGGTCCAACTTTTTCGTCAACATGAACCGTGGGATTGAACTGCAGATTCTCAGTAATAGCCTTCCATATCCAATCCGATCCGCCAACATTTCCAATCCCCCGTTACTCAGGACTGGATTGCGCAGTGCAAAATGAAACCCGAACCACGGATGTCTGTAAAAAATATTCATTAATACATTCCCCAGCCGGTGACTGCGCCCGATGGAATGGTCCACTCTTTTTTGGTAACTTTCTATGCTACCTGCCAGGATCGCTTTAGCCGCCATGCGGCCGCTTCTAATTGCGAAACGGATCCCTTCCCCGGTGACCGGGTCCACCAGGCCGGCAGCATCTCCGACCAATAAGCTTCTCGCTGTTCCAAGTTTTTCCCTGTGGGTGTAAATTGGGATGGGGTGTCCGTGTCTCACTTGTCCCTCGATTTGGATCCCGAACTGTCCCACCACCCTCTCCATGGCGGATTGTAATTCACCAGGTCGGGGATGCAACCCGCCGATCCCGATCGATAAATGATCAGCTTTTGGAAAAATCCAAACGTACCCAAAGCCTATCTCACCAAAGACCAATAACACCTTGTTAGCAAAGCGTCGTAAGATATTTTCCGGGGCAGAGGCTTCGATCTCGATTCCCCCAGCCATGATTTTCTGTCGCCGCAGACCTAGCGCACGCGCAGTGAATGAGTTTGCTCCGTCAGCCCCGATCAGATACTCTGCTTCAAACCGCTCTCCCCCCACCGTTTCGACGGTTACCTTTTCATCCGTTTCTTTGACGGCCCCGATCTCAGCTCCCTGCCGGATTTCAACTTGTGCATGGCTTAGCAAAAAGGAGTCGAAATCGCTTCTCATCACCATACACATGGAAGGATCTTTTAATGGGATTGTGACCATCTTTTCGCCAAAGAGGTACGAGACGGCATTCACCCTGGTTTGGATCACCTGTTCGAATGAGAATGGAAACTGCTCCAGCACATGGGCTGATACAGCGCCGCCGCAGGGTTTATAGCGCGGCATGGTTTCCTTCTCAAGCATCAGTACCTTTCTCCCGGCCCTCCCTAGAAAAAAAGCGGCAGTGGCTCCCGCAGGGCCGCCGCCGATAATGATCACGTCATACCCAAGCTGCATTTTCTATAATCTCTTTAAGGAAGGTTGAAATCAACAGCGATATAATCATAACACTTTTTCATCCCGTTAAGATAGCATGCTGATAGCAACTGTATTCGAGAGAAGGAGCAAGAAAATGGCTTTCACCCGCGACGACCGAATCCATTCATTTACCCGTATCGTCTCTGCAGGTGTTATTCTCGTTCTCCTGTTGGCTTTTTTGGTCCTATATGTTGTACCTGCTGATACTGACAAGAACTTCTCCTGGACGATTCAACCCCGTACGTCCGCGATCCTGATCGGCGCTGGCTACCTCGCCGGTGGATTTTTCTTTTCCCGGCTACTTGGCGAAAAGAAGTGGCATCGTGTTCAGGCTGGCTTTCTGCCCATCACCGCATTTACGATTTGTATGTTAGCCGCAACTTTATTGCACTGGGATCGGTTTCATCTGGGGACACTTGCTTTTTATTTGTGGACCATCATCTATGCAGTGACGCCTTTCCTGGTCCCATTTATCTGGTGGCGGAATCATGCAACCGGTACAAACGAGCTCGAAAAAGTTGACGTGCAATTCTCTTTACCCTTTCGTTGGGGGTTGGGAATCTTTGGCATATTAGGCATCCTGTCCTTTTTGGGATTATTTGCAGCACCAACAACTCTGATAACCCTTGCTCCCTGGAAGTTGACTGAGCTGACCGCGCGCGTCTTCTCGGGGTGGAGTATTCTCACCTTTGCTACAGTTGTGACAATATCAATGGATGGACGCTGGAGTGCTGCCCGGATACTAATCGAGAGTGCCATGGTTGGTCTTGGATTGACTCTGGTTGGTCTGCCACGCATGTGGAACGATTTCGATCCAGCTAAACCCATGACATATATTTTCGTGGGCGGGATCATTTTTACTCTGGTCGTGTTCATCATCCTCCATGTCTGGCTTGATAAATCAAGTCACACGAAACAGCGCATGGTGATTGCCGGTTCGGGAGGGGAAAACCTGCCCAAGATCCCATAAAACTCGGGATAATTCCCTTCGGAGTACAAGACGGAAACAGCCGGGATACACCCACCAAGATATTATTTCTTCATAGAGCTTTGACTGTCTTTATTTGAGGTTTCTAAGGAGTATTAGCATGAACTGGAAACTCGTCTCTTGGAATGTGAACGGCATCCGGGCTGCAGAGAAGAAAGGTTTCCTGGATTGGTTGGCTGCCAGTGATGCTGATCTGGTGGCGGTCCAGGAGACCAAAGCCCACCCCGAACAAGTATCTGAATTGCTTCAAAACCCACCCGGATACCAGGCAGCCTGGAACTCTGCCGAGAAATTGGGATACAGCGGGACTGTCACCTATTCGAGGCAAACTCCAGTAAAAGTCGTCACCGGTATGAATGAGCCTCGGTTTGACACCGAAGGCAGGGTTCTTATCCACGAATTTGAACCATTTGTATTTTTCAACATCTATTTCCCCAACGGAGGCCGGGGACCCGAATGGGTCGCACACAAGCTGGCTTTTTACCGTCGGTTCCTCGAGGTGGCTCAAGGATATATGAAGGTAAAAAAGCCGGTAATCGCTACCGGTGATTTCAATACCGCCTTTGCAGAGATAGACCTGGCTCGCCCAAAAGAGAATGTGAACCACAGCGGTTTCATGCCTGAGGAACGTGCAGGTCTCGGAGAGTTTTTTGAAATTGGACTGATTGACACCTTTCGATATCTACATCCGGATACGGTGAAATATTCATGGTGGGATATGGTGACTCGAGCTCGTGAGCGCAATGTGGGTTGGCGGTTGGATTATTTCATGGTTTCTCCAGATTTAATGGACCATATCCTCGCTGCAGACATCCACGAGGAGATAATGGGTTCTGATCATTGCCCAATAAGTTTGGTTCTTTCCTTATAATCGCATACGCGTCTCCCCTAAGTACCCTGCTTGGTTCCCTTGCAACCCACCCGGAAACTACGACCATCCGACCCTAGAGGAATTCTTGTAATAACCAACAGCCTGGTCGACTTTTGTCAGACCAGGCTGTTGGTTATTTTAACTTCTGGCGGACCCGACGGGATTCGAACCCGCGATCTCGGCCTTGACAGGGCCGCATGTTTGGCCGCTACACCACGGGTCCAGAAGCGGGCTGAATATACCATACGGGTTTTATAGCGTCAAGGCGCACCGGCTCCATATAGAGATGGATCATTCGGAGTCTTCCCGGATGGGTCGTAAACGTAAACCGTATCTCCAACATTAGCCCAATTATAGAGCCAGTGTGAATCTCCCACCGATAAATTTACGCAACCATGGCTCATTTGATACCCGAACATATTATGCCAGTAGGCTCCGTGCAGCGCCCGTTCTTCATCGAAATACATCGTCCATGGTACATCTTCCAGGTAATAATAATCAGAGCGGTCAGCCTCGGTTGCGCCGCTCATCGTCTCTGCTGGTTTCTTAATGTAAATATGGAAGGTACCCGGTCTTGTCCAAAAGGGAGCTACGCCTGAGGAAACCAGCGTGGCAAACACAAGTCGGTTGTTGTCATAAACAGATATCGTTTGCTCAAACAAATTGATTTCAATCCAGCGGCTGCCAGTCACCCCTTTCGGAGGTGAGGTATGTGGGTCCACCCGTGCCACCTCGCGGGAATCTAACCACTCACCTGGGCCAACCAGATTCCAGGTCAGGTTGCTGGCTTCCTTTGTATCGTAAATTTGGACAATATTGTACCGGTAAAATGTATTGCTCGATTCAGGGCTGTTCAGACCGGGAGCAGTGCGGGGGGTGGTCTCGCCCATCACCCATCCAAATGGGCGCGGCGGCTGGGAACTGAAAGCCAACCCCTGGAATGCTGGGACAGCCTGACGCCCTCCGTCCATGCTGATCAAATTTCCCGAGCGAAGTCGGTAATAGGAAGTTCCGTTCTGGTCTGTTTCGACCCCCACATAAGATACGTAAAGTTCGTATCCCGGCGCGATTTGACTGGATGGCTGGTTATTGACAGCATCTTCCACCGATGAATATAACGCCGCCCCCTTGTTGGTGACTTTAAAATAATGATATGGGATGTCGTTAAGCTCTGCAAGGGGCTTGTATGCTGGAAGTGGCAGAATGGGATATGGAATGCCGGTTGCATTGATTTGAGCCAGATACTCGGATGGACCAAGAGGAAGACAACCATCCGGTGCAGTTTCATAGACTCCGGGTGGACAAACCACCGAACCCGAATCCGGCTCAGCAATTGGAATGGCGCCGCGATGAGTCGCAGCAGTTGTCCTGGTCTGAGGCAGGCTCTCCAGCACAAAAAAAACGGCAAAAAGGGAAATCAGGATTCGGCGCATTGGGTACTTTATTGGACGGGAAAGGATTATAGCATGTTTTCTTGGCTGTCTTTTTTGTAAACCGTCTCCCTTTAAAAGAATATGGGTGGTAGCTTGACACAATATGCGCCATGTGCTAAATTTACTTAAGGTTCCAAGGAGGCAATTTTGGCAAAGAATCGCATCCAACTTATGGTTGACCGCTTGCGGGAGCTGCAGGCATCTTCGCCCGATACGGAGGCCTCAGCCGTTGTTAGTGTGGATGGTTTGAGCATTGCCTCCGCCCTGCCCCATGGAGTCGAAGAGGATCGGGTCTCGGCTATGTCAGCTGCAATGCTCTCGCTTGGTGAACGGATTGCGACTGAATTAGGGCGGGGGTCTCTGGAGCAGGTTTATATCAAGGGGGAGAAAGGATATGTTATTCTGATGTCAGTGGGGCAGGAAGCCGTGCTCACCGCCCTCGCGCGCGGACAAGCCAAACTTGGTTTGATCCTCCTTGACATGCGGCGCACATCGGAAGACCTCCTGAAACTAATATAAGGTGGCGAAGGCAATGCAGCAGATCCCAAAAAGTGGTTACTATAACACCAACAAGTTCGCCCGTATCGCACTACAAGCCTATGAAGAGGTTATGGGGAAAAATGGACTGAATGCCATATTGAACCTGGCCGGATTGAGCATCTTGATAGATAATTATCCACCCGATAACCTGGAGCGACAGTTCGATTTCGCCGATTATACTGCCATCCATGTCGGGTTGGAAACATTGTATGGCTCTCATGGCGCGCGCGGGTTGGCTTTGCGTGCCGGGCACTCAACCTTCAGCGACGTCCTTAAGGGTTATGGGGCATTGGCAGGGGTGAGTGACCTGGCTTTCAAGGTACTGCCGCTACAGACCAAGATTCGCATTGGCTTGCCGGCCGCAGCCAAAATCTTTTCTCAAGTTTCCGACCAGCTGACCAGTGTGGATGAAACGGACGATGCCTTCATTTGGACGATCCACCGCTGCCCAACTTGTTGGTCTCGCAAAGGTGCAGATAAACCAGTTTGCTATATTACCACAGGGCTGCTACAGGCAATGCTCAACTGGGTCTCAGGGGGCTTGGAGTTTAGGGTCAACGAATCCAAGTGCTGCGCGGTGAGTGATACCGTTTGCGAGTTTGTCATACAAAAAGAACCCCTCTCTTAAGAATAAACCCATGACCGAGGTAAAACCAAAGCTTCTGATAATTGAAGACGACCTCGATCTGGCTGATATGTTGACTGCGTACTTTCGCGTCGAGGGATATGAGGTCGTCACGGTGAATGAGGGGGAGGAAGGAATCCACGCATACAAAACTTCACATCCGGATCTTATCATATTGGACATTCATCTCTCCGATATCAATGGAGTTGAAGTCGCGAGCCGGTTGCGCGGTAGCCACCGGGCGGCTGATATCCCCATCATTTTCTTGACCGATAAACGCGAACTCATCGATGATTTGAAGGGACTTGAACTGGGCGTGGATGGATATATCACCAAGCCATTCGATGTCCAGGATCTGCGTTTGCGTGTCCGCAATGTATTGCGGCGGGTCAGCCAGGATAGCTTGACCAATCCGGTAACCGGTTTACCGGAGGGAAACTTGGTCGATGAGCACCTGAAAGAATGCCTTCAAAAAACGGATTGGACAGCGCTAATCATATCCCTTGAAAACCTGAATACCTTCAGGGATATCTATGGATTTGTTGCTTCGGATGATGTCATGCGGGCAGTCAGCTTGATGCTTCAGAATGCGATTCGGGAAACTGGGAGTCCTGAGGATTTTCTGGGACATATCGACACCGCAGTTTTTGTTCTGATCACCATGCCTGAGGTTGCCACAAAACTGGAAAATCGAATATATGGTCGCCTGGAGAGATCTCTGGAATATTTTTATCCCATCAAGGATCGCGAAAAATCTGCCAGGGAAAATAAGCGCTTGGTCTTTAAGATAAGATTATTACAGTCAAGCGACTCTAAAATTTCGACCCTCGAAGATCTCAAGGATTCCTTCTGGCGCAATATATAGAAGGAGCATTCTTGCGAATTGTCGTTATTATTCCAACCTACAACGAAGCGGAGAACCTGCTAAAACTGGTCTCCGCTTTGCTTGCGGTCCCTTTGGATATCAACGTCCTGGTAGTGGATGATAACAGTCCCGATGGTACTGGGCACATCGCCGATGATCTGGCTGCTGAGAATTTGGGACGCGTCCGGGTGATGCACCGTTCCGGGAAATTGGGGCTCTCTTCTGCATACCTTCAGGGTTTTCAAGTCCTATCCGGGGAATCCTTGGATGCCATAGGTCAGATGGATGCTGATTTCTCCCATGATCCTGCAGTATTGGTTGAAATGGCGAAACGCCTCGAAACCTGCGATCTGGTACTCGGTTCGCGTTACATATCTGGCGGCAGCACCGCTGATAATTGGCCTGTCTGGCGAAAGGCACTTTCAGCCTGGGGAAATTTCTATGCGCGCAGCATTTTGCAGATTCCACAACGAGACGTAACGGGTGGATTTCGCTTATGGCGGCGCGAGACCCTCGCGGCAATGCCGTTGGAGCGGGTCAAAGCCAGCGGGTATGTTTTTATGGTTGAAATGGCTTACCTGGCTTGGTGCTTGCAGTTTACAATCGGTGAAGTCCCCATTTATTTTGCAGACCGTCGTTTGGGGGAGTCAAAAATGTCGTTCAAGATCCAGGCAGAAGCAGCAGCTCGGGTTTGGCAGGTATTATGGGCATACCGGGATTTGCGTCGAAAGGGGAAGACCGGGCGGGTTCAATAATTCAGAGTTGACGTCCCCTGAAATCTAATATTTTTAAGCTTAATCGTAAGCACTGATTTTGGTTTTTTATCCTTTCTGGATGTTATCAAGTTTGGTGATTATTTACTGATCGGATATTCACTAACCAATTTCCCCCACTCTTCCAAACTAAGTGTCTCGGCTCTCCTTTTGGGGTCAATTCCAGCCACAGAGAGCAAGGCTTCCGATTGAACAGGTGCGATACGCAATCCGCCCGATAGGGCATTTCGCAGGGTCTTTCGCTTTTGCGAGAATCCCGCTTTAATAATGGTGAAGAAAATACCCAGCTTGTCTGTCGGAATGACGGGTTGCGGGAAAAGTTCTACGCATAGCACAGCCGAGTCTACCTTTGGCCGGGGGTAAAAAGCTCCCGCATTGATGATATCTCCAATCACCGGTTTGCCATATACCTGCACGCTCAAAGCCAACAAGCTCATTTTTCCCGGTCCTGTACAGATGCGCTCTGCAACTTCCTTTTGGATTGTCAGCACCATGCGGCTTGGACGTGGGTGGGCTTCCAGCAGGTGGCGGATAACTATCGATGTTATGTAGTAGGGGATATTTGCGATGACAACATAACCTGTATTTTCGATTATTTCAGCCGGATCGATTTTTAGAATATCTCCCTGAACAAGGTGAACATTTTTATATGGGGCCAGGATGACGTTCAAAGCTGGGAAAAGTTTTCGGTCCAATTCGACGGCAGTGACGGAACGGGCTGAAAGTGCTAGGTAGCGCGTCAGACTTCCCAATCCGGGACCAATTTCCAGCACCACATCCTCCGGTCCAAGATCCGCCACGCTCACGATTTTCTGAAGGGCTTGATTATCCTGCAGGAAGTTTTGTCCCAGGCCTTTGCTCGGACGCAGGTTATATTGCTGCAACAACTCGGGTATGTTTAATGGCGGGAGCAAGAGATCGTTCATGGCAGGACATAAACGATATTCTGAGGAACGGGTGCTAGAAAGTAAACGGTTGTCCAGCCAGCCATTGACTGGAAATCCTCATCAGTCCACGCCAGGTCCACCCAGTAATGATACCCCGGTGGGAAGCTGCCGCCCACGTCACCAACCGTGGCGAAGCCGTATCCGGGAATATAGAGCTTGTCGCCACCAAAAGCCAGGTACCAGGAATAGACCATCGCTACCGTGCCCTTTGCCACCGGCAAGCCGCTCGAGGTCCCATACGAGCACCTGCCGTCGGGAGTGGCTGACCGGCAAGGGGAATAAGAGGTCGTGTACATATGAAGCGCCCGGTAATATTGGAAAGTCACCCCATCCACAGTGGTTGTGCGGATAACGATCTTTGTCCCGATCCCCAGGATTCGGTCCTGCGGCGGGCGGACAATACTAGCACTTTCATTTTGCTGCGAGACTTGCACGCCATCCTCGCTGCGGGTACGCAGCCGGGAAACTTCCAATCCCGGCTCCCCTCCCTGCAGAAGGGCTTGCTGGTCGATTTCCAAGTCCGCAGATAGTTCTGTGCGTGAATCAAAGGGGATATTTTTCTCAGTTAATGCGATCGACTCGGAAACGCGCACGACACGGATTTGACCATCTGGTGGAACCGGAGAAGACTCACCCGGCTGGCTTGTATCCACCCCCACTAGCGGAATGCCCGCCTCAGCCAGTACCTGCCCAACTGTGGCTGCTGAGGAGCGAAACTGAACCCGAGTACCATCTACCGATATAGTGATTTCTCTTCCCGGGCAATAGGTAACGGTTATCGGACCTGTAATGGGGGTTTCAGTCGGGGGATTAAGGAAGTCGCCAGAGTAAAGGGTAACTCCCGCCTCGGTCAACGCCTCACCAACGGTAACTGCAGACGTATGGAACACGCGCTGGGAAGTAATCGATTCATCCAGAGTTAAATCGACCGCACGGTGAACGGAGAGGGTATATGATTTGGCTTCCGGGAGTGGTTTATCAATAGGGATGGAGGAGCCCAGATAGAGGAGTCTATCATTGGGACCAAGCGAGACACCAGCAGTTTCAAGCATACCTGCCGGTATAGGCTGGATGGTTTTCAAGGAATAAATATGCCCATCGGCGAGGAGAACGACCAAAATGGTTTTTGACTGGCAGGCTGAGAATAAAAAAAAGATGGCCAGAATAGTCCAAACCCATTTCTTCATACGGACAATTCTAACAGATTTAATCTTCCGGTTATTTCTGTATTGTTCATCCGCCTGGGAAACCATGCGGCGAGGGGAAAAACTGTTGGCGGTCGGGTCTAAAACCCCACCCAATACCCCCAATTTTTTTATAAGGCGGGTTTTCTCTGCTCCCATAACTGCCGGGTCATTTGCAGGTGGCCAGCATGAAGGGAGGAATGTTCAAGGGCATGGATCAGGCACCATCCGACGGAAAAGGCTTTGTCGTTGCGCGGGGAATGGCGGACAGCCTCAAGGTCTTTCATGGACATACTGACCATCACCTGCCGGGCAAAATCATTAACGGAAACCACGCGTGCCAACAATTCCTTGGTGCTCAAACCCTTTGTCCTGAATTCAGCATCGCGATCACGTTCAGGCGGTTTATTCTCAGCCACTCCGATCCAATATCTTTCTGAACCGGTCAGGTGAGTAACCAGCACAGCAATAGAATTCATATCCGGACCGGGGACCCAGTCGAGCGCCTCGGCAGGCAACCCTTCCAGAACTTTCTTGATGTCTAGGTGTAACTCAGTGAACCGGTCAATGAGATCATCATAAAATATGGGCATTTCAGCCTCCGTTAAAATTATAGTCTATTCGGGTAAAATCAAGACATGCCAGAGCTCATCACGTCTCATGCCAACCCCCTCATTAAGCAAATTCGTTCCCTGCATCAAAAGAAGGGCCGGCTGGAAACCGGGTTATTCCTTATTGAAGGGATCCTCCCTGTTGGTGAGGCCATCGAAGCCGGCTGGAAGGTCGAGACGTTGGTTTACGCACCTGACTTCCTGACCAGCGACTTCGCTCGTCACGTCGTAGATAGTCAGGCTCGAAAAGGGGTGCGCTGTTATGCCCTTGCCGGCGAGCTTTTCACGTCCATCGCGGATAAGGATAATCCACAGGGAATTCTGGCAGTTGCCCGCCAGAGACATCTGGATCTGGACGGTCTTTCGCCGCAAAATATTACCTTCGCTGTCGCTGCAATTTCACCGCAGGACCCCGGGAACATCGGGACGATCCTTCGGACACTGGATGCGGTGGGCGCTGACGGGTTGTTTCTTTTGGACGGGGGTGTCGAGCTATACCACCCTTCCGTAGTGCGCGCCAGCATGGGAGCTTTATTTTGGAAACCAGTGGTGCAGGCTTCGTTCGAAATCTTTGTCAAATGGAGTAAAGAGCACGGATATCAACTGGTCGGCTCGTCTGCACATGCCAGGATTGATTATAGAGGATTCCAGCGTGGAGAAAAACCGACCATTTTGCTTCTGGGAAATGAACAGAAAGGTTTATCGCAGGAACAGATGTCCGTTTGCGAATATGTCCTTTCCATGCCTATGCTGGGACGAGGCGGTTCGCTAAACTTGGCGGTCGCGGCGGGAGTATTGTTATACCAGCTGATGGAAAAAAAATAGGGGCGCAAGGGATGCGCCCCATTGGGATTCGTTACCAGGATTCAAGGTCTATGATGATTTGGCAAGTGGGAATCTGCCTTCCTTTAAGTTAGAATTCATCCTCGTCTTCTTCCCACGTGTCATCTTCTTCATCGTCGGTTTCTTCTTCTTCCCATTCTTCCAGTTCCTCTTCTTCCCAATTTTCATCCTTGGCAGCAGCTTCTTCATTCGGAGTATAAGTGGCACAGCCGGTATCGGGGTCCAGTTCGACCGCCGCGGCGCTGCAATAGCCGTCGTCCAGGAATACACAGTCAGTATAATGGCAGCGGATGCGGGGCATGAATTCCTCCTATACAGCAGGTTGTTTGAAAAACCGGATAATTGAAAAGATAAATATCAAAGTGATGATGACCGCCGAAACCACACAAAACGGGCAAATGGCATGGATCACATATATCTCGAGCCAGGTGAGGTAAACCGTAAAAGCTACACCAACCAGGCTGATTCCGAAAATAGCCAGAGATCCATTTTCTTGCGCAATTTTGAAGCGCGGCTCCATTATCAGAATAACTCCAATAACAAGATAAGCGACAATCCCAAAAACCGAGACAGGAATCCCGCCTATTTCCGAATATGGGCTGAAATTAACATCGTGGCAGCCCCCCGATCCCAGGCACATGGCAGGGTTGTTTGTCAGCTTATAAACCAGCAAGTACGTGGCGTCCAGGACACCCAAAAAGGCAAGACCTAATGTAACCCAATAGAAGGTGCGGTCGGTTTTATCGATTTGGGGGGGATTTATGCGATGGGCCATATCTCGACTTCCGAGTTTGCAAGCAGCGATTTTACCCCAGAGGGCACAATCAGTAAAGCATTGGCACGGACTAAAGAAAAGATATTTCCGGAACCCTGGTGACCGGTCAGCCGGACAACCAACCGGCCGTTTTCCTGTACAACAATGGCTCTCAAGTAGGATTCACGGCCGTCGGATTCCACCGATTCTGCCAGATAGGCTGTCTCCTGCAGGTGAGGCTTAATTTCCTGCCCACTGAGTTTCTCCAGGGCGGGTCTTACAAACACTTCAAACCCAACGAAGGCCGAAACAGGATTCCCTGGCAACCCGAAGAACGGGATGTCGGCATATTTCCCGAACGCCAGTGGTTTACCGGGGCGCATATCGACTTTCCAAAAGTCAAGCTCTCCATCTTCTTCAATGACAGGTTTTATATAGTCAAATGCGCCAACACTGACTCCGGCTGTTGAAACAATGACATCCGCATTCGATTTCATTGCCAGCTTAAATCTGGAGCGGATATCTGCTCTTGAATCCCTTGCAACTCCCAGCCGGATGAGTTCCACTCCTGCTGTTCCTGCAAGAGCAGCCAGAGTAAGGGAATTGGATTCGTGTATTTTACCGGGGGTGAGTGGGGCATCCACCGGCAATAACTCGTCGCCGCTGGAGAGCAAGGCAAGCCGTGGCCGACGATATACCGGCACCAGAGACTCTCCAAGCATCGCTAATAGGCCAATTTCCTGCGCTCTCAGACGTAATCCAGCTGACAGTACTTTTTCTCCGGTGTGGATATCATCACCGCGGGTGCGGATATTGACACCCTTCTGGATGGAATTATTGATGGTCACCCTCTTCGGAGCGGATGATCCGGGATTACGCTTGCTGAAATCTGTTTCTTCAACCATGACCACTGCCGCAGTACCCCGTGGCAGGGCTGCGCCGGTCATCACCCGCGCGGCCTGGTCGGGTTGAAGGGTTGCTTCTGAATATTCCCCCGCCCGGATATCAGCTATCACTTTCAATGGATGTGGGGAAGCCAGGTCTGCCGCATGCAGGGCAAAGCCATCCACAGCAGAATTGTCAAATATGGGCAGGTCAGTCCTGGCGATGACATCGCTCGCAAGGATTCGCCCGACAGCGCGTTCGAGTGGAACAGTCTGCGAATCGACCGGTGAGAAAATTGCAAGGATGCGTTCACGTGCTTCAGTGACACTTAACATAAAATAATATCGCTGCTCCTACTGAAAGCGGCGACATTATACCATGGGGAGTTAGGAAGTCAACTACCCGTTCTTCTGTTGAAACTCTTTCATAAACTTGACAAGATCCTGGGCTGCCTCGACAGGCAGGGCATTGTAGAGTGAGGCGCGTAATCCACCCACCGAACGATGACCTTTTAAGCCGATCATATCCCGCTTCTTGGCTTCACCGGCAAATGCTTCTTCCAATTGCTCGGTGGGCAGGCGGAAGGTGACATTCATTAAAGAACGGTCGGATTTTGCATGTCCCCTGTAGAATCCGCCGGATTCGTCAATCGCCTGGTAGACCAGCCCGGCCTTTGTTTGGTTTCGCTTGGCAATTCCTTCCAAGCCACCTATTCCTTTTGCCCACTTCAACACAAGCCCAACAATATATATGGACCAGCATGGCGGCGTATTTAGAAGCGAATTTTCCTCTGCCAGTGCCTTGTAATCGAGCAGGTTGGGCAGGTTGGCCGGGACTTTTTCGAGCAAATCGTCACGAATAATGCAGACCACAACACCTGCTGGTCCGGCATTCTTTTGAACTCCAGCATAGAGCATGGCATATTTGGACACATCGATTGCGCGGCTCACAAAGTCGGAGCTTGTATCGCATATGAGAGGCACACCTGCCGGGGGGACCGGTTCGGTGAAGTATTCCACTCCGTGGATGGTCTCGTTGGATGTAAAGTGCAGGTAGGCCGCGTGAGGATCCAATTTCAAGTCTGCCTGTGCGGGAAGGTGGTTGAAGTTTTCCGCCTCCATATTGGCCGCTGCTTTGGAGGTTCCCAGTTTTTGGGATTCTTTGAAGGCTTTCTTGCTCCACGTACCGGTGACAATGTAATCAGCCGAAGCTCCTGCGGGGCGAAAGTTCATTGGGACCATGGCAAAATGCAGGCTGGCGCCGCCTTGCAGAAACAGGATCTTGTAATTGGATGGGACTATAAGCAGGTCGCGCAAGTCTGCCTGTGCTTCAGTGACAATGGATTCGAATTCTTTCGAACGATGACTGATCTCCATCACTGACATTCCGGTTCCCTTGTAATCGAGCATTTCCGCCTGGGCTTGCTGGAGCACTTCCACTGGCAGGACAGCCGGGCCGGGGTTAAAATTATGCACTCGTTTGGTCATTTTCATCTCCTGTACTCTTGCATGGGTGTTTATTAAGGGACGCGATCAAATTATAGTCCACCCTCTGCGTTTCGCACAATAACATTAAGCGCGGTTGGAGTACGGAATACGTTGGTTGACAACAAATGGGGCCGTGATAAAATATTTTGGTGACACACTGGAATTTCCATAACAGAGATACATGGACGCCTGGACCGTGTGGCTCTGTTTTTAATTCGATATCCCTTAAGGAGGAATAACATGAAAATCCTGATCTGCGACAAAACCGAATCCGAAGCCATTGAGAAAATGCGCCTGGCTGGGCTGATTGTGGACACTAACTTCGAGATCACCGCTGAAGAATTACCCAAAATCCTACCCGGATATGATGGCTGCGTGGTCCGTTCCCGCACCAAGATTCGCCAACCATTAATCGATGTATGCCCCAACCTGAAAGTAATTGTGCGTGGTGGCGTGGGTCTGGATACGATTGATGCTGATTACGCTCGCTCTAAGGGAATCACCGTGATGAATACTCCCAGGGCCAGTTCGGCTTCTGTGGCGGAATTGGCGATTGGTTTCATGTTCGCAATGGCGCGTAATATCTATAAAGCCACTGCTGCAGTGAAGGCGGAAAAATGGGATAAGAAAGCTTTCGAAGGCGACGAGATCAGTGGTAAGACATTGGGTCTGCTTGGCATAGGGAATATCGGAAAGGAAGTAGCCAGGCGTGCAAATGCCCTCGGGATGACTGTCATCGCTTATGACCCTTACGTCAAGGAGGCTGAAGGCGTGAAACTGGTTACACTGGACGAATTGTTATCACTGTCAGATTACATCAGTCTCCATCTACCCAAGACCAAAGAGTCCGCAGATATGATCAATAAATCCCAGTTTGCCAAAATGAAGACCGGCGTGCGTATCGTAAACTGCGCCCGTGGCGGTATTATTAATGAAGCTGAATTATATGAAGCTCTGACCAATGGCAAGGTAGCTGGTGCAGCGTTGGATGTATATGCCGAGGAGCCGCCTCTGGATTGGAACCTGGTCAAACTGGATAACGTCATTTGCTCTCCGCATATTGGCGCGGCGACCAGGGAAGCCCAGGGTCGGGTGGGCGCGGAAGTGGCAGAGAAAATGATCGAGTTTGCCAGGAAATAAATTTTGACATGGTCGACTCTGATTTTGCCAGTGATTTAAATTATCCCGATGGGAAACTTGTCGCTCATCCAACAGGAAACCATGAAAAGCTATAACGACATCGGTATTCAAATCCCCAATATTTACCTTCCCAGGAAGGGCACAAATCTGGGCAAATGGGCGGTGATAGCATGTGACCAGTTCACTTCCGAGCCGGAATACTGGCAGGAAGTGGAAATTATCGTCGGCGATGCTCCCTCCACCTATAACCT
>Ga0326726_10002854_pt1 | contig 15823 bp, 5 predicted proteins | sample MHFenrmetagenome_2_FD_207603 | JGI IMG/M metagenome (GOLD analysis project Ga0326726, IMG submission 207603) | Lab enriched peat soil microbial communities from Michigan Hollow, Ithaca, NY, United States - MHF15MN | ecosystem: Environmental > Terrestrial > Soil > Wetlands > Peat | place: USA...
GATTTCGTGGCGTTCAGCCCGACCGACATCGATGGCAACTTCAAGGGTTGTGTGCTTTATGGCGACGGTTCACTGGTTCCGGGGGGTTGGCAGAATACCAATCCAATCCCAGGGACGACGGCGAACGCCCGCATCGTGTGCACCGACTCCTGCGGCGATTCCTGTTACTTCAACTTGAGCCGCACCTATCCGATTCGCCAACCGATCCAGTGCAACATCCCGGATGGCGGCGACACGACCTTCCACCTCTGCCAGCCAGCCAAGATTTCGTTGCCGGTGACCGGTGGCGAAGGGTCGTCTTGTGAAATCAAGTCCGGCCCCGGCACATTGGTAAACGGCGTGTGGTCGTACAACGCCACTGTCGACGCAAATCTGACCTTCACGATTCAGTGCATCGGACTGTGCGACTCTTGTCAGTCGACGTACACGGTACACATCCTCGTCGATAAGCCGCCGGTCATCCACTGCCCGCAGGATCTGACGTTCGAGTGCGATTCGATCGGTGCGTTCGGCACACCGACGGTGGACGACGAAGCGCCAGCGACGGTCAAGATCATCGTCGCCCAACGTGACTCGATCCCCGGCAACTGCGCCGATTCGTACCAGTTGAAGCTGACCTACGTCGCGACCGACACGTGCGGTCTGGCGGACACCTGCACACAGACGATTTCCATCGTCGATCACAAGAAGCCGGTCATTCACTGCCCGGATCCGACCACGGTCTCTTGCGACAATATTCCGACATTCTTCCCGCCACCGGTCGCGACGGATAATTGCGACGACACGGTGACGGTAACCAAGGTGGGCGACCCCGAAAAGGTGCCCTCCCCGTCATGCTTCTGGCAGTACGACATCCTGGTTCGCTGGGCGGCCGAGGATGATTGCGGCAACGCCGACACATGTCTACAGATTATACATGTCGTCGACACGACGAAGCCGACCTTGGTCGGGTGTGTCACCGAGCATGTGTACGGCTGCGAGGAGTTCTTCAATAAGAACCCGCAGACCAGCGTCCTGCCGCCGATTCTGCCGACGGCCCACGACAATTGTGACCCGAACCCGAAGGTGAACTTCAGCCAGATCGGGACCGAAGGGTCGATGCCGTGCAACTTCACCATCAAGTATGCCATTTGGGCGACGGACGGATGCGGCAACGTGTCCGACACCTGCTATCAGAATCTGAAGATCGTGGACACGATCCCGCCGGTGATTCTCTGTCCGACGGAAGGCCGGGTCGCTTGCGACCAGATCCCCGAGGAATTCCCGGCGCCGGAGGCGCACGACAATTGCAGCCAGCCGCTCGTGTCGCTCCTGTCGCGTGACAGCCTGCCGGGACCGTGCGCCGGCAACTACCAGATCCGACTGACGTGGGTGGCGACCGACAATTGCGGCTTGAAAGACACCTGCCAGCAATTGATCAACGTCTACGACGAAACAAAGCCGTACTTCGTCAAGTGCCCGCTGCCCTCGACCGTCGAGTGCGACTCGGTGCCTGAGACCTGGTCGAAGCCCGAGGGACGCGACAATTGCGATCCCAAGCCGGTGGTCACGATGGTCAACAAGGTCACCGTGCCGGGGACGCAATGCCCGCAGAACTACTCCATCCAGATCTATTGGGAAGTCAAGGATTGGTGCGGCAACGCCGACACGTGCGTTCAAACGGTACACGTCGAAGACACGACGGCGCCGCACATCATCTGTCCGGCCCCGCTGGTGTTTGAGTGCGATTCGGTGCCGAAGATCGAGGATCTGCCGAAGCCGACGGTGACCGACAACTGCGATGCGAATCCGACGTTGCAACCGTTCGCGATCAGCGCCACCGGTCCGGATTGCCCGCAAGGGTACGTCCTGGTCATCAAGTGGGTGGCTACCGATCATTGCGGCAACAAGGACTCGTGCGAACAGCACGTGACCGTGGTCGACACGACCGCGCCGGTTGTGACCTGTCCAAAGGACACGACCTTAGAGTGCGACGATCAGTTCCCGTATCCGGGTGGCACCAAGGCCATCGTTCCGGGCACGGACATTAAGACGACGGCCGGAGAGCCGTGGCCGTTCGGCGTGCCCAGCACCCACGACAACTGCGACCAGAACCCGTCGCTGTCGGGGCGGTTCGGGGCGATTCTCGACCAGAATCCGTGCCACTTTGTCTTCCAGGCGATCTACAGCTCAGCGGATCACTGCGGGAACAAGGACAGTTGCATACAGACGATCACGGTAGTCGACTCGACGGCGCCGCGGATTACGTGCCCGAAGGACACGACGCTGGCGTGTGACGACCAGTTCCCGTTCCCGGGTGGTGTGAAGGCGATCACGACCGGCGCGCCAATTAAGACCAATGCCACTGTTGAATGGCCGTTCGGAGCGCCGAAGGCGACGGACAATTGCGACCCGCAGCCAGGATTCGATTCCCGTATCGGCGCGATCGTTGATCCGAACCCGTGCCACTTCCAGTTCCAAGTCATCTACTATGCTTTCGATCGTTGCAAAAACGTGGACAGTTGCCTGCAGATCGTGACCGTGGTGGATACCACCAAGCCAATCTTGAGTTGCGAGCCGGCGCGGTACGAGTGCGACAAACTGCCCGCGGAGTTCCCCAAGCCGAAGGCGACAGACAACTGCGATCCGAATCCGGTTGTCACGCTGGGCAGCCCGGGCGCACCGATCCCCGGCCAGTGCAAGAACAACTACACCATCGTTCTGAACTGGATTGCGAAGGACGCCTGCGGCAATGAAGGCCATTGCCAGCAACTTGTTACCATCTTCGATTCGACGCCGCCGGTGGTTACTTGCCCGCCTGACACGACGTTGTCCTGCGATCAGGCCGAAGTGGCGAATGTGACGAAGATCGTCCCGAAGACGCCGGTCACCAAGGGCCCGGTTCCCATCTGGCCATACGGTGTCCCGTCGGCGAAGGACAATTGCGACGACAGTGTGCAGATATACGGCTATTACAACCGGACGATCGACAACAACCCCTGCCACTTCCAGTTCGAGGTAGGGTATATCGGCACCGACAACTGCTTCAATGCTGACACGTGCTTCCAGATCGTGACGATCGTGGATACCACGGCGCCGAAGATCACATGTCCGCCTGATACGACGTTCTCGTGCGATCAGCTCGGGACGGCCGGCAACATTAAGTCGTTGACGTCCGGTTCATCGATCGGCAACAAGACCGGGGCAGCCGCCTGGCCTTATGGCATACCGAGCGCGACGGACAATTGCGACCCGCAGCCGTCTTTGGACGGCTACGTCGGGCCGATTCTGGACCCGAACCCGTGCCACTATCAGGTCGCGATCATCTATCACGCCAAGGATCGTTGCGGCAACACTGACAGTTGCACGCAGGTCCTGACCATTGTGGACAAGACGGCGCCGGTGCTGACGTGTGAGCCCTCGCGCTACGAGTGTGACAATGTACCCAAGGAGTGGCCGGTGCCGGTGGCGCAGGACAACTGCGATGCCAAGCCGGTCGTGACTCTGTTGGGCGTGGATGATCCGGTGTTCGACGGCTGCCCGCAGCGCTATACACTCTCGCTGCACTGGCAGGCCAAGGACGCCTGCGGCAACGCCGACACGTGCGTGCAGACTGTGTACGTCTCCGACACGAAGCGGCCGATCGTGGCGTGCCCGCCGGATACCACGATCCAATGCCAGGACTTCAAGGGCGGCAAAGCGGGTGAAGTGATTCCGCCGGCTCTCTGGCCGTACGGTGACCCGGGCGCCAAAGACAACTGCGATCCGTCACCCGAGATCCACGGGTTCATCGCGGGAGTCGATGGCAGTCTCCCCTGCCACCTCTACCTGACCGTCGGCTACTACGCCGTGGATTCCTGCGGGAACGTGTCCGACACTTGCATGCAGCATGTCCAGGTCGTTGATACGACCAAGCCGGTGGTCGTCTGTCCGAAGGACACGACGCTCACCTGTAGCGATGCACTCGGTACGGCGAAGCTGGCCAGCATCCCCGTTGGCGGCTCGATCAAGGGTTCCGACGGCCAAGTGTGGCCGTATGGCACACCGACGGCGACGGACAACTGTGATCCCGAGCCGTTCCTCGGCGGATTTGTAGGCAAGATCCTCGACGACAACCCGTGCCACCGCCAAGTCCAGATCGGGTACTTTGCGATTGACCATTGCCAAAATGCCGACACGTGCTTCCAGATCGTGACGGTGGTTGACACGACGGCGCCGCACCTTGAGTGCCCGCCGCCGGACACGCTGCAGTGCAACGACCTGAACAAGGACGCGCTTGCGGCACGCGATCTGCCGAACCTGTTTAAGAACAAGCTCCAGCCGATCTTCGTTTTGAAGGACGACTGCGATCCGACGCCGATTCTGTCGCCGGACAGCATGCAGTTCATCTCCGGCCCGTGTCCGACCATCGTGTACGGTTGGTACCACGCGACCGATCACTGCGGCAATCGCTCACCCTCCTGCTTCTGGGAGTTTGTGATCGAGGATACGACGAAGCCGCATGTGAGCTGTCCGCCGGATACGTCGGTCTCGTGCGCCGACCTGGGCAACCCGCAGGAAGCGTTTGCGGGTAACCGCTTCGGCTGGGCCAAGGCATTCGACGACTGTGACGAGACGCCACGCGTCGTCTATCTCGGCTGGCACTTCCAAGAAAGCGACACTTGTCCGCGGATCGCGGTGCGCGGCTGGACGGCGAAGGACACTTGTGGCAACATCAGCGACACCTGCTACCAGCACATCACGGTCTTCGACAACGTGAAGCCGACGATCTCATGCCCGGGACCGCTGGACTTCCAGTGCAGCGACGTCGACAGTTCGAAGTTCGGCTGGCCGACCGCCAACGACAACTGCAGCGGCGCCCACATCGAGTTGGTGGTCAATCAGAAGATCACCAACGAGCTGTGTCCCGGCGGTTATGACCTGACACGCGGCTGGCGCGCGGTGGACGGTTGCGGCAACGTCTCGGATACCTGCTTCCAGCGCATCCACGTCGGCGACACGATCAAGCCGGTCCTGGTGTGCGCGAAGGATGAGACGGTCGATTGCAGCCAGATCCCGAACGGCAAGGCGCTCAAGGATGCACGCGACTTCAGCGACATCAAAGCCGCGATCGGATTCAACCCGATCGACACGGCGTATGACAACTGCTCGCCGCAGGTGATTCCAGAGTTCCACATCACGGCGAACGATACGATTTGCCCGTACTTCTACCGCATCTCGGTGCGGGTGAAGGACCTGTGCGGCAATTACTCCGACTCGTGTGTCTGGACGCTCCACATCACCGACACGACGGCGCCGGTCATTACGTGCCCGCAGGACATTCACGCCCAGTGCGGCAACGTCGGTACGCCCGATTGGGGCACGCCGACGGCCTATGACATGTGCTTTGGCAACAAGGTGGCGATCACGCTGGCCAAGCAGGACACGGCCAATCGCGTCGGCAACTGCTACTATGAAGTGCGCCGCTGGTTTGTCGCGAAAGACAAGTGCGGCAACGCCGACACCTGCATCCAGAAGATCATCTTCGGGGATTCGACCGCCCCGATCTGCCACGTCCCGCGCGACACGGTCATCCGCATCTGCGAGCCCGGCCAGGTCTGCCTGCCGGTTTACGCGACGGATGATTGCGACACGAGTGTGACCTGCACGGTCATCAGCGGCCCCGGCACGATCTCGGGCGGCAAGTGGTGCTACAACACCGAGGCGAAGTGCAAGGACGCCGAGACGGGCTGTCCGGAAGACGTCACGGTGAAATGCACCGACGATTGCGGCAACTCGTGCACCAGCACCTTCCGAGTCACCATCAAGGTGAACAGCCCGCCGGTGATCATCGGACCGCGCGACACGACCTATACGTTGTGCCAACCGGGCTCGATCTGCACCGGGCCGTTCTCCGAGTTCGATCTCGATCGGAACGAAGCGAGCTACAACGTACCGACGTGGGCGTCGTTCAAGAGCCCGCGCATCTGCTTCACGCCGGACACGACCGGCGTCTACAAGGTCTGGCTCTGCGTCACCGATTCATGCGGCGCCACGACCTGTGACACGGTCAACGTGACGGTGAGGCTCAACCGTCCGCCGGTCTGTCATGTGCCGAACGACACGACGATCTTCCTGTGCGATCCGGCTCAGATCAGCCTGCCCGTGTCCGCCACCGATCCTGATGGCGGCAAGGCGCCGGTGTGCACGTTGGTCGGCAAGGTGGTTGGCTCGCTCAACAACGGCATCTGGACTTACACCCCGACGGAGAGCGGCAAGTATTGCGCCACCGTCCGCTGCACCGACAGTTGTGGTTTGTACTGTGAGGACGAATTCTGCGTGACGGTGTACATCACGCCGCCGCCGATCTGCCGTCAAACCAACGACACGACGATCGCTATGTGCCATCCGCAGCAAGTTTGTCTGCCGGTCGGCGAGGTCTCGCCAGTGTCGTCGGGCGGAGGTTCGGATGCGGCGATGCCGTCCAAGGGCGGGAAGTCCAAAGCCGGACGGCCCTATGTGCAACAGCCTGGCGGTCCGAACAGTCCGACCAAGGGATTCCAGGCGAATTGCAGCGTGATTTCCGGAGCCGGAACGGTGAAGGAAGGCTACTGGTGCTACACGCCGCCGGCCCATGACACGGTCGTCAACGTCACGGTCCAGTGCGCCGACACTTGCGGCCACACCTGCAATAACGACTTTACCGTCACCTTTAATGTGAACGAGCCGCCGGTTTGCTCGCTGCTCGTGCAGTTGGTCGACCCGATCTGCACGCCGGACACGGACTTCGTTCCGCTGTCATCGACCGATCCCGAGGGCAGCATCACGAATTGCCACCTCAGCGGTCCTGGCGAACTGGTTCCGGGCGGATGGAAGTATCCCGATCCGGTGCCGGGCAGTGTGGTCCACATCACCGTCACCTGCGTCGACACCTGCGGCGACTCGTGCTCGATCATTTTCTCGCGCAACTATCCGTCGCGGATCCCGGTCGAGTGCCATGTGCCGAACGACACGACGGTGAGACTGTGCGAGGCGACGAAGATCGCCATGCCGGTCACGGGCGGCGAAGGCTCCAATTGCCGCGTCATCGACGGGCCGGGGACGATCGACCAGGGCATCTGGTCGTACAATGCCACGCATGACACGACCTTCGCGGTCACGGTCCGCTGCCTGTCGTTGTGCGATTCCTGCCAGTCGACGTTCCATGTGACTGTCGACATGAACGATCCGCCGGTTTGCCATCTGCCGAATGACACGACATTCTTCCTGTGCAATCATTCGGATGAGATTTGCCGGCCGGTGTTTGCGACCGATCCGAACGGCAACTTCGCGTACTGCGCCATCGACAATTCGTCCAAGGGTGGCAGCTTTGGCTCCCTGATCGACGGAAAGTGGTGCTGGGCGCCCGAGGAAGAAGGCACGTTCGAGATTCCGATCGTGTGCTACGACTCGTGCGGCGCCACCTGCCGTGGCAGCTTCCACGTGACGGTTCACTACAACAGCGAGCCGCAGTGCATCGTGCCGCATGACACCACGATCTTCTTGTGCCAGCCGACCGAAGTCTGTCTCCCCTACGGGGCGATCGACAAGGACAACAACCTCAAGGGCTGCAACTTCAGCACGGGCAGCACAAAGACCGTTGGGAACGGGTTCTTCTGGTGCTACACGCCGACGCATGACACCACGATTACGGTAAACACGACCTGCGAAGATTCCTGCGGCGCGTCGTGCCATAGTTCGTTCACGGTGACGTTCGATGTCAATCAAGCGCCGCAGTGTCCGACTCTGGCTGACACGAGCTACTTCCTGTGCGCGCCGACTCAGATCTGCCGTCCGTTCGTGGCGACCGATCCGGATAACAACCTGACCGGTTGCCAAGTGGTGTCCGGTCCGGGCACGGTCTCGCAGGGCCAGTGGTGCTTCACGCCGACGCAGAGCGGCGTTTCCAACGTGACGATCCGCTGCACCGATGCTTGCGGCGCCTTCTGCGAGAAGTCGTTCCAGATCACCGTGCGCATCAACAGCCAGCCGACCTGCGCGACGCCGAACGACACGACGATCTTCCTGTGCGATCCGGCCCAGGTCTGCCTGCCGTACAGCGGCACGGACGTAGACGGCAACATGTTCCAGTGCTTCGTGGTTGACAAGGAAGGCAAGACAACGGGCGGCAACTGGTGCCGGTTCATTGGCGCCAGCGAGAAGTGGTCGCTCACCTTCCATTGCGAAGACTCGTGCGGCGCCTTCTGCGAGCGCGTGGTCAGCGTCAACTTCGTGATCAACCAGCCGCCGGTCTGCCAGTACGGCCAGTTGGCGCCGCCGGCCTGCACGCCTCCGGTCGCGTTTGTGCCGTTCACATCGACCGATCCGGAAGGTGGTCCGACGACCTGCAAGCTGATCGACGGCAAGGGCGAGTTGGTGCCGGGCGGCTGGCAGTATGTCGGCCCGATCCCGGGCGAATCCTTCAACGTGGTGATCATTTGCACCGACACTTGCGGAGCGAAGTGCAAGATCGACTTCACGGCTTCGTTCCCGGCCTCGGCGCCGCCAATCTGCAACCTGCCGCATGACACGACGATCTTCCAGTGCGTGCCGACGGCGGTGCAGTTGCCGGTGTCAGCCGCCGGAGCAGTCTGCAACAAGACGGCCGGTCCCGGCACGGTGTCGGGCGGGTTCTGGCGCTACACGCCGACGGCGGAAGGCCCAGTGACCGTCACGATTCGCTGCTCGAACGCGTGCGACTACTGCGAAGGGACGTTTACCGTCAACTTCAAGTTCAATCACCCGCCGGTCTGCCAGGCGCCGCCGGACACGACGTTGCGTGTCTGCGCGGGTGGAACCGCCACGCTCCCGATTTACGCGAGCGATCCGGACAACAACCTGGTTGGCAGCACGGAGATTTCCGGTCCCGGTTCGATTACCGGGAGCACGTGGAGCTTCAACCCGGTGATCGACAACGAGTACGTGGTCAAGTTCAAGACGGTCGACGCTTGCGGCCTGGCGGACACCTGCCAGTTCCACGTCATCATCCTGATGAACAAGCCGCCGGTCCTGAATGTCAGCGTCGACACGACGGTCACCATGTGCACGTTTGGCAAGTTCTGCATGCCGCTTAACATCAGTGACCGCGAAAACAATGTCACAACGGTGCAGGTCACAAACGGCCGCGGCACGATTGAGCAGTCGGGCGGCATCTGGTACTGGTGCGTCACGGATTCGGTCAACCAGAAGTTCTCCGGCAAGATCCGTGCGACCGATGCCTGTGGGCTGTTCAGCGAGAAGATCTTCGGTGTGACGATCAACTACATCGACCAGCCGCAGTGCAACCTGCCGACGTCCGGTAGCTACACCTTCTGCGCCAACCCGATTTGCATCCCGATCCACGGGCTAAACGCCCCGCAATTGCGCGGGGTGAGCTGCTCGATCGTCACCGGGCCGGGTGCCATCAATGGCCAGAACTGGTGCGTCAGCATAACGGGCGTCTCGCAGACGTTTAACTTCACGCTGCGCTGCGCCAACACCTGCGGCGACACCTGCCTACTCTCGCGCCACTACACCTTCACAGTCGATCCCATCAATTGCCAGAAGGCGGGTCCGGCCGCGATTGTCGGCAACAACGGCGAAGTCGTGGCGCTGGGTGTGGCGTATGGCGACGTGGATGGTTCGGGTGAGATCAACGTCACTGACCTGTCGCAATTGATGCGGCTCGTACAGAGCATCACGAGGTCGACGGGCAAGAACGCCGGCGTCAGCGTCACGGCCGCCAGTGCGGGTCACTATCCCGCCGCGGCGGATGTGAACTGCGACGGTTACATCAACCAAGCCGACGTCACGGCGCTCTCGGAGTACCTGTTCAACTCGGGCCCGGCGCCATGCAGCGGTAAGTAAGCCAGGTTATCAATGCCGCCCCTTCACCAGCGGCAGGCAAGACCAACGGCCCCGAAGGAAACTTCGGGGCCGTTTGCTGTGGGGGGACTCGAGACACCCACCTACCGTGGGGATTCTTGAAGAACTCCGCGCAGACTAAAGTCCGCGCCTCCTATAAGTCAAAACCCCAAGGAGGCACAGGCTTCAGCCTGTGCGGCACAGGCAGACCCGCCAGAGTCGGGCGAGAAGGGCCCGGGTCCTTGACGAGGATTGAAGTCGCGCCGCGACGAGGACCGAATTGGTCATCGTCTGCAAACGAAGTCAACAATGAGTGAAATTGTGCTTATTGCGTGGGGCACCGCCCGTTCGCTCTTCCATTCTATAATGAATATCACGCACGCATTTTGACGGAGCGCGCCTGATCCGTCGACCAAACCGTATATCTTTACTGGCGTGGTGCACAGATCACGCGGAATTCTGATGCCCGTGCGTCGGCCGGCGTGAAGTTCATTCGGAGTGCATCGAAGTCTATTCCACCAGACGCAAGCAACGAACACCACAAAGTGGAGGCCACGATGAGACCCACCCTGGTGACAACCTTGAGGAGATACTCGCCTCTGACGGCAGTTGTCGCATTGGTGTGCCTCTGTGCGACACCGGCCACGGCGCAGACGCAATTGTTCAATTACTCCGAGCCACTGTTCGGTAACCCGCCCACGCTGTACGTATGGATTGTCTCGGTCGATTCGTCGACAGGCGAAGCCCAACTGAACGGGGTGGACATGCAGCCGCTGTCAGCGCCATTCACGTGGCATTGGGGAGACGGATCGGTCGAAGAGGGCTGGTTCCCGCAGGCTCACACCTACACCGACATGACGCGAAACTACATCGTGACCGTGATCTCGCACAACAGTGGCGGCGGCGAGGATACGGCACAGGCGCTGGTACGATTCATCCCCGCCTCGTACGCGCACAGCGGGCTACCCTCCGATTTGGCGGTGAGCGTGCCCACGGTGAAGCCGACACTGGGGACGCGTCTGTACTCGCTTAACCCGGACCTTTCCTGTTTCGACGACTCCTTCTTCCTCACCATCGACCGGGCTTCGCTCGAATCGATCCTGACGCTCATGGCCCAGATCGAGATGGACCTGACCAACGACGACGCCTACCGGTATGAGGGCAAGTTCGAGCAGGTGATGCTGCGCGATTCGCTGTTCGGCGGGGCGTACTCGATCTGGTTTTCCGATCCGGTGGCGTTCGGCGCGGGGGACAACTACCTGAAGGGTGGCGTCGGTTACTCGTCTCTGTTCCACGAGATGGGGCACAATCTGACCCTCAATACGCCGGCCGGATTCTACTACGGCGGCCGGATCGACGGGCCGGCCAATGCCATCTTTTCGGAGACCATGGCGCAGATTTACCAGCATGCCGCCGGGTGGGTGCTGCTCAACGGGCGGACGCTTTACGATGTGAATCCGGACATGGCCTTTGAGATCCAAAACAGCGTCTACGAATCGGTGGGCATCCTCCGCTACTACCATGATCAGTACATCAGCGCGGGAAAGCCCTTCACTTCCTGGAACGATCCCCCGACAGATGCCGCGCTGCAAACGTTCATGACCTTGGGCTACAAATTCTGCGAGCAGGCCGAAACGTCGGGGATGGGGTATCGGGCGCCGCTCAAGCGGATGATGCACCTCTTGCAACTGTTCGATCAGGGGCTGATGGACAAGTTCGATCAAGGGAACAACACGAAGGCAGCCGATACCGCGCGCGCCACGTTGATGGTGGCGGCGATGTCGTATGGATTTCTCACCGATATGCGCGACGAATTCCGGGACTTGAACTTCCCGATTGACGATGGGTTCTACGCGTCGCTCTGGGCGCAGGCGGGCGAAGCGAACACGGTCCCGGTGCTACAGCGGCTACTTGCGGACACCACGCTTGACGAATGCTTAGCGGAGTACGCGATCAACCTCGAAGATCCATTGGTGTTCAGCGACCCCGACGGAACTGCGCTCACGTACCGAGTGGAGTCATCCGACCCATCGGTTGCTCAGGCCGCGATCGACCAGACGCTTTTGCGGGTGACCGCGGTAACAAACGGACGGGCGAAGATCATCGTGACGACTGACGACGGCAACACGGGCGAGGAGTCGACGGCGTTTTGGGTCACGGTCGAGAACGGTTGCGGTTGCGGCTGTGATTGCCACAATGATCCGGTGTGCGACCATGTGATTGATATCTTCGACGTCGTCACTGGAGTCAATATCGCCTTCCGCGATGCGGCGCCGGAGCCCGACCCGATGCCGACCTGCCCGCGCGCTCGTGCCGACGTGGACTGCTCAGGCGCGGTGGATATTCTCGATGTGATCCACTTGATCAACGTTGCGTTCCGCAACGGAAATGTGGCGAGTGAGTTCTGCGTGGCGTGCCCGTAGCCTGAACCGAACGGCGATGCCGATCGGTGCCCCACCCCCGAAGGCCCCGATTTCAAGGGGAGGGTGGGTTGAGGCGAAAGGCTTGGCCCGCCGGCTGAAGTCATCCGTTGAGCGAAGGACCCGCCGCATCAAGCTTCGCATTCTCTTCCAGCACACCAATCCCGACGTCTTCTCCCACCCTGCCCCTCGAATCCTCTCGGGGCCTTCGGCGGGTGGGGCACCGACCAACGGCACGCCGACAGGCCCGCCAAAGGCGGGCAAACCTCGCCCACCCAGGCAGTTGGCGCTTGACAGGCAAGGAAATACTTGCATATTGGCGGCATGACGGACGCGGACCTGGTCTTCAAGGCATTAGCCGACCCGAGCCGGAGAAAGCTGCTCGACCGGCTGTTCGATGAGAATGGGCAGACGTTGACGGCCCTGTGCGAGGGGCTTGAAATGTCGCGGCAGGCGGTGACCCAGCATCTGGACGTGCTGGAATCGGCCAGCCTGGTGGTGACGATCAAGCAGGGACGGGAGAAGCTCCATTACCTGAACACGGTGCCCATCTACGAGATCTTCGATCGCTGGATCAGAAAATTCGAAAAGCAACGTCTGCACGCACTCGGAGAGTTCAAGAGACAATTGGAGAGGAGACACAAATGAGCAAGGCGAAGTTTGTCTATGTGGTCTACATCCGCACCACGATCGAGAAGGCGTGGCAGGCGTTGGTGGAAGGCGAGGTTACGCGCCAGTACTGGGATCATGAGAACGTCTCGGATTGGAAGGTCGGGTCCGGTTGGGAGCATCGTCGTAGCGACGGATCGGGCAGAGTCGATATGGTCGGCAATGTGGTGGAGGCCGCGCCGCCGCGGCGTCTGGTGATCACCTGGGCCCTCCCCGCCGATGCGGCCGACAAGTCTAAGCATACGCGGGTCACGTTTGAACTCGACCCGATCGAGGATATGATCCGCCTGACGGTGACACACGATGAGCTGGTGGACGGGTCGGACATGCAGCGTGGCATCATGGAAGGATGGCCGCGGGTGCTGTCGAGCATGAAGTCGTTCCTCGAGACAGGGAAGGCGCTGAAGACATGGGCCGGCAAGCGTAGCTAAGAATAGAATGACGTTGTTGGAGCGGGGCAGATCCGGACATTCATCGAAGGGATGCGCATGGCCAATTCTGGGGATGTGCTCAGGCAGTTCTACCAGGCGGTGGTCCAGCGGGACTTCGCCAAGGCACGGACGTACTTGCACGACGATCTGCTCTTTGTGGGGCTGTTTGAGACGTACCCGAACGCCGACAGCTACATCGCCACGCTGACCGGGCTTATGTCGATTACCACGCGTCTCGACGTCCGCGCGGTGATCGCCGAGGGGGACGACGTGGCGGTCTTCTTTGAATTGGAAACGAAGGCACCGGCGGAAGCGGTCACGTTGGTCGCGGAATGGCACAAGGTGAAAGACGGGAAAATCTACCATTCTGAATCGGCGTTCGACGGACGGCCGTTTGCGGCGATGTTCGCGGGGAAGTGAGGCAAGCCCGTAGTCCCGTTCTACGTGACCGTCGCGAACGGGGCCGCTGAAGATCTGCGGTCGCTGCGCGTCCGCGAACAGACAAGAATGTCTGTCCCACTGATTTTCCCTAGGGGGACAGGCATTCTTGCCTGTCACGCGCCCGAAGGGCGCGAGCTTCTTCGACTACCCCCGAAGACCACGGCCAAACGTCAGTTTGAGTTGCTACGAAATTGAGGCGGTTTTGCTCTTGTGGAGCGCGGCGACGAGGCCATCGAGCATGCGGGTCGAGATGCGATCGACGGTGGGCGCATACCCTTCCCAAATCAGACGGCCTTTTTCGATGATGCGGAACGCGGGGACGGCGGTCGCGCCGAAGTAGGAGGCGGTCCGGCCGCTCTCTTTGACGATGGGAAAGTGAATTCCCTTTTCACGGATGAAACGATTGACGTCATCATCCGTCGCGTTTTGAGTTTCCTGAGTCAGCCCCATGATGTTGATGCCGCGACCGGCATACTGCTTGTCGAGCGCCTCCAACTGCGGCATCGCCTTGGCGCAGTGCGGGCACCAAGCCTCCCAAAACACGAGCACATGCGCCTTGCCATCGTCGGCGACGAACGACCCCTGGAACGTCTGTGTAACTCCCCACTGAGTTGGAACCGGGCGGTTCGCATAAATGGCAGCAGCTTCGTCCAATCGTCCGGCGGCGATGAGAATCCCGGCCAGCGTGCTGCGCCTCTCCCTCATCACCTTGAGATCGCCTGAGTTGGACTCCGCTGCGGCTTGGTAGGCGCTGCGCGCCAGCGCCTCGGCTTTGTCCAGCGCCCCTGTTTTCATCAGCAGCCAAGCATACTGATCGGCTACGCCGGCCGTTTCGAGGGCGCGATCGCCCAGGCGGGATTGGCAATCCTGCAACAACTGGAGGCAGACGGCCAGGGCGCTGTCCAGTTTTCCCGTTCGCTCCAGTCGGAAGACCGTGGTTTTGCGGGAATCGAGGTCCGGGACGGTGGCAACGGCGGGTGCGGCCGGCGGTGCAGCGGGCGCTGGTGCCTGTTGCGCCGGTGTCGTCGGCTGTGTGGTCGGCGCACCCCGCCCGGGGAGCCGGGTGCCAATGAGAATCCCCACAAGTACAAGAGCAATCGCGGCACCGGTAACCACAACCACCTGCCGGATCCTGGACCCTCTGGAGTTAGTGGGATGGTCACTCATCTGGCCGCGGCTTGCTTCGCGCATATCCTCGGGGAATATACAAGATCGACGAACAAACTGCGACCCATCACCTCCTCATACGACGAGGATGGGGGCTGTCGAACGAGGTCGCGCCCTTCGGGCACAGGACAGGCGGGCAAGAATGCCTGTCCCCCTAACAAGTGCGCGGCAATCAGCGCTAAGGACAGGGGTTGAGATTGTACTGGGTCGAGGTGGAACTGCCACGGAAGGCGACGTTGATCACTTCGATCACATCGAGTCCCGGCCTTAACCACACCGCCGAGCGCGAGAGCCGGCACCAATGCACTTGCCAACACGAAAGCGCAGACCAATCGTCTCACTATCCTCTCCCATGTTCCCGAGTGGCGTGGGATCCTCAGGGGCGGGTCAGAGACCCGCCCCTACTCGCGAACTTGATTCGATCTTCACGGGCACGGCACGCAGAACTGAGTCTGCCTCGACTGGCCGCGGAAGGCCACGTTGATCACCTTCGTCACATCGAGCACATCTGTGGCAGAGCTACAATCGACGTCGGTGGTCTGATATGGGCAGGCGTTATCAGGATCGGGCAGCGCCGCGGAGCCACGGAAGGCGACGTTGATGACGCGCGTAACGTCGAGCACGTCATCGATGACGCTGTCGCACTGCGGATCGGAAAAACAGGAACAATGGCAGCCACTGGTGACGTTGATGCGCACCATCGCCAGGTTGGACGGATCTTGGCCGTCGTTGGCTTGATAGACGATCGAGTCGGGGCCAATGTAATTGAGAGCGGGCGAATAGTCGAAGGAGCCGGTGCTCGCGTTGAAGTTGGAAACTGAGCCATGGAACGGCCCCAGCGTCTGGCTGATAGTC
>Ga0326726_10002855_pt1 | contig 15822 bp, 18 predicted proteins | sample MHFenrmetagenome_2_FD_207603 | JGI IMG/M metagenome (GOLD analysis project Ga0326726, IMG submission 207603) | Lab enriched peat soil microbial communities from Michigan Hollow, Ithaca, NY, United States - MHF15MN | ecosystem: Environmental > Terrestrial > Soil > Wetlands > Peat | place: USA...
CGACGACGGGGATGCGCAGCTCCTTGGCCAGCTCCTTGAGGGACCGGGAGATGAAGGACATCTCCTGGTTGCGGTTCTCGAAGCGCCCGCCCGTCCGCATGAGCTGGATGTAGTCGACGAAGACGATATCGAGGCGCTGCTCCATCTTCAGCCGGCGGCACTTGGCCTTCATCTCCATGATGGTCAGGGCCGCGGATTCGTCGAGGAAGATGCGGGCCCGGGAGAGGGCCTCGCCGGCGAGCTTCAGCTTCTCGAAGTCGCGCTCGCTGAGGTACCCCGTCCGGGTCTTCTGGATGTCGATCTGGGCCTCGGCGCAGAGGAGACGGATGACGATCTGGGCCTCGGACATCTCCATGGAGAAGAAGCCGACGGCCTTGTCGGTCTTAAGCCCGACGTGGTGGGAGATGTTCAGGCCCAGGGCGGTCTTGCCCATGGACGGGCGGGCCGCCAGGATGACGAGCTCGGAGGGCTGAAAGCCGGCGGTCAAGGCGTCGAGATGGCGGAACCCGGACGGCACGCCGGTCACCGCCTCCTTGCGGGCGGCCGTCGCCCGGATCATGTCGAGGGTCGGCCCGGTCAGCTCGTGCATCGGATGGAAGCCGGGTTTGACGCGCTGCTCGGCGACCTCGATGATGGCCGCCTGGGCCGCATTGAGCAGCTCGTCGGCGTCCTCCCTCTGATCGTAGCTGTCCTGGATGATCCGGGTCGAGGACAGGATCAGGCGGCGGAGGAGGGCTTTTTCCCTGATGATCTGGGCATAGTACTCGACATTGAGATTGCGGGGGACGCCGTCGAGCAGCCCGGAGAGATAGGAGGCGCCGCCGATCTCCTCCAGGATGCCGGCCCGCTGGGCGTCCTCGGTCAGGGTGAGGAGGTCCACGGGCAGGCCCTTGTCGACGAGACTGACGATCCGCTCCAGGATCTTCCGATGGGCGTCCTTGTAAAGGTCCTCCGGGGAGATCGTGGACAGGACGACGTTCAGGTTCTGGTTCTGGACGAGGATGCCCCCGAGGACGGTCCGTTCGGCCTCGAGGCTGTGCGGCGGCGTCCTCTTCAGGAACATCGTATCGAGTTCCATGGCCACCTCGATCCGGCCGTAACCCGGCCGGAGACGCTCAGGTCTTTTCCGCCGGCTTTTCGACCGCCTCGCCGGCCGCCCCCGCGGCCTCTTCGCGGGCGACCACGATCTTCACCTCGGCCCGGTCCTCCGTGCTGATCTTCACCGGGACGGAGAAATTGCCGAGCCGCTTGATGGGCTCGTCGAGCAGGATCTTCTTCTTGTCGATGTCATAGCCCAGGCCGTCCAGGGCTTCCTTGACGTCGCCGGCCGAAACGGAGCCGAAGATGACATCCTTCTCCCCGGCCCGCCGGGTGAACGTCAGGGAGACCTGGCTGAGCTTCTGGACGAGCGATTGGAAGGACTTGCGCTCGATCTCCAGCTGTTTCTTCTGGGCCTGCCGCTCGATCTCGATGGCCTTGACGTTCGTCGGCGTCACGGCCAGGGCCATTTTCCTCGGGATCAGGTAATTCCGCCCGAAGCCCGGGGCGACGTTGACGACATCGCCGCGCCGCCCCAGCTTCTCCACGTCCTCTTTCAGGATGACTTTCATGTCAGTCCTCGACGTAGGGAAGGAGGGCCATGAGCCGGGCCCGCTTGATAGCCAGGGCCAGCTTCCTCTGATGGAAGGCGCACGTCCCGGTGATCCGGCGCGGGGTGATCTTGCCCCGGTCCGGGATGTACTTCTTCAGGATCTCGACGGCCTTGTAGTCGATGCCCCGGATGTCCCGCTGGCAGAACCGGCAGAATTTCCTCTTGGGCGCGAAATATTTCCGGTAGCCGCCCCGTTCGCTGCGCTCGGGTCTCTCATCTCGCGGCATCTGACTTCTCCTCTTTCACTTCGGCCGGAGCCGGCGCCGGGGCGGGGGCCGCGGCGGCAGCCTGGGCGGCCTCTTCGGCCCGTCTCTTCTTATTCTTCCGCCGGGCGAGGTCCCTCGGGTCCTTGAGGACCGTCATGAACCGGATGACGGCGTCGGTCTGCTTGAACCGGCGCTCGAGCTCCACGGAGACGTCGCCGCCGCCCTCGTAAGTGAAGAACACGTACACGCCTTCCTGGAACCTCTTGATCGGAAAGGCCAGCCGGCGCTTGCCCCAGATGTCCGACTTGACCATGCGCCCCTTCTTTTGGGCGACGATCTCGGCCATCTGCTGGACGAATTGCGTTGTCTCTTCTTCGGAAAGGGCGGGGGAGAGAACGAACCCCGTTTCGTACTGTCTCAATGAGACCTCCTTATGGTTTGACAGCCCCCCCTCTTTCGGGAGGAGCAAGGGGTCAAAAACCCTATATTAAACTATTCTCCGAAAAATTCAACTGCCGCGCCGTGCCTGCGACGCGCCTGTCGGGAATTCAGGGGACACGATCCCTTTTCCGGAGAAAAGGGTCATGTCCCCAAATTCCCAGTCATCGTCGGGCCTCGGCCCGACGATGGTTGAAGCGGGTCATGGCCCGCTCGATCCCGCCGTCGAGGACCATCTCCAGGGCCTCGGCGGCCTGCTCGAGGCCCCGTTCGAGGTCGGGGCGCTCGTCCCGCCGGAACGGCTCGAGGACGAAGTCGGCCGCGTCCCGGCCCGCCGGGAGGGGGCCGATGCCGATCCGGACGCGAGGGAACTCGTCCGTCCGGATCTCGCCCACGATCGAGATCATGCCCTTGTGCGTGCCGGGCCGCCCCGTTTTGCGCACCCGGATCTCCCCGAGCGGGATGTCGAGGTCGTCATAGACCACGATGAGGCGCCCGGGAGCGATCTCTTTCCCGGCCAGGGCGGCCCGTACGGCCGTCCCGCTCCTGTTCATGAAGGTCTTGGGCAAGGCCAGGAGGACCTCTTCGCCGCCGCGGCGGACGAGAGCCGAGCGGGACTTGAACAGCCGGCCCCGGGGCTCGACGCCCCACGACCGGGCCAGGCGCTCGACCAGCATGAAGCCGGCGTTGTGACGAGTGCCCGCGTACTCGTCACCCGGGTTGCCCAACCCCACGACCAGCCACAAGGGCTATTTCTCCGGCTCTTCCTTCTCGGCCCGTTCCTTCTTGATGACCTCGGGCTCCTTGGGCTCCTCGGCGGCCACTTCCCCCTCGGGCTTCTCGCCGGGGAAGACCTCTTCTTCCTTGTGGGGCATGGAAATGAGGACGAGGACGGTGTTCGGGTCCGTCAGGACCTTGACGCCGGCCGGGACGGCCATGCCCTGGACCTTGAACGACTGGTTGATATGGAGCTCGGCGATGTCGATCGCCAGGCTCTCCGGGATGTCCCGGGGCAGGCACTCGACCTCGACCTCGCGGGTGACGAAGTCGACAAAGCCGCCCTCGGTCTTGACCCCGATGGGCTCGCCGCTGTGGACGACGGGGACCGTGACCTTGATCGGCTTGTCCATCGAGATGCGGATGAGGTCGACGTGGAGGAGCTCGTCCGTGGCCGGGTCGACCTGCATCTCCTTGATCATGGCGTCGTAGGCCTCGGCGTCGACGGCGACCTTGAAGATCGTGTTCTCCCCCGTATCGAGGCGCAGGATATGGACGATGTCCTTCTTGCTCAGGACGAGGGGCGTCGTGTCCATCGATTCCCCGTAGAGGACGGCCGGGACGAATCCCTGGGCCCGGAGCCGGCGGGAGGCGTTGGTCCCCAAGCCCTGGCGCTTTTCGCTTTTGACGACGATGTTCATCATGTTCTCCTTACGCGAACAGGGAGCTGACCGAGCTCCCCTCGTTGATCCTCCGGATCGCCTCTCCGAAGAGCTCGGCGACGGAGAGCACGGCGATCCGGCCCGAGGCGGCGGCCCTCTCCGTCAAGGGGATGGTATTGGTCACGAAGACACATTCGAGCTTCGACTGGGCGATCCTGTCGAGGGCCGGCCCGGACAGGACCGGATGGGTGCAGGCGCTGAAGATCCGCTTGGCGCCCTCCTTGGCCAGGGCCTCGACGCTGAGGGTCAGGGTTCCTGCCGTGTCGACCATGTCGTCGAAGATGACGACGTTCTGCCCGGCGACCTCGCCGATGACGTGCAGGACCTTGGCCACGTTCGGGGCCGGCCGCCTCTTGTCGATGATGGCCAGCTTGGCGTTGAGCCGCTGGGCGAAGACGCGGGCCCGGCCCACGCCGCCGGCGTCCGGGGAAACGATCGTCAGGTCGTCGAGCTTGAGCGTCTTGATGTGGTTGGCCAGAACGGGCGCGGCCATGAGGTTGTCCACCGGGATCGAGAAGAAGCCCTGGATCTGCGGCGAATGGAGGTCCATCGTCAGGATGCGGTTGGCCCCGGCCTTCTCGATGAGGTCCGAGACGAGCCGGGCCGAGATCGGGACGCGCGGCCGGTCCTTCCAGTCCTGGCGGGCGTAGGGGAAGTAGGGGATGACGGCGCTGATGCGGCCCGCGGACGCCCTCTTGAAGGCGTCGATCATGATGAACAGCTCCATGAGATGGCTGTTCGCGTCGGACGAGCCCGATTGGATGATGAAGACGTCCTCGCCGCGGACGTTCTCGTCGATATAGAAGTGGATCTCGCCGTCGCTGAAACGATCGAGGACGCACCGGCCGAGGTCGATCTTCAGATAGTCGACGATCTCCTGGGCCAGGGCCGCGTTCGATGAGCCAGTGAATACCTTCATCGTTCTTTCCTCGCCTTATATCATCCGAACTGGGGCGGGAGGATTCGAACCTCCGGATGACGGAGCCAAAGTCCGTTGCCTTACCGCTTGGCTACGCCCCAGCACCGAGCTGGGCCCAATAGCCCTCCCGGGGCAGGGTCGCCACGAGACGGGCGTCCGACGTACCGGGGAGCCTCCTCCGCGCCGCCTCGGCGCTCGCCGTGTCCGGGAAAAGACCGTACACCGCCGAGCCCGATCCGCTGACCTGGGACAAGAGGGCCCCCTGCTCCCGGAAAAATCTTTTCCAGCGCTCGAGCTCGGGATAAGCCCGGAAGATGACGCGTTCCAGGTCGTTTTCTAGGAGCCCGAAGTCTCCAGACTCCAGAAAGCGCATAATTTTACTGACTTTCCCCGGGGAAGTCAAGGAGGGCTCGACACCGGCATAAATGGATGGCGTGGAGATGGGGAAGGGCGGGAAAAGGACGAGGCACGCGAGCGGGGCCATATCCGGCACGGGCGTCAGCCTGTCCCCGATGTCCTCCCCCAGGCATAGCCCCCCTTTTAAAAAATAGGGGACATCGGCTCCGAGGCCCCTGGCCAGGCGGCCCAGCTCTTCGGCGCCCAGGCCGAGTCTCCACATCCCGTTAAGGGCCAAGAGCGTCGCCGCGGCGTTCGAGCTGCCGCCGCCGAGACCCCGCCCGGGAGGAACGGCCTTTCTGACGGCGATCCTCGCCCCCTTGGCCGTCCCGGCCCCGCCTTGAAGGAGCCGGGCCGCGCGGTGGACGAGGTTCGTCCGGTCCCAGGCGATGGCGGGATCGTCGCCGGCAAGGTCGAGGGCGCCGTCCGGAGCGGGCTCGAAGTCGATCTCGTCGGCGAGCGAGATCGTCTGGAACAGCGTCCGGATATCGTGGTAGCCGTCGGGCCTTTTCCCGACGATCTCGAGCCCCAGGTTGATCTTGGCGAACGATTTGACGGTCATCGGTCCAAAAGCTCCAGGATCTCCTCCCAGGTCTTCGGAGCATAGGCGCGGAGGAAGGCGACGTCGAAGATCTCCGGCCGCGGCGGCGGGTCGAAGGCGAGCTTGAGGACCTTGACGCGGCCGGACGCCGCCGGGCCTTCGAGGCCGATCTCCCTCGGCACGCCGTCCCCCGGAAAGAATCCCCGGACCGTGAAGGCGAATCCGCCCCGGGCGCCGCGGCTGAGGCGCCCCTCAAGGTCGCGGTCCACCCGCCATCCGTCGGGGGCGTCCGCTCCTCCGCCGGCGCTCCACGTCCCGGACAGAAGGCCGACCACCTCGCCGGGCGAGAGGGCGACGCCCAGGAACCTCTCCATCATGATCCCGGCCTCATCCTCGGCGTAGACCTTCTTCCCCGGCAGCACGAACCAGGCCCGGCCGTCACGGAAGACCATGAGAAAGACCGTCCGTCCGATGGGGTCGACGGCTTCGATCCGTCCGGATCCCGGCCGCCGGAAAACGAAACCGAACTTGCCCTTGACCGCCGCGTCCACGCCCGCGATCGAGGCCGAGCCGAAGCCCTCGACCGCCTCGACGCCAACGGACGGGGGGATGAGGACGGGGGGACGACGGACGCAGGCGGCAAGACAGGAGACGATGGCGAGCGCCCCGACGAAAAGGGTCCGGCCGCGGACGACCGGCCTAACGGAACCCATAATCTTCGGTCTTCGGAGGCTCTTTTTTAGCCTCCGCGTTCCGCCTTTTTTTCCTGAGGAGGGGATAGAAGGGCGATTTGATCCGGCGGCCGAAGCAGGACATGTTCGGGTTGAGGATGAGCAACAGCACGAACGCCGCGAAGATGATCAGGATCGCCGTCGTGCTCCACTTCATCGCTTGACCCTCAGCATCTCACCGGCGTGCGGCGCGTGCGCCGCGCCCTAAGCCGGAGATCGCGGACGGCTCACTCGTGGCTTTCGGGCTCTTCCTGGAAGATCGGGATCTTGGATTTCTCTTTTTCTTTCCCGAGATAATGACCGAGGAAAAACACCGCGCCCAGCGTCAGCACCGCCAACAGGAACTTGAAGAAGCCTTTCATCGGAACCTTCCCTCCCCATTGTATTTATTTGCGAAGAAAAGTCAATGCTCGTGATCGCCGGATTTGCTTTTTGCGAACGCCGCCGATATCATGAAAAAAAGGACGGCGCGGCCGCCGCGCCGCGGAGTGCGCCCATGCGAAAGAACCTCGGGATCCTGGCCGCGATCATCGCCCTCCTCCCGTCGATCGCCGGGGGACAGGGCCGGCGGCCGGCGGTCTTCGCCGGCCAGTTCTACCCGGCCGATCCGGCGGCTCTCGCCGCCGAGATCGACGGCTATCTCGCGGCCGCGGGCCGGACGGCGCTCCCCGCCGGCCGCATCCTCGGACTGATCGTCCCCCACGCCGGATACGTTTACTCCGGCCGGACCGCGGCCGCCGCCTACGCCCTCGTCCGCGGTCAGGACGTCGACACGGTCGTCATCGTCGGCCCCTCCCACCGCTTTGCGTTCGAGGGCGCGTCGATCTGGCCCGACGGAGGGTTCGAGACCCCGCTCGGCGTCGCCCGCGTCGACGCGGGCCTGGCCAAGGAGATCGCCAAGGCCTCGGGCTTCCGCTTCCAACCGGAAGCCTTCGCCGAGGAGCATTCGGTCGAGGTCCAGGTCCCCTTCGTCCAGAGGGTCCTTCCCGGCGCGGCCATCGTCCCCATCGTCATGGGCGAGCAGACCCGGACGACCATCCGGGCGCTGGCTGCGGCGCTGGCCAAGACCTGCCTGGAAAAGAAGGTCCTCATCGTCGCCTCGACCGACCTGTCCCATTTCCTGCCCAAAGAGAGGGCCCAGGCCACCGACGCGGGCACGGCCGCCCTGATCCAAGCCATGAACGCGGACACCCTCATCCGCAAGGTCGAAGCCGGAGAGAACATCATGTGCGGCGGCGGACCGGTCGCCGCCCTCCTTCTGGCTGCCGCGAAGGCCGGACGCCCCAGGACCCAGATCCTGGCCCGGACCGATTCCTCCGGCTTCGGCGGGCCCGTCGTCGGCTATCTCGCCGCCGCGGTCCTGGAGACGGCGGAGCCGGAGGCCTTCACGCTGACCGCGGAGGAAAAGGCGGAGCTGTTGAAGCTGGCCCGCACCGCCCTGACCGAATTCGTCGAACGCCGGACCGCGATCGAGGACCTCACCGGGAGGGAAAAATTCCGCGCCCCCCGCGGCGCCTTCGTGACGCTCACGAAGGCGGGGGAGCTTCGCGGCTGCATCGGGTTCATCGAGCCGGTCTATCCCCTGGGGCAAGCCGTCATCCAGACCACGATCTACGCGGCGTCCGAGGACCCGCGCTTCCCGCCGGTCACCGCCGCCGAGCTCAAGAGCCTTCGTGTCGAGATCTCCGTGCTGACCCCGGCCCGCGAGATCGCCCGCCCGGAGCTCGTCAAGGTCGGGACCCACGGGCTCATCGTCGAAAAGGGCGGTTTCAAGGGCGTCCTCCTGCCCCAGGTGCCCGTCGAATACGGGTGGGACCGCGAGACGTTCCTGGCCGAAGCCTGTCTCAAGGCCGGGCTGCCGCGTGACGCCTGGAAACATGGGGCCAAGCTCTCCGTCTTTGAGGCCATCGTCTTCCACGAATAGGTCGGGGCACTGAGGCTCCTCGGGGATCATCTCCGTTCGCCGCGGTGATTTTTCACGCCGGTCCGTTCCCCGGACTCGGCGCCAAAACAACTCGGTCGGCGTGCGCTACGCCTCCCTCAAACACGTTTTGGCGGTTTCCCCTGAAACTGCCCTCGTCCGGCTCCGGCCCGTCTAAATCACCGCTTATGCTCCCTCCGACGATGCCCCTCGAAGCCCATTTGCGCCCTCCTCGCCTCAATTCGCCGCTACTTTGTGGCTGAAATCGCCGTTGCGTCACCGCCTCTTCTGCCTTGTGCGTCTTTCTTGCGCAGACGAGATGATCTTGTCACGAAGACGGCTCGCATCGGCCCTAATCTAATAAGGAAGAATCTGTTATAATAGGCGCTTCCATGAACGAGATCCGCGGGAGCTAGACGCGATGCCGCTCTACGAATATCAGTGCACCAAGTGCCGCGAAGTCTGCGAGGTGCTCCAGAGGGCCAAGGACAAGCCCCCCGAGAAATGCCCCAAGTGCGGCGGCCCGGTGATCAAGAGGATCTCCTCGCCGGCCATCCAGTTCAAGGGCAACGGCTGGTACATCACCGACTACGCCAAGAAGAGCTCCACGCCGGCCGGAAGCCACGCCGAGACGAAGCCAGAGACGAAGCCCGAGGCCAAGGCCGAGGTCAAGGCCGAAGCCAAGGCCGGATCCGGGGACGCCGCCAAGACCAAGTCCGAAAGATCATCCTCTTAGCCTCTCGATCGGAGGTTTTCGCCACCGGCGAACGCTGGCCATGAAGACGCGCAGGGCCGTGTTCCTTGACCGCGACGGGACCCTCAACGAGGACGTCGGCTATCCGGCTGATTTTCGCCAGATCCATATTTATCCCGCCGCGTTCGAAGCCGTCCGTCTCCTGAAGCAGGCCGGATTCGCCGCCGTAATCGTCACCCACCAGTCCGGTCTCGGCCGGGGATATTTCGACGCGGCCGAGCTCGAGGCCCTGCACCTTCGCTTCAAGGACGCCTTCGCCCGCCAGGGCGCGGCGCTCGACGCGATCTACTCCTGCCCTCACGCCCCCGACGGGCCCGGCGGCCGGCGATGCTCCTGCGCCAAGCCCTTGCCCGGGCTGGGGCTCCGGGCCGCCCGCGAGCTCGGCCTCGACCTCGAAGCATCCTTCATGGTCGGCGACAAAGTGGACGATATCCTCTTCGGCAGGAGTATCGGAGCCACTCCCGTTCTCGTTCTCACGGGCTACGGGCGGGCCGCCTCGGCCGCCCTCGCCGCCCGCGCGGTCCGGCCCGCCCACACCGCGGCGGACATCCTCGAGGCCGCGGCGTGGATCCTTCGGCAGGGAGGGCCGTCCGGCCATGGTCCGGTTTGACGACATCCTCGAAAAGGTCTCCTCCTACATCAGCGAGAAGGAGGTCCCGGCCCTTCGCAAGGCCTACGTCTTCGCCGGTCAGGCCCACAAGGGGCAAGTCCGCCGCTCGGGCGAGCCCTACCTCAGCCATCCGCTCGAGGTGACGGACTACCTGGCCGACATGAGGCTCGACAAGACGACGCTCGTCGCCGCCCTCCTCCACGACGTCCTCGAGGACACGGATACGACCGCCGCGTCGATCCGGGAAAGCTTCGGCAAGGAGGTCGCCGGCCTCGTCGAGGGCGTGACCAAGATCAGCCGGGTCCAGGAAGTTTCCCCCGAAGTCCGCCGGGCCGAGACCATCCGCAAGATCATCCTGGCCATGACCGACGACATCCGGGTCATCTTCATCAAGCTGGCCGACCGCATCCACAACCTCAAGACCCTCCGTTTCCTCGACGAGGAACGCCAGCGGCAGATCGCCCGCGAGACGCTCGACATCTACGCGCCCATCGCCAACCGGCTCGGCATGGGGCGCATCCGGGCCGAGCTCGAGGACTTGTCGTTCCGCTACGTCGCCCCCGAAGAGTTCGCCAAGGTCGCGGCGGCCGTGGAGCCGCAGAAGAAGGCGGCCGAAGCGGACCTCGCGGCCATGAAGAAGACGCTCGAGGATCTCATCGCCGCCAACGGCCTGCCGGCCGAGGTCTTCTCCCGGATCAAGCGGCCCTACAGCGTCTGGAGCAAGATGAAGCGCCGGGCCATCGGCTTCGACCAAGTCTTCGATTTTCTGGCCCTCCGCGTCATCACCGATTCGGTCAAGGACTGTTATGCCATCCTCGGCATCATCCACCAGCGCTGGCCGCACCTGCCCCAGCGCTTCCGTGACTTCATCGCCATGCCCAAGCCGAACCTGTACCAAGCCCTGCACACGACGGTCATCACCGAAGGGCGCAAAACGTTCGAGATCCAGATCCGGACGCGGGAGATGCACGACCTCGCCGAGAACGGCATCGCCGCCCACTGGCGCTATAAGGATGACGCGCCGGCCGGGCCGAAGGTCGAGGACCGGCGTCTCCACTGGCTCCGGGAGATGGCCGCCCTCTTCGAAGAGAAGAAGAACCCCCAGGAATTCCTGCGCACGCTGAAGACCAACCTCATCCCGGAGGAGGTTTACGTCTTTACGCCCAAAGGGAAGGTCGTTAATCTGCCTCCCGGCGCCTCGGCCCTCGACTTCGCCTTCAAGATCCACACGGAGGTCGGGCTCCACGCCTCGGGGGCCCGGATCAACGGCTCGCCCGCGGCGCTCAAGACCGTCCTCAAGACGGGGGACATCGTGGAGATCCTGACGACGCCCGACAAGGCCCCGACGCGGGGCATGCTGGCCGCCGCATCAACCGCCGGCGCCCGCCAGGAACTCCGTCGCTCGCTCAATCTCAAGAGCCGGACGACGAGCGTCGCGCTCGGGCGGAAGCTGTGGGAGAAAGAAGTCCGGAAATATGTCATCCCGGCCGAATTCCGGCGCGAGGACGACCAGGCCCGCCGCATCGCCGCCCTCCCCGGACCGCGGGCCGCGTCCATGGAGGAATTCTATCGCCAGGCGGGGCTCGGCCGCATCGTCATCGACACGAAGCTCATCGAAGCCGTCTTCGGCCCGGTCGCGCCGCGCCGGCCGGGCCTCATCGGCCGGGCCGCGGCCCGGCTCGTTCCCGGGCCCGGCCCGGGGATCCAGATCAAGGATATCGACGGCCAGATGATCAAGCTGGCCAAGTGCTGTTCCCCCGTCAAAGGCGAGCCCGTCGTCGGCTACCTCACGGCCGGCCGGGGCCTGACCGTCCACTCCCTCCGTTGTCCCCTCGTGACGAAGGAGATCCTCGACGGGCAGCGGTTGGTCGAAGTTTCTTGGGACCCGTCATTCGCCGGGGCCTTCAAGGCCCGGCTCCTCATCCAATCACAGGATTCGCCGGGTGTCCTCGCTAAGGTCGCCACGGCCGTCGCCGGCCTCGATGGGGACATCTCCAAAGCCGAAGCGACGATGGTCTCGGAAGGGAAGGCCCGGATCAAGCTGGATATCCGGATCGCGGACATCGGGCACCTCGAGGCGATCTCGAGGCGGATCAGCGGATTGAAGGAGATCCTGTCGGTCGAGAGGGTGTGACGGGGATCAGGCGGCTTTGGCCACCTTGCCGGAGCGCAGGCACCTCGTGCAGACCCAGATCTGGCGGACGCCCTTCGGCGTCTGGGCCTTGACCCGCTGGAGGTTGGGCTTCCACTTCTTCGGGGACGACTTATGGGAATGGCTGACGTTATGCCCGAAGACCGGGCCTTTCGCGCAGATCTCGCACACTTTCGGCATGGTCGTATCTCTCTCGTCTCGAATTGAGCCGCATTTATACCATAAATCCGGTCCGGAGGCAAATCCGCCCCGGCCTCCGGATTTGTCCTTGACCCGCGGGGCCGACGGGACGTACGATTGGCCCGGGGCCCGCATGAAACTCCGCATCGTCCCGCTTGCCGTTCTCGGCCTCATCCTCGTCCTCCCGTCCTGCGCCCGGCTCCCCGCCCCGGAGGGTCTCGCCTCGGGGGTCGAAGCGGCCCAAAGCGGCGATTGGGACCTGGCCGTCCGCTGCTGGACGGCCGCCCTCGCTCGCGATCCCGGCTCGGCGGCCGTCCACAACAACCTGGCCGTCGCCTTCGAAAAACAAGGGGCCTGGGAAGAGGCCCGCCGTGAATATGAGGCGGCCCTCCGTATTGACCCGGACAATGGGACGATCCTGGAGAATTTCGAGGCCTTCAAGGCCCGGACGGCCGCCGTCAAGAAGGACACGCGATGAGGACGGGATCGATCGTCGCTTTGGCCGCCCTCATGGCCGTCTCTCCCGCCTGCCGGTCTTCCTCGCCCGTCCTGGTGCGGCTGGACATGCCCGGCATCTCCGCCTTTCCCGCAGGCGCCTTCGGCGAGATCATTGTCGCCGGCTTCCGGAACGAGGCCGCCGTCCCCGATCTCGATCCCGCCCACGAGCTCCAGTCCTACCTCGCGGCCGAGCTCCGCCGCGCTTTCAAGGGGCCCGTCTCGCTCCGGACTCTTCCGGACGGGGCGACAGCGCTCCCCGCGATCTGGAGAGAGGCCGGAGCCGGCCGCGACCGGCCCATCTTCCTCACCGGATCGGTCCGCTTGGAGAGCCAGATCCGCAAGGCCCTTCAAAAGGGAAGCGTCCCCGTCGACGGCCCCTTCAAGCTCGCCGGACGCGGCCTCATCGAGCAGCGGCATTGGGCGCTCTCCGTCGACCTCATCGTCATCGCCGGGGAGACGGGCGAGCCTCTCTTCCGTCGGACCTATCGCGAAGATCGCGATTACATCGATCTCGAAAAACCCGCCGACTTCGCGTTCTCCGAGCTATCGGCCCGCTTCCGCGACCGCCTTTTCCCGACCCTCCTCGGCTCGCCGACGACCGAACAAAGGACCCTGCTCACGCGCTGAGCCGGGGTCCTTCTAACCACGACAAAACACACCATATGCCCGGCGCCTTCGGGTCCCGTCCGGGGCCCGGTTTGGCATCGTTTTCGGGCCTTTTTTCGGGCTTTTCCGCGCCTCGCGAGGGCCCCTTCACGGCCGTCCGGCCAAGCCCTTTTTCCGGCTCCCCGCGGCGCCCGTTTCCCCATAAAATAAAGCTTGAAATGACCTCCCCCGAGTGCTATGATTCCCGGGCCTCTCCCCGATGATCGTCTTTCCGGGAGAGGATTTTCCACAGATGTGGAAAAATCTGTGGAAAACTTAGCGGCTCCGATGGAACCTAAAGAAAAACAAAACCCTTGGATCCAGATCCTCCGGGCCATTGAAACGAAGATCGACCCGAACTCCTTCGAGACCTGGTTCGATCCGACGACCTTCATCGGCCAGGAGCAGGATTGTCTGTACATCAAAGTCCCGAACGCCTACTTCCGGGACTGGCTGTCCTTCCATTACTCGAACGTCATCACCGAGTGCTGCCAGGACCTTTTCGGCAAGACCCTCGACATCCGCTACATCCACGAGGACACGCCGACCGCGTTCATGCGCCGTTCCCCCGACGAGAGGAAGACGAAGCAGGGGCAGGCTCTCAGCCCGAACCTGAATCCCAATTATACGTTCGAGAACTTCGTCGTCGGAAGCTGCAACCAGTTCGCCCACGCCGCCGCGGTGGCCGTATCCAAGAACCCGGCCAAATCCTACAACCCCCTCTACATTTACGGCGGCGCCGGGCTCGGCAAGACCCATCTCATGAACGCCATCGGGCACTTCGCCCTCCAGCAGGGCGAGCGGAACAAGATCCTCTACGTCACGACCGAAAAGTTCATGAACGACCTGGTCAACCATCTCCAGTACGGCAAGGTCCTGGAGTTCCGCGAGAAGTACCGGAGCGTCGACCTCCTGCTCATGGACGATATCCACTACCTCTCGGGCCGCGAGCGCACGAAGGAGGAGTTTTTCCACACCTTCAACCATCTTTATGACAGCCAGAAGCAGATCGTCATTTCGAGCGACTGCCCTCCGAAGGAGATCCCCCATCTCGAGGAGCGCTTCCGTTCCCGCTTCGAGTGGGGCCTGATCGCCGACCTGAAGCCGCCGGACATCGAGACCCGGATCGCCATCCTCAAGAAGAAGGCCGAGGCCGAGGCCGTTGTCCTGTCGGAAAGCGTCGCCTTGTACATCGCCGATAAGGTCCAGACGAATATCCGCGAGCTCGAGGGCTACCTTCGCCGCGTCATCGCCTTTGCCTCCCTCAAGGGCGAGCGGATCGATCTCGACCTGACCAAAGAGGCCCTCAAGGGGCTTCTCGACTCCTCGGCCAGCATCGTGACCGTGGAAAAGATACAGAAGCTCATCTGCCACCGGTTCAAGATCAAGCCGTCCCAGCTCAAATCGAAGAACAACTCCCCCAAGGTCTCTTTTCCCCGCCAGATCGCCATGTATCTCGCCAAGGAACTGACCGATTCATCCCTGCCCGAGATCGGCAAGAAATTCGGTGGAAAACACCACACGACCGTTATCCATAGCATCCGGAAGATCGATAAGCTGCGCAACGACGATCCCGATTTCAACAAAGAGATCAACAGCCTTCTGGCCCTCATCCAATGAGGACGAACAGAGAGTTCCGGCGGATTTGCACATTTCCAGGGGACTTTCTTATTTCTTTTCTTGATTTCAGTTTTTATTATGATTTAAATAAGAAGATAAGAATAAAAGGAAAACGGCGCGAAAGGTGACCCTATGAAATTCTCACTCCCCAAGGAAGCGTTTCTCGAGGAATTGCAGATCCTCCAGGGCATTGTGGAGAAGCGCAACACCATGCCCATCCTGGCGAATATCCTGATGAACGTCTCGGCATCGGACATCGAGCTGACGGGGACGGACCTCGAGGTCGGGCTCAGGACGCACATCGGAGCGGACATCGAGAAGACGGGCGCGATCACGGTCAACGGCAAGAAGATCTTCGAGATCGTCAAATCCCTGCCCGAAGGCCAGAGCGTCCAGGTCGAGCTCAAGGACGAAACGCTCGAGATCAGGGCCGGGGAGAGCGAGTTCAAGGTCCTCTGCCTGGCGAAAGAGGACTATCCCCAGGTCCCGGACGCGAAGTTCGAGAAAGGCATCCAGCTCCCGCTCCAGGACGTCAAGGACATGATCGACCGGGTGTTCTATGCCATCACCCAGGAACAGCGCTATTATCTGAACGGCGCGCTCCTGTCCCTGAAGAACCGTCAGATCGAGCTCGTCAGCACCGACGGACATCGGCTGTCGTACACGAAAAAGGTCCAGGACGGGCTGAAGCTCGAGAACGAGCTCAGCGTCATCGTGGCCAAGAAGACGCTCAACGAGATCCGCAAGTTCGAGGACGAGACGATCGCCTTCGACCTCGACGAGAACAACCTCTTTTTCAAGGTCGGCCCGAGGACGCTCATCTCCCGGGTCATCGAGAGCAAGTTCCCGAACTACCAGGCCGTCATTCCCAAGGACAATCCGGGGCGGCTCGTCATCGGCCGGGCCGAGCTGGCCGACGCCATCCGGCGCGTCTCGCTCCTGTCGGCGGAACGGTCCAAAGGCATCAAGTTCACGATCGAGAAGAACCGCCTGCGGCTGTTCTCGTCGAACCCGGAGATCGGCGAGGCGCGCGACCGCCTGGCCGTCGAATACAAGGGCCAGGACCTCGAGGTCGGGTTCAACGCCCAATATCTGCTGGATTTCCTCACGGCCGTCGGGTC
>Ga0326726_10002856_pt1 | contig 15822 bp, 14 predicted proteins | sample MHFenrmetagenome_2_FD_207603 | JGI IMG/M metagenome (GOLD analysis project Ga0326726, IMG submission 207603) | Lab enriched peat soil microbial communities from Michigan Hollow, Ithaca, NY, United States - MHF15MN | ecosystem: Environmental > Terrestrial > Soil > Wetlands > Peat | place: USA...
AGCGCAATACGGCGCTCTCCGTCAAGGACTATGCCTGGTGGACCGAGGCGGTCCGCAATCTCGTGGACACGCCGAGCGCGGCCTGGGCCTACGGACATATCGGCCCGACGAGCTACGACTCGATCGGCATGAAACTGGTGACCGTGATCGATGCGGGCGGACATCAGACCTTCACCTTCATCGAGGGGGAAGCCGGCGCCCTCGACATCATGAACCCCGCGGCGGTCGGCCTGCCGCCGCTCATCGCGAGCGCCCGCGCGGCACCGCCGCTCGAGCCGGTTCCCGCCACCGGCATCATCCAGGTCGGCGATCAGCTGTTCTCCGTGGCCCTCGCCGCCCTCACGGTCGCCAAGGGCGACCCGCTGTTGCCGAATGAGAAGCCGCGCAGCCTCCTGCTGTTCGGCCGCCCCTTGGACCCGCAGGCGATCGACGAGATCGCCTCCGAATACAAGATCGACGGCTTGGCCCTGGTCGCCCCCGCCGCTGTCGGCGAGCGGACCTCGCTGCCGCTGACCACGGTCGACGGACACCTGGTGGGTGCGCTGGCCTGGAGGCCGGAGCGTCCGGGCGATGCCACGATCCGCCGGATGCTCGTGCCGGTCGGCGCCACGATTCTGGGCCTGGCGCTGTTGTCGCTCATCATCCTCTCGCAGATCCGCCAGGTCGACCTGACGCGGCGCGAAAACCAGCGCAATCTCGAGATCATCGAGGCCAAGAACCGCGAGCTGATCACGGCCCGCGACGAGGCCGAATATGCCAACCGCGCCAAATCGCAGTTCCTCGCCGTGATGAGCCACGAGCTGCGCACGCCGCTCAACGCCATCCTCGGATTCTCCGAGATCATGTATTCGGAACCCTACGGCCCGCTCGGCGACCACCGCTACAAGCAGTATCTTCAGGACATCCACAATAGCGGCGGCCACCTGCTGTCGATCATCAACGACATTCTCGATCTCTCGAAGATCGAAGCCGGGCAGGCCGAGCTGAACGAAGAGGAGGTCGACCTTGCCGTCCTGACGGCTTCAGTGGTGCGGATCATGCAAGAGCGGGCGGCGACGGCCGGCCTCGCCTTCCAGTGCGAATCGGGCGAAGGCCTGCCGTGGGTGCGGGCCGATCGGCGGGCGCTGAAGCAGATCCTGCTCAACCTGCTGTCGAACGCCGTGAAGTTCACGCCGAAGGGCGGGCAGGTCGGGCTGCGCATGGCGGTCGACGACGATCGCGGCCTGCGCATGATCGTCTATGACACCGGCATCGGCATCGATCCGCAGGACGTCCCACGCGCGATGGCGGCCTTCGGACAGGTCGATGCCTCCTGGTCGCGCCGCTACGAGGGCGCCGGTCTCGGCCTGCCGATCAGCCGGGCGCTGATCCGGCTGCATGGCGGCACGCTCGAGCTCGAAAGCCAGCCGGGCATGGGCACGACCGTGACGGTCCGGTTGCCGCCGGAGCGGGTCGGCCCTCTGCCGCAGCCCAAACCGAGCACGCCGGCCGGCCCGCAGCCGGAGACTCTCGCCGCCGAGCCTGCCGTCGCGGGAGACAGCCACCCGCCGCCACAGCGCCGCCGGGGCACCGCGTGACGATCGACTTGGCGCGCGCGCGCCGCGACACGCCAGGTGCCTCGGAGGTCCTGCATTTCAACAACGCCGGCGCCGCCCTGATGCCGGCGCCGGTGCTGGAGGCGCAGCTCCGCCACCTCCAGCAGGAAGCCGCGATGGGCGGCTATGAGGCGGCCGACGCCGCCGCTGACCGCCACGAAGCCGTCTATGATTCGGTCGCGCGCCTCCTCAACGGCGAGCGCGAGGAGATCGCGCTGGTCGAGAACGCCACGGTGGCCTGGGACATGGCGTTCTACTCGATCCCGTTCCGGCCCGGCGACCGCATCCTCACGGCCCGGGCGGAGTATGCCAGCAACTACATCGCCTTCCTGCAGGTGGCGCGGCGCACCGGCGCGATCATCGAGGTGGTGCCGAGCGACGACAGCGGCGCGCTCGACGTCGGGGCGCTCGAGACGATGATCGACGGGCGCGTGCGCCTGATCGCCATCACGCATGTGCCGACCAATGGCGGCCTCGTCAATCCGGCGGCCGAGATCGGGCGCATCGCGTGCCGGCACGGCATCCTCTATCTGCTCGATGCCTGCCAATCGGTCGGACAGATGCCGATCGACGTCGCCGCCATCGGCTGCGACATGCTGTCGGCGACGGGGCGCAAATATCTCCGCGGGCCGCGCGGCTGCGGGTTTCTCTACGTCCGCCGCGGCGTGCTGGAGCGGCTCGAGCCGCCGTTTCTCGATCTGCAGGCGGCGACCTGGGTGGCGCCGGACCGCTACGAGCTGCGGCCGGATGCGCGCCGCTTCGAGAACTGGGAGAGCAATGTCGCCGCCCAGCTCGGCCTCGGCGCCGCCGTCGACTATGCGCTCGGCTGGGGCCTGGCCGCGATCGAGGCGCGGGTCGTGGCGCTGGCGGAGAGCCTGCGCGAGCGGCTGCGCACGATCCGCGGCGTGACGGTGACCGACATCGGCCGCCAGCGCTGCGGCATCGTCACCTTCACGGTCGCCGATCGAGACCCGGCCGACATCGTCGCGGCGTTGCACCAGCGCAAGATGAACACTGTGACGTCGTCGCCGCGCTCGACGCTGCTCGATGCGACGGCGCGCCGGCTGCCCACCGTGGTGCGCGCCTCCGTGCACTACTACAACAGCGAGGACGAGGTCGCGCGCTTCGCGGCCGCCGTCGCCAAGCTGGCCTAGCCGGCGGCGCCGTCGGCCCAGACAGGCGGCCGGGAAACACGATTTTGCAAAACAACCTTATGCATTAAAGAATCATCGTTGTTTTTCAATGATATAACTGTTGCTGGAAGTGGCACGCGTAGAGCCTGTGAAAAGCGCGTCGAGAGCCGCGAACGAGCCAGATGAGGCCTTGCGAGCGCGCTGGATGCGATACAGCATGGTTCGGTTTCGTTTGGATACTCGCCAATGTGAGGGTGCAGCCATGCTTGCGAACCTGAGCGATGGTGACATTCGGTTGCTGCGGGTGTTCGCGAAGGTGGTCGAGGCCGGCGGCTTTTCGGCGGCGCAGATCGAGCTCAACGTCGGCCAGTCGACCATCAGCATGCATATGACGGCGCTGGAGCAGCGGCTGAAAGTGCGGCTGTGCCAGCGCGGCCGCTCCGGCTTCAGCCTGACCGAGAAGGGCAAGCTGATCTACCAGGCCAGCCAGCGGCTGTTCGCGGCGATCGACGAGTTCCGCTCCGAGGCCGGCGCGGTGCGCAACAGCCTGGCCGGCACGCTGACCGTGAGCGTCGTCGACAATCTCGTCACCAATCCCGCCTGCCGGCTGCATCAGGCCATCGGCACGTTCAATCGACGGGCGCCAGAGGTGCAGATCTCGGTGCAGGTGATGTCGCCCACCGAACTCGAGCGCGCGGTGCTGGAGGGGCGCTCCGATCTGGGTCTGGGCGCCTGCGGCCGGCACTCCCCCTATCTCAGCTACATCGACATGTTCGAGGAACGCCAGACGCTCTATTGCGGCCGCGGCCACCCACTGTTCGAGCGCAGCCATGAGGTCACGGTCGCCGACCTGAAGAACGAGCAGTTCGCGCGCCGCGCCTATGCCGCGCCGAACCGCTTTCCGGCCGGCTTCAGGCTGATCTCCACCGCGGTCGCCGATCTCATGGAGAGCGTCGCCGCGTTCGTGTTGTCCGGCCGCTATGTCGGCTTCCTGCCCGCGCATTTCGCCCAGCAATGGGTGGCGCAGGATGCGATGCGGCCGCTGCTCGAGAGCCGCATGAGCTACCAGAATCCGATCTATCTGACGATGCGCAAGACCGAGCAGAAAAAGCCTGTTCTGGCGGCCTTCCTGAGCGAGCTCTATCTCGCTCAAGGCGCTCCTGCGACTGTCGAGCCGGCGCGGGCGCGGATGGCGATCGGCGGCACCCGGCGGAAGGCCAAAGAGGCAAGACGGGAAATGGTGCCGGCCTGAGTCCTGCTCCGAGGGCCTCGGCAAATGTCCTGCGGCTTGATACCAAACCTCTCGGCTTGTGACTCTTCGTCTCCTTCCCATCGGTGTCACCCCCGCGAAAGCGGGGGTCCAGGGCAGGCGACGGGGCAGTTGCCCTGGATTCCCGCTTTCGCGGGAATGACAGGGAGTGGAGGATGGGTCCGAGATGCCGATGGCCGGCGTGATGCCCCGTCAATGCGTCAGGATCTGGCTCAGGAACAGCTTGGTTCGCTCGTTTTTGGGGTCGGAGAAGAATTCCTTCGCCGGCGCGGTCTCGACGACCTGGCCGTGGTCCATGAAGACCATGGTATCGGCGACGGTCCGGGCGAAGCCCATCTCGTGGGTGACGCAGATCATGGTCATGTGCTCTTCCGCCAGCTCGATCATGCAGTCGAGCACCTCCTTGATCATTTCGGGATCGAGTGCGGAGGTCGGCTCGTCGAACAGCATCACCTGCGGCTCCATGCAGAGCGCGCGTGCGATCGCCACGCGCTGCTGCTGGCCGCCGGATAGCTGGCTCGGATACTTCTGCGCCTGCTGCGCAATCCTGACGCGGTTGAGGTATTGCATGGCCCGTTCCTCGGCCTCCTTGCGCGGCAGCTTGCGAACCCGCCGGGGCGCCAGCGTCAGGTTCTGCAGGACGGTCAGGTGCGGGAACAGGTTGAACTGCTGAAACACCATGCCGACTTCGCGGCGGATCATCGCGATGTTCTTGAAGTTCGGCGTCAGTTCGATGCCCTCGACCAGGATCTGGCCGCCCTGATGCTGCTCCAGCCGGTTGATGCAGCGGATGGCCGTCGATTTCCCGGAGCCCGAAGGACCGCAGATGACCATGCGCTCGCCCTTGCGGACGGTGAGGGAGACATCCTTCAGCGCCTGGAATGTGCCGTACCATTTGCTCACCTTGCGCATCTCGATCATCGGCGGCGGAGAGTCCGTTTGCGTCGGCATCGCTTGAGGTTCCATGGGTGGATTCCCGGAGAGGCTATCGCGACCTGGCCAACTTGCGCTCCAGAGTGCGGGCGCAGAAGGTCAGCGGATAGCAGATGGCAAAATAGATCAGCCCGACGCAGGCATAAACGACGAACGGCCGGAACGTGGCATTGGTCACGATCTGGCCGGCCTTGGTCAGTTCGTTGAAGCCGACGATCGACGCCAGGGCCGTGCTCTTCACCAGCTGCACGAGGAAACCGACCGTCGGCGGGATGGCGATGCGCAGCGCCTGCGGCAGGATCACATCCCACATCTGCTGAAGGAAATTCATGCCGAGGCTGGCGCTGGCGTCCCACTGGCCGCGCGGCGTGGCGTCGACGCAACCGCGCCAGATCTCCGCGAGAAAGGCCGTCGAATAGAGCGTGAGCGCGACGCCCGCCGCCAACAGGGGCGACACGTCGACGCCCAGCAACGGGAGGCCGAAGAACACCAGGAAGAGCTGCAGCAGAAGCGGCGTGCCCTGCAGGAGTTCGGTATAGAGCCGGGCAAACCGGGCGCCGAGCCCCGGCTGCGCATAGCGCCACAGCAGCAGCAGCAGCGCGCCGATGCCGCCGCCGAGAAACGCGATGCCCGACAGCAGCAAGGTCCAGCGCGCGGCTGCCAGCAGGTACGCGAAGACGTCCCACAATGGAAGGGTGATCATCGGGCGCGCCCGGCGAACAGGCGGCGACCGCCGCGGGCGAACAGCCAGCGCAGGCAGACGGACATGGCGAGATAGACCAGGGCGATCGCGAAGTATGTCTCGAAGGCGCGGTAGGTGCGCGACTGGATGAAGTCGGCGACGTGGGTGAGATCGGTGACGGCGATCTGCGACACCACGGCCGATTCGAGCATGGTGATGACGATCTGGCTGACCAGGGCGGGATAGACGTTGGCGATGGCCTGCGGGAGAATGACCCAGAAGAACACCGTCGCCGGCCCGACGCCGAGGGCAAGACCGGCCTCGCGCTGGCCGGGCGCCACCGCCTCGATTCCGGCCCGGACGATCTCGATCGAATAGGCGGTCAGATTGATGGTCATGGCCAGCACCGCGGCCTGCAACGCGCTCATCTGCAGGCCGAGGCTGGGCAGCCCGAAGAAGACGAAGAACAGCTGGACGATGAACGGCGTGTTGCGGATCAGCTCGACATAGAGTGCCACCAAGGCGCGCGCCCATCTGAGCCCCCAGCGCGCCGTCGCCGCGCCGCCGATGCTGAGCGCGATGCCGAACGTGGCGGCGATCACGGTCAGACCGAGCGTGACACCAACGCCCTTCAGCAGCAGGCCGGAATATTCGACCAGGATGCCGAAGTCGAGCTGGTATCCCATGGATGAGCTACACCGGGTCTCTCGGTTCGTGACTCATTGCCGACTTCTTTTGGCTGTCACCCCCGCGAAAGCGGGGGTCCAGGGCAAGCGACGAGTTCCGCGCCCCTGGATTCCCGCTTGCGCGGGAATGACAGGGAATGGGCGATAGGCCACAGAGCAGGTTGGAATCAGAAGTCGCTGGGCAGCGGCTGCTTCAGCCATTTCACGGCCAGGGCGTTCAGGCTGCCGTCCTTGCGCATGCCCGCGACGACGTCGTTCAGCTTCTGCTGCAGCCGGGTCTCGCCTTTCTTGACCGCCATGTTCGAGGGCGAGGTCATGAGCTGGAACTTCTCGACCGGTTCGATCGCCGGCTGCTTCGCCAGGATGGTGGCGCCGACATCGTTGCCGACCACCATCAGCTTGGCCTGACCCGACAGGAAGGCGGAGATGACGCCGTTGTAATCGCTGTAGCGCTGAATGTCGGCCCCTTCCGGCGCGACCTTGGTGACCTCGGTATCCTCGAGGGTGCCGCGGTTGACGGCGATGGTCTTGCCCTTGAGATCCGCCGGACCCTTCACGTCGACGTCGCGCGGGCCCATGACGGCGATGTAGTAGGGCGCGTAGGGAGCGGTGAAGTCGACGACCTGGGCGCGTTCGTCGCTGTAGCCGATGCTGAGCAGCGCATCGACCTTATGCTCCACCAGGAAGGGAATGCGGTTCTGGCCGGTGATGCCCACCAGTTCCGCCTTCACGCCGATGGCCTTCGCGATGAGGTCGGCCATCTCGACATCGTAGCCGTCGATCTTCATGTCCGAGCCGAGCGAGGCGAACGGCGGGAAATCCTCGAAGATCCCGATCTTGATGGTTCCGGCCTTGACGACGTCGTCGAGGGCATCGGCCCGTGCGGAGCCGGCGCCGGCGGTGAGCAAGCAGACGGTCAGGGCGAGGCCCTGGAGCAGCGTCGAGCGACGCGACTGCGGTGATTTCATGATAGCCTCCTGCGAAGGGTTTATTCGGTTTGATGCACGGTGGCAGCGGCTTCTCGCGACGGCGATCCCTTGTCGCCCGTATGGGAGCAGTAGAGCGCTGCAACGATCACAGACTCTGCCGTATTGGGAGACGAGCGCGCAATAGCAGTCGTCCGAAGCTCAGTTCAATTGCGGACGATGTAATCGATACGCCTGCACGTTCTCCCGGCCGGCATCAGGAGCGGCATGTTCAAGCGGCGTCTTGCGGCAGGACCACGCAGTCCTCGGCGCGGAATTGCAGCGCGACGCCGTCGCCCTTGCGGACGCGCGCGCCCTCGCGATTGGGCTCCACGACCATGATACGGCCGTCGGCGGCGTTGATGATGTAGTGAAGCTCCGCCCCCATGTTGACGACGTCGACGACCTGGCCGGGCAGGACATTGTCGCCGGATCTGGCGGCGGCGGCCTCCGTTCCGGTCACCGCGATCCGTTCCGGCCGAATGCAGATGCTCCGCTTCTCGCCGCCGGCCGCGCCGGGGTCGCGGATCGCCAGCGTCGTGCCGGCATCGGTCGTGAGGCGGAAATAGCCCTCGCTTGGCGCGCCGGAGAGGCGCCCGTGGAACCAGTTGGTCCGGCCGATGAAGGCGGCGACGAAGGCGGAGCGGGGCGCCATATAGATTTCGTCCGGCGTGCCCTGCTGCTCGATGCGACCGCGGTTCATGATGACGATGCGGTCGGCCAGGCTCATCGCTTCGTCCTGGTCATGGGTGACGACGATCGTCGTCGAGCCGACGGCGGTCAGGATCTGCTTCAGCTCGAGGCGCAGCTCCTCGCGCAGCTTGGCGTCGAGCGCGGACAGCGGCTCGTCCAGGAGGACCAGCCTGGGCCTGGTCGCGAGCACGCGGGCGAGCGCCACGCGCTGCTGCTGGCCGCCGCTCATCTGGCCCGGCCGCCGGCCCTCGAACCCCTGCAGCTGTACGAGCCGCAGCATCTCGCGGACGCGATCGCCGATCTCGGCCTTGGGCCAGTGACGATGCTTCAGCCCATAGGCGACGTTCTCCGCCACCGTCATGTGGGGAAAGAGCGCATAGTGCTGGAACAGCAGGCCGACATTGCGCTCATAGGGCCGCTTGCCGACCATGGATTCGCGGGCGATCTCGATGGTGCCTTCGTCCGGATTCTCGAAGCCCGAGATCAGGCGCAGCGTGGTCGTCTTGCCGCAGCCGCTCGGCCCGAGCAGCGAGATCGTCTCGCCGGCGGCGACCGTGAACGTCACGTTGTCGACTGCGGTAGTGGCACCGAACCGCTTGTTGACGTTGCGGAACTCGATGACGGTTTCCGGTGACGGCGGCATGGGCTCTCCTATGACCGAAACACGCCCTGGCCGATGACCCGGTTGAGGCCGACGAATTTCTCGAGGATGACGATCAGCGTCAGCGTCACCAGCATCAGCATGACGGAGGCGGCGGCGATGCTGAGATCGAAATTCGCCCGCATGCTGCTGATCAGCGCCACCGGCAGGGTGAAGGTGTTGGCGTCGGTCAGCATGATGGAGACCGCCACGTCATCCATGGAGACGGCGAAGGCGAAGATCGCGCCGCTGACGATGCTGGTGCGCGCGAGCGGCAGCGTCACGTCCCAGAAGGCGCGGCGCTCGGTCGCGCCCAGGATCAGCGCCGCCTCGGTCAGCGATCGGTCGATGCCGGCAAGGCCGGCCAGTGTCGCGCGGATCGTATAGGGCACGGTGATGATGATGTGGCCGCACAAGAGACGCGCGAAGCCGTTGATCAAACCCAGGTGGGAAAGAAACAGCAGGAGCGCGAATCCGGTGACCACCGGCGGCACCAGCAGAGGCGAGAGGAAGAGGGAGATCAGCACTTCCTTGCCGGCGAAGGCCGCGCGCTCGACGGCGAAGGCCGTCGTCACGCCGACGCAGAGCGATATCGTGACGGAGAGGACCGCCAGCTGAACGCTGGTGCTCAAGCCGCGCAGGAAATAATCGTCGGAGAAGAACTGCGCGAACCAGCGCAGCGACAGCGCCGGCGGCGGCAGCGGGCCGAGATAGGCGCGGGCGTCGAAGGCCATCACCGCGGTCACGATGATGGGCGTGAGCAGGAAGCAGAGGATCACGCCGATCATCACCAGGGCGAGCAGGCGAAAGCCGTCGTCGAGCAAGCGGCCGCCCATCACTTCCACCGCTTCAGCACTTGATGCGACATGACATAGACGATCGCCAGGGCGACGGCGAACAGCACGATCGATATGGCGGCGCCGCTGGGGTAGTCGGCGATTTCGCTGAAGCGGTTGTAGATCAGGTTGGAGATGAACAGCACGCGGCCCTTGCCGAGGATCATGGGAATGACGAACGCGCTGATCGAGAAGGTGAAGGCGAAGAGGAAGGCGGCGAGCAAGCCACGCATGCAGAGCGGCAATGTAATGGTCAGATGCGCCTTCCAGGCCGGCGCGCCCAGCGCCTGGGCGGCGTCGACGAGCCGGGGATCGACGTTCTGGATCGTCCCCAGCAACGTGAGGGTGGCCATCGGCACGATGTAGTGCAGCAGGCCGGCGCCGACGAGCGTCTCGATATAGCCGCGACCGTTGGGAGAAATCCCGAGCGAGAGCAGCAACGGCCGCAGCGGACCCGCGGCGCCGAAGGTGAGCTCGAGCGCGTAGGTCCGCACGAGCACGCTGAGGAACATGAGGGTGACGAAAAAGCCGACCGCGATCGCGCGCCAGCGCGCCGACAGGCCGCGCGTCATCCAATAGGCCAGCGGAAAGGCGAACAGCAGGCCGGCGAGGGAGGCAAGCAGGCTGATGCGCAGCGTCTCGAAGAAGAAACTGGCGAAGGCCGGGGTTAGCAGTTCGACGTAGTTGGCGAACGTGAGGGGAGCGTTGGCGCTGGAGCCGATGCTGCCCGGCACATACAGGCGAAAGCTTTCCAGGAACAGCCCGGCCATGGGCAGGAAGAAGAAGCCCAGGAAGACCGCGCCGGCCGGCAGCAGGAGCGGAAGGGAGCCGCGGCCCGGCTGCGTCGGCCGTTTCCGCGACTCCCGTGTCATGGCAATCCGCCCGGCGACCTAGAGCAGGGGCGCGATGTCATTCTCCCAGCGCTTGGTCCAGGCGTCCTGCTGAGTAAGGACCTCGTTGAAGTCGGGGACATAGACGTACTTGTCGAATTCCTCGGGCGTGAAGGCCAGATGCTTGAGGCTGTCGGGTGTCTTGGCCTTGACGTTGAGCGGCGCCTCGCCGGCGACCTCGGCGTAGAGGCTGCTCATCTCCGGGCTGATGCAGAAGTTGATGAAATCGAGCGTCGCCTGCAGGTTCGGGCGGTTCTTGAAGACGGCGAAGCCGCTCTGATAGAGGAACGTCGTCAAGCCCTGCTGCTTGGTGAGCCGGACCACGGGGAAGGATTTGGCGACGGCCGTCAGCTGCGGCTCGGAATAGAAGCCACCCACGGTCTCGCCGCTCGTCAGCGAGGTCGTGAAATCGGTGTCGGTGACGGCGATGCGGCCGATATTGCCGGACTGCGCCAGCTTCTTCATGAGCGCCCAGCCCGGATCCATATTGTGCTCATTGCCGCCGGCATGCAGCGCCAGGGCGACCAGCTGCAGCATCATGCTCTGCGTCGGGCCGGGCCAGCAGATCTTGCCCTTGAGGCGGGGATCGAAGAGATCCTCGACGCTCTTGATCTCGACCGGGCTGATGTCCTTGCGATAGGCGAAGTAGATGCCGCCGACGGCGCGCGGCACGGCCATCCATTCGCCCTTGGCGTTCTTGACGATGATCTTCTGCGGGATGTCGGCGAGATTCGGCACCGAGTCGACCGTGGCCGGAACCAGCCAATCCTCCTTGATCATGCCGCTGAACGAGCCTTCCCAGCCGGCGACGTAGTCGTATTCGGCCTGCGGCCAGGTCGCCTTGATCTTTGGCAGGATGGCGCCCGAGCCGCCCTGGTGCAGGACCCAGTTGACCTGAACCTTGTCCTGCTTCGCCTCGATCTGCTTCATGGCGTTGACGACGTCGCCGCCCCATTCGACGGCGGTGATCGCCGTGGCGGCCGCCGCCCGGCGCGTCGATAGTGCACCGCCGAGCATGGCGACGGCGCCGACGGCGGCGGCAGACCTCAGAGCCTGCCTGCGTGTGAGACTAAGCATGTTGGCCTCCCTTCATGTTTCTTCGCTATTGATGCGGGCGTTCTCGGACTCTGCCGCACGGGGCCGCGCGCGCGCAATAGCAGTCGCCTGAAGCTCGGTTCAATTCCAACCGATGTATTCCCGCGCGCGCGGGCGGCGATGCGTCGTCCTGGCGGTGCTATGAGGCCGCCGCCGGCACCCGCTTCGGCAGCGCCGCCCGCAGCGGCCGGATGTGCTCGAGCTCGATGCCGCAACAGCCGCCGATGATCTGCACGCCCTTGCTCACCCAGTCCTTCGCCTTGGCGACGAACTCCTCGGGCGACACATGGTCGGGCTCGCCGGCGTCCTTGTGGACCGCGACATAGTCCTTCCGCTCGGCCTCCGGATAGATCCCGATCGGGCCCTTCCACTGCGCGCGGACCAGCGGCAGCGCCGCGTCGGTGGCGGCGATCGGCGAATGGAAGATCGTGACGACCGATCCTCCCATCGCGACCACTTCCCCGAACTTTGCCGCAAACGGTTCGTCCGAGTGGTAGCCGACCTTGGGCGCGCCGGCGGCGCCGTCCTGATGGCACTTGAAGCCGACCCACACGGGCAGGCCGGTCGCGAGGCAGGCCTCCAGCACCCACTTGCGATGGGTCGTGCCGCCGGTGGATTCGACCAGCAGCAGGTCGACGCCGGACTCGGCCAAGACCTCCGCCTGCTCGCGCAGGTTGGCCTTGCTGGCCGCCTCGGTCCAGGCCACCCGCTCCGTGAAGAAGCCTTCGCCCTCCGGCGTCACCTCGCTGCCCGTGCGCAGGCCGTAGTTCGACACCGACCCGGCGATGTAGACCGGCCGCTCCTTGGCGCAGCGGTCGCGCGCCTCCTGGGCCAGGACGACGGCGCGCAGATTGAGTTCGCGGGTCATGTCGCCCAGGCCCAGCGGCACAAGGTTATGGCGGGCGGCCGAGTAGGAGTTCACGGTGATGATGTCGACGCCGGCGCGGATGTAGTTCTCGTGCATCAGCCGCACGGTGTAGGGGTGAGTCTGCAGCGCCGTGGCCGCCCAGGCGAGGCCGCTCATGGGCACGCCCATCTTCTGCAGCTGCGTGCCCACCGCGCCGTCCAGGATCACGACCTCCTTGCCGGCCAGCCGCGTTTCCAGTGTCTTGTAGTCGCTCATGCCTCGGTCCCCTCCCGCGTCGCGCCCTCGTCGGATATCGGCGATGGGCTTCGATCCCGAGAGGAGACTAGCACTTGCCGTCCGCGCGGCAATGCCGAGCCGTTGCGGTCATGATCTCGAGGAGGCATCCTGACGGCGATCCACGTCAAGTCCGCCGAGATGCGAACCGTCACGCTCATCAAGCCATCGCTGGAGCATCTGCCGGCGTTTGCCGCCGCCCTGGAGCGAGGCTGGTCCCCGGACAATGTTCGCAAGGATGCGGCGGCGCGGGAACAGCTCGGGAAGATAGCTGGCGATGCGGCGGGCTTCGTTGCCAGCCTCGATGATCCGCACGCCAAGGGCGATCCCATCCGGTTGCCCGACGGATCGCACGTCCCGCGCCTTCCCGGCTACCACCGCTGGATCTGGGACGGAGAATTCTGCGGCAGCATCGGTTTCAGGTGGCAGAGCGGCACATCGGATCTTCCCGCGCACGTCCTCGGCCATGTCGGATTTTCCATCGTCCCGTGGAAACGGGGGCGTGGCTACGCGAAACAAGCCCTGGCACTCCTGCTGCCGGACGCGAAGGAGCGTGGCCTCGCCTACATCGACCTGACCACCGACCCGGACAACATCGCGTCGCAGAGGGTGATCCATGCCTGCGGCGGCAGGCTGGTGGAGCGCTTCCGCAAGGCGGAAGCGTACGGTGGAGCGGAGGGTCTTCGCTTCCGGATCGATGTATCCGGCGCCCAGTGACCGACCGCGCGAGAACGCGCGATCGATGATAGGATGTACGCGAGTCTCGACCGTCGGCGATGCGCGATCGGGGCATGACGTTTGCTCACCGCGCCGAAGCGGGGCTCGCATCCGCAAGGAACAAGGAGTATTGAAATTGGATAAGGACGAATTGACCGCGTGGGCGCTCAAGAACGGCTGGCAGATGCTGGGGGGCCATCCCAGCCTGACGAACGCGGTGCGGCCGAAGGAGGCCGTCGTCAGGCTCGTGCTCAAGGCCACCGTCGCGAACCTCGAGGTCAAGCGGCCGGCGGGGAAGTGGGAGAAAGTGGGCGGCGCGAGCTACGATGCCATCGCGCCCGACCCCAACACGGGAATTCCGCGCGGTCTGGGGCTCGTGACCATCACGGGATTCACCAAGCTCATGCAGGAGAACAAGGACCGCCAGACGTTCGCCAACTTCGGCTAGGCCGCATCGGACAACCGGGGACGGCCCGGCGCTTCGCTAGCGCGCCGGCGTCCAATGGGTTCCGCGCGTCGTTGAAATCCCGTCGCCTTTGCGTTAAGTGCGCCCGCGCGATGGAGGCGCGCGGCGATGCGGATATTGGTCACGGGATCTTCGGGATGGTTGGGTCAGACGCTGGTGCCGCGGCTGCGGCGCGCGGGACACGCGGTCGTCGGGATCGACCCGCTGCCGGCCGCGACCACCCAGGCCGTCGGCTCGATCGCGGATCGCGACTTCGTCCGCGCCGTGATGCGCGACTTCGGCGTGGAAGCGGTGATTCACGCGGGCGCGCTGCACAAGCCCCATGTGGAAACCCGCAGCCGCCCCGAATTCGTCGCGGTTAACGTACAGGGCACGCTCAATCTGCTGGAGGAATCGGTGGCGGCGGGCTCGCCGGTCGACCGCTTCATCTTCACCTCGACGACCTCGCTCATGATCTCGAAGGCGATCCGCGCCGGCCGCGCCGGCGGTGCCACCAAGGCCGAATGGATCACCGAGGCCATGACGCCGCTGCTGCCGCGCAACATCTACGGCGTCACCAAGCTGGCGGCCGAGCATCTGTGCCGGCTGTTTCACGAGTTGCATGGCCTGCCCGTCGTCATCCTGCGGACTGCGCGGTTCTTCCCCGAGGACGACGACATGGCGCACACGATGGCGCAGTCGGAACCGAATGCCAAGGCCAACGAGTTCCTGTTTCGCCGACTGACCGTCGAGGACGCCGCCGAGAGCCATGTCGCCGCGCTCCACAAGGCGCCGGAGCTGGGCTTCGACACCTTCATCGTCTGCGCACGGACGCCGTTCGCGCGCGACGATTGCGAGGCGCTCATCCACGACGCCCCGGCGGTGGTCGCGCGCTACTTCCCGCACTATCGCGATCTCTACGCGCGCCTGGGCTGGACGATGTTCCCGTCGATCGACCGCGTCTACGACTCGACGAAGGCGGCGAAGCGCCTCGGCTTCGTGTGTCGGACCGGATTTGCCGAGAAGCTCGCGGAGATCGAGGCATCGCTGGCAGGCGAAAAACGCACTGGCTAACGCGATCTTCCGCGAGCGCGCTCTATCCCCACAACTCCGGCGCGGCCGGCTGCACGCGGCTGCCTTGATAGGCGAGGCCGTGTTCGCGGTCGCGGGCCAGCAGGAGCGGGCCGTCGAGGTCGATCCAGCGGGCGGCGGCGGCGAGCAGCAGCGCCGGCGCCATCGCCAGAGACGTCGCGACCATGCAGCCGACCATGATGCCGAGGCCGGCGGCCTTGGCGGCGGCGGCCAGGCGGAGCGCCTCGGTCAGCCCGCCGGTCTTGTCGAGCTTGATGTTCACGGCGTCGTACTTGCCGGCGATGTGCGCGAGGCTCGCCGTGTCGTGGCAGGACTCGTCCGCGCAGACCGGCACCGGGCGCGCCAGGCCGGCAAGCGGCCCGTCGGCTCCGGCCGGCAGGGGCTGCTCGATCAGCTCGACGCCGAGCGGCGCCAGCTGCGGCGCCAGCGCCGTGTAGATCGCTGGCGTCCAGGCCTCGTTGGCGTCGACGATCAGGCGGGCGCGCGGCGCGTTCTCATGTACGGCCCGCACGCGATCGAGATCGCCGGGGCCGGAAAGCTTCAGCTTCAGCAGCGGACGGTCGGCGTTGGCGCGCGCCGCCGCCGCCATGTTCTCGACCGTGTCGAGGCTGAGCGTGTAGGCGGTGGTGGCGGCCTGGGGCGGCGCCAGCCCCGCCAGCTGCCAGACCGGACGACCGGCCTGCTTGGCCTCCAGGTCCCACAGCGCGCAGTCGATGGCGTTGCGCGCTGCGCCGGCTTTCATCGCCGTTTGCAGCGTTGCGCGATCGATACCGCGTTCAAGCTCGGGACGGAGGGCTTCGATGGCTGCGATGGCACCTGCGATGGTCTCGTCATAGCGCGGATAGGGCACGCACTCGCCGCGCCCGCGATGGGCGCCGTCGCTGACCTCCACCACCACCACGTCGGCGGCCGTCTTGCTGCCGCGCGAGATGGTGAAGGTGCCGGCGATCGGCCAGCTCTCGGCCCGGACGGTCAGTTGGCGCATTACATCTTCGCCAGCGCGTCGACG
>Ga0326726_10002857_pt1 | contig 15822 bp, 13 predicted proteins | sample MHFenrmetagenome_2_FD_207603 | JGI IMG/M metagenome (GOLD analysis project Ga0326726, IMG submission 207603) | Lab enriched peat soil microbial communities from Michigan Hollow, Ithaca, NY, United States - MHF15MN | ecosystem: Environmental > Terrestrial > Soil > Wetlands > Peat | place: USA...
GTATGCGTTCTGGATCAGGTTCACGAGCGCCTGCTCGCAGAGATCTTCATCCACCGCGACCAGCGGCAAGCCCGGTTGATATGCCTTCTCCGCTCGAATCTGGCCGCCGTGCCAATGTTCGGCTACCGAATGCAGTGCGCGGTCCAGCAGCTCGGTAATCTGCCGCGGATGAACCTCGGTGCGCAACGGCCGCGCAAAGTCCAGGAAGCGGCTCACCAGCATGCTCAGGCGATTGACCTCGCTGGAAATGTAACCCGCCAGCTCGCTCGACAACGGATTCGAATCCCGCAGCTTCTGATTCAGCATCTCCGCCGAGCCCTTGATGACCCCCAACGGGTTTCGGATCTCGTGCGCCAGGCCCGCGGAAAGCTGCCCCAGCGCCGCCAGCCTTTCTGCACGTTGGGCCTCCGCCTGTGCCAGGTGCAGTCGTCGGTTGGTCTCGGCGAGCTGGGCGGTCTGCCGCCGGTTCTCCATCGCAAAACGGTTCACGAGCAGGGCGGCTACAAAGAAAAACAGGATGCGGATCGAGAGTTCGCCCACGCCTTCCGCCGTCAGCTCGTATTCCTGCAGCGCCGGGATTAGGAATGAGCAGTACATCCCCGACGCGAGCGCCGTCCACAGCAGGGTCCAACCCGGCCCGAAGTGCAGAGCCGCGGTCACCACCGGCACGTAGTAGATGGGATAGTAGCTGCTGTTAATCTCCGGTCCGCCGGTGTGGGAGATCAGCAGGGTCGCCAGCAGCAGCTTCAGCAGCACGACCAGGTGCCGGCCCTCTCGCGGACTGCGCGCGATGATCCTGCTCTCCGCCAACTGCACGATCCCTATGGCCGCCAGCGAGAGCTGCTTATGAATCTCCCGCACCGGTGGCAGGATCGCCAGCCCGGCCAGGAAGAGCAGCCACACGATGTCGAGCCACTGAACGCCTTTTCGACCCTCGTCACCCAATGCGCTTCACCTCGCGATCACGGCGCGTTCTCGCACTAGTCTAACGCCCCGCAGGTGTGGTCACCCGCGAGATGAAGAACCTGGTGGTTGATATGATTCGCGGACGGAGTGCGCTTCAACTGGTTTTTACGCTCACGCCCGGCGGCGCGGCGGCTGCTATAACAGGTTGCACGGCGGCAGGGCCGGGGCCCAACAGTTCGCGCAGAATCCAGGAGATCTGTCCGACAGACTGCTCAATGTGTTTAATGCTGGCCACATTGCTGGTTCCCTGCGCGGTATAGAGGATCACTTCCAGCTCGTTGCGGATCAGGTGATTGATGTTGGCGACGCGACGCAGTTTCTCGGTCATTTGACGGTTGCGGCGTTTGAGCCACCAGTTTCCAACCATGCCGACCACAAGACCAAGCACGAGGTCGTCGCTGAGTTCAGCAAACTCGCTGCCGTGGGCGCGCGGCAACCAGATGTCGGAGGAGTAGCCCAGAACGAAAACCGCGGCTCCCAGCAGCCACGGCATAGCAACCGAGTACATGCGCTGAATTCCAACAGTCTTCTTCATGGGTACCCTCTGAACACCGGCGCATGGACTCCCCGGTACACTGTCAGGGGGATGCAGCGATTGGCAGTGGGCCGAAAGGCGGCGGCCAATTTTCTTTTATCACGACTCTGGGCTGAGCCGTATCCCTCTCCTGGTGTGTGAGGTCAGATTGCAAGGCGCGGCTATCCCAGATCGGGAACTTGACTAACCGTCGGAGTGATGAAAAACGAGCTCATCGCCCATTGTGATCCGTATCACAGCATCAAGGTCGGAAAACGCCGACCATGCCACAGCCCCTGTCAACCCGTCGGAGGTGTGGTGATCCAGGAAATCCTGTCGCGCATGCGTCAAAGCATCATTGACGGTGCGCCCCAGCATGCGGCGGCGCTGGCGTTGGAATCCCTGCAAGCCGGCATGGAGCCGCTGGCGGCGATCAACGACGGATACATTCCGGGCATGAGCCATGTGGGCGAGCAGTTCGGCTGCCGCTCCCTGTTTCTTCCTGACGTGATGGCGGCGGCTGAAGCCATGAAGGCGGCGATGGCGGTCCTGGAACCCGAGATCCACCGGCTCGGCATGGAACGGCATGTGCGCGGCACCGTGGTCCTGGGCACAGTGCAAGGCGACATTCACGAGATCGGGAAAAACCTGGTCGCCACGCTGCTGGTGGCCGGCGGATTTCGCGTGATTGACCTCGGTTGCAATGTTGCGGCGGAGCGCTTTGCGGAAGAGGCGGAGCAGGCTGGCGCCGACGCCGTCGGGGCTTCCGCGCTGCTGACGACCACCATGGTCCATCAGCGCAATGTGATCGCGGCGATCGAGCGGCGAAACCTCAGGCCTCGGGTGAAGGTAATCGTGGGCGGCGCGCCCGTGACGAGCAAGTGGTCGGCCGAGGTTGGCGCCGACGGCTACGCTGGCGACGCGCAGCGCGCGCTGGAACTCGTCAAGCGGCTCCTCTCCACCCAGTCGGCAGGAGAGACACTGTGAGACCGGGCATCCGCCTGCTTGACGAATCGCTCGTGGAGCGTGTGCTGGGTGAAGCCTTCCAATTGCTGCGCCAGCCGAGCGTCCAGGTGGGTATAGGGGAGGCCCGCGATCTGCTTGCTTCCGCCGGCGCAGTTGTAGACGGTGAGCGCGTGCGCATCCCGGAAGTGCTAGCGCTGAATTGCCTGGGCACCGCTCCTCGCGAATTCGCGCTGTATAACCGCGGTGGCGCCGCGGTTGTGCATTACGGTGGCGACGCGGTGCACTTCGATCCCGGCTCCTCGTGCGTCAATGTGCTGGATGGCGAAACCCGAACTCGCCGTCCGGCAGAGACTCGCGATCTCGTCTTGTTGACGCAGCTCTCTGAAGGGCTTCCCCAGTTCGACGCACAATCAACCGCGGTGGTGTGCCGAGACGTCCCCGAGGCGGTTGCCGATCTTTACCGGCTGTACGTCGTGCTGGCGCATTCCAGCAAGCCGGTCGTCACTGGCGCCTTCTCGGCCGAGACGTTGCCCGGCATGCTGGACCTGCTGGTGCTCGATGCTGGAAGCGACGCCGGGCTGCGTGCCCGGCCGCGTGCGGTATTCGATGTCTGTCCTTCTCCTCCCCTGAACTGGACCGAGTTCGCCGCGCAGAACATGATCCGGTTGGCGCGCGCCGGCGTGCCCGCGCAAATTGTGTCCATGCCGATGGCGGGTGCCACTGCGCCGGTCACCTTGATCGGCTCGGTCACGCAACACGCTGCTGAAAGCCTGGCTGGCATCGTCATCCATCAGCTTGCAGCGGCGGGAGCGCCCGTGGTGTGGGGAGGCGCTCCTTCCATCCTCGACATGCGCACCGGAATTACGCCCGTGGGTGCGATGGAGAGCGTCATGTTGAACCTGGCTTGTGCCCAGGTGGGCAAGCACCTCGGGCTGCCTACGCACGGTTACCTGGTCGCCAGCGACGCCAAGCTGCTGGATGCTCAGGCGGGCGCGGAGAGCGCCACATCCGCGGCGTTGGGTGCGCTGGCAGGAATCAACATGATCTCGGGCGCAGGAATGCTTGAATCCCTGGCCTGTCACAGCGCGGAAAAACTGGTGTTCGATGCCGAACTGATCGCCTCGGCGCGCCGCTTGGTCAGGGGACTCGAAACGCCGACTGCGACCCTGGCTACAGAAGCGTTCGCGTCAGTGGGGACGGAAGGATTCCTGGCCTCGCGGGAAACGCGCGCGCTGTTCCGCAGCGAACAGCATTTGCCCTCGACCGTGATTGACCGCGAACGCTTCCAGGAGGGCATGGTCAGCGATGCCTTTAGCCGTGCGCGGGCCGCGATCCCACAATTGCTCGCGTCGTATTCGCGGCCGCCGCTCTCTGCCACTCTGCTCGCTGAATTCGCCGCGGCGGTGGAGCGGCAGGCCCGCAGGTTTGGTGTTACTTTTGTTCCCAGTGCATTTTGCCCTTCCGAGGGGCAACCAGGCAGCTTTGAAGTTATTTCCGACTTATAATCTCACGTCGAAAGGTGTGTCATGCGGTACATCCAAGCCAGCAGGGAAGAACTGCAACCCCCGAAAGGGAAGTTTCGCGTGATTGGGGTTGACCTCAAGGAAGGTCCGCCGTCGAACTATCACCTTGGCGATTTTGACTCGCTCACCGCCGCGCAAACCCTGGCCAAGCAGAAGGCGGGCATCGGCAATCCGATCTTCATTTACGACGATAAGGCCGAGCTCGTCGTCCGCTACGGAAGCTGGCATTGAGCATCCGTAGGAATTCCACCAGGCAAAACCAAGGAATCGCGCCCGCGGGACCGCGCAAGGCGTCGTCGGCCCCCGAAAATGTATGGCGGTAATCGCCCTCCCTGCATCAATCACACATCATGCGAAATTACAGATTGGCTGCGCTGCCCGGCGATGGCATCGGCGCTGAAGTAATCCCGGCGGGTCTGCAGGTGCTGCGTGCGGTCGCGGAAGCGCACGGTGGCTTCCGGTTTGAGAAACAGGAATTCGATTGGGGTTCGGAGCGCTACCTGCGTCAAGGCGCGATGATGCCGCCAGACGGCATTCAGCAGTTGGAGCGCGGCGGCTTCGACGCCATCCTGCTGGGACCGGTGGGCGACCCGCGCGTGCCCGATCACCTTACCTTGTGGGGCTTGCTGCTGCCCATTCGGCAGGGATTCGATCAGTACATCAATTTGCGGCCCATTCGGTTGCTGCCCGGGATCAAGTCTCCGCTGGCTGGCAAGGAACCCAAAGACATCGACATGATTTTCGTCCGCGAAAATGCCGAGGGCGAGTACTCCGGCGTCGGCGGCCGCGTGCACCAGGGCACCGGAATTGAGGTTGCGATTCAATCCAGCGTGCACACCCGCCACGGCACCGAGCGCGTGATCCGCTGGGCTTTCGAGTATGCGCGCGCCAACGCACGCAAGAAGGTCACCAGCGCCACCAAATCGAACGCCATGCAATACAACATGGTGTTCTGGGACGACGTTTTCGCAGCCGTCGCGGCGCGCTACTCCGACATTAAGCACGAACAGCAGTTGGTGGATTCGCTGGCGGCGCGCTTTGTTGCCAAACCGGAATCCCTCGACGTAATCGTCGGCTCCAATCTCTTCGGCGACATTTTGACCGACCTGGGAGCGGCCATCTCCGGCAGCATGGGCATAGCGTCCAGCGCCAACCTCAATCCGGAGCGGAAATTTCCCAGCCTCTTTCAAGCGATTCACGGCTCGGCGCCCGACATTGCGGGCAAAGGCATAGCCAATCCCCTCGGCACGGTGTGGTCCATCCAGATGATGCTCGACCATTTGGGAGAGACAGAAGCTGCCGGCAAGCTGATGTCCGCCATCGAGCAGTTCGCGTCCACGTCAAAGGCGAAGACGCCCGATCTTGGTGGCCGCGCCACTACCCGCGAGGCAACAGACGCACTCTGCGCGCTGATCCGTGCGGACGCCGGACCCTGACGTCATCCGCTTTTGAAACCTGGAATTGCTGTCCGTTATCCAATGCAGGGAGCGACTTGCTCGAACCGCGCAATGGGGAGCGACTATGAATCCGTCCGCATCATTTTTAGGGGATCGGGACGCGCTGGAGGTGATTACCGGCACGCCTACTCGACTGGAGAGTTTGGCCAACCTGCTCGGTCCCGATCGGATCGAGCATTCGCCGGCGCCGGGCAAGTGGAGCGCGCGCGAGATTGTCTGCCACCTCGCCGATTGCGAAGTGGTGTTCGCATTTCGTTTGCGCCAGACCTTGGCCGAAGACCACCACGTCATCCAGCCGTTTGATCAGGAGAAGTTTGCCCAGCACTACGACGCCTATGATGCCCACGCTGCTCTGGCGGTGTTTTCGGCGGTTCGCAACTGGAACCTCGCGCTGATCCGGCAAGCGGGTTCGTCGGCTCTGTCCAAGCGCAACACGCACCCGGAACGCGGCGAAGGCAGCTTCGGTGAAATCATCGAGACCATGGCGGGCCACGATCTGAACCACATTAGGCAGATCGAGGCCATCACCAAGAAAACCGCGGCGGCCTAAAACCTAGTAAGGCTGTCGAGGCCAGCCCCGCAGGGGCGAACGCTGGTAGCCCAGGGCGCCAGCCCTGGGAAAGTCGTCATTAACGAGCGGGAGTCCCGTCAGGGACGGCGCGAGTGAAACTACATCTGCGCTACTTGCCCGTGCCCAGCAGTTCAACGTCGAATACCAGCGTGGCATTGGGTGGAATCACGCCGGCCGCGCCCCGGCTGCCGTAACCGAGTTCCGGGGGAATCTTCAACTGGCGCTTGCCGCCGATCTTCATTCCGGCGACGCCCTCATCCCATCCCTTGATCACCTGCCCGGCGCCCAGCGCGAACTCAAACGGCTGCCCGCGATCCACCGAGCTGTCGAATTTCTTGCCGTCGGTGAGCCAGCCGGTGTAGTGCACCTTCACCTTGTCGCCGGACTTGGCCACTGCGCCTGTCCCTTCTTTGATGTCCCAGTATTCCAGGCCATCAGGCGTTTTCGTCGGCTTGCCCGTCACCTTCGTCGGGCCGCCGGAGTTCTGCGCCGGCGCGGAAGCCATCATAACGAACGCGACGGAGAGTGCGGCAATAACGAGCTTCAGCATGAGGTTCCTCCCTGGTACGACAATCATTCAAGCTAACACCGAGGATGCAACTTCGCCAACCCTCGCGCTGCGCTCGCTCGCCCGGACGCGTACAATCGTCGCTTTGCGACAGATCAAGCCGGAGGAATGAATGCGTCGCTGGTTCTGGTCGTTAATGCTGTTGGCCGTCGGGGTTCCACTCTTGGGGCAGCAGTTTGATCCCTCGCTTTACCAGGAGATGCAATGGCGCATGATCGGCCCATTCCGAGCCGGACGCACCGTGGCTGCCACGGGCGTGCCCGGCCGGCAGAACGTCTTCTACATGGCCGCCAACAACGGCGGCGTCTGGAAGACCACCGATTTCGGCCACACCTGGCAGCCCATTTTCGACGGCCAGCCAACCGGATCCATCGGCGCGCTCGCCGTGGCGCCCTCCAATCCCGACATCATTTACCTCGGCAGCGGCGAGGGCCTGCAGCGCCCTGATCTCTCCACCGGCAACGGGATCTACAAATCCACCGACGGCGGCAAGTCTTGGCAGCATCTCGGACTGCGCGACGGCCAGCAAATTCCGGTCGTACTGGTTGATCCTCGTGATCCCAATCGCGTCTTCGCCGCTGTGCTCGGCCATCCCTATGGCGCAAATGCTGAGCGCGGTGTCTTTCGTTCCACCGACGGCGGTACGACCTGGCAGAAGGTTCTATATAAGGACGAGAACATCGGCGCCATCGATCTGGTTTTCGACCCCAAGAATTCGCGCACGCTATACGCCTGCCTATGGGCGGGACGGCGTCCGCCATGGACCACCGGCAACACCTTCAACGGCCCGGGCAGCGGATTGTTCAAGTCCACCGACGGCGGCAACACCTGGCAGCCGCTAACTCAGGGTTTGCCCACTTGGGCTGAAGGCCTTGGCAGAATCGGGCTCGCCATCTCGCCCAGCGATCCCCGCCGCATGTACGCCCTTGTGGACGCCAACCCGGCGCACGGCGGCCTCTATCGTTCCGACAACGCAGGCCAGACCTGGATCAAGGTAAACCACGAAAACCGCATCTGGGGACGCGGCTCCGACTTCGCCGAGGTGAAGGTGAACCCGCGCAATTCTGACATCATCTATGTCGCCAACATTTCCACCTATCGATCAACCGATGGCGGCCAGAACTTCACCGCTATCAAGGGTGCGCCCGGCGGTGACGATTACCATCGCATCTGGATCAATCCGGAAAATCCCGACATCATCCTGCTCGCCGCCGACCAGGGTGCCACCCTTACCGTCAACGGCGGCCAGACCTGGAGTTCCTGGTACAACCAGCCGACGGCGCAGTTCTACCACGTCATCACCGACCACCGCTTTCCGTACTGGGTGTACGGCGGGCAGCAGGAAAGCGGGTCCATCGGCATCGCCAGCTGCGGCGACTACGGCGAGATCACCTTTCGCGATTGGCACACCGTCGGGGTCGAGGAATATGGCTACGTCGCGCCTGATCCCCTGAATTCCAACCTCATCTACGGCGGAAAAGTATCGCGCTACGACCAAACCATAAGCCAGGCGCAGGACGTCTCGCCCGTCGTGCTGCGAACCGGGAAGTACCGCTTCAATCGCACCGCGCCCCTCATTTTTTCACCGGTGGACAAGCGCGCGCTGTATCTCGGATCGAACGTGCTGTTCAAGACCACCAACGGCGGGCAGAGCTGGCAGATCATCAGCCCCGATCTGACTCGCGACCATCCCGGCGTGCCCCCGAACCTGGGAAATTTCGCCGCCAACGACAAGGCCGAACATCGCGGCGTCGTCTACAGCATCGGGCCCTCGTTCAAGGACGCGAACCTGATCTGGGTCGGCAGCGACGACGGGCTCATTCACGTCACCCGCGACGGCGGCAAGACCTGGCAGAACGTCACCCCGCCGGAGTTGACGCCGTGGGGTAAGGTCGCTCAGATCGAGGCCGGCCATTTCGACACCAACACTTGCTACGCGGCTATCAATCGCTTCCGGCTCGACGACCTACATCCTTACATCTTCCGCACCCATGATAGCGGCGAGACCTGGCAGAAGATCACCAACGGTCTGCCCGATGACGCGGCGGTGAACACCGTCCGTGAAGATCCTCAGCGCAAGGGTCTGTTGTTCGCCGGAACCGAGACCAGCATCTGGGTGTCGTTCGACGATGGCGATCACTGGCAGTCGCTGCAACTCAACCTGCCGGCCACCTCCATGCGCGACCTCGTTGTCCATGATGACGACATCGTGGTCGGCACGCATGGCCGTTCGTTCTGGATCCTCGACGACATCACGCCGCTGCGCCAGTTGACCGCTGAAGTGGCGAATGCGTCGGCGCATCTGTTCCGTCCACAGGTGGCGGTGCGCGTCCGCCGCAGCACCAACACCGATACGCCGCTGCCGCCGGAGGAGCCGGCAGGGAAAAATCCGCCGGACGGCGCTATAATCAACTACCACTTGAAGACTTGGTCGCAAACTACTGTTATAGAAGTGTTAGATAGCGTCGGCAAACTGGTGCGTCGTTTCTCCAGCACGGACAAACCAGAAGAGATCAATCCGCGCGAACTGAATATTCCCACCTACTGGATCCGCCCGCCGCAGGTGCTGTCCTCGCGTCCGGGCATGCACCGCTGGTTGTGGGACCTGCACTATCCGCCGCCGGCGGTCGCGCGCCGCGAGTATCCGATCTCCGCGATTGCGCGCGACACCCCGCTTTCACCGCAAGGTCCGCGCGCCCTGCCGGGTGAGTACACGGTGAAGCTCACCGTCGGCGGGCAGACCTATTCGCAACCGCTGACGGTGAAGATGGACCCCAGGGTCACGACACCGCCTGAAGGGCTGCGGCAGCAATTCGAAATGGCAACCAGTCTTTCCCAGGCCCTGCGGCAGGACTATGATGCCTTGCAGCAAGTGAAAAGGGCCCGCGCCCTGCTAAAGACTCTCCTCGAGCCGCGTCAAGCACTGCCGGGTGCTCTTGCGGACGACGTCGACGCTCTTGAAAAGAAGCTTGGCAATCTGGAGGGCGTGGCTGGCGAGTTTGGTGCTCGTGCCCGCACCGACACCTTGGCTGGCATGAACAGCGGCCTGGCCCACTTGTACGAAGTGGTGGACAGCGCGGACGCAGCGCCCACTTCGCAGGCCATAGCTACCTTCGCCGAATTGCAGCAATCGCTCTCTTCACTGCTGGCACGATGGAACGAACTCCGATCGCGCGACATTGGTGCGCTGAATCAGAAACTGCGTGCCGCCAATCTGCCAGCCGTCGATGTATCTACGGAGAAGTGAGCGAGCAGCTTAATGACACGGGCGAGCGTCGCTACCATCCAAATATCTAATGGATGTCATCCCGAGCAAGGGAGGGCTCCCGCGCGCGTCTTTTTAACCGGGGTCCCCGACAAGCGCCGGTTTTGCGCGTAATGGGGTGGACGAGTGCGGGAAACCCGAGTCGAGGGATCTGCAGTTTCTCCCCCCGACTCAGGCAGGCAAGATCTCCAGGTACACGCTGTCCTTACTCCACAGCCACGGAACGCGGGCCAGCCAGTACTTGTCGCGGATCGCCTGCCACGCGGCGTTCCCATCGGCGGCGATGCGCGCCACGGCCGGAACATAAGGCCCGCGCGGTTTACCGCGAATGGTCGAGGGCGCAATTTCCACCCGCGGGTTGTTGCGGATGCGCTTCATCTTCCCGGCTTTGGGGTTGGTGAACATGTAGAGCCGGCCATCGACCTCGGCGAACCACACCGGCGTGTGCACTCCAACACCGCTTTTGCGGAACGTCACCAGATCAATATATTTTTGGCCGCGCAGATGTGCGAACCCGTCAGACATAACACCAGCTCTTATGTTCAGCTCAGTCATTTGATGATGTCATCCCGAGCGAGGGAGGGCTCCCGCGCGTTTTTACCAGCGCGGGAAACCCGAGTCGAGGGATCTCAGTGTTACTCTTGCAACAACGAGACGCTGATTAGAATGAAGCCGTGACCGACGTGCACCGTTTCCCCTATCGCGCCCGTCTGCGGGAAATGCTCGCGCGCCATGGCGCACTGCGTACGTTGGGCACACTGGGGAAGGGCGCCTTCGAGATTGCGCGCGACTACCTGCCCTCGCGCCGCCGCCAGCGCTATGGCGACATTGATTTCGACTGGGACCGCCGCGTTGACACCACCTGGTCGAACATCCCGCTGCGCACGCGCATCCGTGAACTCCTTGCCGGGCGAGCCTACCAGCCCAGCGATCCGGTGATTTTCGACGAAATCATGTCGCGGCTCTCCATTGATTGCCGCCAGTTCACCTTCCTGGATCTGGGCTCCGGTAAAGGACGCGCGCTCCTGCTCGCTTCTGACTATCCTTTCCGGCGCATCGTCGGCGTGGAACTCCTGCCTGAATTGCACGCCATCGCTCAGAAAAACGTTTGCCAATACCGCAATGAACGCCAGCAATGCCGCGATTTCGAACTGCACTGCTGCGATGCCCGCCAGTACGCGCTTCCCCGGGAACCGCTGGTCATCTTTCTGTTCGAGCCATTTCCCGAGGACATTTTGCGCGACGTGATGCTCCGGGTTGAGCAGTCATTGCGGGAAGCGCCGCGCCAGGTCTTCCTCGTTTATCAGAATCCGGTGGCGGAGCCGGTCATCGCGGAATTCCAAATCTTTCGCAAAATCGCCGGCACCATCCAGTACGCCATCTTCGACACCTTGAATCATTCATAGCGCAATGCTTCCACCGGTTCCATGCGCGCCGCTTTCAGCGCCGGCCAGAAGCCGGAGATCACTCCGACCGCGGTCAGGATCAGGAACGACGCCGTCAGCACCAACGGCGATGTCCGCAGAAAAATGTCGCCTTCATGGTTGGCGGTATGGAATTGCTCCGAGTACAGCGGCATCGGCGGCACGCTGTGCGCGATCGCGCCCGCCAGCATCATGCCCAGTGCGCCGCCGATAAACGTGATCACCAGCGCCTCGATCAAAAATTGTCCGAGGATGTCGAATCTTCTCGCCCCCACCGCCTTGCGCAGTCCGATCTCGCGCGTCCGCTCGGTCACCGACACCAGCATGATGTTCATCACCCCAACACCGCCCACCCCCAGCGTGAGCGCGCCAATCAGTCCGAGTATGATCTGCAGCGCGATCGAGAACGTTTGCAACTCCTCGGCGTCCTCCACGGTGTCCCATTCCGGAGTCGCCTTGTCGTCCTTGGGATCGAAGTGATGGCGGCGCGCGATCACCGCCCGCACTGCTTCCAACGCTTTGCGGTGAAGCTGGGGCGTAATCGGCGCAAACACGATCATATTCGGATCGCGGACGTCCATCACGTCGCGGTAGGTCTCGAAGGGCAGAAAGACGTTCTCATTGTCGGGACCGTTGTTCGATGCGTCCTGGATCTTCATCCGCAGCACGCCAATCACCTGGAAATCCTGCCCGCGCAAGCTGACGTACTGACCAACGGCATTGAGACCGCCGAAAATTTCCTTCGCCGCCCGCGGCCCGAAGACCAGCACCCGCCGGTGTTCGATGAAATCGCCTTCTTCGAAATAGCGGCCGTCCTCGACCGTCAGCCGCCGCAGCGCCCCGTAGGGATACTGCACCGCCTTGCTGGAAATGGTGATCACCTGGTTGCCGTACTTGTACGCCAGGTTGTTGTCGCTCTCGCCGCTCACTCCCTTGATGATCGGCACCTCGTCGTGGATTGCCTGGATATCTTCGTACTGGTAGCGAATGCGGCGGCCGGCGCGCTCTCCGCCGGCCTGCATGCTGGTTTGCCCGCCCCACATCATGATCACGTTATTGCCGATGCCGAGAAACGCATTGAGCACGCTCTCGCCCACGCCCTGGCCATAGCCGAGCAGCAGCACCACCGTCACCAGCCCCCAGGTGATGCCGAGCATGGTGAGCACGCTCCGCAGCCGATGCCGCGCAAGCGATTGCCAGCTTTCCACCACGATTTCCCTGAGCCACATACGCGTTTACTCGTACCGCAGGCACTCGATCGGCGGCAGTGCCGCCGCCCGCCGCGCCGGGTACATCCCCGCCGTCACCGTGATCAGCGACAGCGTCGCAATCGACGCCGCCAGCGCGCTCGGCACAATGTCGGGCGGCGGAATATATTCCGGCAGCGTCACGTTTTGCAGAATCATGCACACCGCCAGCCCCAGCGCCAGTCCGATGCCGCCGCTCAGAATGGTGAGGGTCGCCGATTCGGCGAAGAACTGGCGATGAATGTCGCCGGCGGTTGCGCCCAGCGCCTTGCGCACCCCGATCTCGCGCGTGCGCTCCGTCACCGACACCAGCATGATGTTCATCACTCCGATTCCGCCCAGCGATAGCGTCATCAGCGCCACCGCGCCGAAAAACAGGGTCATGATCTCAAAGATCCGCGCCGAGAGTTTGGCGCCGTGCATCGTGTCCCACACGAACAGCGCGTACTTGTCCTGCGGATCGAAATGATGGATTCGCCCCAGGGTGCGGTACACCTGCGCGATGGCTTCCTCGTGCTGCTCCGGGTTTGCCACTTCGAACACCAGGTTGTTGATATGACCGCGCTGGATCCACGGCCGCTCCTTCGTGCTTTGCGCCGGAAAATCGCGCGCCATCGAGGAGTAGGGAACGAACAACTGCGTGTTATCCGGGCCGGAACCGTAGCTGCCGTTCTGCCTTTTCTTCTCCAGCACTCCGATCACCTGGTACGGACTTCCGCCCATCACCAGGGTCGCGCCGATGGCCGGTTGTCCGCGGAACAGTTGCTGCCGCGCCTCCACTCCCAGCACCACCACGCGCCGCGCCTCCGTTTCATCTTCCTGCGTCATCAGCCGCCCTTCGCTCACCGCCAGAGAGCGGAACTCCTGATACTCGGGCCACACGCCGCGCACCGGGCGTTGGGCCGCATTGAACGCGCTGACTTCGGAAACCGGGCGGATCATCTCCGGGCTCACGTTCTTGATCAGAAAGCATTCCTGCCTGATCGCCCGGACATCGTCCACGTTCAGTCGAATCGGTCTTCCCGCGCCGTAGCCGCCGGCCTGCGTGCTGGTGCGTCCTCCCCACACGATCACTAGGTCCACGCCGATGGTCCGCATGCGCCGCTTCTGGTCGCGATTGAAACCTCGCCCCAGCCCCACCAGCAGCACCACGGAAGTAATTCCCCAGATAATCCCGAACATGGTCAGGAAACTGCGCATCTTGTGCGCGCGCATGGCGCCGAACGTTTGACGGGCAATTTCGCGCAGGTTCACGAGATCCTCATAGGCTCAAGGCCCAAGGCAGTCTGAAAAACTCCTGATGCGTGTCAGGGCACGACTTCAGTCGTGCCGAACAACCCCTTGACTTGTGTCATTCCGAGCCGCGCCGACTGACCCTGAGCGCAGTCGAATGGGAGGAAGGCGCGGCGAGGAACCTGCTTTTTCTTACGCGGTGGAGTTGTTCAACCGCCTCTTCGCCCCTCAGCTACAACGCCTGCTATTGCGTTTAGACAGGACGCCCTGGGAAAGGTGAGCAGAACTGCGGCGCATGAAAGCGGTACCCAAAGCCGCCGTGCGGATCAGGAATGAAGCGCGCGTCGGAAGTTGGCGCGCCTTGTCGTACAATGCGGCGTTCACCGCTGGATTCGCTAGGAGCTGAGATGCGCAATCTCGCCATCCTTCTATTCTTACTCATCAACGTGGTAGGAGCACCGGCCCAGGAACGCCGTCCCGCCGCGCCCGCCGAGCCTCCCGCGGAAGCCAAAAGCGACGAGCCGCCAGCGCCCAAGCCCCCGGTTGCCGAGAAAGAGCCGCCGGAAGAGAAACCGGTGGTCACGCATCACCAGATCACGCTCGCCGGCAAGCCGCTGCGCTACACCGCCACTGTCGGCATGATGCCGATCAAGAACGAGCAGACCAACAAGGTCGAAGCGCACATGTTCTACGTGTCCTACACGCTGGACAATCCGCCGGCCCGCCGCCCGCTGACCTTCGCTTTCAATGGCGGGCCGGGCTCGTCGTCAGTGTGGCTGCACATGGGCGCCATCGGCCCCAAGCGTGTCAAGATGCTGCCCGAAGGCGGCATGCCCGCGCCACCCTTTCAGCTCGAAGACAATCAGGGCACCTGGCTCGACTCCACCGACCTGGTGTTCATCGATCCGGTTGGCACCGGCTACAGCCGCGCGCTCACCCAGGAGCTGGGAAAAAAATTCTGGCAGTTGCAGGGTGACATCGCCTCCGTAGGCGAGTTCATCCGCATGTACTTGACGCGTTACCAGCGTTGGACCTCGCCGCTATTCCTCGCCGGCGAGAGCTACGGCACCACGCGCGCCGCCGGACTTTCCGCTTACCTGATCGACCGCGGCATTCCGCTGAACGGAATCACGCTCATCTCCTCCGTCCTCCACTTTGAAACCCTGAGCTTCTCGCGCGGCAGCGATCTCGCCTACATCTCCTTCCTTCCCACCTACGCGCTCACTGCGCAATACCACAAAATGCTGCCGCCCGACCTGCAGCAGATGGACGGAGCGAAGCTTCTCGCGGAAGTCCTGCAGTGGGCCGACGGCGGTTATGCCCAGGCGCTGCAGAAAGGCGACCGGCTCACCCCCGACGAGCGCCGCGCGGTCATCGAGCGCCTGGCGCGCTACACCGGCCTGAGCAGTTCCGTGATTGACGAGCACGACCTGCGCATTGACCAGCAGACCTTCAACCGCGAACTGCTGCGCGACCGCAAGCTCGTGGTGGGTCGCCTCGACAGCCGGTTCGTCGGTCCCGCCTCGCCCGACCAGGGTTTCGGCTACGATCCCAGCGAGGCCGCCATCCGCCCACCGTTCACCACTGTTTTCAATGAGTACGTGCGCTCCGAACTGGCTTACCAGACCGACCTCATCTATTACATCCTGGGCGGCGGCATCAACACGCCATGGGATATGGGCGTCTCTGCGCGCGGAGGATTTCCCGAGACCGCCGATGCCCTGCGCCGCGCCTTCGTCAAGAATCCCTACATGCACGTCCTGGTGGCGGAAGGCTGGTACGACGAAGCCACCCCCGTCAATGGCATCGAGTACACGCTCAGCCACATGGGCCTGGACGCCTCCATGCGCAAGAACGTCATCACCACGCAGTATCCCGCCGGTCACATGGTCTATATCCAGGTGACCTCGCTTGCCAAGCTGAAGAAAGACGTCGCCGGGATGATGGAACAAGCGCTGAAGGGCGGAGGCAACGACCTGAGCCCGGCGAAATGAACCCTCAGTAATCTCCAAACGAGCTTAGTTCGCCTCTGGGAGGGCAAGAGATGAATAATCTGTTCCAGGCTACGGCGATCGAAGAGGTAATCTC
>Ga0326726_10002858_pt1 | contig 15821 bp, 13 predicted proteins | sample MHFenrmetagenome_2_FD_207603 | JGI IMG/M metagenome (GOLD analysis project Ga0326726, IMG submission 207603) | Lab enriched peat soil microbial communities from Michigan Hollow, Ithaca, NY, United States - MHF15MN | ecosystem: Environmental > Terrestrial > Soil > Wetlands > Peat | place: USA...
GTCGCTCAACGGGCAGCCGGCAGTCGCGATACTGCCGGTGGACTCGAAATGGGATTCGCCGAACGAAGCAATCGGGATGGAGATGCCCTCGACCGATTTCCTCCCGGGCTCGAACTCGATCGCGATTCGTGCATGGAACCGCGTCGAGATGAGCGTGCAGTCGACGAAGTACGTCTACGTCATCGGGCTGAAGTATTACCATGTGTCGACCGCGGTTCGCGACACGAGTATCAGGATCGAATGGACGACCACCGCGGACGTGTTCGGCGCGGTCTTCGACGTCGTTCGCACGGATCTGACAGCGGGCGGGAGCCCGGGGAGCATCGGGAGCGTCTCCGTGCCCGACGGGATCGGGGACCGCAGGGCGTACAGCTTTGTCGACGCGCACGTGAAGGCCGGGCACGAATACCGGTACCGGATCGTCGGGAGGTTCTCGGTCACGTTCCACGGGCACCTGCACAGCTACGAGTTCGCCTCCCATGACGCCGATGAAACGGCTCTCGTTCCGATCAAGGCAGGCTTCATCTCGAACCTGCTCCCGAACCCGACGCGGGATCACTCGACCTTCACGGTGAATGTTCCGCGGAGCTATCACGACATGAGCGGGAGCCTCGTTCCCGCCGGGAGTGAGGCGCGTCTCGCGCCGTCGGACATCGAGGTGCGGACGCGGGTCGACATCAACGTTTACAACGCGCTCGGACAGCGCATCAAGAACATCTATTCGAACAGTCGCTTCGGCGGAATCATGACGCTCACGTGGGATGGAACGGACTCGAACGGGAGAACCGTTCCGACGGGCGTCTATTTTCTCAGGGTGGATGCGGGGGGCAAGAAGGACGTAAAGAAGGTTGTCATCCTTCGCTGATGTCGCAGAGCTTCAGAACCCCACTTTTTTGGGGAATACTATTGACAACCGCGAGAGGAAGTGATATAAGCCCACCATATATAGTATGGCCAGGGTTGAGAAACCACACTATGTAGAGTTTTGAAGCAGTTATCCCAGAAAGGGAGGGTGGACATGACGCGAGTGGACAAGGAGGATACACTACTTCAGAAGGATAAGAACTACGTGAAGTTCCACAGGCTGCTCGCGAAAGCGGAGGCCGAAGGCAGGCTGGATGGAAAACATGTGTGCCCCGTATGCGGCATGAGGTACTTGTCGGCCCAGGATGCGGACGAGTGCTGCCGGATCATTTCGCAATAGCGATTCGTGTGTGTGTTAAGAGAGTTCCGCGGGGGAGGCTCCTGTGATACAGCGAAAGGTTAAAGCAAAAAAGGAACACGCGAGGACGATCGAACAGTTCTGCTCCGTGTGCAAGAAGACCTTCGATATGCCGGTGGTCGAGGAGGCCGATAATCAGGACGTTATCTGGCTCAACTGTCCCGGATGTCGCGGGTACCTGCCGCACATGACCAACCAGGAAGAGATCGCCGAAGCCGAGGAGAGCGAGCGGGAGGAAGCTCGCAAGGGGAGCGAGGATCTCTCCATGGAGGACATCTCCACGGACAGCGCGCGAGAGTATCAGGAGTCGAACGAGTATCAGGTCGGAGAAGTCATCTATCATCGCTCCTGGAACGACTATGGGAAGGTGATCGCGAAGGAGACCCTCTCAGGACACCGCAAAACGATCCTCGTGCATTTTGTGAACCAGGGAAAAACCCGCTTGCTGGAGGGCGTCGCGTAGAAGGGACGCTCATTGAGATTCACATCCTTCCTGATTCCCCTCGTCATCGCAGCGCTCGTCGGGACGTCAGCGCCGCTCCACGCGATCGGACTCTACGATGATCTCCCCACGTTCTTCTCGACGGGGGACTCGGTGCGCACGCTCGCCTTTCGCGAGACCGAGTGCAATCTCGGGCCGCTCCGCGCCTCGCTGCTCACCGGCGCTGTCGCTCTGAGACCGGCGCCCCGCTACGACGTGCTCCTCGATTTTCTGTTCCCGGTGGTCGGGACTGCATACGGAATAGGGGACATGCTGGTCCGCGCTTCCGCCCGCATCTGGGGAGACACGCTCAATACCTCGGGGCTCTTTCTCCGCGGCACCCTGAGGGTTCCGACCGGCTCGAAGGCGCTCCGCCCGTTCTCCAACGCCGCCCTCCAGGGAGATGCGGGGCTCGAAGCGCGATTCATCCGGCATGGGGTCGCCTTTCAAGCCGCGGCGCTCTACACGCTCGCCGGCGAATCGGTGAGCGGGAACGGTTTTTCCGACGACGACCACACGACGCTCGCTGCCTCGGCGGGCATCAACCTGCCGGCGGCCGGCACGGTCCGGGCTGCCGCCCTTCTCATGAACTTCCGCGGCGACGGCACGAGGAACGTCTATCTCCTCTCGTTCGAACGCGGTCTCTCGCAGCAGCTCGCGATCGCGGTCGCCGGGGAGGTCGAGGCGGGGCCTGCGGACGCGCGCGTCTTCGATTCGACCGTTTCGATCTGCTTCACGTATCGCCTCCCGCCGCGCCGGCCCATGTCGAGGCCGGGCTCAGGCCAGCCATCTCCGGGACCCGACTCCGACGTGCCCTCTCCGCATCCCGATTCGGGCCGTCCATAAGTGCATATTGCAAAAACACCGCGTTCCTATAGTTCCTTATTATTGAGTTGAACGTATGCGGATGCCCCCGTCGTTCCGCACGAATCGGGGCATACGCCTTGCGTTTGGCCGTGCAGGGCATTTCAGCGTGACGCACGAGTGGTGAAAGGAAACATCCGAATGCCGAACGAACATGCCACGAGAGCCCGAACGAAGCACGGGAATGCGTCGGGTACGGTCCGCGAAACAGTCTTTATCATCGACGACGATCCTCTCATGGCGGAGCTCCTCGAACGGCGTCTCGAGAGGCGCGGCTTCGAGCCGGTTCGCTTCGACGATCCGGGGCGTCTCCTCGATGAGATCGCCGACGTCGCGCCCGCGTTCCTATTCACGGATCTCGAAATGCCCCTGATGCGCGGGGCCGATCTCGCCGCGAAGGCGCGTACGCGCGGCTACCGCGGGATGATCGTGGTCGCGACCGCGTCCCGGGAGCAGGCCGATCTCGTCGCCGCGATCGGAAACGGCGCCGACGAGATCCTCGTGAAACCCGTGAAAGACGGCGATCTCGATCTCATTATCGCAAAGGCCGAGGCCCGGGCCCGGCGGGACTTTCCAGCGATGGAGCTCCTGCGGGCCGTTCTCGAGCCGGTGGACCAGGGGGTCGTCTTTCTTGACGAGGAATGCGTTCCCTTCTACGCGAACAGGCGGGCCTGTGAGATTCTCGATGCCGCCGGCGTCCGGGAGGTTCGGGAGGTCCTCGAGCGGGGAAACCTCGCAGCGCACGTTATGAAGGAGCAGGGCCCTCATGGCGGCGTCGTCTTTGTCGACGTGTCGAAGCCCGGCGCCGCGGGGGCGCGGCTCCTCGTCGGTTTCGAGACGCACGAGGTCGCGGGGGTTGCGCCCGGGCGCACGTACATCGTGCTCATGCACGATTTTTCCGAGTGGCGCAAGCTCGACGAGCTCCACTCGAGATTCGCTACCTACCTGTCGCATCGCATGCGCACGCCCTTGACCTCCGCGCGGAACGCCGTCCAGATCCTCAGTGGGAAGGACGACTCGCTCGACGTCGCCGAGCGTGAACGGTTCCTCGACATCGGGTGCCGCAACATCGAAAAGCTCATCAGCTCGTTCAACGAGCTTCAGAAGGTGTTCATGGTCGAGTCGGGCGAGATAAACGCCTATCGGTCGTTGATCAGGGTCTCGGGAGAGCTCGACGCGATCCTCGGCGAATGTGAGCACAACGGCCTCATCAAGGGATTCAAGCTCCGTGCCCCGGACTGCACGGCGCTCACGTGCAGGTCGCGACTCAAGGAATACGTCATGAACGGGGTGGAGGCCATGGCGGGCTGGCTGGGCGAGCTTCCGTACGTCGATTGCACGGTCACGACGAGCGACGGCCTCGAGGACGGCGTCGATGAGCCCGCGCTCTTCATAACGCTCGGCCCGCGCAGACGGACCGGCGAGACCAAGGCGAGCCTCAAGGACTACCTCGCGCTCGATGAGATTCGCAAAGGGCTCGTCCTCGAACGGCTCGCCCGCGCGCTCGACGGCTCGCACGTGATCGCTGCGAATGACGCGCTCCGCCTGAGGCTGCCCGCGCAGCCCTCGTTCGACAGGGAACGGGACCTCATTCATCCGCTCCACATGATGCTCGAGAGGTCGGATCTCGACCGCACCGCGTTCCACCTCGTCTCGATGCGGCTGTACGGCGCGGTAACCGACATGCGGAGATTCTCCCGGCTGCTCGAGGCGAACCTCTGCGCGATCTTCGGGAAGGACGAGTGGCTCGTCGCCCGCCAAGAGGGGCCCGAACGCTTCGCCCTCTTCGCGACCGGCGCCTCGCGCTCGCAGATCGGGGAGGCAATGAAGAGTCTCCGTGAGCGCTTTGCCAGCTGCTGCCGCGAGCGGGGGGAGGAGCTCTATCCGGCGATTCGCTGGGAAATCACTTACTGCCGCGAGCCCGGCGCGTGTTCCGATCCCCTCGAACGTGCCGCGTTCGAAACTCTCATCTAGGAAAAGCCAGCCAGGGAACAATCAGCGGCGAGTCGAAACGATCTCTTCGCGCCCGGCGCGACGCACGAGATCCGCTTCGCGCTCCTCGCCCGGCGTCATCGAGAGGAGCAGCAGGCTCAACGGCTCCGTAATCGTATGGCGGACGTTCGGCAGGTGGTTGTGAAAGAAGAATCGGCCCGAGCGGAGATCCATGAGCTTGTGAAAAGCGAGCTTGCCGGTGAGCCCGTCGCAGCGCGCGTGAATGATCTCACCTTTTTCGAAGTAGATATCCCCCTTCGAATCCGTGTTCACGACGATGAGTCGGCCGGTCCGCAGGTTGGAGTTGATGAGTGAGACGATGTCGAGAATCGGAATGAGGGATATCGTTCCCTCGAGCGGGTGGCTCCTCCGGAGCATTCTCCTGCGGACATCGATCGCGAGAACGCACAACACGGCGGCGAGGAGGAAGAGCAGGAGGTGCGCGAGGACGAAGCGCCCCGAACGTGCGAGCACTCCCCTCGAATCATCGATCGCCTTGCGTCCCTGCGCGACGACCGCCGCGGGAACCGGAGCTTCGCGTGTGGGGGGGGCGGCCGCCTGCGCGGCGACGCGCGCGACCTCGGCGAGCTGTTCCTTCGCCCACGCGTTCGAGGGGTCCTCCCCGATGACGGCGACGAGCGCGGCGCGCGCCTTCTCGCCTCCCGCCGACGTTGTATCCATGAGCGCGATCTGCGCCTCGCTCAGAAGCTTCTCGAGCCGCGCGCCCTGTTCGCGTTTGTCAATCTCGGAAATCATCGCAGCGGCCTGGGTGTTCGCGGGGTCGGCCGCTCGCGCTCGCGAGAGGTACTCCCGTGCCGACTTCGGTCTTCCCGTGGCGAGTTGGCACTGCGCCATGAGGACGAGCGCCGCGGGGTCGTCGCTCTTGACGCCGAGGTACGAGGAGAGCTTCGGGATCGCCTTGTCGTAGTCTTTCGAGTTCATGTACGAGCGTGCTTCCGCGAGCGTCGTGCGCTCGAGCGTTGCCTCGAGCTGAGCGAGCCGCTCCCGCGCCCATGACGCCCCCGGATCTTGCTCGAGTCCGCGGATGAGGAGCTCGCGGGCGTAGTCGAGCTTTCCCCGCGATTCGTATATTTGAGCGAGCTGCCAGATAGCCGAGGTGAAGGACGGGTCCTTCGTGAGAGCCTCCTTGAGGATCGTTTCGGCGCCCTCCGAATCCCCCCGCGAGAGGGCCTTCTGAGCGTCGACGAAGAGCGCTTCCGCGCTCGAGCGCGGGTCGGTCTGCGGCTGCGCCTCGACGGCGAATGATGAAGCGAACACGAGGAGAATTGCGCAGATCAGGACGTGAATCTTCATGTGGCGGCCCTCCGAATCGTCCTTTTCGCAAATACCGTTCCAGATGGGGCGATAGCGGTCACGAAATGAGGCGATCACCCGATTTCCGACCGTTATGGGGGGCTGCGGCGGGGAGACGCGGCGGGCGAGCGGGCAGCGGTGCGAAGCGGCGCAAGTATATATTGATTTCGCGGATACGCTTTTGATAGAATGCCCCCCGTTCACCCGAGCAGGGGGTATGGATGCAGCCCTTCCGCGAAGTCTTTTGGAATATAGGCTATCATTATATTTTTTACTCACTTGCGGGTCTCGCCACCGCCATCTTCCTGTATGGCATAGGCCGCCGGTGGAGGCTCTGGCGCTCGGGCTGGTCCGAGAAGCGCGGCGGCTCCTTCGACTGGGGGCTCGTCCTCCGGCGCGTCTTCCTCAACGCCTCGATTCTCAAGGGGGATCCTCTCGGCGGGATCACCCACTTGTCGATAATGTGGGGTTTCATCATTCTCTTCCTCGGAACGGCCCTTTCGACGATCGACCATTGGATAATCTCTTACCTCAGGGGCGACCTCTATCTTGCCTATGCATTCGTACTCGACATGGCGGGCGTCGCCCTCATGGCAGGAATCGCGCTCGCCTATCTGCGCCGGTATGTCTTCAAGCGTGAGCGGATGGTCACGGTCGTCCGCGATCACGTCGTTCTCATTCTCCTCTTCTTCATCGCGCTCACCGGGTTCATGGTCGAGGGGTTCAGGCTTCGGGCGCAGACGCTATCGTGGCATGAGCCGTCGCCGGTCGGGCAGTGGATTGCCTCGGTCTCGGGTCTCTCCATCCCCGGGGCGCGCCTCGCGCACACGCTCACGTGGTGGGTGCACTCGCTCTCGAGCCTCTTCTTCATCGCGTACTTCCCGTTCTCCAAGTTCATCCACGTCTTTGCGGCGCCCGTCAACGTGACGCTCGAAGGGATGGGGTTCAATCCGTTCCTCACGCTCGAGGAGCGCGAGGCCTTGAAGAGCGACTTCAGCTTCCGCGAGCTCATCATGCTCGACGCGTGCACGCAGTGCAACCGGTGCACCGTCGTCTGCCCATCGAGCATCGCCGGGGAGCCCCTCAAGCCGCGCGCCGTGATCGACGAGGCAGGGCGCTTCGTGCGCCGGAAGAACGGGTTTGGCTGGCTCCCGGGGCGCGCGGGAGACGCCTCGCTCCCAAAGGCCCGCGCGGTCGAGGGGGATCCCGTCTGGTTCTGCACGACGTGCAGTCACTGCTACCGGGAGTGCCCCGTCGCGATAAGCCCGATGGACGTCATCCGTGAGATTCGGACGGCGCGCGTCGAAGGAGGCGAGGACGTTCCGGTGAAGGTCCAGGAGATGCTCGAGTCCGTCTACAAGTTCAAGAATCCATGGCAGGGCGCCAAAGGCAAGCGCATGGACTGGGCGACGGGGCTCGACGTTCCGCTCCTGAAGGAAGGAGGCGCCGACTCGCGCTGCTTTTACGTCGGCTGTACCTTCGCCTACGACTCGAGGCTCCAGGAGGTGCCGCGCGCGGCCGTAGCGGTTTTCAAAGCGGCCGGATACGGATTCGGCGTCCTCGGAAAGGACGAGGTCTGCTGCAGCGAGTTCGTCCGGGGCGTCGGGGAGGACGGCCTCTTCACGGAGCTCGCCGCGCAGAACGTGGATGCATTCGAGCGCTACGGCGTCACGGAAATCGTCACGCCGTGCCCGCACGGCTTTCATACCTTTTCAAATGAGTATCGCCGCATGGCGCCGCCCATGGGATCTCGCGCGGTCCGGCACGTTTCACAGGTGCTCGAGGAGCTCATATCGTCGGGTGCCGTCACTCTCGCCCGCGGCGGGGAGCGCACCGTCACCTACCACGATCCCTGCTTCCTCGGGAGACGCAACGGCGTCTACGACGCTCCGCGGAACGTCCTCAGATCCATCCCCGGCGTGCGCCTCGTCGAGATGAAGCGCTCGCGCGAGCGGAGCCTCTGCTGCGGCGGCGGGGGGGGACGGATGTGGATCGAGGCGGGGGAAGGGGAGAAGATCGCCGAGGTCCGGGTACGTGAGGCGGCGGCGACCGGCGCGGGGACGATCGTCACCGCGTGCCCCTTCTGCTTCACGAACCTCGATGACGCGGTCAAGACGGCGGGGTTCGAAGGTAAAATTGTCGTCAAGGATCTCACAGAGCTCGTGGCCGAGAGCCTCGAGCGCCGGAGCGCCGGCTAAGAAAGGGGTCTCGGGATGGAGATTCTCGTGTGCGTGAAAAAGGTTCCCGACACCGCCGACGCGGAGGTAGTTCTCAAACCCGATAGCAGGAGCATCAGGGAGGAGGACCTCGCATTCGGCATCAATGAGTGGGACAACTACGCCGTCGAGGAGGCGATCCGGATCAAGGAGACGCACGGCGGCAGGGTAACCGTGGCGACCATCGGAGGCGCGGACAGCGAGGACGTTCTCAGGCGCTGCCTCGCCATGGGTGCCGATGACGCGATCCTGGTCGAGGCAGCCCCGTTCAAAGGTTCGGATCCGTACGGAATTGCAAAGGGGCTTCGGGGCGTCGTCGCGAAGGGCTCGTACGATCTCGTGCTCGCCGGCGTGCAGGCGGGGGACGACGGTTTCGGCATGGTCGCTCCAGTGCTCGCCGGATACCTCGGATGGGCACACGCGACGCTCGTCACGTCGATCTCCCTCGAGGGGGCGAAGGTCGCCGTGACGCGGGAGCTCGAGGGCGGGCTCGAGGAGACGCTCAGGCTCGCGCTTCCCGCGGTGCTCGCGATACAGACCGGGATCAACGAGCCGCGCTACGTCTCGATCATGGGAATACGGAAGGTGCGATCGAAGGCCATTCCGACCCTCGATCTCGCGGCGGTGGGGCTCGCTCACGGCGAGGTCGGCGAGGAAGCGAACGCTCTCCGCGAGATCGGTCTCGCCGTGCCTCCCGCGGGCAGGGAAGCCGAGATGATCAAGGGCACGCCCGCGGAGGTCGCCCAGAGAATTCTCGATATCATCCGGGAGAGAGGGGGGGTGGCGTAAATGGCAAGAGTCTTCGTCGTCGTCGAGCACCGGCAGGGCGCGATCAGGGATGCCACGTTTGAGCTCGTCACGCTCGCCCGCGAGCTCGAATGCAGATTCGGTCTCGAGCCGGCCGCGGTCGTCATCGGGCACAACGTGCGGCCCTTCGCCTTGACTCTCTCGAAGTATCTCCCCGAGACGATCGTCGTCGACAGCGAGGCGCTCGAGAATTTCCGGTACGAGACGTACGCTACCGTGCTCAAGGATCTCATCGAGAAAGAGACGCCGCTCGTGACTCTCTGTCCGCACTCGGCGTTCGGCATGGAGCTCTTCCCGAGGCTTTCAGTCGAGACCGGCCGCCCGTGCGCGACCGACTGCATCAAGGTCGAGATGGACAATCTGAACTTCGTCGTCGTGCGGAGCGTCTACAACGGGAAGATCAACTCGCGGCTCGCCCTCGGCTCGTCGGGCGGCTACCTCATCACGGTGAGAGGTGGGAGCTACGCTCCCGCCGCCGAGGGGGCTCATGAGGGTACGATTCGCGATTACCCGCCTCCGGCCTTCGGCCCGACGTTCAGGACGGAGTTTCTCGGCTACCGAGAGGCGGCCGCCGGGGCGATCGACATCTCGCAGGCACCGTTTCTCTTGTCGATCGGCCGCGGGATCAAGGACCCCGAGAACATCCCGAAGGCCGAGGAGCTCGCCGCGAAGCTCGGCGCGGTGCTGTCGTGTTCGCGCCCCGTCGTCGACAAGAAATGGCTCGGGAAGGAACGCCAGGTCGGGACCTCGGGGCGGACCGTGAAGCCGAAGGTCTACCTCGCGATGGGAATCAGTGGCGCGTTCCAGCATCTGGCGGGTATAAAGGGATCGGGGGTCTTCATCGCCGTCAACCGGGACCCGAAGGCGCCGATATTCCGCGCCGCCGATTACGGCGTGGTCGAGGACATGTTCAAGATCATCGATGCCCTGAAGGAGAAGCTCGGCCGTTAGCCCCGTGGAGGAGAGCATGGATTTCGAACTGACCAAGGAACAGAAAGATATCAAGCAGGCGGCGTGGGAGTTTGCCGATGGAGAATTCGACAAGGACCTGGCGATCCAGCACGAGAAGGAGCATTCCTTCCCGCGCTCGATCTGGAAGAAGGCGTGCGAGCTCGGGTTCGTGGGGATTCATTTTCCCGAGGAATTCGGGGGACAAGGGCTCGGCGTCCTCGAGAACGCGCTCGTCGTCGAGGAGTTCTGCCGCAGGGACTCCGGGTTCGGGACGGCGCTCGCCCTGAGCGACTTCGCTTCCGAGATCATCATGCGGCACGGATCGCAGGAGCAGAAGGCGAAGTATCTCCGCGGGGTCGCCTCGGGCACCATGATATCGTCGGGTTGCTTCACCGAGCCGAACCACGGGAGCGATATCACGCTGATGGAGACCTCCGCCGTCAAGGAGAAGGACGGGTGGCTCATCAACGGCACGAAGACATTCATCACGAACGGCACGATCGCCGACTTCTACATCGTGCTCTGCCAAACCGATTCCGCCGCGCAGCCCACCTATCGGGGGCAGTCCCTCATCCTCGTTCCGAAGGGCGTTCCGGGGCTGGAGGCGGCCGAGGTCGGCGACAAGATGGGAATCCGCATGACCTCGACCGCGGAGGTGTCGTTCAGCGGCGTCAAGGTGCCTCACGAGAACCTCATCGGTCAGGAGGGGAGGGGGTTCTACCAGGTCCTCGAGTTTTTCGACGAGAGCCGCGCCGAGATCGCCTCGACCGCGGTCGGGATCGCGCAGGGCGCCTTCGATCGCGCGCTCGAGTATTCGAAGCAGCGCCAGCAGTTCGGGCAGCGCCTCGCCGATTTTCAGGCGACGCAGCACAAGCTCGCCGACATGGCCACCTGGATCGAGGCCGCGCGGCTGCTCACGCACAAGGCGGCGTGGAACTTCGACCAGGGGAGGATCGATCCGAAGCTCACCTCCATGGCCAAGCTCTACGCGGGGCGCACGGCCGTGCTCGTCACCGACGAAGCCGTGCAGATCCTCGGGGGCTACGGCTACATCCTCGAGAACGAGGTCGAGCGGTACTACCGCGACGCCAAGATCACCGAGATCTACGAGGGAACGAAGGAGATTCAGAAGAACACGATCGCGGGAGTGCTTCTCAGAAAGAAATGAGGAGGAACGTGCGATGCAATCACATCGTCACCGTCCGGTACGCGCGGCGCTCATCGTCGTGGTCGCGCTCGCGCTCATCGTCGCAGGCTGCGTGAGGAAGAAGGAAGGGGCACGACAGGAGCCCCCGCAGCAGTCCGAGAGTACGCCGAACGTTACAATAACGAGCTATACGTCGGCACCGGACGTCGCGCTCAAGGCGCTCGACGGAAGCACCGTGCAGCTTTCGAGCCTGAGGGGAAATATCGTCATCATCAGCTTCCTCGCCACCTGGAACAAGGAGTGCGTGAACCAGGTAGCGGCTCTCAACGAGCTCCAGGCCAAGCTCCAGCGCTACCAGTTCGCCGTTCTCGGCGTATTCATGGACAAGGGTGGGAAGACGGCGCTCCAGGGCTACGTGAAGAAAAACTCGATCCGGTTCCCCGTTTACGTGAACGGTGAGGAGGCCGCGGCGCGCTTCGGCGGTTTACGAGGCATTCCGACGACGTATATACTTCTCCGGGACGGGAACATCTACGATAGGGAGGTCGGCCTCCGCTCCATGCGCGACATCGACGACAAGATCAAGGAGATCATGAGCCAGAGGCTCTAGAGGAACGCCATGCCGATCAAACTCACGCCGGAGCAACTGCTCCTCATCAACCTTCTCCTGCGCGTCGCCGTTATGGCGGGGATCGCGAGCCTCGTTCTCAGCTTCCGGTTCGTGAACGGGTTCCTCATGCGCGTATCCGTCTCCGCGGTCAGCCGGCTGCGCATGGTCGCGCTCCTCTCGGTGATCTTCATCGTCGGCGTCGTCGCGCGGAGGTTCACGTACCAGGGAGCCCTCGACCTGTCGCTCGAGGGGGCGCTCCTGGCCGGCTTTCTGGGGGGCGTTTGGGTGGGCACGGGGGTCGGGGCCGCGATCGGAGCCGCCTGCTACCTCTTCGGCGAAAAGGTCGGGCTGCCCTTCTACGCGACGGCCGGATTCACGAGCGGCGCCCTCGTCACGATTCTGCATACGAGGGGCGAGATATGGAACTTTTCGCTCAACCCGCTCTCCATTATCTACAATTTCCTCGATCGGCTCGCGAGGCGACGACTCGACACGAACTTCATCCCGTTCGCCGTCTGTCTCGTCTTCGCCTTTGCGCGCTACGGTCTCCTGCGGCGGTACCTGGGCAGCGGGCTCCTCTACGGGTACCTCGCCTCGGGGCCCGTTTTCGTCGCCCTCGATCTCGGCGTCCTCGTGTACACGCTCGGCATCGCCCTCAAGATGGCGAATAACGCCCGCCTCGAGATCCTCTTGCGCGAGGAGGAGCGGCAGCTCATCCACGCTCGAATCGCGACGCTGCGGAGCCAGATCAATCCTCATTTTCTCTTCAACACGCTCAACTCCATCTCTGCCCTCATCCGCACTGACGCCGAGAAGGCGCGCGAGATGACCCGGCAGCTCGCCTCGATATTCCGCAAGTCGCTCGACGACTCGGGGGACACGCACGCGCTCCGGGACGAGATTGCGTTCATCGACGACTACCTGGCGATCGAGCGCGTGCGATTCGGCGACGAGCGCCTCGTCGTCGTCAAGGACATCGCCCCGGAGGCGCTCGACGTGCAGGTGCCGGTCATGATCCTGCAGCCGCTCGTCGAGAACGCCATCAAGCACGGGATATCCCGGAGAGTCGACGGCGGTCTCATACGGATCGGCGCGAAGCGTGCGGGCAAAGGGATCGATATCGAGATCGAGAACGACGGTCCCCCATTCGCCGACTGCCGGCTCGACGATCTCACGTCGCGGGGGCTCGGTCTCAGAAACGTGATCGAGCGCGTCGCTATCTACTCGTGCGGCTCGGGAAGCCTCACGGTCACGCCGCGCGCGGAGGGGGGCGCCGTCGTGCGCCTCACATTGAGCGCGGACACAAGGACGGTGGATTCGTGTCAATCAAAGTGATCATCGTCGATGATGAGAAGCTCGCGCGCGACGAGATGCGCTTTCTCATCTCGCATGAGAAGGACGTGGAGATCGTCGGCGAGGCCGCGGGGGGCCGGGAGGCCGTCGCCCTCGTGCGCGGGAAGAAGCCCGACCTCGTCTTCCTGGACATCCAGATGCCCGAGATGAACGGCTTCCAGGTCGTCTCGGAGCTGCTGGAGGCGGGCTCACTCCCTCTCATCATCTTCGCGACGGCCTACGACCAGTACGCGATCAAGGCGTTCGAAGTCAATGCCCTTGACTATCTCCTCAAGCCCATCGACCGCACGCGCCTCGATGAGGCGCTCGAGCGGGCACGGCGCGCGATGCCGAAGCGCGAGGAGTTCGCGCAGCGGTTGAGGGCGCTCGCCGAGAGTATCCGCATCGGGACGAGCTTTCTCCCGCGCATCGTCGTCCGCAGGGGGGACGAGCCCGTCCTCGTCGACGTCGATCGGGTCGCGATGCTTCACCGGGAGGGTTACCGCGTGACGGCGCACACGGACGACGGGAAGTTCCCGACCAACTACCGCGATCTCGACGAGATCGAGATCCAGCTCGACCCCGCGATGTTCATCCGCCTGGGCGGTGATTACCTCGTCAATATCCGCAAGATCACGGACGTCGTTCCGTGGTCGGGAGGAAACTTCATGATGACCCTGGGGGACAGCGACAAGACCGAGGTCCGGCTGAACCGTTCGCAGGCAAAGCTCCTCAAGGGCAAGGCCGAACGCTTCTTCTAGCGAGGGAGGATCCGGGTGGCGCGCGAATATGATTGCCTCATACTCGGCGGGGGGCCGGCGGGATACCCCGCGGCGATTCGGGCCGCGCAGCTCGGCGCCCGCGTGTGCGTCGTCGAGAAGGAATCGCTCGGCGGCACGTGCCTGAACTGGGGCTGCATCCCGACCAAGGCCCTCCAGGGGGCTGCGCACCTCATCGAACGCGTGCGCGAGGGAAGGGGCCGCGGGATTGCGGGGGACTCCGTGGCGATCGAGCCGGGGAGCCTCTTCGCGAACAAATCGCGCATCGTGAAGGATCTCGTCTCCGGCGTGGAGAAGATTCTCAAGGCGCGCAAGATCGACGTGCTGCGCGGCGCCGGGCGTCTCACCGGGGGGACCGCGGTCGAGGTCGAGGGGATCGGCGCCGTCACGGCGAAGAGGATCGTCGTCGCGACCGGCTCGTCCGAGGTCGCGCTCCCCTTCATGCAGTTCGACGGAACGCATGTTCTCTCGAGCAAGGACATCCTCGATATCGGCCGAATCCCGAAGAGCCTTCTCATCGTCGGAGGAGGCGTGATCGGCTGCGAATTCGCCTCGATCTTCAACGCATTCGGCTCGAAGGTCACGATCGTCGAGATGCTTCCGGGGCTGGTCGCGACGGAAGACGCGCAGATCTCGAGAACGCTTCAGATGCTCTTCCGAAAGAAGGGCATCGATCTCCACCTCGGCGCAAAAGTGGTATCGGCACGCGTCGGAGGAGGTGCCGTCGTCGCGAGCCTCGACAGCGGCTCCGAGATCGTCTCGGAAGCGGCGCTCGTCTCGGTCGGAAGGCGTCCGTATTTCGCGGGCGCGGGGGTCGAGGCGGCGGGTCTCGATGCCGAGCGGACGGGCATCAAGGTCAACGGCAGGATGGAGACGTCGGTTCCCGGCGTGTACGCGGCGGGGGACGTCGTAGGAGGGGCCCTCCTCGCGCACGTCGCGACGCGCGAAGGGATCGTCGCCGCCGAGAACGCGCTCGGCGGCTCCCGTGAGATGCGTTACGACGCGATTCCGTCGACCATCTACACCTTGCCTGAGATATCCCGCGTGGGAATGACGGAGGATGAGGCGCGCGCGAATGGGATTTCGACCGTGACCTCGCGGTTCCCCTTCGCGGCGAACGGCAAGGCGAAGGGGCTCGGCGAGGAGGACGGCTTCGTGAAGTGGGTCGCGCGCGAGAGCGACAAGAAGCTCCTCGGGATTCATATCATCGGGCCGCACGCGACGGAGCTCCTCGCTCCCGCGATCATCGCGATTGACCGGGGACTCACGGCCGAGGAGTTCGCCGCGTCGATCTTCCCGCATCCGACCCTCTCGGAGGCTCTCGCCGGGGCAGCCGAAGCCATCTACGGCAGAGCGATCGATATCTTGAAATAGACGTTGTGAACAGGGGGCTTGGCATGTCGACAGACCCGGTGCGTGCACGATTGTCGTTCCAAAGGATCACCTGTCGCGCCTACGTCGGGCGGCTCATTGTCACGCTCGCCGCGGTCGCTCTCGGCGTTCTCCATCCGGCGGCGCCGGCATGTGAGGCCGCACGCGCACGCGTAGGCGCGAAACCCGCGGCGAGGATAGTCCTGAAGGTCGCAGGCGGTCCCGAGATCGTGCTCGACCGGCGGGAGGGAAGCGAGGTCGTCTGCATCACGGTCGCGGTTCAGGTCGGCTCGAGCTGCGAGACGAGCGAGACGAGGGGAGCCTCGCACTTCATGGAGCACATGGCCTTCGACGGATCGGAACGATATAGCCGCGAGGAGATCAGCGGGTGGGTCGACGATGTGGGGGGTTTCCTCAATGCGTTCACGCGTAAGGAGACGACCGTCTACTTCCTCCTCGTTCCCTCTGCCGAGCTCGAGAAGGGCATCGAGATTCTCTCCCAGATGCTCCTCCATTCGATCTTCACACCGCGGGAGCTCGACAAGGAGCGCAAGGTGATCCTCGAGGAGATCCGCCGCGAGGCGGACGACGCCGACGCTGCGCGCGACCGCGCGGTCGACCGCGTCCTATTCCGGGGAAGCGCACTCACGGAGCCCGTCATCGGCTACCCGGCGACCGTCGAAACGATGAGCGAAGTCGCCCTGAAGGCGTTCTGTCGCAGGTACTACCGGCCGT
>Ga0326726_10002860_pt1 | contig 15809 bp, 13 predicted proteins | sample MHFenrmetagenome_2_FD_207603 | JGI IMG/M metagenome (GOLD analysis project Ga0326726, IMG submission 207603) | Lab enriched peat soil microbial communities from Michigan Hollow, Ithaca, NY, United States - MHF15MN | ecosystem: Environmental > Terrestrial > Soil > Wetlands > Peat | place: USA...
AATGTAAAAATGCATTCGACAGGAGCAGTTCCATTCTGTCAATATCTTCGACTTCAGGCTCCTTTGATAATACTATTTTTTCAATCAGCTTTTCGATGGCCGAAAGATGGTAATCATCAGGGATCAGACCATCAGCCGATGCATTGTAAATGGCAGTGATCATCTGTTCAATTTTGTCCCTGTTGTTCCATTTCGGAGAAAGAAGATATCCCCCTTTATCGTAAAAACTTGTTATGATATCACGATTAAAAACCGTTCCTCCTCCGGGTGCCGGGGGAGCTTCATCCGGCGAATCACCAGCAACAGTATTATTATATGACTCCCCTGAAATCCTGCCGGATGTACTGCTAGTAAATACCGCGATGGTCATTGCGATCACCATACCTGAAGCCAGATTAGTTATCCTAGTTACATCCATACTGCCAGTTCCCTTTTAGCTAGATGTAAAACAATTTTGATAATAACTTGTTCAGCGGTTATGCAAGTTATGCAGTTTCAGCTCGCAGCTCGTAACGAAGTCGAAAGTCCATAAAGTCTATAAGTTTATTGACTGCATGACTCATAGACTTCTTTACTTCCCTGGCAACCGACATCCAGCAGCGGGATTCACATCATTTTTTACAGCGAACCAATCTGATGCTAAATTGTTTATATATATGGCATAAATTAAAACAAAAACCTCACCAAGATGAAAAGCACGAATAAGATATTGATTTTGTTTTGTCTTTTCCTCTTTACAATCCAACCAGGACAAGGCCAGAGATGGGTGAGGGCTTGAAGCCTTTGACGACGAGGTAAACGCCCAGCGAGAACTCCCACAACGCAATCGGGAGTGCAAAGAGCACTGACGCCATGGTCAGCTTTCCCAGAAGGCCGGACAACGTACTGGTCCAGGCGGCGACGAGCAGGACTGCTCCCATGAATCCCAGCACGGGAAGAACCCGCGGCACAAGGCGCGACTGATACAAGAGGGAACCCAGCAACACAGCGTTTACTGCCGGTATGAAGCTTTGTCCGAAGAAGAATGTCCACTAGTACTGGGCGGCTAGCGCCTGGCTGGTTGCCAACGCACCTGTTCCCGCGCCGTCCTGCCGCAAAGTCACAATCGACAAAAGGCTCACGATGCCAACATAGATGGTGGCTGCTTCAAGGACCCGCGCGCCAACAAAGCCCATCGCATGCCCTTCGTTTTGCCTCTTGAGCACCGGGTACAGAGTAACCGCGGTGCCAAACGCGACGAGTGCCACAATCATCTCCAGGATGGCGCCCAGGATAACAGGAGTGTCAGGCCCGGAGCCAAGGATGTAGTTCGGACCCCTCACCGAACCATAGAGCCCAAGGGTCGGGATCGAAACAAAAGTCAGCAGGTAGAATACACCCGCTATCAGAGCGGTCTTCCGCAGTGAGCTCATCGGGGCTCGTTTCGTTTTAGCCCTGTTTATGTTATTCATGTTGTCCTCCATTTTGAAAATCGATCTTTTAGGATCAATTAGCCTTTTAATAATTGTTTACAGTTTTAATCAGGCCAATTAAACATATTAGATTATAAAATGTTTGAAATAATTGAAAATTTTTTAAATGTCATAAGAGCCTCTGAATTTAAGAAATTTCAGCAGGGATTAAAACAAAATGATATTGACTTTGTTATTTAATTGTAAGAACTTTGCAAAAGGGAATGACACATTAAAAATTGATTATTGGTTTCTATTATAATAGATTAGCTTTTTAGAAACATTAAATCATTAACCGGATGAAAGCAGTCAATTATCTTGTCTCAGGATTTCTGTTTTTAGCTGTTGTGTCTGCAGTACCTTCGTACGGACAAAAGAACACAAAGAGAAACATTATTACGGGGTATGTGGCTGACGTAAATCAATACCCTGTAATTGATGCCCTGATAATGATTGATAATAACACAACCAGTGTTGTTACCGACAAAAGGGGATTTTACAAGGTAAGAGTCAAACCTCATGCAACATCGATTAGTATTTTTTCTCTTGCACATGGTTTGCTTGAAGAGGCTATTAATGGAAGGACGAGAATAAATTTTACTTTTCCGATTTCAATTCTGGGTCATAATATTATTCCGGAATATAAACCAGAGGAGGAAGAAATAAATGTTGGTTATGGCACAATGAAGAGAAAGAACCTTACAACACCGGTAAGCAAAATATACGGCAGAAGCGGACTATATGATTCATATCACTCAATTTACGATATGCTGCAAGGATCGGTGCCCGGGGTTATGGTAAGAAGAGGACAAGTATTGATACGAGGGATTTCATCGATTTACCTGAGCAATGAACCTTTGTTTGTAGTTGATGGCACACCTGTCAGCTCAATAGCCGAAATTCCACCTCAGATGGTAGAATCAATAGAAGTGCTTAAGGGACCGGCCGGAGCAATTTACGGATCACGAGGTGCAAATGGCGTAATTCTTATTGATCTGACAGATGCGCCTTCGGTCAGTGATAGTCTGACAACAGTTGCTCCCTGGAAGATACCATCTGCAGAAACACGGGCTGCCACAAATATTAAGAGGAACGCTGCTACACTTAACGGAGTAGTAAATGCCAATAACCTTCCGACTTCTGTTACATTTGAATATGGTACAACTCCGGGTCATGGAATTAGCATAGCAGCAGCCCCAAGTCCTGTTACAGCTGACATCCCTGTCAATGTCAGTGCAGACATTACAGGACTTAAAGCCGGTACCACCTATTATTTCAGAGTTGTTGCAGCAAATTCACTCGGAAAAACAACCAGTATTGATATCCCGTTTAAATACTCGGGGGAAGTCCCGTATGCTGAAACCAATCCAGCAACAAAAAGCTCACCTCTGACAGCACAATTAAATGGCATCGTGAATTCGCGCGGATTGTCAACAGTTGTTAATTTTGAGTACGGCCCGACTAAAGATTACGGTAAAACAGTGGCAGCAGCTCAAAGTCCTGTAACCGGATTAACCTCCTCCCTCGTAAGCGCAAATGTTACAGGTCTTAAGGCCGGTACAAATTACCATTACAGGATCATTGCAACGAACGACGAAGGAACTTCCTATGGTGGGGATTTAACTTTAAAATCAGAATATATAATCGGAGAGTATTTATATGGCGGGTATATATTTTATGTTGACGGAACAGGAGAACATGGTCTGGTATGTGCACCATCGGACCAAAGCCTGAATGCACTGTGGGGCCACTCAGCTCCGGCAGGAGCGGCTGGCAGGGCTATTGGTACAGGTTATAAGAATACGGCAGATATTGTCATTGGCTGCCCTGAGGAAGGGATCGCAGCCAGATTATGTTATAATCTGGAAATGAATGGATATAGTGACTGGTTCTTACCCTCAATTGATGAATTGTTGCTTATGTACACAAATTTACATCTAAAAAGTTCAGGCAGTTTTAAGGATTGCTTTTATTGGAGTTCTACTCAGGATAAGTACGGAGCATGGGTGGTAAGTTTTTATTATGGCAGTAAGAGCAATCAGGGCAGAGATAAAAATGAAGTAAGAACCCGGGCAATACGAGCTTTTTAAACGAAAGTCTCTAAAGCCCGGAAAAACCTTTGGTCATGCAGGTCGTCCAAATTAAAGTTTAAAGTTCAAAGTTCGATTGTTTGAATGTTCGATCTTTCGGTCTTTATATACCATTGAAATAGCTAAATTTGACTAACTATTACCAAATAATGCTATGCCCAAAGAGAACCACCCATATGTTTGTCCTGCTGAATTTGCCGGAAGCCTCGATAACTCAGTCAGACGGCTGGTGCATAAGCCCGGCAGGATTCTTGAAGCCTATATCAGTAAAGGGATGACTGTGCTTGACCTGGGCTGCGGACCAGGTTTTTTTACTCTTGAGATGGCAAAGCTGGTTGGGGAAACAGGGAAAGTCATTGCGGCTGATCTTCAACAAGGCATGCTTGACAAGGTGGCAGCAAAAATCAGGGGAACCGGACTGGAAAAAATAATTGAATTGCACAAATGCCAGGAAAATGCAATTTGTATATCGCAAAAAGTTGATTTTGTGTTGGCATTCTGGATGGTCCATGAAGTGCCAGATCAGAAGAGGCTGTTTGAAGAAATGAAATCTGTCCTGAATCCTGGCGGCAGAATCTGGATAATCGAGCCGAAAATCCATGTCACCGAAAAATCTTTCAAAAAGATGATCGACATGCTGACACAGGCAGGTTTTGATATTATTGAAAAGCCACTGATCTGGTTAAGCCGTAGTATTTTGTTGTCGGTACGGGTCAGAGATCATGGGGCAGAGGGCAAAAGCCGTGAAACTCCATAAAACTTCTTCCTCGAATCACCTGCTGTACGTCGCCAGCACCAAAGCCAAAAATCAAATCCCAGGTTCATTGGCTGCGACAGGGTGATTAAAATCTGACAATGAACTTAATTGGGATAAAACTGTTTAATGTACACTGAGCAAAATTCTTTATCAGAATAATAAGATATACCCACGCTAACAATTAAACAAATAAAAAATATGAATGAAAGCAAAAAGACCACTGAAATGCCAGACATAAAAGTGAGACTCTCAGCACTATGGCTGTTTGCAATACTCACTTATACTTATGGTGATGTTGTAACATTAATGGATCCTGTTAAACACGGGTCGGTTCAACTGACTGAAGGATTTCTATTAGGAGGCTCCATATTCATGATGATTCCGATTACGATGGTTCTCTTGTCCCGGATATTAAAGTATAGGGCCAGTCGCTTGACGAGCATCATCGCAGGCACAATAATGACTATTGCTCTTCCTTTGACGCTTTTTGCTGCTGTGCCGACCACGTACTATGTATTTTTCACAGTTATAGAAATTACATGTACTGCACTAATTGTCTGGTATGCATGGAAGTGGCGTGATCCTGAAAAAATTACTTAAAATGAAAGCAATAGTTTACTCAAAATATGGTCCACCGGAGGTTCTCCAAATAAAGGAGGTTGAAAAACCTGTTCCCAAAAACAATGAGATATTGATAAAAATATTTGCGACAACAGTAACGTCAGGTGACTGTCGCATGAGAAAGGCTGATCCATTTGCTATAAGAGTTTTCAATGGCCTCACAAGACCCAAAAAAACAACTATCCTGGGTAATGAATTCTCCGGAGAAATTGAAGAAGTGGGCAAGAATGTAAAACTGTTCAGAAAAGGCGACCTGGTTTTTGGGCAGGCAGGAATGAGTCTTGGCACTAATGCCGAATACATTTGTCTGTCTGAAGATGGGACTGTTGACATAAAACCGGCAAATCTTACCTTCGAAGAAGCGGCTGTCATTCCTTTCGGAGGAAACACTGCATTACATTTTCTTAGAAAAGGAGATATCCGGAACGGACAAAAAGTTCTCATTTATGGAGCTTCAGGTAGTTTAGGTACAGCTGCAATACAGCTTGCCAGGTACTTTGGGGCGGAAGTCACAGGAGTATGCAGCACAGCAAATGTAGAACTGGTAAAATCTTTGGGTGCCGATAAGGTGATTGATTATACTAAAGAGAATTTTACCCAAAATGGACAGTCCTATGATATTATTTTTGATACGACAGGCAAAAGCCCGTTTTCTGGTTGTTTAAAATCACTTAAGCAAAATGGGATCTATCTCAGAGCTGTCCATATGACATTATCATCTAATTTCAGAGGGCTTTGGACATCAATGACAAGCAGCAAGAAGGTAATAGGTGGTGTAGCAACCGAACTGAAGGAGAATCTCGTTTTCCTCAGGGAGCTTATCGAGGCTGGAAGACTAAAGCCTGTTTTAGACAGAACCTATCCATTTGAACAAATTGCTGAAGCCCACAGATATGTCGACAAAGGACACAAAAAGGGGAATGTAGCCGTTACCGTGAAATGACTTTGACGGTATGGTTTATAGTTAAGGGATTCAATCGTGAATAAATATTACATTAACAAAATACAAAAATGAAAGCGGTTATTTATGAAAAATACGGGACACCAGATGTTCTTGAACTAAAAGATGTTGTAAAACCAACTCCCCAAGATGATGAAGTATTGGTAAAAATATATGCTACCACTGTAACAGCAGGAGATTGGCATTTGAGGAAAGCCGATCCATTCGTTGCAAGACTTTTTAATGGTTTATTCAAACCCAAAAAGGTGAAGATACTGGGATTTGAATTAGCAGGAAGAATTGAAGAAGTTGGTAATAAAGTTAAATCATTCAAAACAGGTGATAGTGTTTTTGCCTCTTGCGGATTAACATTTGGAGCGTATGCTGAATATAAATGCCTTCCGGAAAATGATTTAATTGCCATAAAACCTTCCAATATGACATTCGAAGAAGCCGCAACAGTTCCCATTGGTGGTCTTACGGCATTAAGATTTTTAAAAAAAGCCGGTATAACGAATGGACAAAATGTTCTTATTTATGGGGCTTCTGGAAGTGTCGGTACGTTTGCCGTTCAGCTTGGTAAGTATTATGGAGCAAATGTGACAGCTGTATGCAGTACGACAAATGTAAATCTAATTAAATCACTTGGAGCAGATAACGTTGTTGATTATACCAGGGAAGATTTTACAAAACAAGAAACCCGGTTTGATATTATTTTTGATGCAGTTGGAAAAACTTCTAAATCAGCCTGTAAAAATATATTAAAGCCAAAAGGAAAGTATGTATCTGTATCTGGTTCTGCAAGCAAAAACTTAAATGAATTATTGTTCTTGAAAGAGCTAATTGAATCCGGAAATCTAAAGACAGTAATAGACAGAAGGTACACGCTTGAACAAATTAGAGAAGCGCATGTATATGTAGAAAAACACCATAAAAAAGGGAATGTAGTAATAAACATATTGGAAAATCAGTGACATTGATATTATAAAATATGTTGTAATAAGGCAAAACGAAACTATTCACCATCAAATAACTAACAATTTAAATCCATCTTCTATGAAAAAATCAATTTTTCTACTCGTTGTGGCAGCGTTTATACTGCAAAGCTGTGCAAAAATCTTTTACACACCAGATGCAAGACCACTCGCTATGAACCAGAAAATTATTGCAATTGCCCCTCCAAAAGTATCAATAGCTCCACGAAAGAATGTTGACGCAGCTGCCCTTATTGAACAACAAAAAGCTGAGTCAGTTAATTTTCAGCGGGAAATGTACAGCTGGATGTTAAAAAGAAAGATGCAGGGGACTATCTTCGTTGATATTCAGGATGTGGAGACAACTATTGCTCTTCTTACAAAAGCTGGGATTAATGAAAGTAAAGTATTAACCCCGGATGACATGTGCCGGATACTGGGAGTGGACGGAATTTTAACATCAAATTATTCCTTATCCAAACCAATGTCGGAGGGCGCTGCAATTGCTCTTGGTGTGATTGCCGGAGTCTGGGGACCTACAAATGAAGCAACTGTGTCATTATCAATACATGATTCAGGTACAAATAAAATGATCTGGAATTATGATCACAAACTATCCTCTTCTTTGAGTACCCCAGCCAAACTGGTTGATGCACTTATGAGGCAGGCAAGCAAAAAAATGCCTTACTTTATTAGTAAGTGAAATTCAATAAGTCAGATAGATAACAGTGTTGAGGGCCTGAAGCCTTTGACGACAAGGTAGATGCCCAGGGAAAATTCCCATAATGCTATCGGGAATGCAGCGAGCGCAGATGCTTTGGACACCTGACCCAGCAGACCGACCAGGGTACCGGTCCAGGCAGCGACGAGCAGAACCGCTCCGATGAATCCAAGCACTGGAAGAGCCCTTGGCACCAGGCGCGACTGGTATAACAGCGATCCCAGCAACACGGCATTCAATGCCGGAATGAAGCTTTGCCCGAAGAGGAACGTCCAGTAATACTGGGCGGCCAGCGCCTGGCCGGTAGCCAATGCACCTGCTCCGGCGCCTGCCTGCCGCAAGGTCACGATCGACAGGAGACTTACAATGCCAACGTAGATAGTGGCGGCTTCCAGGATCCGGCTGCCTACGAATCCCAGTGCGCGCCCCACGTTTTGCTTCCTTAGCACCGGGTACAGCGTGACGGCTGTGCCAATGCCGGCAAGCGCCACAATCATCTCCAGGATGACACCCAGGACCACAGGAGTATCCGGACCGGAGCCGAGGATGTAGTTCGGACCCCGCACCGAACTGTAGAGCCAGAGGGTCGGGATCGAAACAAAAGTTAGCAGGTAGAATATGCCCGCGACCAGCGCGGTTTTCCGCTGTGAGCTCATAGGGGCTCGTTGAGTTGTAGTACTGTCGGTGTTGATCATGTTGTCCTCCTTTTTGAAAATCGACCTTTTAGAACCAGTTAACCTTTTTATAATTTTCTGCAATGTGATTTAGCTTATTAACATCTAATAATGAAAAATGTTTGAAATAGTTATCTTCGCTCTAACATCATTTTGCTTTGAAAAAAGAATACAGGAAAGCCGTTTTAAAAGCTCTTGAAATTACAAAAGGGCAGCAAACTCAGATTTTATCGGAAGCTGACATTCATCATCTGCCAGGTGCGGTGCAGAAGTACCTCCGGCTGCCAGGTGTTGTCGGAAAGGAGAAGATGCGGTCCCCGGCGCTATTTTTTTAACTATTCTTGATTTGATAAATTTTCGCCAATAATTAGAAATGTACCCAATAGCAATTGTCCGGAAGCCTGGCAGAAATTTCTCTGAAGGAATTACAACCTCAAACCTGGGCAAACCCGATTTTGAAAAAGCCCTCGAACAGCATTCAGCATATTGTGATGCACTGACAGGGTGCGGACTGGAGCTTATAGTTCTGGAAGCTGATGAGAGATATCCTGATGGATGTTTTGTAGAAGATACTGCCATTGTCACCGGTGAGGTGGCAGCAATTACGAGACCAGGAGCTGAATCGAGGTTGGGTGAAGAAGCTGAAATTTCAAAAACCCTGTCTGAGTTCAGGAAGATCGAGACCATTAAATTTCCCGGCACTCTGGATGGAGGAGATATTTTGAGGGTGGAGAATCATTTCTTTATAGGGATCTCCGGAAGAACGAACAGGGATGGTGCCAGGCAGCTTTCAGCAATACTTTCAAAATACGGTTATACTGCCTCAGAAACAGAAGTGGAGTCTGGTCTCCACCTTAAATCCGGGATTGCTTACCTCGGGAAAGGCAATTTCATTTCCGTAGAAGGATTTTCAAAAATAGCCGGCTCCTCAGGGATTATCATTTCAGACCCGGAAGAAAGCTATTCCGCCAATTGCCTGGCGGTAAATGATTTCCTGGTGATCCCCAAAGGATTTCCGAAATCAAAAAAGAAGATCATTGAACTCGGTTATAACATTATTGAACTTGACATGTCAGAATTCAGAAAGATGGACGGTGGTCTGACCTGTTTATCGTTGCTGTTTTAATGAGGTCTCGCCGGACTCCGGCCGCCAGACACCTGTCGCATTCCCTTTTTTTCATATCAAAAATAAATTTGACTTTGGATATAATCCTGAAGTATCTTTACATAAGTACTTTTTAAACAATTAATGATGAGTGCAGTAAACGATAAATATAAAAAAACTGTTGAGGAGATTCTGGGACTGGCCGGAGTAGAAATCAACGGTAGTAATCCATGGGATATCAGGATTCATAATGATCAATTTTACAGAAAAGTAATTACAGAAGGTGAATTAGGTATGGGTGAATCCTATATGGATAACTGGTGGGATGCTGAAAAAATTGACGAATTAATTTTCAAAATTGTAAAAACGCGTCCTGAAGAAAAAATACGTTTAAAGTTCCCGATTCTTTTGAAAATTATTTCGGCAAGAGTTTTTAATCTTCAATCTAAACGGAGAGCATTTATTATCGGTGAAAAGCACTATGATCTTGGGAATGATCTCTTTCAGAATATGCTGGACAATCGAATGATTTACAGTTGCGCATACTGGAAAGATGCTGACAACCTCTATAAAGCCCAGGAAGATAAACTCGAATTAATCTGTCGTAAAATTAATCTCAGACCCGGAATGCGTGTTCTCGATATTGGCTGCGGCTGGGGTGCTTTCGGGAAATATGCTGCACAAAAGTACAATGTTGAAGTTATCGGGATTACTGTCTCAAAAGAACAGGTAGAGCTTGGAAGAAAATTATGTGAAGGTCTTCCGGTTGAGTTCCGTTTGATGGATTATCGTGATCTTAATGAAAAGTTTGATAGAATAGTCAGTGTTGGGATGGTTGAACATGTAGGTTACAAGAATTACAAAACATATTTTGAAATTGCCAGTAAGTGTTTGAAAGATGAGAGTTTATTTCTTCTTCAGACAATTGGAAATATTAAATCCGACAAAGGAATTGATGCGTGGACTGATAAATATATTTTCCCAAACGGGATGCTTCCTTCTGTAACTCAACTCGGTAAGGCAATTGAAACCCTTTTCGTAATGGAAGACTTGCATAACCTCGGAGCAGATTACGATAAAACTCTTATGGCATGGTTTGAAAACTTTAATAGAAACTGGGACAAGATAAAAAACAGATATTCAGAACGCTTTTTCAGAATGTGGAAGTATTTTCTGCTTTCGGCCGCCGGCGCCTTCAGATCAGGTATCCGTAATCAGCTATGGCAGATAGTTTTATCTAAAAATGGAATATCAGGAGGTTACATGCCAGTCCGATAATGGAATATAATTAACCTTATGCTGAAATCTTCCCGTCTCGCCTTAACTCTTCAATTGCCGGTCGCCTTGTATTTCTTCCCCACACCTCACACCCCATACCACTGAGATGCTGGCGGTTAATGTGAATATATCTCTAAAGAAAATATAATTGATGTAATAATGGCTTCAGGGTATTTCAATCTCTGAAGGATCATCCTGACTATCCGGTAAAAACCAGTTATCATCTACTTCCATATTGTCGGCGATTCTTTCGATGTTCACCTTCATATATTTTCCTTCGGCAGAAACTGCAATATCACCATTTGGCAGAACAATTTCTCCGGTACCTTCAAAAGAGCGGTTTCCTTCGCTGGTAATACGAGCTACAATTTTCAACTCCTGTCCAAGTGGTATGGGCTTCCTGAATCTGGTTTTCAATTCCAGCGTAACACTCCATATTTGTTCATCTTTACCGTTGCAGATGGACCTTCCGATTGTTTCGTCAATAATTGCAGCTGCTATACCTCCATGCATCCGTCCCGGATAACCCTGGTGTTGCTCTGATGGATTGATTAAAGCAACAAGTTCGTTGGCATCGGTTTCGTAGAAATTGGCGTGCAGCCCGAAATCATTCTTCACACCGCATACAAAACACATTTTTGAGATGTACTGCTTTCTCAGGACTTTATGTTTCATGTTGATAAAATGTTGTACAAAAATAGATGATTCATTGGAAAAGCCAGTTATTTCAACAATAACAGGACGGAATAAACCTGACTACCCAGAGCCCCGGCTAAGGTGTGAAGTCTTAACGGCATGTAGGTTGTTATGCGGTTCTGCCGGTCCCTACTTCGCCGGTGTTGGATATGCTGGTGGCGTTATTTTTATTTCACCCTTTAATTCCAGTAATTTCATTGTTTCTTTGACAGCTCTCTCCAACTGAGGATCAATTCCTTTTGAAAGAGAAACTGCATCCTGACGTACTTCAATATCCGGAGGAACTCCCTGGTTTTCAGCTATCCATTTTTTATTGATCGGATCAAAAACTGCATTATCAGGAGCAGTAAGCCCGCCTCCATCGACTAATGCATAATGGACTGATGATTTTATCAGGCCACCCCATGTTCTTGTTCCAATAAGTGGTCCTGTCTTTTGCTGACGAAATACCCATGGAAAAAAATCACCTCCCGAACCGGACATTTCATTTATCAAAAGTACTTTTGGTCCGAGAATCCCTGCGGGCAAACTGAATGGGACGCCTTGCGGTGCTTCGTTTGTAATGGATGCCCTTAATGTACGATTCATCAGATCAACCATATAATCATCCAGAAGACCGCCTCCATTAAATCGCTCATCTATTACGGCGCCTTTTTTATCCTGCTGCGCAAAAAAATACCGGTTGAAGGAAATAAAACCACCACTGCTTGTATTTGGTACCCATATATATGCCAGTTTCCCGTCCGATAATTTATCTACCAGACGCCTGTTATCTTCCACCCATGCCCTTTGCCGTAAATTAGCTTCACTGCCGATTGGTTTTACTATCTCCTGCCATGCTCCTGCAAAATCAGGGGTCTTATTTATGTGAAGTGTAGTCTGGACATCCATCGTACCGTCGAGGTATTTAAATGGATCATCTGCAGCAGTTAATTCTCTTCCATTAATACCTACAAGATAATAACCTTCCTCGATTTTTATCCCCGGTCGGTCAAGCGGACTTGACAATTCAGGGTTCCAGCTTTCGGTAGTATAAATACGTTTGATTTTCCAGTGATTGTTTTCAGCTATCAGATCTGCACCCAATAAACCGACAGATGACCTGTCTACTTCAGGGTAATCACCTCCAAAGACAAAACTGTGTCCTACCGAAAGTTCACCATTCATCTGATCTAGAATATAGGTAAGATCGGTGCGGTGTTTTATATAAGGGATCAGCGGAGAATACTTTTCATATACTTCATTCCAGTTTCTGCCGTGCATACCGGGATCATAGAAATAGTCCCTTTCATACCGCCATGCCTCTTCAAAGATCTGTTTCCACTCCGCGGAACGGTCAAGCTGTTTTTTAAGAGTGATCTTAACAGATTTACCATCGCTTCCTGTCGCCGAAGATGTATTCATTATCTTCCAGTCGCTCCCGATCATTGCAAGCATTTTGTTTCCATCGCTCGAAATAGAAACCTGACTCGCACCGCTAACGAATTCCTTGGATTCGCGTTTTTCCAGAGTATATTTCTGGATTACGAGACCGCTGACCCCTTCTTTCTGCTCACCGATGAATACTGTGCCCGCAGGGCCATCTATTATCAGACGGTAATTGCCCCTGGCCAATGGCATGGCAATAGTCCTCCGTTCAATGTTCTCAAAATCAATAAGGACAGGTAACGGTTCTTTGCCTGCTGTTTTGGTGGTATCCTTATCAGCCTTATTTTCAGGCATTTTCCCCTTTGAGGGTGTTTTGGCAACAGCTTCTGGTTTTTTTACTTCGGTTATTGTTTCTTCATCACTGCGTGGTTTGAATGGTGACGTATCCTCTTTTTTCAGGTTCACAATGTAAGCTGCATAGTCAGGATCGGATGTTATTGAGCTGGTATTGGCCCACCCCGAACCAAGTGCGAGGTTTGTACTTGCCAGGAAATAGAGATGGTGCCCATCCCTGTCCCAGGCAGGAGAAAAAGAATCAGCAAATGTGTTGGTCAGAGCATATATGCTGTTATTTTTTTCTGACCATACCTTAATTTGTCTGAAATGATTTAAGCCGGTTTTTGTGTATGCGAGCCATTTGGAATCATGCGACCAGGTGAGACCCATATTGCCCCTCTCGTTATTGTCGCCCGCTACATCAGCAGTTTTTATAATTCCCTTTGCCACATCTACAATCCTGATCCTGGCTTTATTATCCACAAATGCGATAAGCTTTCCATCGGGAGACCACACCGGCTCCCAGGCCATCTTCGATTCTCCGATTGAAATGCTCCTTGGCTTTGACAGACCATCCTGTGAAGCAATTAGCAAGGCATATCCTTTTCCGTCTGCATCCGAAAACCAGGCCACCTCGTTCCCACCGGGAGACCAGACAGGAGCATGATCAGCAACACCTGAAGTGTTAGTAATGTTTCTTGCATCCCCGTTTTCAGCAGGAATTGTGAATATGTCACCGCGAGCTTCCATGATGACTCTCTTTCCCGTTGGTGAAAGTGAAACGGCACCAATACTTTTAGTAACATCTTCCCACTTTGTTTCAGCCCATGGAAAATCAGCAATTATAGTTATAGCTAATTGTCGTGGATCATTTGAGGAAAGATCAAGCAGATGAAGATATCCATCACGCTCAAAAGCAAGTTTGTTCCCGAAACCACTCAGCCATTTTATATCTGATCCTGTGTAGGTTGTAACCTGTTTCAGCTCACCTGATCCGGGGGTGTACGACCAAATGTTTGAGGTCCGGTCGCGATCCGACAAAAAGTAGATTGTATTACCCAGCCATAATGGCTGTATATCGATGGCAGATTCGTAAGGCAGTAGTTTTTCAGTCTGGTCGGTCAGGTTCAAAATCACCAATGGAGTATTCTGACCTCCCCTATAATGGCGCCACTCAACGTCCCAACGCTGTATCCTGTCAATTACAATCTGTTTACCATCCGGGGAAAAGGAGCCATCAGCGGCCCACTGGTTATTAAGCACTGTTGAAGGACCACCTTCTGCTGATACTGTCCACAAACGGGCAAATCCACCCGGTGCATTATCTCTTGAGGTTGAATAAAGTACAAATCTGCCATCGGGAGACCATCCGCAAACCGAAGCAGAACCCGGATGCCAGGTAAGTCGTTTTGGTGAACCTCCTTCAACAGGAACTATATAAACAGCCTGGCTGCCTGACCGGTTCGAGTTAAAAGCAATCCATTTCCCGTCTGGGGAAAATTCAGGATTGCTTTCAACGGCAGGAGTGCTGGTAAGCCGAAGGACTTTTTGATTATCGAGATCAGAAACCCAGATATCACCTCCATAAGCAAAGGCGATGCGGGTTGAACTTAAGGTTGGCTGGCGTAGTAACCTGGTACCCTGCGAAAAAGCTGAAGTAACAGATAATAAAAAGCACACTGCAAGGAGCGGAACCCGGGTGTGACTGTTGATTCGTGTATTCATATGTATATATCTTTAATTAAAACAAATATATTGATAAAGTTAATTAGTTATGCAGTCTTGCACAGCCTGCACAATCCCGAGTCGCTACGCTCCCGGGACTTCGTCGTTTCACTCCTCATCCTGCAAAACTAATTAGACATCAAATCGTTTGTCGATGTACTACTTTAAAACCCTTGTTCCGAAAATAAACTTCTGGTTCCACCAGAAATCATTTATTGAAGTGATTATCACACCATTTTTGGCAGAAACATGGATAAATTTATTATTCCCGGTATAGATACCCGAATGGGTGATGAAGTGATGTGTTTCATATGTTCTGATGAAAAAGACCAGGTCTCCTTTTTTGAGTTCATCCGTCCGATTTATTATTTTACCATACCTGGCTTGTTCTTCCGAGTTATGAGGCAGGATAATACCAAATCGGGCAAAAACCGTTACAAGTAATCCGGAGCAATCCATGCATTTCATTGTTGTTCCGCCCATGCAATGTGGCACACCAAGGTATTTTTCAGCGGTTACAATGATTTCATCGGCACTGGCAGTTTGAGTATTTATATCTTTTTCGATGCCCTCAGTCAGAAAATCATTCAGCCTTTTTCTGTCAGCTTTGCTTTCGATATTCTGAAACGATTGTTCATGATAAAGTCGTCTGGAGCAGGAAGCAATAACCAGCAGACCTGCAACAACTAACAAAACAATAAACCTTCGTATGGTTTCAGGAAATACTCTCATCATAGTAAGCTCAGTTATATAGCGTAGTTAATATGAGAAATATTGTCTCAATTTAAAAACAGTTCTGCGGTTCTGTCCCGTTCGGCCGTCTCATCCTGATATCACCTGTCGCCGGTGGCCTTATAGCTATCGCCTTTTATGTACTATTCCCACCATTTTATTAAATTTGTCATAAACCAATTCTTTTTCAAAATGAAATTTTACTTCCTGATATTTGCAGCAGCAGTGTTAGTGTGGAACAATGAATGCCATGCCCAATTGTCAGATATTCAACCTTTATGGCCAAACGGAATACCGGGCAATCCCGTTAAATACAAGGCTGAAAAGCTCACTTCCAACAC
>Ga0326726_10002861_pt1 | contig 15807 bp, 19 predicted proteins | sample MHFenrmetagenome_2_FD_207603 | JGI IMG/M metagenome (GOLD analysis project Ga0326726, IMG submission 207603) | Lab enriched peat soil microbial communities from Michigan Hollow, Ithaca, NY, United States - MHF15MN | ecosystem: Environmental > Terrestrial > Soil > Wetlands > Peat | place: USA...
CGGGCAGCATGGCCTCTTTGGAGTCTTCGACGAGCCGCAGCAACCAACCCCGAAAGCGGAGTATCTCGACGGCGCCGAGTGGGACGAGCACCAGCGCCTTGCCGCCGAAAAAGAAATCCTCGGCTTCTTCATCACCGGCCATCCGCTGCAGAAGTATCAGTCCAAGCTCGAGGACTTTGGCGCTCTCTCCACGCAAGAAATCTGCGTCATGAAGCAGAGCACGGGCAAGGACGAAATCTTCACTGCCGGCATGATCACCAACCTGCGAGTGGCTAAATCGCGCAAGGGCGATCTCTACGCGCAGGGCGTCCTGGAAGACATGCTCGGCACGGTGGACCTCATCGTCTTTCCCGAGGCCTACCGCCGCCTGGCGGAGAAGGTGAAGATCGAGGTCCCGGTCCTGATCAAGGGCGGCGTGCGGGTGGAAGAGGGCGCAAACCCCAAGCTCCTGGTCGGCGACATCGAGCCGCTGGAGCAGGCCAAGCCCAAGCTGGCGCGTGCCATCCGGATTCGCGTCCCGCTCGAATCCGCCACCGTGGACACCGTCGACGTGCTGCACGCCCACTGCGCATCTCATCCCGGCGAGGCTAAAGTGCTGTTCGACCTGGAACGCGCCGGCGACTTCATGGTGATCCTGGAGCCGGAAGGCTATAATGTGCAGCCGGACAGGGCATTTATCGCGCGGATAGAGGAGTTGTGCGGGCGTGGTAGCGTCCGCATTGTCGATTGACCGCGATGCTGGCGTCATCCGCAGGGGATTTGTCTTGGCCCATCCTGGCTTATCGCTGATGTACGAACTGGTGAATCTGGAGGTCGAATCGCTCCGGGTCAACGCCAAGAATGGAAAGCTGATGGAGTCTGCCCCCAAGACACAGCAGGAACTGGAGCGCATCGAGCAGCAGATCGGCCACCTGGAAAAAGTTGCCGGCGAAAACCAGGAAGCCCGCCGCCAACTGCAAACTCTCCACGAGCAGGTGCAGGCGCTGCGCCGTCAGATCACCGCCATTGGCGCCTGGCAGAAAACCGAACTGGCCCGCCATCCGCAGCGTCCCTACACCCTCGACTACATCGAACGCCTGTTCACCGACTTCAGCGAAATCCACGGCGACCGCGGGTTCTCCGACGATACCGCCATCATCTGTGGCATGGCGCGTTTCCACGGCGAGGACGTCGCCGTCATCGGTACCCAGAAGGGACGCGACGCCAAGCAGCGCGTCTATCGCAATTTCGGCATGCCCAACCCCGAGGGCTATCGCAAGGCGCTGCGCGTCATGCGCTTCGCGGAAAAATTCCACCGCCCCATCTTCACCTTGGTGGACACGCCCGGCGCTTATCCCGGGCTCGGCGCGGAAGAGCGCGGCCAGGCAGAAGCAATTGCCCACAACCTGCGCGAGATGGCGCGCCTGCGCGTGCCCATCATCACCACCATTACCGGCGAGGGCGGCAGCGGCGGAGCCCTGGCCATCGCCGTCGCCGACCGCGTCCTCATGATGGAGAATTCCATTTACTCCGTCATCTCGCCCGAGGGCTGCGCCTCCATCATGTGGCGCGACGCCACCAAGAGGGAACTGGCGGCCGAGGCGATGAAGATCACCGCCGGCGATTTGATCGAGATGCGCTTAGTGGACGAGATCGCGCCGGAGCCGCCCGGCGGGGCCCAGAACGACTGGGACGCCGCTGCTCGCCTGCTCGACCAGGCCCTGCAAACCAACCTGGCGCAGCTCCGGGCGCAGCCGCTGGACGAGATGCTGGCGCGCCGTTACGACAAATTCCGCAAGATCGCCCAGTTCTACACCGAATAAGCGAATGGGAGCGCGGGTCTCTGACTCGCGGTTCGCATCGTGGTACGATACTTCCACCGGACGCGCCGGCAAGCTTGCCCTGTACGGCAAATCCATCGTGTCCGTAGTCTTGTTGCCTTATAATTTGGATACAACTCCTCTACCGGCACATCATTGACTGTGGGCACCTCTAAGGATGGCAATTCATGGCTACGACTGAAATCGGCCCGCAGGAGGTTTCTCGCCGCCTCGAGCGAAGGCAGATCGTGAACGACTTTTCGCTACAGGTGGCCACGGTGAACGGTTCGGGGTCGCAATCGGCTAACACGGTGCTCCTGCGCACCATTTTCCAGATGGGCGTGCCGGTTTCGGGCAAGAACTTGTTCCCCTCGAACATCGCCGGCCTTCCCACTTGGTACACCATCCGCACCAGCAAAGACGGCTATATCGCGCGCAAAAAAGAAATTGATTTCCTGGTGGCGATGAACCCGGAAACTGCCCAGGAAGACGTGATGTCGCTGCCCCCGGGCGCCGCCGCCCTTTATGACGAGCCCCTGAACCTGCGCTCTCTGCGTCAGGATCTGACGTTCTACTCGGTGCCGTTCGACAAACTTGTTGCCCCGGTCTGCCCTGAAGCCAAGCTGCGTAAGCTGGTCAAGAACATGGTGTACGTCGGTGTGGTGGCCCGTCTGCTGAACCTCGACCCGGCGGAGATGGAGAAGGCCATCCGCAAGCAGTTCGGTCGCAAAGTCAAAGCCGCCGACCTCAACGTCAACGCCGCCAAGGCGGGATACGACTATGCCGCATCATCACTCACCAAGGCCGACCCATGTTCCGTCGAGCGCATGGACAAGACGCGCGGCCAGATCATCATTGACGGCAACTCCGCCGCCGCCCTGGGCTGCATGTTCGCCGGCGTCACGGTCGTAACCTGGTACCCGATCACGCCCTCGTCTTCGCTCGTTGAAACGCTCATCGATTACATGAAGGAATACCGCATTGGCAAAGATGGAAAAGCTACTTTTGCCATCGTCCAAGCGGAAGACGAACTCGCTGCCATCGGCATGGTGCTGGGCGCGGGCTGGGCTGGGGCGCGTTCCATGACTTCCACTTCCGGCCCCGGCATTTCGCTCATGGCCGAATTTACCGGCCTCGGTTACTACGTCGAAGTACCGGCGGTTATCTGGGACATCCAGCGCGTCGGACCGTCCACCGGCCTGCCCACGCGCACTGCCCAGGGCGACGTGCTCTCCACCGCGTTTCTCTCTCACGGCGATACCAAGCACATCCTCCTGTTCCCAGCATCGGTTGCCGAGTGCTTCACCATGGCCGGCGACGCCTTTGATCTCGCCGAACAATTCCAGACGCCGGTCTTTGTTCTGTCCGATCTCGATCTTGGCATGAACAACTGGATGTCGGAGCCGTTCCCTTATCCTGAAAAGCCCATCCGCCGCGGCAAGGTGCTGAGCAAGGAAGACCTCGACCGCCTCGGCAGCTTCGCGCGCTACAAAGATGTGGACGGCGACGGTATCGGCTACCGCACGCTTCCCGGCACCGACCATTCGGCTGCGGCTTACTTCGCGCGCGGCAGCGGTCACAACGAAAACGCGCAGTACAGCGAGCGCGCCGACGACTACGTCCACAACATGGAGCGCCTCAACCGCAAGTTCGAGACCGCGCGCTCGCACGTGCCCAAGCCGGAGATGGCGCAGAACGGCAAGTCGAAGATCGGCATTATCGCCTACGGCACCTCGCACTGGGCTCTGGTGGAAAGCCGCGACCAGATGCGCAAGGAATACGGCGTCGAGACCGACTACCTGCGCCTCCGCGCTTATCCCTTCAACCGCGACGTGCACGAATTCGTGGCCTCGCACGACCGCATTTATGTCGTGGACCAGAACCGCGACGCGCAGATGATGGCACTGCTCAAACTCGACCTCGATGCCACTCAGCACACCAAGCTGCGCAGCATCCGCCAATACAACGGGCTGCCGATTGACGCCCGCAGCATTACCGACGAGCTCATCTCGCAGGAGGGCCGATAGCATGGCGACCACACCGACTTCCACGCCGCAGCCGAAGACCAACCGCATCGGCCTGACGGTGATCGAATATAAGGGCGGCAAGACCACCCTCTGCGCCGGCTGCGGCCACAACGCTATCTCCGAGCGCATCATTGATGCCATGTACGAGATGGGCGTGCAGCCGGAGCGCGTCATCAAACCTTCCGGCATCGGCTGTTCCTCGAAAAGCCCGGCGTATTTCATGAGCCGCTCGCACAGCTTCAACGCCGTGCACGGGCGCATGCCTTCGGTCGCCACCGGGGCGCTGCTTGCCAATCGCAAGCTGATCGCGCTCGGCGTCAGCGGCGATGGCGACACCGCCTCCATCGGCATCGGCCAATTCGTTCACCTCATGCGCCGTAATCTGCCCATCATCTACATCATCGAGGACAACGGGGTGTACGGGCTCACCAAGGGTCAGTTCTCCGCCACCGCCGACATCGGTTCCAAGCTCAAGACGGGCGTCATCAACGATCTTCCGCCCATCGATACCTGCTCGCTGGCCATCATGCTGGGCGCCACCTTCGTCGGCCGCTCCTTCTCCGGCGACAAGAAACAGTTGCTCGCCATGCTCAAAACCGCCATCGCCCACAGCGGCACCGCCATGCTCGACGTCATCTCCCCCTGCGTCACCTTCAATGATCACGAAGGCTCGACCAAGTCGTACAAGTTCACCAAGGATCACGACGAGCCCTTGCAGGAGGTCAGCTTCGTGCCTGCTTTCGAGGACATTGACGTCGACTACGAGGCCGGGGCGACCGTCGACGTCAGCATGCACGATGGCTCGCGCCTGCGTCTGCGCAAGATTGAGGAAGAATACGATCCTACCAACAAGGCGGAAGGACTCAAGCGCCTGGCCGAAGCCCACGATAAGGGCGAGATCCTGACCGGCGTCTTCTACGTCAACACCAAGGCGCCCACCTTTATGGACCTGCTGAACGTGACCGATGAAACCCTGGCGACCCTGCCGGAATCGGTGGTGCGTCCGTCACGCCAAGTACTTGAGGAGTGCATGGAGGAGCTGCGCTAGCCGTCGCTTCTGGCTGTCTATGCTAGGGCAAGTTCATCTTCTTTCGGCGCTGGCAGCCTTGGCCTGCGGTGCCGGCGTTTTGCTCCGGAAGAAGGGGACACGGTCCCATCGTCGCCTCGGGTATGCCCACACCTGTGCGATGGTTACCCTGAATGCCACCGCGCTCGGCATCTACCGCCTCTTCCACGCTTGGGGTCCGTTTCACTGGCTCGCCCTGCTCAGCCTGGCGTCGGTCGCGGTAGGCGTCTTCACCGCCCGCCGCCGCCGTGCTGGCTGGCCCGTGCGCCACGCCCGCCTCATGGCCGGCTCCTACATCGGACTGGTCGCCGCGGCCGCCGCCGAAATCGTTGTCCGCGTGCCCCTCGGCCTGCCCCGTACCGGCAGGAACTTTGGGTTGCTGGTTTTCGGCGCCTCGTTTCTGATTTTCGTGGTGGGCTTCCTCTGGCTTTTCAAGTGGCTGCGCGCTTATGCCTCCACGCAAACGCGCTAGGAATTTCTTCTAAGCAGCGCGTTTGTGCCCTGATCACCCCTTCTTCTTCCTCTCGCACGCGGTCACGATTTTTGTCGGATCCACCGCCTCTCGGTCGGCCTGGATCTCCTCGATCTTGCCGTCCTTGCCCACCAGGAATGTCGCCCGGCGCGCCGCTTTGTATTTCGGGTCCCACAGGCCATATGCCTTGGTAGTTGCGCCTTCGTCGAACCAGTCGCTGGCAATCGGGAAGGTCACGTTCAGGGAATCGCCAAATGCCTTGTTGGCGAATGGGCTGTCCATGCTCACACCCACGACCTGGGTGTCCGCTTCCTCCAGTTTCTTGTAATTCGCCTGGAGGTTGCGCATCTCGGTGGTTCAACCACCGGTGAACGCGAACACGAAGAACGCCACCACCACGTTCTTCTTGCCGCGAAACTCGTGCAGCGAAACGTCCTGCAGTTTCGCGCCATCGAAATATTTCAGCGTGAAGTCGGGCGCGGTATCGCCGACTTTCAGCTTCAAAGGCGCGGGCTTCTCTTTTTCATCGGCGCGCAGCGGCCTCACCGCCGGGGCGCTCAGCACGGCTGCTAATGCAACCAGAAGGAGCAAAGCGTGAATGGCGTGATTTCTCATAACTCAACCTGATGCGGAAAGCCCTTGCTGGTTACAGAACTTTTCCCGAAACAGTCGCGCTGCAACTCCGCGCCGCGCACCCTGCGGCCTCCACTGCTCTCCAGTTCCCAACTCGGGATTCGGCACTCGCAACTTGGCGTTCCCAACTGGAACCGCCATCTTGCGCCACCAGAGCGGTTCTGGCTACATTGGCGGCGGAAGGCACACTTTCTGGCGCAATCTTGGGACGACGCGCATCTATTGCAGCAGAGATAAACATTTTCCCCGCATCGGAGGATCGTTCCCGCTTCATGAGTATTGAGACTGTCAATCGGATTTTTTATCAGGTGGTCGATCGCAACCTCGACCGCGTCATGCTTTACAAGCAGACGGTCAAGTGGATCCCCATCTCCTCGCGTGAACTTTACCGCGACGCCGTCGGCATCGCCCGTGCGCTCATCGGCTGGGGGATCGTCAAGGGCGATCGCGTTGTCATCCTGAGCGAGAATCGTCCCGAGTGGGCGACCGCCGAATTCGGCACCCTGCTTCTCGGTGGGGTCGTCGTCCCCATTTATCCCACGCTCACCGCCGAACAGTCGGCGTTTGTCGTCGCCGATTCGGGCGCGCGCGTCGCCTTCGTTTCTACTGTCGAACAGCTCAAGAAGCTGCAGGCCATCCGCGCTACCACCAACCTGGAAAAAATTGTGGTCATGGATTACATCGGAATTCCCGACGCCATACCCATGCACCGCCTCATGCACGGCGGGCCGGTCGCGCGCGATCCCGAATTCGACGCCGCCGCGCTCTCCATCTCCAGCGACGACCTGGCCAGCATTATTTACACCTCCGGTACCACCGGCGCTTCTAAGGGCGCCATGCTGACGCAGGGCAATCTCGCCTCCAACCTCGCTCACTCGCTCGACGATTACCCCATGGGGGTGGGTGACGTCAGCCTTTCGTTCCTGCCGCTCTCGCACATCACCGCGCGCCACGTTGACTACGCCATGTTCTACCACGGCGTCACCGTCGCCTATTGTCCCTACATTGACCAGCTTCCCATCGCCCTCCCTGAAGTCCGCCCGACCATCTTCGTCGCCGTTCCGCGCGTCTACGAAAAAATCCGCAGCCGCGCTGAAGCGCTCACCAAGTCCGGCCTGAAGCACAAGATCTACCAGTGGGCACTTCGCGTCGGCCGTAACCATCGTGACGAAATCCTGGCCGGGAAGCGTCCCATCTCGCCTGATTGGAAGCTCGCCAACCGGCTTGTCTTTTCCAAGATCCAACAGGCTCTGGGCGGTCGAGGTAGGATCTATATATCCGGCGGCGCTCCCCTCGGACGCGACCTCGCCGAGTGGTACGCCGACGTTGGCATCCGCATCCACGAAGGCTACGGCCTCACCGAAACTTCGCCCGTGATCGCGCTCAACAGCCCCGGTGCTCACCGCATCGGCACTGTCGGACGCCCCCTGTCCAATGTCCACGTCCGCATCGCCGACGACGGAGAAATCCTGGTCCGCGGCCCCTCGGTCTTCAAAGGCTACTGGAGTATGCCCGAACAGACCGCCGCCGCCTTCACCGCCGACGGCTGGTTCAAGACCGGAGACATAGGCAACCTCGACGCCGACGGCTTCCTCTCCGTCACCGATCGCAAGAAGGATCTCATCAAGACCTCGGGCGGCAAGTTTATCGCGCCGCAGCCCATCGAGCGCAAACTGCAATCGAACCAGTATGTCGGCGAGGCCATTATCATCGGCGACCGTCGCAAGTTTGCTGCCGTTGTCATTGCTCCGGATTTCAAGGAACTGGAGCGCTGGGCCCGCGAACAGGCCATCAGCTTTGCATCGCACGAAGAGCTTTGCCGGCAACCAAAAGTCAGCGAGCTCTTCGACGCCATTGTCGCCGACGCCAACCGCGACCTCGCGCAATTCGAGAAGCTGAAGAAGGTCCTCATTGTGGCCGACGAATTCACCGTCGCCGACGGCAGCCTCACGCCCACGCTCAAGCTCAAGCGCCGCGTCGTCGAGGACCGCTACCGCCTCCGCATCCAGCAGCTCTATTCCGAGCCCGGCCCCGGCGCCATCGAATCCGCCGACGTCGCTGCCGGCTCCTAGCTGGTGTGGCACTGTGTGGCACGCGCGCCCTCGCGTGTGTCAACCGCATTGTCGCGACTCCGCTCTCGCCCGCGACCTCGTTACCCCTGAGAGCTGACAGCCCTTGCGCCTTGGGCCTTGCGCCCCGTGCCGTGCTCCTTCAGCTACAATATCCACCATGGACGCATTAGTGATTGCAGGCCGCTCTTTCCGCTCGCGTCTCATTGTCGGCACCGGCAAATACAAGTCTGGCCAGGAGACCGCGCGCGCCATTGAAGCCAGCGGCGCCGAGATGGTCACCGTCGCGGTTCGCCGCGTCAATCTCGACCGCAGCAAGGAATCGCTGCTCGACTTCATTGATCCGCGGAAATATTTCCTGCTGCCCAACACCGCCGGCTGCTACACCGCCGACGACGCCATCCGCACCGCGCGCCTGGGCCGCGAAGTCGGCCTTTCCGATTGGGTAAAGGTGGAGGTCATCGGCGACCAGGCGACTCTCTATCCCGACACGCAGGCGACCATCGAAGCCACCCGCGTACTAGTAAAGGAAGGCTTCACTGTTTTGCCTTATACGTCTGATGACATTGTGGTTGCCAAGCGCCTGCTTGACGCTGGCGCAGCCGCCATTATGCCCTTGGGTGCGCCCATTGGCAGCGGCATGGGCATCCAGAACCAGGCCAACATCCGTATCCTGCGCGAGATGATCTCCGCCCCGCTCATCGTAGACGCCGGTGTGGGAGTCCCTTCCGACGCCGCCATCGCCTTGGAACTCGGCGCCGACGCCGTGCTAATGAACACCGGCATCGCCGCCGCCCAGGATCCGGTGCTGATGGCGGAAGCCATGAAGCATGCTGTGCTCGCCGGCCGCGCCGCCTACCTCGCCGGCCGCATGCCCAAGAAGCTCTACGCCACCGCCAGCTCGCCGGTCGAAGGCGTCGTGCGCTAATCGAGTGATCTGGTCATCGGTGGTCGGGTGTGCTAGAGAACAAGAGGTCTGCGGCTCTCTACGCCCCGACTACTAGCCCGGCGCTTCCGTGACCGGGTGCGCATCTCCCTAGACCAAGGGCGGCTGATAACGCGAACAATAACAAAGCCCGGCACCCGCCGGGCTCTTCTAACTCCTACTTCCTAACTCTTATTTTGCCTCCTTATCAGCCGCGCAGCCGGACGCAAACTCGCATCGCCACTCATCCCCGAGATCTCCCATCACCGATTCAGCGTGCGCTCTGCCGGACTTGTAGACGCGGCGCTACCTGCACCCGCCCGCGCAAGACATGAAATCGGGTGGCGCAGGGCCGCTGAGGTACTGCAAAATCGGCAATCGACAAGCGGCCATCGACAATCTAACGTTTGGATAAACGCATGCGCCCGATTTGCGTCTTCACGTTCTTGGTTGCGCTCGCCGCGTTCGCTCAGACGCGTCCCACTCCCGAACTTCTCCCCGACGGTCATATCCGCCAGGCCTACTACGAGCAACTCTCGCCGCCGCCGCCGCCGGGTACGCCGCCTTGGCGCTGGCGTCTGGCGCGCGGAACGCCGCCCCCCGGCATCGTGCTTGACCGCACCGGAGTCCTCGCTGGCGCGCCCACTTTCCCCGGGGAATTTCGCTTCACCGTGGAAGCCACTGACTCCTCCTCGCCCAAGCCGGTCTTCCATTCCCGCGATTACGTTCTCTACGTGCCGCCTGCTCTCACTGTCCAGTGGACTCAACCCCCGCAGCTCACCGCCGACGGCGCAATTTCCGGCGAACTCGAGGTCGCCAACGGCCTTGGCCGTCCGCTGGATCTCACCGTCATCGTCGTCGCCGTGAACACCACCAACAAAGCTTTCGCCCTCGGATATCAGCACTTCACTTTTGGCGCGGGCTCGCAGCGAATCCCTTTCGGCTCCACCCTGCCGCGCGATAGCTACATCGTCCACGCCGACGCCGTCGCCGAAATCGCCGACACCTATGAAATCTACCGCGCCCGCCTGCAAACCAACCCGCTCACGGTTCCGTAAGTTTTGTGGGATTCCCTGCCAAATTCGTCAAGCTAAGAGCCAAAAGCTATTTCTTCAACTCCGCCGTCCAGTTCACCACCAGGTTCAGCGGTGCCGACGCGTCCTGCGTCCCCACGTTGAACAGGAACTTTTTCCCGTCCCGGCTAGCATCGTAAGCGTAGCCGTTCGCCGACGCATCCTGGTGGAACAGCCGCTGGATTTTTCCCACCACCAGGCTCCCGTTTTTCTCCCCGATCTCTGCCGAGAACAGCGTGTCGGCGAAATCGAAGAAGCGCTGGATTGCCTACTGTTCCACGGAATCCGGGCAGATGCAGGATTTCGGCGGGCCCGCGGTGCTTTCGCCCGATGGCGAGAAGATCGCATTCGTCGCCAAGGGAACGTCTCGCCTTCCAGGTACTCCATCACCAGGTAGTCGATCCCGTCCTGTGCTGCCCGACGTCATACAAATGGCAGATGTGCGGATGCGATAACGAACTGATGGCCCGCGCCTCGCGTTCGAAGCGCTGCTTCAGGTCAGGATGGTTCGCCAGGTGCTCAGGAATGATCTTGATGGCGACAGTGCGGTCCAGCCGCGTGTCGCGCCCGCGATACACTTCGCCCATCCCGCCCGCCCCGGCGGCGGACTCGATCTCGTAAGGCCCCAGTTTCGTTCCTGGATCTAGTGGCATGTTGGAAAGGCGGGAGAGCCGGTTCGTTTAGATGTCCCGAAGGGTTTGTCCGACGCGGCTTTTCGCAAGATCGCTGTGGCGCGGGCGCCCTCGCCCGCGACTCATCTTCCGCAGATAGATTATGGCTGACAGCCGACAACGAAATTGCCCGCTCTCCATATGCCCACCATTCCCGCAGCAATAATTTTTATCCCCGCGATAAGAATTTCTGGTTCGACACCGGCGCCGAAACCTCGTATTCTTGTAATAACAAACTTCCAACGCAGGGCGTAGCTCGCATCAGCGGTCCCACGCCTGCTACTCACATTTAGCTTTTCAGGAGGCACTCAATGAGCCGCGCTCGCACCAACGGCAACCCCACGGAATCGCGCGAGGAGCACATCCGCGTCCGCGCCTACGAACTCTTCCAGAAACGCGGAGGCCAGCACGGCCGCGCCCTCGACGATTGGATCCAGGCCGAAGCCGAATTCCTGCAGCAGTCCAACCGCGCACCCCTGCAGGAGTCCGACCACGTACCCACACCGCGCGCCACCACCATGTCGCGTAGGAGAGCCAGCAACTGAAGCTCGAGCTTGGGAAGGGCACGGCTTCAGCCGTGCCGACAGAGCTCCCTTTATTTGTGTCATTCCGAGTAGCGCCGACTGACCCTGAGCGCAGCCGAAGGGGAAGAAGGCGCGGCGAGGAACCTGCTGTTTTGGTTCCGCCATGACCCTTCTGCACTTTTGTCATTCCGAGGGGACTTCAGTCCCCGAGGAATCTGCTTTTCCGAGTTCAGGCATTGTTGTGCGAGCTGCTAACTCCTAACTCCCAACTCCTAACTACTGCTTTTCAACAGCTTCAACCACCTGGCCCACGCTTCGTCGTGCGCCTTCTTGTCCGCTTCTTTTCCGGTCGGGTCTTCGCCGCTGCGCAGGAAGCCGTGCCCGGCGCCCTCGTATACCACCGGCTCGTACTTCTTGCCCGCCGCCTTCATCGCCTTTTCGGTGTCGGGAATGGTGGCGTTGATGCGCGCGTCGTTGCCGCCGTAAAACCCATATACCGGCGCGGTGATATTTTCCATCCCGCTCGCTGGCGGCGGACCATAAAAGACGAAAGCCGCTGCCAGATCCTTGCGGTTGGTAGCGAAGCGGAATGACTGCCCGCCGCCCCAGCAGTACCCCGTCACCATCAGCTTGCCGTTGGACGCCGGCAATTTCTTCGCGTAGTCGGCGCTGGCGTTCAGGTCCGACGTCACCTGGTCCGCCGGCAGCTTCGATACCGCCTCGCGTGCCGCATCCACGCTGGCGAAGGCATCGCTGCGTCCGCCGTTCGGCCCCATGCTGGAGAGCAGGTCGGGCGCGATCGCGATATATCCGTTGGCTGCCAACTGGTCAGCCACGCCGCGCACCCAGTCCGTCAGCCCGAAGATCTCGTGGATCACCACCACCACCGGCGCTTTGCTCTTCACCTCCGGATAGACGATGAATGCCTGCACATTTCGCGGCCCGTTCTTGATCGTCACCCACTCGCCGTGACGCGGGCTCTTCTCCAACTTGGCTTTCGCCCAATCCTGCGCAAGCAGCGGCATGGTCAACAGCAGCACGGAAGCAATTACTCGCGGTCCTGTCATGGCAGCTTAGGATGCATCTGCCGCCAAAAACGTTTCGCAACATGCAGTCTGTCCCCCGGCAGTGAAGGTGCCCCACACGTATGCCTCCGCACAAATCCGACTCGCTCCCTCGCCGCCTTTCATCTCAATTTCGAGGAGCGTTCGATGGAGTACGCACGACTGGGAAACTCGGGGCTGATCGTTTCGCGGCTTTCGTTCGGCGTTATGACTTTCGGCCAAGGCGAAGGCCCGATGGCAGCGGTTTCGAAAACCGATGAGCAGACGGATCACACGACCGCACTCCCGCCGCTCTATCCCAACTGGGTCCATGCCGCAACCCTTGACCAAAAAACCAGGCAGGCGCTGGGCGCGTAGATATTTCTTGTGGGCGTGGTGCCGGTGTGGCGCAGGTCTGGTGTGGCGCGGGCGCCCTCGCTCGCGACTCGTTTTCCGCTGATAGCTGAGAGATAGCTGATAGCCTACTCCACCATGAATGCACATCGCCGACGCCCGTGGTGGCGCAGACATTCCCTGACACTTGTTGCCGGCGCCATCCTCCTGCTCTGGATTGTGCTCTACGCATGCTCCTCGCCCCAGACGCACGCCGGATCGTTCTTCGGCAACGCCATCGCCGACTGGAGCGGACTGGTGGTGATGGTGCTGGCCACCAAGCACCTCTATGAGAAAGGCTCTTCGGAGAGCAAGGAGCCGAGTGGCATCCTGCCGAACCGCGTGGAGGAGATCCTGCGCGAGCACTCGCTGAGCATCTTTCTGGTGCTCACCGGCGCGCTGTGGGTAGCGCTGTTCGTCCGCATGGATGCGCAAGGGAAGTGGGGCCAGGTGGTCGGCAATATCGTCTCGGAGTGGACCCAAATCCTGGGGCTGGTGCTGCTCACCAAGCGCCTGATCGAAATCGGGTCCAAGGAGAGCAAACGGTGACCGAATTTATTCTCCCCTCACATCATCCGCCGCGGATAACCAATCTGCCGAATCCTGCGTCAACTCTGAACTAGGCGCACGCGCCGGAATCGGCGTCGTCAAGGAGCAAGCTCGCATGAAGCGCACATTCACCGTGGTCCTGTGCTTTGTCCTCTTTCATACCATTCTCGCGGCCGACGCCATGGCTCTCGCGCCCGGCGATCCGCCCTCGAAGCAGGCGGTGAAGGTGGCTACGGCCGTCGCACGACTCGGCACTGGCAACGATGCGCTGGTGGCGCTGCGCCTGCAGGACAAGACCGTGGTGAAGGGCCGCGTCGCCGCCATCGAACGCGATTCCTTCATCGTCACGGACAACGATTCCGGCGTCGACCACCGCGTCGCTTACGCCCAGGTCGCACGGCTCCAGGGCGTGAATCTCTTCAGTGGAACTCACGTCCAGGTCGGCGGCGGGTTCAAGGCGCGTGTGGCAAGCGTGGCCAAACTCCTGCTTCCCGTCCATCAGGTGCAGAAGAACAGCCTGACCAGCAACGAAAAGATGCTGCTGATCGGCATTGTCGTCGGCGTCTTGCTGGCGATCGTCCTGGCCAAGGCATTGTAGACATCGGGTGATCCGGTGATCGAAAGAGTCCGGTAGACTTGCCGGTGTGAAAAAAGCCAAGCCCGCTGACCGCGTTCCACAGACCGTCGAGGAATACCTCGCCCGCATCCCCGAACCCGCGCGCAGCACATTGCAGAAGATTCGGGCGACGATTCGCTCCGCAGTGCCGGCGGAGGCCACCGAGGCCATCAGCTATCGGATGCCGGCATTCAAGTACAAGGGCACGCTGATGTGGTACGCCGCGTTCGCCGACCATTGCAGTTTGTTCCCGGGTGCGTCCGTGATCGCTGCGTTCAAGAATGAACTCAAGGGCTACACCGTCTCCAAAGGGACGATTCGCTTCCCGGTGGACAAGCCTCTGCCGTCCGCGCTGGTGAAAAAGCTGGTGAAGGCGAAGATCGCGGAGAACGAAGGCAAGGAACGGCGTTGAGGGCATTATGCCGATAAAATGATGGCATTTTGTCCTCAATTCTGGCATCCTATGAACATGGCAAAAGTGGCGACAAAGGGCAGAACAGCGGCGAGAGCCACGGCCAGGAAACTGCGGGACGGCTTTGACGACGTGGTCGGAACCAGGGCCGGATCCGAGCAAGACGTCGTACGCATGGTGGAGAGCGGCCTGCCCTTGGCGGTGCTGGATCGCTTGTTGGAGCGAGGCCTGTCGAAGCAGGAAGTTTTCCACGTGGTGATCCCGGCACGCACCCTGAAGCACCGGAAAAGCAAGCGGCAGGCGTTGTCGAAGGAAGAGTCGGAGCGGGTGGTGCGCGCGGCGCGCATCCTGGCGCGGGCAAATGCCGTGCTCGGCGACGACCATTCGGCGCTGGCATGGCTGCGCTCGCCCAAGAAGCGCTTCGAGGGCCGCGCTCCTCTGGAAATGCTGTCCACCGAACCCGGCGGACGCCTGGTCGAGGAAATGCTCATCCAGATTGACGAAGGCATGTTTGCCTAGAGCAGCCTGCAGCCCGAAGCCCGCCGCCTGAAGCCCGAAGCCTGAAGCCCGAAGCCTGAAGCATGATTCTCTGGCGCATCAGCAATCACCGGACGCTCGACGGCCGCGGCGGATTGCTGGCCTCCGCCCGATGGCATTCCCGAGGCCGCCCGATCGTCTACCTCGCAGAAACCGCAACCGGCGCCCTCGCCGAAGCCCTGGTCCACCTGGAACTCGATCCCAACCATCTTCCGCGCCACTACAAGCTGCTGAAGGCCGAGGCGCCGGACGACACTTCCATCCGCCACATCACCAAGGCCGACCTCCCCAAGAATTGGGTGCAGGACGAGGTCGCGACGCGCACCATTGGCGATGAGTGGCTGGCGTCGCAGGAAACCGCCCTGCTGCGCGTGCCCTCCGCCATCGCTCCCGAAACCTTCAACGTGCTGCTCAACCCCGCACACCGCGAGGCCAGCAGCGTAGTGGTGGCGAATTACCGCGAATGGCCGTGGGATAGGACATTGCTGAGATAGAGATGTTGGGTTTTACGTCGCAGACTGCGAGCAGACGTGGATTACCGCTTGAAATGCTTTCGTTCCAAGCGGCAGACGTTCTCCCGATTGGATCATTTGCCTTTTATTTGGGACAATGTGAGCCAGGCTCACCCTTATGCGTCATCTACTGCAACTGCTAAAGAGTTTTCTGGCGCCGGTGTACGTTCTTGCAAAGAACAACGCACAAACTATCGCGCTCGTATTTGGGTTGCTGGGCGCAATTGCAGTTTTGGCGAAACTACTAGGATGGTTAAGAGTGCGCGTCCGACAGTGGCGAGACCGCCGTTCGCTTCGCAATCGGCTTGGTGCTGAAGCATATACGCCGGATGAAATTCTGAGGGCGACGAGCTACTACTTGGTGCCTGACTGTCAAGATGTTGATCCTAGCGGCGGGGAAGACTGGCGGCGAACTTATGCGGTGAGAGAAGACGCGTTTAGCGCCCTCGATCAACTACTCTCCCACCCCAGAGACCACAAGTATTC
>Ga0326726_10002863_pt1 | contig 15802 bp, 17 predicted proteins | sample MHFenrmetagenome_2_FD_207603 | JGI IMG/M metagenome (GOLD analysis project Ga0326726, IMG submission 207603) | Lab enriched peat soil microbial communities from Michigan Hollow, Ithaca, NY, United States - MHF15MN | ecosystem: Environmental > Terrestrial > Soil > Wetlands > Peat | place: USA...
CCGCTTATGGTCATCGAAGGCCGTCGACTGCAGGGCTTCGACACCAGGCTGCTCGAGACGATCATTTCGCTCGACCCGGTTGAAGGAGCCGAAGAGACGGTCTCGGCGTTCAGAAAGAGTGACCTTGACTCCTGCGCCCATTCACCACAAATACCATGTACAACAAAGGAGGACTGAACATGCAGACTACACTTCGCCCGCTCGGCATCGTCAAAGAGGTCGTCGAAGAGATCGGCCACGAGATCACCTATGCCTACGAAGACCTGGTCTTCGTCGAACACAACGATTACCTGATCCAGTTCGCCTCGGAACCGAACCTGCTCGAGCTGTTTTTCAACACCGAGTGCGCGGCGGACGAAGCCGACGCCATAGCGCAGAAAGTCGTACCGGCAGCCTTGAGCAAGGGGCTCTTCGTCAACCGGAAAGGAACCTACACCATGACTGAGGACGCAGGCGAAAACATCAGGATAACCTTCCACTCCTGAGCGCCGCCCCCAACCCTCGCCGGCGCTCCTGGCCGGCGAGGGATTTCCCCACGGAATGCCTACATTTCCTGAAAGATGGGGAGGATCATCGATGCAGACCTGGTATGACAACCTGAACAAACCGGCACTGACGCCGCCGAAGAGGATATTCGGCCCGGTATGGTCGGTGCTGTACCTGATGATTTTCGTGTCGTTGCTGCTCTACTTCCTCACCCCCTCGAAGCCCAATTTCCTGCCCACAATCGCGCTCCTTGTTCTCCATTTCACGGCGGGTTTTTCCTGGACGACGATCTTCTTCGGCAGAAAAAAGCCCCTCACGGCGCTCATCGTCCTCCTGTTCATGGACGTGACTCTGGCCGGCATCGTGGCGCTGTTCATCCAGGTGAACACGCTCTCCCTCCTGCTGCTCACCCCTTACTGCTGCTGGTGCCTGTTCGCCACCTATCTCAACTGGGGAATCTGGCGGCTGAACCCAGGCCGTTGAATGGGTTACCGGTCGAATCCAGGCCTCGAAGCGTTTGAGAGATGCCCCGGATTTGCTACATTATCGCAGGGCCTATGATCATCAACACACGAAACGACGAGTCACCGCCCTTGACGTATCCGAAAACATTATCACTTCAGCCACGAACATGAGAAAATCATTGAAAGCCATCAGGTCAATCGCCGCGGTTGCGGCCTTCTGCACAGCCTTCGCCGCCAACGCGGATGCCCGCACGCAGGACGGATTAGGAATCGGTGTCATCGTCGGCGAGCCGACCGGGTTGAGTTTCAAAAAGTGGACCGACGACACCCACGCTTTCGACGGTGCGCTCGCGTTCTCACTGACGAACGGCAACAATTTCCAGGTCCATGCAGACTATCTGATCCACGAAACCTCATCCTCTCTCAACCCGCCTGAACTGAAGGGCTCCGCCCCCTGGTACTATGGCATCGGCGCCCGGATCAAGGCCGACAACGGTGACACCAGGTTCGGCGTGCGCGTGCCGGTGGGTATCAGCTACATGTTCGCCGACGCTCCTCTCGACTTCTTCGCTGAGATCGCGCCGATTGTCGATATCGCACCGGATGTCTCGCTCAGGCTCAACGGCGCCATCGGACTTCGCTACTACATCAAGTAACGGATTCAATCCAGGAAGCGGGGATCATGAACTATTCGGAGGCCTCCCAGGGCAGAACCTTCATCATCAGGCTCGAGGATGGAGAGATTTTCCATGAGGAGATCGAACGGTTCGCCAGGAAGATGGGGATCGAACGCGCGTTTCTCAACGTGGTCGGAGGAGCGGATAAAGGAAGCCGTCTGGTGGTGGGCCCGGAAGAGAGCCGGGCCTTTCCCGTCAATCCGATGGTGCACGAGCTCTACGACGCCCACGAGGTTGTGGGCACCGGCACCCTTTTCCCGGACGACGGGGGCAATCCGGTCGTCCACCTGCACATGGCCTGCGGCCGTGAAGAGAACACGGTCACCGGCTGCGTCCGGAGCGGCGTGAAGGTATGGCATGTGATGGAGGTGATCCTCATAGAACTGATCAACGACACCGCGCGCCGAATGCCCGACAGGGCGACCGGCTTCAAGCTCATGACTCCTTGCTGAGGAAGAATGAAATGGACGGAATGGACGAAGAAATTATGGACGTGATGGACGAAGTGGACAAGAACAAATAAAAGAAGCCTGCCCTCCTCACGAGCCGGAGACATCTCCGCTACCTGGCGCTCCTCGCCTGCGCTGTTTTACATTGTCCATTCAGTCCATTTCTTACATTCGTCCACTCCGTCCATACAGTCCACGCTCTTCATCTACCCTTCTTCCTCAGGCGAACGGATTGGGGTGGTAAGGCAGCCCGAGCGATTTCGCCACAGCCTCCTGCGTGACCTTCCCGTTCCAGGTGTTCAGTCCGCCGACAAGGCCCGGCATCACGACCGTGGCGCTCTCGAGCCCGAGATCGGCGAGCCTCCGGACGTAAGGCAGGGTCACCCCGGCAAGGGCCTCGGTTGAGGTACCGGGGAAAGCTCCCGGCATGTTGCTCACGCAGTAGTGCACCACCCGCTCTTCCTGGAACACCGGGTCGTCGTGGGTCGTCGGGCGCGACGTTTCAACGCAGCCGCCCTGGTCGATGGCGATATCGACGATGACCGCACCGGGTTTCATCGAGCTCACCATGGAACGGGTCACCAGCTTCGGCGCACTCGCGCCAGGAAGCAGCACCGCCCCTACAAGCAGGTCGGTCTCGGGAAGCAGCTCCTCGAGGTGCTGCTCGTTGGAGTAGATCGTATGCACTTGCGAAGGAAGCAGGCTTTCGAGCTCACGCATCCGATCCTGGCTCGCCTCCATAACGGTCACTTCAGCGCCGAGACCCGCAGCGGAACGCGCGGCGTTCAAGCCGGCCGATCCACCGCCAAGCACGAGCACCCTGCCAGGCAGCACGCCCGGCACACCACCGAGCAGCTTCCCCTCACCTCCCTGATGCCTTGAAAGGTAGTAGCCACCCATGATGATGCTCATCTTCCCGGCGATTTCGCTCATTGGAGCCAGAAGCGGCAGTCTTCCGCCGACCTCGACCGTTTCGTAGGCGATGGCGGTCGTTCCGGATTCGAGCAGCCGAATGGCCAGCTCCCGCTCGCCGGCAAGGTGCAGGAAGGTGAACAGCATCAGTTCCGGCCTGAAATACCGGTACTCCTCTTCGATGGGCTCCTTGACCTTGACAACCAGCTCGCTTCGCCAGACCTCCTCCGCGCCCTTTGCCATGACCGCGCCAGCAAGCCGGTACTTCTTGTCGCTGTAGCCACTGCCCTCGCCCGCACCCCGCTCGACGACGACACGATGGCCGGCACCGACAAGATGCCTCACTCCTGCCGGGGTGCAGGCGACGCGGTTCTCCAGAACCTTGATCTCCTTCGGAATTCCTATATTCATGGCTGGTGCTGTTTGAGGTGAATGGCAATATCAACGTAACTTAACTAGCGTGCGTCGGCTATGGAAACCCTTGGAACCACATGATCTTCATTTCTGAACCGGCATACTGGATGCTGCTGGCGGCATCGCTGTCGGCATGCTGCGCCGCGGCCTTCATGCGAAGGATCTGCCGGATACGGGGAGCCGCCCTGCTGTCGGTCTTCGCGGGAGCCTCGGGAACCACCTGGCTGCTCTTCGGACCTATTGCGGCCATTATATCTGCAAGCTTTTCAGCCGCGATCGGTTTGGTTCTGCTTATCGCATCCCTGGTCCGGTCAGGAATCAGGTCAATGCCGAACAGTCGGTTCGAGGAGCGCTGAACCGTCGATCATTTCACTCCCTGACCACCAGCCAGCCCGGCACATACCTCCATGCGTGCCTCATCTCCCGGTCATGCGCCAGGAAGTCCGGATCGAAACACCCTACTTCGCTCCAGTAACTCCTGGAGTGGTTCATGTGCCGGGTATGGCATAGCTCGTGGATCATGATGTAACGCACCAGCATCGGAGGAAGGAACAACAGCTTGAGGTTGAGGCTGATCGCGCCGCGTGAGGAGCAGCTTCCCCAGCGGGAACGCTGCTTGCGGACTGAAACCGCTGAAAACGAAAATCCGTGGATCGAGGCCAACCGCTCGAACTGCGGCACCAGCTTGCCGGATGCCCGGCGCCTCAGCCACGATTCTATGGCCGAAAGGCAGAGCTTGACATCGTGCACTGCTCCGTTCAACTGCAGCTCCCCGTCCTGCAGTTCACGGACCGACACCGCAGCTCGTTTCCCGACCGCATACGAAACCCGCCAGGACTCCCCGATGCCTTGAAGATCGATTGTCGAGGGGAGTGCCGCTCCGGTATCGGAGACGCCGCTGACGCGTCGCAGGTCGAAAGAGCCCTGCACCTTCGTGATCCATAACCTTCGGCTCTCCACGAGTTCCGGTACGAGCTTCCTGTCGAATCCTTCCGGCACGACCACGATCAACCCCTCGTGCGGAGAGACCTTCAGGCGGGCGTATCTGGCACGCCGGCTGACTCTGATCGTGTAAGAGATATCAGGCGATGGCAGTCGTGATGGGACACGGTTCGGCATGAATGGAAAAAATAGGCTGTTTGAAGTCTCGACGCTTCAGGGAATAATAGAACGCCGGCGTCGATAAACAAAACGGATATCCCCCAGGCACCCGATTTCTCCTGCCGCGTTGCAGCGGCGGGAGTCCGGGATCCTGCATTGCACAGGCGAATGGACGGAGAGCGGCATATCCGCTGCCCACGTACTTCAGGAGAGCGCCTGGGAGAGGTCGGCGATAAGGTCTTCGGGATCCTCGATACCGACCGAAAGCCTGATCACTCCATCGGTGATGCCGGCAAGGGCGCGATGCTCGGCGCCCATCGAGGCGTGGCTCATGGTCGCCGGATGCTCGATGAGCGACTCCACTCCGCCGAGGCTCTCGGCAAGCGCGAAGAGCTTCGTACCCAGGAGAATCCGGTTGACATCCTCGACTCCTCCGTTGACCTCGAACGAGACCATGCCACCGAAACCTCGCTGCTGGCGCAGGGCGAGTTCATGCTGCGGATGGCTCTCAAGTCCCGGATAGAACACCCGGCTCACCTTCGGATGACCATCGAGGAACTCTGCGACGGCACGGGCGTTCCGCTCATGCTCCTTCATGCGGGGCACCAGAGTCTTGATGCCGCGAAGCACCAGCCAGCAGTCGAACGGCTGTGCGCAGGTGCCGAGCGTGTTGACAAGGTACTTCAGCTTCTCGTCGAGTTCCGGGCTGTTGGAGAGCACGGCGCCGCCGACGACATCGGAATGGCCGTTCAGGTACTTGGTGGTGGAGTGCACCACGATATCCGCCCCGAGCCTGAACGGCTGCTGGTTGTAGGGCGACAGGAACGTGTTGTCGACGATCGACAGCAGGCCGTGCTTCCTTGCCACGGCCGTCACTGCGGCGATGTCGATCAGGTTGAGCAGCGGGTTCGATGGCGTCTCGATCCAGATGGCTTTCGTCTTCCCGTTGATATGCTGCTCGATCCCGTCAGGATCCCTGAGGCTGACGAAATGGATGCGGATGTCGAAGTGTTCCTGGATGGTCTTCAGCAACCTGGCGGTGCCGCCGTAGCAGTCATCCGTGCAGACGATCTCGTCGCCGTTGCCGAACAGGTGCATCACCGTGGCGATGGCCGCCATGCCTGTGGTGACGGCCACGGCGCATGAGCACCCTTCGAGTGCGGCGATGCTGTCCTCGAGAGCCTTGCGGGTCGGGTTTCCGCTTCTGGTGTAGTCGAATCCGCGATGCTTGCCGATATCCTCGAACACAAAGGTCGAAGACTGGTAGATCGGCGTCATGATGGCACCATATGCCTTGTCCGGGCCTACGCCCGCATGAATGGTGTCGGTCTGAAAACTCATTGAATCCTCCGTTTATACTTTTAATGAATAACAGCCGCAAACGGAAGAGGGAAAGAAAAAACCCCTTCCCCGCAGAGTGTGGAAGAGGTATTCAGAACTCTTGTCCGGCATGTTCCCATCAGCAGGGACGCCCCCGGTTTTGAAAAGAGAAGCTGTCAGGCTCTTTTTCACTCATCTTTCTTCCATGCACTACGGAATTCCGGTTTTGCGATCCGGGTGCGGAAGTAGAATGCGGCACCGTGTCCCGCGCTTTGCGAGATCGGTTGTCAAGGCGTCATCGGGTCTATTCCCTCGGCCTTTCTTGATGACCAGCAAAAGAAAAAACAATTAACAATCGTTAATGTACGCGCAAAAACTATCCCGGTCAAGAGCCCTCGTTTATTTTTCTTCGTCGGCACCGAAAATAAAACCGGACAGAAATAGTTTTTTGAAATCATGAGAAAAACCGCTAAAATATTAACAATCGTTAAGCACAGCAAAAGAAAAGAAATGAACCGAATGAACCATCAGCATGCCGCGGAGCAGATCCGCTGTCGCTGTCGAATCAATCCCTGCCGCTCCTGCATGATAGACCCTGCTTCATGGACGTGATGTTCCGCCTTCTGAGAACGACACCATCTTTGCCGGTTCTGCTTGTCAGTACCGGTTTTTTTTGTCGCCATCGAACCATACACGATCAATCCGAAAAGAGCACCGATCAATGCATACCCATCAACTAAGCAATGGCATACCGATGCCGATCGTCAGCTTCAACCGCGCCATCCTGCTGTCCGGTGTCGTAACGGGTTTCCTGCTGCAGCAGCCGCTGATCACCACGCTCCTTTTCCTTCTGATTCTTCCAGCTCTGATCTTCGGCCGCAAGGGCAGCCTGGTATTCCTTGCCGGCTCGAAGCTGTTCGCCCGACGAAACCGCGAAGCCGCCGTCGAAAGCCCCGAGCTCATGAAGTTCAACAACTCCATCGCAGCCATACTGCTCGGAAGCGCGCAGGTTGCGTTCCTCGTGGGCAAGACGTCCACGGGCTGGGTGCTCTCGGGCATCGTGGCCACAGCCGCAGCCATTGCGCTCTGCGGCTTCTGCTTCGGCTGCTTTCTCTATTACCAGTTCAGATTGAACCGTTACAGGCTTCTCGGCAAGAAGGACAACCTGAAAGCCGGGCAGTGAACAACGTTTCCGTACAGAAATCGCACGTCATCAAATCGAAACAAAGCATATGAGCAACACCACCTACCATTTCGAAACCATCGCCCTGCACGCCGGACAACCGGTCGACGGAACCATGTCGCGCGGCGTTCCAGTCTATCGGACCAGTTCCTACCTCTTCAGGAACACGGAGCACGCGGCCAACCTGTTCGCCCTGAAGGAGCTCGGCAACATCTACACCCGCCTGATGAACCCGACCACAGACGTCCTGGAGCAGCGGGTCACGCAACTCGAAGGCGGCGCAGCCTCCGTGGCGCTCGCATCGGGGACTTCGGCCATCTTCTACACGATCATCACGCTTGCCGAAGCCGGCGACAACATCGTATCGGCGAACAACCTCTACGGCGGCACCTACACCCAGTTCGATTCGATCCTGCCGAAGCTGGGAATCGATGTGACCTTCGTGGACCCGAAGGATCCGTCCAACTTCGAACGGGCCATCAACGACAAGACCAGGGCGCTGTACATCGAAACCATCGGCAATCCGGTGCTCGACTACACCGACGTTCGGGCGATCGCCGAAGTGGCGCACCGCAACGGCCTGCCGCTGATCGTCGATGCGACCTTCACCACCCCGTACCTGCTCAGGACGATCGAACTCGGCGCCGACATCGTGATCAACTCCCTGACCAAGTGGATAGGCGGCCACGGCGCGGGCATCGGCGGAATCATCACCGACGCCGGCCGATTCGACTGGAAAGCCGGGCGCCATCCCCTCTTCACCGAGCCCGACAGCAACTATCACGGGCTTCGCTGGGCGATCGACCTGCCCGAGCCGCTTGCACCGATCGCCTTTGCGCTACGGGTCCGGACGGTGCCGCTCCGCAACCTCGGCGCCTGCATCTCTCCGGACAACTCATGGATCTTCATCCAGGGCCTCGAAACCCTGCCGGTTCGAATGCTCCGTCACTGCGAGAACGCGCAAAGGGTGGCAGAGTACCTCGCGAAGCATCCAAAGGTCACCTGGGTCCGATACCCCGGGCTGAAAGATGATCCGTCATACGCATTGGCGTCACGCGATCTGCAGAACGGCTTCGGCGGCATGGTGGTCTTCGGTGTGAAGGGGGGGTACGACGCAGCCGTGAAGATCATCGACTCGATCCGCCTCTTCTCGCACCTGGCCAACGTGGGCGACGCCAAGAGCCTCATCCTGCACCCTGCCAGCACCTCGCACAGCCAGATGTCGGAAGAGCAGCGCGTCGAAAGCGGCCTGTCGTCAGACCTCGTCCGCCTTTCGGTGGGCCTTGAGCATCCGGACGACCTGATCGGAGCCCTCGAAGAGGCGCTTGCGGGAGTATGAGCAAAGACCCTCTGTAAACTGGATACTGATGAATGACATGAATCCGAAAGGTACGATCCTCATTGCCGACACGCAGTTCCTCACGACCGAGGCGCTCAAGTCGATCCTCACCGCCGAAGGCTACCGGGTGTCGACGGTCTCTGACCGAGCCGAACTGCTGGAGTACCTGCAGCAGCAGGAGGCGTCGGTTATCATCACGGATTATCTCCTGTTCGACTTCAGGTCGATCAACGATATCAGGGAGCTGGGAGCCCAGTATCCGGGCTCCCCAGTGCTCTTGCTGACCAATACGGTGAACCAGATGCAGATCAAGGAGCTGAACAACGCCGGCATCAGGAACATCGCGCTCAAAAGCGACGACAGGATCGAGCTGCTCCAGGCGGTGAAATCGGCGATCAAGGGCAAAAAGGCCTATTCGGGCAGCGTGCTCGACATCCTGCTCAAACAGGATGGTCCCGCGGAAGACGCCTGCCTGTTGACCACGTCGGAAATAGAGATCGTACGCCTGATCTCGACCGGTCTGACCACCAAGGAGATCGCCACGAGGAAGCATGTCAGCTTCCACACCGTCACGACCCATCGCAAGAACATCTTCCGCAAGCTCGGCGTTTCGAGCAGCCCGGAGCTGATGATGTTCGCCATCAAGGCGGGGCTGATCGACAACATCGAATACCACATCTGACTTCGTCTCCCATACCCTGTTTGCGGTAGAGAAAATACCGGAACAGCGGGATTTCAGGAGCAGGCACCGATAGCGATCTTTCAGGTAATTGGCAACCAAACACCAAACCACCTGAACCATGGCACGCATCGCGAAAAAACTCACCGACCTGATCGGCAACACCCCACTGCTCGAGCTTGAGAACTTCGGGCGCGACCAGCAGGCGCTCGGCACCATCGTCGCAAAGCTCGAATACTTCAACCCCGGCGGAAGCGTCAAGGACCGCATCGGATTCTCCATGATCGAGGCCGCCGAAAAAGCGGGCCTGATCGACGCCGACACGGTGATCATCGAACCCACCAGCGGCAACACCGGCATCGCATTGGCCTACATCGCCGCGGCCAAGGGCTACCGGCTGATCCTGACCATGCCGGAGACCATGAGCATCGAACGCCGCAACCTGCTCAAGGCGCTCGGCGCCGAGCTGGTGCTGACCCCCGGACCGGAAGGCATGGGCGGCGCGATCCGCAAGGCCGACGAACTGAAGGAAGAGCTGCCGAACGCCTTCGTGCCGCAGCAGTTCAAAAACCCGGCCAACCCCGATATCCACCGCAGGACAACCGCGGAAGAGATCTGGCGCGACACGGACGGCAAGGTGGACATCTTCGTCTCCGGCATCGGCACCGGCGGCACGATCACGGGTGTCGGCGAGGTGCTCAAGGAGCGCAATCCCGACGTAAAGATCGTGGCGGTCGAGCCGGTCGATTCGCCGGTGATCTCCGGCGGCAAGCCCGGTCCCCACAAAATCCAGGGTATCGGCGCCGGGTTCATTCCCGACATCCTCAACACCGGGGTCATCGACGAGATCGTCACCGTCAGCAACGAGAACGCCTTCCGCACGGGCCAGGACCTGGCACGCACCGAGGGGCTGATCGTGGGTATCTCGTCGGGAGCTGCTGTATGGGCCGCCCTCCAGCTGGCAAAGAGGCCGGAGAACGAAGGCAAGCGCATCGTCGTGATCCTTCCCGACACCGGCGAGCGCTACCTGTCGACCCTCCTCTACCAGTTCGAGAAGGAACAGGTCGCCATCTGAGGGTTCATCCGCCAACCGCAGCATCAGGAATACGCACATGAAGCAGAAAGCTGAAATCACGACAGACACCATGGCAACGGAATCGCTCCGGAAGCTTCCGGAGCCTCCATCACCGACAGACCGTTGCCATGCGCGGCTCTTGCTGATGCGCCTGTTCGCCCACTTCGTCCCCGGTGCCGGGCACTGCCAGTCGCTCAGCACCGAGGAGGAGATCATCGAGTGCATGGCGAAGCGTCACCCGTACCTGTTCATAACCTGAGCCGAAAAAGCACCATGGACATCATCAGACACTCGCCCAGGTGGTACGATCACCTGAGAGGCTGTCGGTCCCGCACCGACGACACCATCAATCACGGCATGTGCGCATGAGGCAATACCGCCTTTATGCCGCCGGCTCCTGTGAACTCCAGTGAACCGGCTTTTTTTTTGAATGAACAACCATCGACAACCGAACCAGCACCTACCATGAAACCTTTTCTTTTGAATACAACCCGGCTGACCGCAGGAATAGCGCTTTTCTCGACGCTCCTGGGTACCGCCGCCCAGGCGGCCGCACCGTCGAACGCGACGCTGCTCAACGTCTCCTACGACCCGACCAGGGAGCTCTACCAGAGCGAAAACACGGCCTTCGCCAGCTACTGGAAGCAGAAAACCGGCCAGGCGGTGACGATCAACCAGTCGCACGGCGGCTCGGGCAAGCAGGCCCGCGCGGTGATCGACGGCCTCGAGGCCGACGTCGTCACCCTGGCGCTCGCCTACGACATCGACGCCATCGCTGACAGCAAGCTCCTGGCGACCAACTGGCAGCAGCGTCTCCCCCAGAACAGCACGCCCTACACCTCCACGATCGTCTTCGTGGTCCGCAAAGGCAACCCGAAAGGCATCAGGAACTGGGACGACCTGGTCAAGCCGGGCATCTCGGTCATCACCCCGAACCCCAAGACCTCGGGCGGCGCTCGCTGGAACTACCTGGCCGCATGGGGGTACAAGCAGAAGCAGACCGGCTCGGCCGAGCAGGCCAAAACCTTCGTCAAGGCGCTCTACAAGAACGTGCCCGTACTTGACACCGGTGCCCGTGGATCGACGCTCACCTTCACCCAGCGCGGCCTCGGCGACGTCCTGATCGCCTGGGAGAACGAGGCGCACCTGATCCTGAAGGAGTTCGGCGCCGACAAATTCGAGATCGTGGCGCCGCCGGTCAGCATCCTGGCGGAACCACCGGTGGCTGTAGTCGACAGGAACGTCGACAAACACGGCACCAGGAAGGTTGCGGAAGCGTACCTGAACTTCCTGTACACGCCACAGGCGCAGGATATCATCGCACAGAACGCCTACAGGCCGAGGAGCATCGCAGCCGCGAAGAAATATGCGTCACAGTTCCCGGCGATCAAGCTCTTCACCGTGAAGGATCTGTTCGGGACCTGGCGGCAGGCACAGAAGACGCACTTCAGCGACGGCGGCACGTTCGACAAGATCTACACGCCCTGATACACCACACTTCACCCTGAACCACAGGCGGAAACGGGACCGGCTCACGGCTCCGTTTCCGCCTGCGGTTTCCAAGGAAACCATAGCAATGCCTCCGTTCAACCGCAACAAGAGACAGATCCTTCCCGGATTCGGGCTCTCGATGGGCTACACGGTATTCTACCTGTCGGCCATCGTCATCGTGCCGCTCGCGACCATCGTCTTCGGCGCCATCAAGATGGATCCGCAGGCATTCATCGGCACGGTCACCTCGCCGAGGGTTCTCGCATCCTACCGTCTGAGCATATCGACGGCCATGTTGGCCGCGCTCTTCAACGCCATCTTCGGGTTCCTCTCGGCATGGACCCTCGTCCGCTACCGTTTTCCGGGACGACGGGTGCTGGACGCCCTGGTCGACCTCCCCTTCGCGCTCCCCACGGCCGTAGCCGGCATCTGCTTCGCCACCCTTTACTCCCCGGTCGGCTGGATCGGCCAGTTGCTCGCCAAAGCCGACATCCAGCTCATCAACGCACCGTCGGGCATCGTCATAGCCCTCATCTTCATCGGCTTTCCGTTCGTCGTCCGGACAGTCCAGCCGGTGATCGCAGAACTGGAACCTGAAATCGAGGAGTCGGCGCAATGCCTCGGCGCGACCCGCTGGCAGACATTCCGCAGGATCCTGCTTCCGCATCTCTTCCCTGCCCTGCTGACCGGAGTGACCCTCTCCTTTGCAAGGGCCATCGGAGAGTACGGCTCGGTCATCTTCATCGCCGGAAACCTTCCCTTCAAGACCGAGATCGCCCCGCTGATGATCATGACCAAGCTGGATCAGTTCGATTACGATGGAGCATCGGCGGTCGCACTCGTCCTCCTGCTCATCTCCTTTTCAATGCTGCTGGTGCTCAACGGCGTCCAGCGCTGGCAGCAGAAAGCGTTACAGTAACCGCCCCCGAACAAGCCCATGCCGACGAACAGAACCCAAAAGCTCCCACGCCACAAGAGCGACCCGCCCGCGGTCCAGGCACTCCTGGTCCTCTTGACCATACTCTTCTTTGCCGCGTTCATCTTCATGCCGCTCGCCCTCGTCTTCGCCGAAGGGTTCAGGAAAGGGTTCGATCTCTACCTCGCGGCCATCCTTGAACCCTACGCGCTCGCGGCCCTGAAGCTCACGCTGCTCACCGCGGCCATCGTCGTCCCGCTGAACGCCGTGTTCGGTGTGACGGCGGCATGGGCCATTTCCAAATTTTCGTTCAAGGGGAAGACCCTGCTGGTCAGCCTGCTCGATCTGCCGTTCGCGGTCTCGCCGGTCATCGCCGGCCTGATCTTCGTCCTTCTCGCCGGGAGCCGCACGGGCTTCGGTTCATGGCTCGGGGATCATGGCATCAAGATCATCTTCTCGACGCCCGGCATCGTCATCGCCACGCTGTTCGTCACCTTCCCGTTCGTCGCCAGGGAGCTCATACCGCTCATGGAGGCGCAGGGACGTGAGGAGGAGGAGGCCGCCATCACCCTCGGAGCGAGGGGATGGCAGGTGTTCAGCGTCATCACCCTTCCGAACATACGCTGGGGGCTGATGTACGGCATGATCCTCTGCACCGCCCGATCCATCGGAGAGTTCGGCGCGGTCTCGGTCGTTTCGGGACACATCCGGGGCATGACCAACACCATCCCGCTGCACGTGGAGATCCTGTACAGCGAATACAACTATACGGCCTCGTTCGCCGTCGCGTCGATCCTGGTCTTCCTGGCCCTCGCGACTATCGCAGTGAAGTCGCTGCTGGAAGAACGCGTCCATGACCATTAACCCTTTCGCCCATACCTGCAGACCATGAGCATCGAGATCAAGAACATCACCAAGCGATTCCCGGGCTATACCGCCCTGGACGACATCACCCTGAGCGTCGGAACCGGCGACCTGGTCGCGCTCCTCGGCCCTTCCGGCTGCGGCAAGACCACTCTGCTGAGGATCATCGCCGGGCTCGAAACAGCCGATTCAGGCCGGATCATCCTTGAAGACCGGGACACCACGCACCTGCAGCCCCGGGAGAAGAACGTCGGTTTCGTGTTCCAGCACTATGCCCTGTTCCGGCGGTTGAACGTGTTCGACAATGTCGCCTTCGGGCTCAATGTCCAGCCGGCCGGCCGGCGCCCGTCGAAAAACGAGATCCGCGACCGCGTGGAGCACCTGCTGAAGCTGGTGCAGATGGACTGGGCGCTCAAACGCTACCCGTCACAGCTCTCAGGCGGCCAGCGGCAGCGCGTCGCCCTGGCCAGGGCCCTTGCCGTGAACCCGAAGGTGCTGCTGCTCGACGAGCCCTTCTCGGCGCTCGACGCCAAGGTGCGGCAGGAGCTGAGGCGCTGGCTCAGGAAACTGCACGACGACCTGCACGTCACGAGCATCTTCGTTACGCACGACCAGGAGGAGGCCCTGGAGCTGGCCGACAGGATCGTGGTGATCAACAAGGGAAAGATCGAGCAGCAGGGCTCTCCCCGGGAGGTGTACGACCATCCGGCGAATGCCTTCGTCTACAACTTCATCGGCAACGTCAACGTGTTCCACGGGCGCATCAGGAACGGAAAGGTGCTGATCGGCGACTCCGAAATCGAGGCCGGCGACGGCGTGGCCCAGCACGACGAAAAACCGGGACAGATCTTCGTCCGCCCTCATGAAATCGGCATCAGCAGAATCCGCTCCGGCAGCGGCGACGTCGCCGGCACCATCAACAACGTACGGCTGATGGGTGGCCAGATAGGGCTCGAGCTCACCTGCGAAGGTTTCGAGTCCCCGATCGAGGCGCATATACCCAGGGAGTTGTGGCTGAACCTCGAACTGGAGCGGGGCGCCGAGGTGTTCGTGACCCTCGATCGCGTCAAGGTGTTCACGGGGGAGTACGAAATCTGAGCAGGTACGACCAGGGCCGGGGGACGGCCCGGATCAACGGCAAAGGGCCGGCGTAACGGGGAGTACGCCGGCCCTTTGCCGTTCATGCACCTCGCGCTGCAGAGCTCAGATCTGATAGTCGACGATGATCTCCTTCGAAACGAGCAGTTCGACGATCCGGGCCGCCGAATCGGCGGGATCCTCCACGGAGAGCAGCTCAAGGTCCGGCAGGATGCGGTTCAGGTCGCACCCTCCGACGCTGACGATCAGGATATCGTTGGGTGCGTTCAGCAGCCTGAGCGTCTCGATGTCGTAATCGTCGGCGTCGTCGAAGGCCGTGATGAAGATCTGGCCGGCGTCGGTCAGGATGCGCGCCAGCTCGCCGACCCGGCGCAACCGCTCCTCGGCATGGTTGCCGTTCTGGCGAAGATCGGCCTCCAGGCCGTGTTCGATGGCTGCCATGCCGAGGTAGTAGGTGCTGCACCGGTTCCTGAAGAGCATGCTCTCGAGCTCCCTGGCGAGCGCCCGCTTTCCGACCCCCTGTCGACCGGTGACCACAATGAACTTGGAGCGGTGCCGGTTGACCCGTTCGCGATCCGCAGGCTGCACCACTCCGGTCTCCCAGTGGCGTTCACGCTCCCTGATATGGCGTTCGAGGATGGTCTCACCGCCGGTGAGGTTCTCGAGCACGATACCCCCGCCGGCGATCTCGTAGTTGTCGACGATGACGAACCGGCCGGTCGTTTCGTTTCCGGAGGCCAGGTCGAAAGCGATCGGACGGGTGGTCTCGAGGATGCACTCCCCTACGTCCCGGTTGTCAAGACGCTGTTTCGTGCGGCTGAGGCTCAGGTCCGAGGCGTCGAGGGTGCTGACGATCCCGGCGAGCCTGACCGTGGCTCGCGCCGAGCCGAGCTTCAGCTTGTACTCCTTTTCGGATGACATCGGAGCCCGCCCGACCCAGAAGATGTTCGCCCTGAAGCGGGTGCCGACTTCGGGCAGGGGGTCCGAGGGACGAACCATCAACTCACCCGGCCGGATGTAGATCTGGGTCGCCAGGGTGACCCCTGCCGCCTCGCCCACGCTGGCCTGCTCGCGCGGCGGTGTGTTGAACGACTCGACCGAGGCGATGACCGAACGCTTGCCTGAAGGCATGAAGAGGACCTCCTCGCCGACCCTCACCAGACCGGCTTCGACCGTGCCGGCCACGATCCTCCGGTCGTCACCCGATTGCGTGAACTTGTAGATATCCTGCACCGGCAGGCGGAACGGCTTTTCGATAAGATCGCCTCCGCTCGAGAACAGGTCGAGCTGCCCGAGCACGGTCGGGCCTTCATACCAGGGCATCGCAGACGACG
>Ga0326726_10002864_pt1 | contig 15798 bp, 10 predicted proteins | sample MHFenrmetagenome_2_FD_207603 | JGI IMG/M metagenome (GOLD analysis project Ga0326726, IMG submission 207603) | Lab enriched peat soil microbial communities from Michigan Hollow, Ithaca, NY, United States - MHF15MN | ecosystem: Environmental > Terrestrial > Soil > Wetlands > Peat | place: USA...
CGCCGGCGGAGGCCATCTACGAGGCGTGCATGATCAGGTTCCGTCCGATCATGATGACCACCATGTCCGCGCTCATGGGCACGCTTCCGATCGCGGTCGGATTCGGCGCGGGATCGGAAGCGAGACGTCCGCTCGGTCTCGCCGTCGTCGGCGGACTCCTATTCTCGCAGTTCCTCACGCTCTTCGTGACGCCGGTTTTCTACCTGTACATGGACCGGTTCCAGGGCGGAATCCGGCGCCTCCTCGGCAGGCGGGGACCTGATCATATCGTGGGAGATTGACGGAAGGAGGCGGGCCGCGTGGGAAGAGCCGGAAACATCATGAAGCGATGGCTGCCACTGGCAGTCGCCGTCACGGGCGTGTGTGGCCTCGTGTATCTGGCCGTGCAGCAGGAGCTGCGCCGCTACGCGGATGACCCGCAGATCCAGCTCGCCGAAGATGCGGCATACGCGATCGAGACGGGAGCGTCCGTTGAATCTCAGGTGCCCGGCGACCGCATCCCCATCGAACGCAGCTGCGCGCCGTTCATTACCGTGTTCGACGATCGGGGCGAGGTGCTGAGGTCGTCCGGCCTGTTGCACGGGCTGCTTCGCGGGCTGCCCGTGGGGGTTCTGGAATACGTTCGGAGGCACGGCGAGGAGCGCGTCACCTGGCAGCCGGAGCGCGGCGTCCGGATCGCGGCGGTCGTCGTGAGATACGGCGGAGAGAGGCCGGGCTTCGTGCTCGCGGGGCGCTCGCTCCGAGAGATCGAGAAACGCGAGTCGGCCGCAGCGACTGAAGCCGCGATTGCGTGGATCCTGACGATGGCCGCGTCTCTCGTCGTCGCGGTTCTCGCGGAGATGCTGATACCCGGCACGCGAGCAATATGAGCTACGACGTCATTGTAATCGGGGGCGGCGCCTCTGGAATGTTCGCCGCGGGACGCGCAGCCGAGAACGGTTCGCGAGTGCTCCTCCTCGAAAGAAACGCCCGCCTCGGGAAGAAGTTGAGCATCACCGGCAACGGAAGATGCAATCTCACGAACACGGACGAGACCGACGAATTCGTCCGGAACTTCGGCCCGCATGGGAAATTTCTCTACCGGGCGCTCACGGAGTTCTCCCGTCACGACCTGGTCGCCTTCTTCGAGGCGCACGGCGTGAAGACCAGGGAGGAAGGTGAAGGGAGGATCTTCCCGGCACGCGGCAATTCCGAAAGCGTGGTGAGAGCGCTCGAAAGATACTTGAGACAGCATGGAGTGACGGTCAGGCTGAGCTCGCGCGTGGGGAGAATAACGGTCGACTCGGTCTCCGGCGCGGTAACGGGGGTCGGAGTCGGAGGACGCGAGGACATGGTCGGAGCGAACAGGGTGATACTGGCGACGGGAGGGATGTCGTACCCGCGCACCGGTTCGACGGGGGACGGCTACTCGTTGGCGGCCGCACTCGGACACACGATCGTTTCCCCGAAGCCCGCGCTCGTTCCCCTCGAAACGGAGGAGCAATTTCCGAAGGATCTTCGGGGGGTCTCCCTGCGCGACGTCACGGTAACGGTGATACGCGACGGGAAGGAGGTCGCCTCGGAATACGGGAGTCTGATCTTTACGCACTTTGGTATCTCGGGCCCCGTGATCCTGTCGCTGAGCGCTCTCGTGGTGGAGCATCTCGACGAAGGCCGGAAGGTCGAGATCTCCATGGACCTTACGCCCGCGCTCGATGGGGCCGCGCCGGCGAAGTGGCTCATTGAGGCGCTGGAGGGCTCCCCCAGGAGATCGATTGGCACCGTCATGAAGAGGCTCATGCCGAGGGCCTTCGTCCAGGTTTTCATGAGATCGAGTAAGATAGCCCCCGACAAGAGATGCAGCCGGATAACCGGCGACGAGCGGAAGCGGCTCGAGGCGCTGCTCGCGGATTTCCGGCTCTCGATCGCGCGAGCGAGGCCCATTGACGAGGCCATTGTGACGCGCGGCGGGATCGATCTGAAGGAGATCAATCCCCGCACGATGGAATCGCGAAAGGTGAAGGGGCTGCACTTTTGCGGCGAGATCATGGATATCGACGGGAGGAGCGGCGGTTACAATCTTCAAGCCGCCTTTTCGACGGCGTACCTTGCCGCCGGCAGCGTCTAGCTTTTGCTCGGGCGCCGAGAGTTGACAGACGCCATTTCAGGTGTTATCTATTCCAGGATTGGAGTCAGTGCAACCTTGGGTTCAGAAGGAGGTCACATGAAACGCGTCGTACGTCTTCTCGCGATCGGACTGGTTGCTCTCGTGCTGTGCTTGCCCCTGAGCGGTCAGATGGCCTGGGCGCAGCAGAGCGCGAGCACGAAGACTGCTCCGGCACCCGCCGTCACCGATGAAGAGATCACGGCATCCGTCCCCGCCTTGAGCGAAATGCACAAGGTCGTCTATCCGCTCTGGCACAGCGCATACGCCGAGAAGAACTATGCCATGATCAAGGAGCTTCTCCCTCGGGCGGACACCCTCGTGGCCGCGCTCGATGCGGCGAAGCTGCCCGGCATTCTGCGTGAGAAGCAGGCGGCATGGGACGCCGGCAAGGCGAATCTGAAATCCGTTCTGAGCCAGCTTCACGACGCGGCGAAGACGGATAACCAGGAGCAGATGCTCAAGCAAACGGAGGCGTTCCACGCGGCGTTTGAGGGTCTCGTACGCACGGTCCGCCCCGTCGTGCCGCAGCTCGCGGCGTTCCACCAGGAGCTCTACAAGCTCTATCATTACTACACGCCCACGTACGATCTGGCGAAGATTCGGGAGTCCGCCGCCGCGATGGAGGAGAAGGTTTCGGCGCTCAAGGAGGCACAGCTGCCGAAGCGGTTGGCCGACCGGCAGGAGAAGTACAACGCCGCCGTGCTGGAGCTCGAAGGCGACGTCAAGGAGCTGAGCGCGACCGTGAAGACCGACGCCAAGGACAAGATCGTCGCGGCCGTGGAGAAGGTTCACGCGGCCTACCAGAAGACCGAGAAGCTGTTCGATTAGAGGATGCTCGGCCGGATGCACAATCCCGGCCGGAGCGCGCCCATCGCATCGCGGGCGAAGACGTGCAGCACGCACACGACCTCGCCCGCGATTCTTTTTGCCGTGACTACCATAGATGCACGCGCATGCTGTCGGGCAGATAGAGCTTGTCGAGCGGTGTCACCTTGAACGCCTCATAGAATCCCGGCACGTTGGGAAGCGGCCCGTTCACGCGAAACTTGGCCGGCGCGTGCACGTCGGTCAACACCTGGCTCGCGAGCTGTTCGCTTCGAATCTGGATCATCCAGCTCAATGCATAGCCGAGAAAGAAGCGCTGCGTGGGGGTGAAGCCGTTGATCTTCTCCCCCTTCTTGTAACAATCCGTCTGTTTGAACGCGTCGAAGCCGAGCAGCAGGCCGCCGAGATCCGCGAGATTCTCCCCGAGGCTCGCCTTGCCGTTGATGTGGAGCGTATCCACGACGACCATGCCGTTGAACTGCTTTACGAGCACCTCGGCGCGTTTGTTGAACTCCTCCTCGTCCGTTTTCGTCCACCAGTTGTGCAGGTTGCCGTGCTGGTCGAACTGGCGCCCTTCGTCATCGAAGCCGTGCGTCATCTCGTGCCCAACGGTGGAGGCGGCCGCATAGCCGTACACGAGGCCGTCGTCGAGATCCTCGTCGCGACTCCCGGGCACCGTGAACATCCCGGCGGGCAACACTATCTCGTTGTTGGAGGGGTTGTAGTACGCGTTGTAGGTCTGGGGCGACATGTCCCACTCATCGCGATCGACGGGCTTTCCGAGCTTGTTCATCTCGTAATTATTCCACCACTGATTCGCGTGCATCACGTTTGTGGCGAACGAGGCGCGGCTGATTGAGAGAGCCGAGAAGTCTTTCCATTTGTCGGGGTAGCCCACCTTCTTCCGCAGAGTGGCAAGCTTGTGCTGGGCTTCCTGCTTCGTCGGGCCGCTCATCCAGTCGAGTTCTTCGATGCGGTTCTTGTATGCGCCTCGCACGTTCTCGACGATCTGTTCGTAGCGCTTCTTGGCCTTCTCGTTGAAATACTCCTTCACGAACAGCTGCCCGAGGGCTTCGCCCATTGCGCGCTCCTCGGTGTCCAGCACGCGTTTCCATCGGGGACGCTGCTCCTTCGCGCCGCGGATCGTGCTGTTGTAGAACTTGAAATTTGCGTCCACGAACGGCGTGCTGAGGTACGGAGCGAACGTGCGGACGAGATGAAAGGCCATGTAGTCCTTCAACGTTTGAACGTTCTCGCCCGCTATGATCTTGTCCAGCTCCTTGTAGAACTCGGGCTGTCCCACGATGACGCTGTCCACGTGGCTCACGCCCAGCTCGTTCAGGTGGACCGGCCAGTCGACGGCGGGAGACAGCGTGCGCAGTCCCGCGACCGCCACCTTGTTGTAGTTCTTGTACGGATCGCGCAGGTCTTCGAGCTTCCGCGACGCGCCCGCGAGCCGCGTCTCCAGCGCCAGCACCGCCGCGGCTTTGCCCCCTGCCTGGGTGCTGTCATAGCCGATCAGCATGAATATCGAAGCGACGTATCTCGGGTACTCGGTCCGCACTTTCGTCGTGCGCGGGTCGGTGTTGAAATAGTATTCGCGGTTCGGCATGCCGAGGCCACCCTGCGACATATGGAAGGCGTACGTTTCGCTGTTCTTTTCGTCCTGGGAGACCTCATCGCGATAGAATACGCCGACGCCGTATGTATGCATGCGCGCCGCCTGCGCCATCACGTCCCCGGTCGTCCGCAGGCCTCGTATCTTGTTCAACTCGTCGCGCAGGGGATCGAGGCCGCTCTTCTCTATCGAGACGGTATCCATGCCGGCATACCAAAAATCGCCTATCTGCTGTGTGACGCCCGTCTTCTCATTCTTACCCATCGCCTCTTCATTGATGTGCAGCAGGCGGTCATAGAGCTCCTTCTGCACGAGGCGGTCGATGCCCCAGCTCGATTCGTCCGCCGGAATGGGGTTGTTCTTTATCCAGCCGCCGTTCGCATAGTCGAAGAAATCGCTCGCGGGATTGACCGTCGTATCAAGATCGGCCACGAGGATGTCCGGCTGCACGGCGTTCTTCGGGGCCGGTTGCCGGGCGGCCATGAGTAGCGCAGCCGCCGCCAGGATGACGAAAAGGCCCTTTTTCACTGTGCCCTCCTTTGCAAGGTTCGATGGCGCATTCGAGGCTTCACCTGGAAGAAACGGGCGAGATTTCCGATATATAGGGGAATTCTCGATTGAAATCAACGCATGTTTGGCGCGAGTGTCTCACGGTTTCTCCGCCGGAGGCTCGGCGAACTCTCTCTCCCAGACGCGCACGCTCATGCAACCGTACCTCTCGGCGTTTTCCACCATCTGTCGGCGGAAGTCCGTGTCCCGGAGTGCGTCTGCGGCGGCTCTATTGGTAGGGCGGGCATTCGTCTCGAGGGCGGCCTTCCGGAGGTACTCGAAATCGTCGCGGATAGGGCACGGACGGAGCCAGTTCTGAACCTTCACTGCCGGCTGCGTGAATCCGTATGCATCCTGCCAGGCCCGGATCCGCCGGAAGAAGGGGGCATCGAGGAGCGTATTGAGATTGCCGCCCCGTTCGAACACCGAGTGGATATTGTCGACGGCGTAGGGCACGAAGACGCACGGCATGACGTCGCCGTTCCAGTCGATGTAGAGCTGCCCGCCGGGTCGTCCGGCGCTTATGCATCCATAGCTCACGATCCCGCTGTTCCAGAAATCGGCAAAGAGCACCTTCTTGTCCCGCACGAGATGATTCGTTCTCCGGAGCATCTCGAGGCGGTTCTCCGGCGTCAGCATCAAGTCCAGATCCGGCCGGCTCCCGATCGGCATGTACTGGAAGCACCATGCGTAGACGGCCCCCTGGGCGTCGAAGCAGAAATCGATGAATCGATCGCTCGTCACAACGTCCCAGTTCTTTCTCGTCGGCGTGACGGAGACGCCGAACGGGACGCCGTGCCGCCTGAGGTTTTCGAAGGCTTCGAGGATCTTCTTGAAGACGCCCGGGCCGCGACGTTCGTCCGTCTCCTCCTCGAATCCTTCCAGGGACAGCGCCGGCGAGATGTTCCCGAGCTCTCCCATGCGGCGGGCGACGTCGTCCGTGATGAGGGTCCCGTTCGTGTAGACCATGAAGAATTCCGTCGAGTGCCTTTCGGCGAGGTCGAGGAGGCCCCGTCCCGCGTCCCGCCATAGAAACGGCTCGCCGCCGGATACGATCGTGAGGTGCGAATCCCAGAGCTCTCTCTTCTCGGTGACGATCCGGTCGAATATCTCGAAGCTGAGCCCCGGGCCTCCATCCGTGTCGCTCGCCGCATAGCATCCCTCGCACGCGATGTTGCATCTGCCGGTCGGGCTCACCACGAGAAGGAGGGGATGCTCGCCGGGGCCTACCGGGTTCTTCTCGTTCACGATGACGTTCTCGAGAACCGTCTCCAGAAGCCGTTCCGTTACGCTCTTCGACACGTAGCCGCGGGTCATCGCACGGTCGAATCCATGGAAGAGGGCCATCATGTAGGCGTGCTTGAGCTCCTGGACGCGACGCGGTCGTCCGTCCGAGTTCTCGACGACGAGCTCCCTGTAGAGCCGCCTCCCGACTATGCTGAAGAGAGCCTTTCGGGAGAGCCTGTTCTCGATCATGAAGCGGTAGAGCTCCTTGATCGAGGCGCTCTCGAGGATTGTGCGAGGGATCATTCAGACCTCCACGGATTGGAGGCAATTCTAGCAGACTCGCGCGTCCTTGTCGACTCCGTCCACACGCCTCGGGAGGCGGCGCGGTGAACAGGCCGACTTCTCAGAAGTAAAACAGGTACTTCAGCTTCAGCACGGCGGCTCGGTCTATGAGATGGAGTCGATTCGGCAAGAGGTCGCCCCCCGGCCCATACTCGTCCTCCCGGTCGTGAATTTCGTTGATGGCGAAGTACACCCAGCTCTTGGGGCGGAAATTGTACGAGAAGAGAAGTCCGCCGATCATTTGCTGTATGCGGCCGGTCGATCGCAGGTACAGGTTGTCGACGTAGACGCGGACGTTGAGATTGTTCACGGGCGTGAGCGACACGAAGGGGCGCGCGTCGAGCGTGACGTCCTCGATACGATTGTCGGGATTCCATTCGACATACGAATCAAAAGACGTTCCGACCTTGAGCAGGTCGAGCACGCGCCAGTCGATGCTGTTGCCCAACCATCCATAGAGTGCGAGGTAGTCCCTCGAGAAGTTGTAGGTTTTGGCAATACCGCCGTACGACGAGAAGTCCCAGGCGGGAGAAGGATTGAACCACGCGGAGTAGTTCGCCTGATAGGTGTCGTACATTATTCCCTGGTCCTTCGCCCGTCCGGCGGTCAGATCGACCTCGTATCCCCAGTTCTGGCGGAACTGCATGTTTATTCCGAGCGTGGCGAGGCGATCGGTGTAGCTGTCGATCTTCTCGTAAGACAGTCCGCCTCCCGCATAGATGAGTATTTCTTGGAGAGATCCCTTCTCGAAATACCATCGGGGGCCGGCGATCCCCACGAGCTCCGATGTCCCCCTCCAGGGAACGTACCCGACCTGGTCGATATCGAACTTCTCGCCGATGTATCTCCCCCGCACGGCGATGAGATATTTCTCCCTGCCCATCTTGAACCCGGCCGAAGAGGCGAAATCCCCCTCCGAATTCTTGTACGAGCGCGCGAGCTGGTAGGCAAGCTGCCAGTCCGTTGCCCTGAAGGCGCCGTCGATGTCGACCACGCCGGTGTTCTCGTGCCCGGTGTTCTTTCCGACGTACAGGAGACCGACGGATGAATTGTCGAAGATCTGCCGCTTCAGTCTCAGGGAGCCGAAGAGCGCCCGGGGCTCCGTGAGCTTGCTTCCTTCGTCGACGTATCCCTTTTCCCCCGTCGCCGCGAGAAATCCGCCGTATTCCCAATCATCGATGCGTCCGAAGGCCCTCGTGCCGAGGAGCAGCGGCACCTCACTGCCGTCGGGGAGCTTCTTGCCGATCCTCCTCGAGTAGAAGAGCTCGAGCGGCTCATAGAATCCGGAGTTTCGCTCGCGTCCGGATGGCATGAAGACCTCGTTTCCCTCGGTGAAGAACGGCCTCCGCTCGTCGAAGTATGATTCGTACCGGCTTATGTTGAACGAGAAGGGGTCGGCCTCGATCTGCGCGAAGTCGGGATTGGCGGTCAGCTGAAAGGTGAGCCGCTGCGACGGGTTGTAGAAGATGTCGACGCCCGCGTTGGGGGTCACGTCGTATTTCGAATCGCGGACGTATTCCGCTTTGGTGATGCCGACGGGATAGATCTCCAGATTGAGCCCTTTGACGGAGGGGTAGAAATCATGAAAGAGGAGTCGCCCGAATCTCGATATCCGCTGCCCTTCGTTCTCCTCGTACCCGTTCCAGTAGATGTCCTCATTGAGCGTCGGAATCCACCGGTCGAAATCGAGCCCCCACTCCGTCAGCCCCTCGTGATATTGAATAGATCGGTAAGGAACCTCCATTTCGACGACGAATCCCCAATCATAGATTCGAGTGGCTGCCCACCAGACGGCGTCGTAGTTGTAATCGCGGTTTCGGGCGTCGTCGAGGAGCCGGCAGTCGGCACATACGCCGGACGCGCTGACGGCGAACTTGTACGCCGTGCGCTTGTCATTGAATGTGTCGAGCATGAGAGAGACGACGTCCCCCGCGAAGTCGTCGAGCACGCCTCTCGTGCGCTGGATGTTCGCTCTCTCGTCGTAGCAGATCATGATGCAGTAGAGTGATTTGTTCGTCGTGAGAACCTTCGCGACGGTTCTCCTCGAAGGTTCCTTGCCGTGGTAGGGGGCCTGCTGGACGAAATCGGAGACTGAATCCGCTTGGCTCCACAACGGGTCGATAATGCCGTCGACGAGGATAGGGGACGAGACCTTTCTGAGCACCAATGTCTTTCCGGAATCAGCGGAGGCTTGTGAGAGCCCCGTGGAGAACAGCGCATAGATGATTCCGGCGAAAAGCAGATGTCTCGTTATCGTCATATCTCCCGCTTTCGGCTCATGCCTCGCTCAAGCAGCGATTCGGTCGGCGACTTTAACATATGTTACGCTAAATCCGCCAATATGTTCCACGAGGGGGGGCCCAGCCATCGCCCTTTCGGATGCCCTTCCCTAACAAATCAAATAGCCGACAAGATCCCCCGCCGTTGACTGGCCGGAGAAGCGTCGGCTATTTCTTTGCCCCCATCGTGGGCAGTCATACAAACAGTACAAGTATAACTAATATTCGTTATAAAGCAAGAATAATTCTCTTTTGTGAGATTCTGTCCCGTTGGCATACGCGAGGGCGCAGGTCATATCCTAAATAGTGAAAATTCAACGCTCTTCGTCGCGAGATCGCTGCCCCGCCTGGAAGTTGGAAGGAGAATGTTATCCCTTCGTCGCCAGATACACGACGGCTATCCCACCCGTGAGCCTTTGGATGGTCACACGCGCGAACCCCGATTCCTCCAACACGGCCTTCACGCGTTCGGGTGTCGGGAAGACCCGGATTGACTCGGCAAGATACGCGAATGGCGCGGAGGCACCGGTGATGGCCTTCCCGGCACAAGGCATGATCCTGAAGGAGTACTTCTCGTAGACATCCCGCATCCATCGTGTCTTCGGCACGGAGAATTCGAGGATCGCGAGCCTCCCGTCGCGTTTCAGCACCCGGCACGTCTCCGTGAGCCCTCGTTCGAGGTGGATGAGATTCCGAATGCCGAAGCCCACCGTCACGGCGTCGAACGTGTCGCCGGGAAAAGCGAGATCTTCGGCGTCACCCTGGACCCACAGGACGTTCCTCTCATGGTGCGAGCGCTCCACCTTCCGCCGGCCCGCGAGCATCATGGCCCGGCTTATGTCATAGACCGTCACGGTGCCTTCCGGAGCCACGCGCTCCGCCGCGAGGACGGCGAAATCCGCCGTTCCGCCGCACAGGTCGAGCACATCGTCCCCCCGTTTCAGGGCGAGGCGCTGAACGGCCTTTTTCCTCCACAGGGAGTCGAGGCCGAAGCTCAGGATGGCGTCCGCGAGATCGTAGCGTTGGGCGATTGTCTCGAAGTGAGCGTCCACGAGGCGTCTTTTGTCCGACGCCGTCACCCGACGGTATCCGTAGGAGACCTCGTCCGCATCGGTGTGCCCTGGTCTATCGTGCCTGGTCAAAGAGCCTCGCCCCCCAGTCGACCTCGACTGCGTACCGCATGCATCCGGAGAAGACGGTGTAATCAAAATCGGGGCACGTGACGCCCCTCCCCCCGAGGATCGCTCGGGTCTTGTCGTTCTCGAAAATGCGGGTGTCTTTCATGTATGCGCCGTACGCCTCGACGTAGTGCTCGAACAGGATTTCGAGGCTGTTCCTCGGAACCTCGATGAACGCCTGCGGGGGCACGGCTCGTACGCCCTCGATGCCGAAGAATCGCATCGTGTACTCCGAGAGCGTCTCAATCGTCGTGAGCCTCTCGTTCACGATGTGGAAGACCCCGCCGTCGAGGCAATCGTCCATGATGGCCATGAAGGCTCCCACAAAATGATCGATCGGAATCAGGTTTATGCCGCCCGCCGTCGTCGCTTCCACTCTCAGCGGCAGGTGTACGCGCCCTTGTGCGTCCATCGTGACTCCCATCTCGCGGGCCTTCTTCCCGCCGTGCTCGCGGATGTCCTTCTCGTAGACATTCTTGAGAAAGAGGACGGTTCTCACGGGGTAATAGAGCGCATCGAAGCGTATCGTACGCCCGTTCAGGGAGTTTCCATATACGATGGACGGGCGGTAGATGTTGAGCCGGATTCCTTCCCGCGCGCAGCGGGCCGAGACGGATCTTTCTCCGAGGTACTTCGTCTCTTCATACACGTTCGTGAATTCCGCGGTCTCGACGAGCTCCTCCGGGCACGGCCCCGTTTTCTTCCCCGCCACGTACGCCGTGCTGACGTGATGAAAGAAACAGCACCGGCTCTCAGCCGCCAGGGTCAGGATGTTTTCCAAGTTCGCGACGTTCGCGCACTCGACCTCATCGCGCTTCTTTTCGGAAAATGACGTGCTCGAGGCGCAATGAACAATCTCGTCAATCGAGCCCCTGAGCTCATCGTGCTGCGCTCGATCGAGACCCAGGCCGGGGTCATCGAGACGCCCCTCGAACACCCTGAGCCTCGATCTGTCGGAGCGGTCCACGCCGAACCACTCGAGGAGCCGCTCGACTCTCGTCTGCGCCGAGAGCTCTTTCCCGCGGCGTGCGAGGAGGAAGACGCGACGGCCCCTTCGCAGAAGCTCCACCGCAAGGTGGCTTCCGAGGAACCCCGTCCCGCCGGTGACGAGGATCGTGCAATCGCCGCCGTTTCGCCTTTCCAGGATCGAGCGCTTTGATGCTCTGATATGCCCTTCCCTGCCGCTCGTGGTCGTCTTCTCAGGTGTAGAGGAAGCTCTCTTTTCTCGAGCACCCCTGGGAGAAGACGTACTTGAGCCACGTAACGCCCTTCGTGCGCGCGCTCAGATCGTCGAGCATCGGCTCGATCTCGACCATTGCATTTCGAATCTTGTCGGCCTCCGAGGCGTCCGTATGATCGATGTAATAGTCGTACTCGAGAATGGCCCTCTTGCCGAGATCGAGCGGGGTGAGAAATCCGTAGTCGTGCGATATCGAGTGTCGGTCGGCGATTCTCCTGAACTCGGAGATTATGTGCTGGATAACGTCAATCCCGTCCAGAGGCACGTAGACGAGGAATGCGAACATATGCTTGTGCCTCGACATCCGCGAGCTCATGATCCTGAACATGTTGAGCCAGACGAGATCGGTCATTTCAGGCTTTGCGTAGAGCCGGCGGTAGAACTCCCGCAGGTCCTCATCGACGGCCTCCGCGATCGTCTCCGGCGAAGGTTGAAGCACAGCTTCGATGAGCGGGTACATCTCCTCCTTGAAGAGCAGCTCGTACGGATATGCATTTCCCTGGAGCCCTTTGACGAGATCGATCCACCCCCGCTCCGCCAGGCGGGGAAGCCCGAGCATGAGCGTTCTCATCAGACGGCTGTCGATGACCGTTCCGGCACGGGCGCGTATCGCATCCCGGGCGTACTTGTCTCCGACGACGAAGACCATATGGGTGATTCCGAGCGCCTCCGTGAGGCTCTCCTTGATCTCGTCCGCGAGATCGCGTGAAGGAGAGATGAATGTCGAAAGGTAATGCCCCCCGAGAACGCCGATTGCGAGGCCGATTCGCCGTTTGCTGAGATCCTGCGCGAAGGAGACCGCTTCGGCGAGGGAGTGGAAGGGCACGAGAAGCCCCTCTTCGTCCTCCGTCGTCGGATGCATGCGCACGTGGGCCTTCGTGCAGATGCCGGGAGACGGATATACCTCGTTCCTGAAGGCAAAGACGTTCGGGGCCGTTTTTTCGCTCAGGTGAAATACGCGACCCTCGCGATCGACGAACTCCATGTCGACGAAGTTGTCCGCTCCGACTCCATACACGTTCGACCACGTCGAAAACGTTCCCGTGCACACGATATTTCCGCAGACGGTCGCGGCCGGTTCCGCGGCATTGACACGAAGCTTGTGCGTGGCCGCCTCCCGCTGCAATTCGAATGAGGTAACGCCCGGCTCCACGATAGCGACCCAGTTCTCCTTGTCGATCTCAATTCCCTTCATCCTGTTCACGTCGATGACGATCCCGTCCGTGAATACAAACCCGAAAACGCTGCCGCCGTTCCCGCGCACGACGTAGGGGAGGCCGAGCGAGTTCGCCAGACGAACGATCTCGACGATCTGGTCTCTCGTTTTGGGCAGCACGACGCAGCGCGGCATCCGCATTCCCGAGAGGGGAAACGGGTCATTCGAATAGGTCAGGAGAATGGCCGCGTCGTTGGCGGCCCACTCCGCGCCGACGATGGCTCTCAATGATTCGAGAACCGGCTCGGAGGGTGTCCGTTCGACCGTTCCGCCTCTTCTCGTGTAGGCGGAGACATGGCTCTTCAGCGCCTCCATCACGCGCATGGGGCGCATGCCCGTGACGAAATGGCACTGCCTATCGCAGATGCCGCACAGGGTGCAGGTGTCGGCGATGTCCACGAGCCCTTCGGTGACGGGGATCCGGTCGTTCGCGAGAGCGTCGTAGAGATCCATCCTTCCCTGGGGATAGTAGCTCACGTAGTGTCTCGATTCTCCCGAGGGGCAGAGTCCCGTGCCGAGGAAGTCGATCTTGCACATTGCGTAGTGGCGGCACTGGGCGGCCATCGTCTTCGCGTCATCGGTCGTCATGATTCTTCCTCCCTCGCGCCTGTTCGAGAATTACCTTGCTGATCGGTGCGTAGTTGCCTCCCACACGGTGCCCGCCGGGCAGCGTCATGCACTGAGCGAGAGTCGAGTCGATCTCGGAGCATAGAATGTCCGAATCGTGCTTTCCGTAGAAACAGAAGATCTTCATGCCCCGCAGTTTCCCGAGCTCGGGGATCGTCGGATAATCGAGGTTCGTGGGCCCGCGGCCGATCCAGTCCCCGAAGTGAAACTCGAATTCGGCGTTATGGCTCATGCCGATCAGTACGATCGAGGCGACCGCGCCGCGGAGATCCGCCGGAAGGCGGCTCGCAAGAAACGGCAGGACGTCGGCGCCGAACGAGTATCCCGCGAGCACGAGACGAGTCTTGTGCCACGCCTGGAGATAATAGCGGGCGATGCGCTCCAGGTCTCTCGCGGCCTCTTCCGGCGTCCGTTTCTTCCAGTAGTAATGGAGAGAGTTCCATCCGACCACGGCGATCCCGCCCGCGACCAGATCCCGGGAAATGCCCTGCTCCGTTGTGCCCCACCCGCCGTCACCGCTGAGGATGATCGCCAGAGTGTTCGAAGCGCTGGGTGCGCCGGATATCTCGATGAGGGGTAGACCGCGCGGCCCCGGCTGCGCGGGGAAGCGCCTCGCAGTGCTGTCCCGGGCCGCGGCGGAGCTCGCCATGTCCCGGGCCGCGGCGGAGCTCGTTACGTCGCCCGACGCCGCAATCCTCACAAAGGCGGCCTTGAACTGCGGCATCCAGTTTCTCTGGACGGAGAAACCGTGCCCCACATTCGGAAGCATGACGACCTCTCCGCCGGTCACCCGACTGACGAACCTCCTCGTATCCTCTGGACTGCACACCCGATCTATCGTGCCCTGCAGCGCCACCCACGGGACCTTGATCGTGGATGCGGGCAGGAAGCTGACTCCTTTGCCCCCGGGCCCGGGTCCCCAATTGAGCCCGTCGCCGTGGCACATGGGTCGCGTGAGCGGAAGATCCGGACAGAATCCGAGGCTGACCGCACCCTTGAACGTATTCGGCGGGCTCTGCGCGAGAACGGCATAGACGAGGGTTGCGCCCGAGGAATACCCGACGAGTACCGGCGTCGTATATGCGGGAGCATTCAGGTGCTGCTGGACGACCTTGCTCAGATTCTCGAGATCTCCGGCGGGGTAGAGACATTCCTCTCTCGAGCCCTCGAGAGCCCGGAGGTAATGCGTGATATCTACCCCCGAGACCACGGCATCGAGAGATGCGAGGGCCCGGGCCATGTCGACGACGCCCAGATTCCATCCGCCGTCCCCCGAGATGAAGAGGACGACGTTCGCCGCATGCGGGGATTCGTAATAGAGATGCACCTCGCCGAACGGGCCGAACCGGAGGCTGTCCTCGGTTGCATGCACCCGGGCTGCGGCCATGAGCATCATGGCGGCAAGGCACCATCGCATCGCGCTCACCGCACTGCACCTCCGGCACATAAGAACGCCGCGATCGATTGTACCGGAGTGGTCTCCGTTCGACAAGCCGGGATTCCGGGCTGCCCCCCTGGGGAGCGCGCATGGAGCGTCGCGCCGTCGCGCGGGGCCGGGCTCGCGGGGAATCTTGATGCTCACCCCGAATTCCGTTATGATCGAATCGATGCGCGCCACGCTCTTGAGCTACCTTGACGATTTTCTTTCCCGCGGAGATGACACCGCCTTTGCCTACCGGCGCGGGCTGCGCCTGTCGCGCTGGTCGTACGGTCGCGTCGCACGGAGCGCCTTTCAGTTTGCCCGTGAGCTGGAATCGCGAGGGGTCGGCGCCGGCGATCGCGTGGTGCTGTGGGCCGGGAACAGCCCCGCATGGGTCGCCTGTTTCTTCGGCTGCCTCGTTCGCGGAACCGTCGTCGTGCCGCTCGACGTTCAGAGCGAGCCCGGCTTCGTCTCGCGGGTCGTGGATCAGGTCGAACCGAGGCTCGTCGTCCTCGATGCGGCGACGGGCGGCGGCGCCCCCACGAACACGCCTGCAATCCGGATGGATGAGCTGGGATCGCTCCTCTCGCGTCACTCTGCGGAGCCCTACGCCGTCACGGGAATCGATCGGGACAACGCAGCCGAGATCGTGTTCACGTCGGGGACGACGGGGGAGCCGAAGGGCGTCCGTATCTCGCACCGCAATCTGCTCGCAAACCTCGGTCCTCTCGAACAAGAGATCGCTCGCTATCTGAAATACGAGCGGCTCGTGCATCCGCTGCGTTTCTTGAATCTCCTGCCGCTGAGCCATATCTTCGGCCAGCTGATGGGGGTCTTCGTCCCGCAGCTTCTCGGCGGCGAGGTGTTCTTCCAGGAGTCCCTCGGCGCCCCGCGAATCATCGACACGGTGAAGCGCGAGCGTATTTCCGTCCTCATCGCGGTTCCCCGCATTCTCGACGTCCTGCGCGAGAAGATCGAGCGGGACTACGAGACCCTCGGAAGGATCGAGAAGTTTCGCCGGAGTCTCGAGTCGGCTCGCGGTCGCAATCCGCTGCGGCGCTGGTGGGAATTTCGAGCCGTCCATTCGATGTTCGGCTGGAAGTTCTGGGCCTTCATCTCCGGAGGCGCCAC
>Ga0326726_10002865_pt1 | contig 15794 bp, 15 predicted proteins | sample MHFenrmetagenome_2_FD_207603 | JGI IMG/M metagenome (GOLD analysis project Ga0326726, IMG submission 207603) | Lab enriched peat soil microbial communities from Michigan Hollow, Ithaca, NY, United States - MHF15MN | ecosystem: Environmental > Terrestrial > Soil > Wetlands > Peat | place: USA...
CATCGCGGTCATGGGCGGCGTCGATCGGCGCGTGACGTCCCAGGCGTTTCAGGGCGCCGACCTCACAGCGTTCATGGGCGGCGGAAAGCTCGATCTGCGTGAAGCGCGGTCCGCCGGCCCAGAAGTCGTCGTCGACGTGCTGGCGGTCATGGGCGGGTTCGAGATCAAAGTGCCGGAAGCCTGGACCGTGATCGTCGAAGTGCTCCCGTTCATGGGAGGATACGAGGACAAGACGCGGCATCCCGCGGATCCGTCGGCTCCCCGTTTGCGGGTCCGCGGTTTCGTCATGATGGGTGGCCTGGACATCCGAAACTGATTCATGCACCCGATTCTCGCGCGCGCCGAACGGCTCGCGTCGTATCTCGCGGCATGGCTGGTGGTCGCCGTGCTTCTGGCGGCCGTCCTGACGCGCCAGGGCCTGACGTGGGCCGAGGCCCTGGCGCTCCTGTTGCCGATTTGTCTGGTCTACGGATTCGTGTGTCTCTCGGCGTGGTACGTGTGCCGGGCGACGCCGCTGACCACCAGCGGCGTGATGCGCGTGCTGGGTTCGTCCGGGCTCGCGGCGGTTGTTGCCAGCGGCGTGTGGATCGGCCTCGAGCGGATGTGGACGACGGTGCTGGACGCGTTGCCGGCCCTGGGCGTGTCGACCGCTCAGTACGAGGCGCACGAACCCTTCTTGTTCGCCGCGGGCGTGCTGCTGTTCCTTCTCGCCCTCACCGTGCACTATCTGCTGCTCGCGTTCGAGTTCGCGCGCGAGGCGGAACGCCGCCAGCTGCAACTCGAGGTCCTGGCGCGTGAAGCCGAGCTGCGCGCGCTGCGCGCCCAGCTCGATCCGCACTTCCTCTATAACAGCCTGAACTCCATCAGCGCGCTGACGGCAGTCGACCCCGCCGGTGCCAGGCGGATGTGCATGCTGTTGGCGGATTTTCTCCGCGACACGCTGAACGTCAGCTCGCGGGATCAGATTCCGCTGGCCGAGGAACTGGCGCTCACCGATCGGTTCCTCGGCATCGAGCAGGTGCGGTTCGGCGAGCGCCTGCGGGTCGAGCGCCATGTGGACGCCGCGGCCGCGCAGTGCCGCGTGCCGCCTCTGCTGCTGCAGCCGCTCGTGGAGAACGCGGTCACGCATGGCATCGCCGGCTTGCTCGAAGGCGGCGTGATCCGCCTCGACGTCGCGCGCCAGCAGGGACGCCTGTCCATCGCGATCGAGAATCCGCGGGACGCCGACACGCCGCCGCCCTCGCGGCGCGGCGTCGGGCTCGACAACGTCCGCCAGCGTCTGACCGTCATGTTCGGCGGCGACGCCCGCCTTGAAACGCAGGCCGATCCCGGACGTTTCCGCGTCGAGCTCGCCTTGCCGTGCTTCACCGATGACTGACGCGCCTTCGTCACGCCTCCGTGTGGCCCTCGTCGACGATGAGGCGCTGGCGCGTGCCGTGCTGCGCGAGTACCTCACGCCGATGGAGGATGTCGAGGTCATCGCGGAATGTGCGAACGGCTTCGAGGCCGTCAAGGTCGTGTCCGAGTTGCATCCGGATTTGTTGTTCCTCGACGTGCAGATGCCGAAACTGAACGGGTTCGAGGTGCTCGAGCTGGTGGGCCGCGACGTCGCAGTCGTCTTCGTCACGGCGTACGATCAGTACGCGCTGCGCGCCTTTGAAGTGCACGCCGTCGACTACCTGTTGAAGCCGTTCAGCCCAGAGCGCCTCGCCGACGCGCTGACGCGCGCCCGGGAGCGCCTGCGGCGAGGCGAGCGGCTGCCGGCGCAGGAGCTCGTCGCCGCCGCGCGACCGCAGTCCAGCCGGGCGGGGCGGATCCTGGTGCGCGACGGGTCGCGCGTTCACGTGCTGCCGCTGGAGAAGATTGACTACGTCCAGGCGCAGGACGACTACGTCTGCTTCCGGTGCGAAGGAAAGGACTACCTGAAGGATCAGACGCTCACGCAGGTCGAGGCCTCGCTCGATCCGGGCAGGTTCGTGCGAATCCACCGGTCGTTCCTCCTCAACCTCGACCGTCTGGCGCGCGTTGAGACCGACGAGCGCGAAAACCGGGTCGCCATCCTCACAGACGGTCGACGACTGCCGGTCAGCCGCAGCGGGTACACGCGGCTGAGCGCCCGCCTCTAGGCATTTCCGTCGAGGGAGCAGTCGGAGGTACGGATTTTCGTCAAAACTTCGATAGGGAGGGTCAGTTTCGGGTCGGACTCGATTACAATAAGGACGTATCTTTCCTGCCGCTCTGGCGTCTTAACAGTTAGGAGATCACATTCATGGCAAAGCGTCCTGCTTCAGGTATCATCTGTCCGCGTTGCGGGGTCCCAGGCGCGAAAGTCATTGGCCGTTCCGAGGCTCTTCCCGTCCTGTACCTTCGCTGCGACGACTGCGGCCGCACGTCCGTTTCGCCTGAGTAAGTCACACCGCTTCAGTTAGTTAGCCCCCGCAGGCTCCGCTGATCGGCCTGACGCTCTTCACGCGGAATTCTGGCAATTCGACTGTTCCCGGGCCGGCGCTTCCACCCGCACTCGCCACTGCCGCGCGAGCCGGGTCCATGGCGCCAGCCTGGGCGGCGACGTTTGCCGTGGGTGTCAGGCCCCCGGCGATCGTGAACCGCCGCGGCCCTTGTCCGATGATCTCTACACGCCGTCCGACATAGTCCCGGACGTCGGTGCCCGTCAGTTTGTAAACCGCCCCGCCCTTTCCCCCCTCAGACAGCGTGTATTGGCCCGGCGTGGACCCGTTCCGCTCGACACATCCGCTCAGCGTGATGACCTTCGGCGCGGGCTTGGCCGGCGGCTTGGTCTGCGCGGTGAGGGGCGCCGCCATGAAGAGCGCGGGCAGGATCAGTTGTAGACGGGTCATCGGATGACCTTACCACGGATGACGCGGCAGCAATGAAGGGCTGAAGGCTAAGGGCTGAGCGCTACTGTCGCCGTGGTCCAACCGGCCGTGTCCTTGTCCGACTGATAGAACTTGTTCAGATCGACGACGAGCGTGTTGCCTTCCTTCCGCACGCCGAGCCGATCCATGTTGCGCGTCGCGCGGCCGCTCGTGTACGTGCCGACAGGCGTGTACTGCGAGTCGTGCTTCGTGCACTGAAACCGGCCATCCTTCGGCAGCCACTTCAGGACGTTGTTCTCGTGCGGGCACGCGAGGTTGAAGGCGTAGACGTGCGACTGATAGCGCACGATGATTACCTGGACCTTGCGATCGATCGTCACGCCGTCTGCCGCCGGCATCGGAAACCGCACTTCGTTGCCGGCCTGGGCCCCCTCGCCCTCCTCGATCGGGAGCGCCGACGTGTCCGTCGCGCTGAGACCAAGGGCTGCCGCGCTCAGCGTGAAGCACGCGGCCACCTTGAGAAACGATCGTCGTTCGCAGGGCATATCAAGTTTCATGAGACGTTCGTCAGTGTGACGCCCGCCAGGGCAATCGACAACCACAACACGAGGCTCGCGATCGAAGTCGTGCGGAGCGTCAGCCACGCGGCGCCCGCGCCATCTCGGGCGCGATGCTCGGCGCGACGCAGCACGGCGCCGTTGACGAGCAGGAGCGCGATCAGCCCCATCTTGATCCAGAACGCCTTCGAGTACAGGAACGTGTCGAGGTCAGACGCCAAGAGCAGCAGGCCGCTGACCACGATGACGACAAGGCCGGTCACGACCACGCGGTGAATGCCGTCGAGCGAGCGCAGGTGCGCGGCCCGCGCGCTGGCGTCCTGGTGCGAGACCAGCAGCGTCGCGCGGTCCGCAGCGATGGCGCACCCGCCTCCGGCGGTCAGCCCGCCGATGTGCGAGAACACGACGGCCGTGCGAACCGCCGAATGGTTCGCGAAGAACGACGCCCACGACACTATCGCGCCTGTCGATCCCAGGTCCACGATCAGTGTCCTCCGACCAGCATGATGAGATACCCGGCGGTGGCAAGACTGATCGAGGTGATGGCGATCGTGCGGTGCGTCGACTTGTTCGCATCGAACGTGGCCGCCACCGTGTTGCGACCGTTCCCAGGTCCCGACATGGAAGTTGCGAGGAAGCCGACGTCGGAGGCCATCATCAGCAATCCGTGAATCACATGTCGCGTGCGGTCCGCCGGATTTGTCCGGCTTTCCCACAGGTTCCACGCGCCCGTCACGGTGTTCACGGCGAACAGGCCGACGATGCCCGCGCCGATCGCGATGTGGGTGGACTTCGCGCTGTTGCTGCTCGAGTTGTACAGCGACTGTCCAACGATGAGCTCGGAGCCGAGGAGCGGCAGCGTGGCGAAGCTCGCGTACTTGTGAATCTTCGCGCGCGTCTGGTACGCCTCGCTGGTTTCGAACGCCACCGGACGCTGGCCCTGCGCGCCGACATCCGGCGCGCTCACGCCGTCGGCGGTGATGAGATCCGCGGTCAGGGCCGGCGAGATGTACAGCCCGTAGTCGTCGGCAGGCGACTGATCCTCACTGCAGACGTTCAGCGGCGGAGCAGCGGGCGCAGCGAAGGTGATGCCGCGGTCGCGCGCCTCGGCCGGCGATCCCGAGACGTGCGCGCAGAGACACATGAAGAAGACAGGCACGATCGAAAGTCGCATGAAGACCCTCACGGAATGATAGCGCGCTGACACAGGCTCAGCATGAACCTTGCCACTCTGAGTGCTCGCGAAAGGTGCAGAAGTGACGCGCGGTGTGTTGCCGCCGAATGACGCCTGCGTCCTCAAATGCTGACGGACGCAGGCGTTGCGGACTTATTGAGTCGCCTTCGTCATGAGCGGGGCAGGCGCGCCGATGAGCTTCGCGCGATCGGCGCCGGCGCGCGGTTTGAATTTCTGTACGCGGCCGCCAAAGCTGTCGGCGCCGTAAAGATTTCCTTCTGAGTCGACGGACATCTGGTGCAGCTCCCAGAATCCGCCAGGGAAAGTGCCGTAGGTTCCCCAGTAATAGAGGAGCTTGCCGTTCTGGTCGTACTCGAGCACTTTGGAGTTGGTGCCGTCGGCGACCCAGACGTGTTGATCGGCCGAGATCAGAATGTCGTTCGCCTGGCGTAGCCCCGGCCACTGATCGAGGTACTTGCCGTTCTCATCGAAGATCTGAATCCGATGATTCGTCCGGTCTGCGACGTACACGCGCCGATTGCGATCGGTGGCGATGCCGTGCGGCCCGCTGAACTGTCCGGGACCGTTTCCGCGCGTGCCCCAGGCCATCATGAACTTGCCGTTCTTGTCGAACTTCGCGACGCGCGAGTTGCCGAGGCCGTCGGCCACCAGCAGCGATCCATCCGGCAGCCACGCGATGTCCTGCGGCCGGCCGAAATGCGTCTCGTCATTCCCCGCGACGTCGGCTTCGCCCATCGTCCGGATGAGTTGCTTGCCGTCGTTGCTGAACTCGTATATCTGATGGCGCGCGTCGTTGATCACCCAGACGTGATGCTCGGGGTCGTACGGGCTGATGCGGATCTTGTGCGGGCCGCCGCCGCCTTCGAAGAGCTTGTCCCACTGCGTCCACGCCTCGATGACTTTGCCGCTGCCGTCGACGACGACGATGCAGTTGCGCATTTCGGGCGTGGGCTCGGTCGCGCGCTGCCCGAGCGATCCCCACTCGCCGTTGAAACCGCGCCCGAGCTTCTCGGGCAGCTTCAACTCGCCGCGCGCGGCGATGAAGATGCGGTTCGGCGTCTCGGCGAAGATGCCGGGCTGCGATCCCCAGATGTAACCCTGCTTCGCCCACGGCGTCGGCCATTTGTCGACGACTTCATAGGGGCCGGTCTCTTCCTCGCCGCCCTTCATTTGATCCTGGAGCAGTGCCGGCGATGCGAGCAGGCCGGATGCGAAGACGGTCACGAGGGCGAGGAGAGCTTTGCGCATGAAGAACCTCTGGAAGGGCAGAGGGCAGAGGGCAAAAGGCAAAAGGCTCTTTCTGCCCTTTGCCCTCTGCCCTCAGCCCTCTTGATCGAAGTGTCCTACTGTCCCGTCGTCGTGCGCACGGCGCTCGACGGCAGGCTGAACGCGATGTATTCGCCTGAGTAGTTGCCGCCGCTGACCGCCACGATGATGTACTGCTTACCGTCGACCGAATACGTCATCGGCGATCCGCTCTGCGGCGCCGGCATCCACACCGCGCCGACCTGATTGCCGTTCGTCTTGTCGTACGCGCGCAGCATCGCCCCACGCGGATGTTCAGGCGTGGTCGTGACGCTCGGATCGCCCGCGACGACGAGTGTCTTGGTGACCACGACGCCGACGTTGCCGGTTTGTCCCGTCTTCGGCACGTTGACGCCGCGCAGCAGGGGATGGTTGCGGACGTTGTCCGGCGTGTCGCCGTGCGCCACCGACCATACGAGATCGCCGCGGTCGAGATTGATCGCCGCGATCACCCCGTACGGCGGCTTCACGATCGACAGTCCCTGCACGGTGGCGCCGAAGTTGCCGCCGCCGGCGGGAGCCGCGCCACGTCCGGCCGCGCCCGCGGCCGCCGCAGGCGGTGTCGGAGGCGGCGGAGGCGCCGCCGGCGTCGGACGACGCGGCGCGTCGGCCGCTTCGCCCTCGCCACCCCCCGTGATCGGACGGAACGTCTGACCGGCCGTTCCCATCACGTAGTTGAGGTCGGAGAATTCCTTCGGCGGCGCGACGAGACCGAGCGGTGCAATGCACGCGTTGCACGCGTGCGTGAAGAAGGTGTGGAGTTCAGGATCGTACGCCGAGCCGGGCCAGTTCACACCGCCGCTCAGCGTGCCCGACGTCAGCGCCGCGAGCGGTCCTTCGGCCTTGCTGACGACCGGCGGCAGGAACGCGGGGCCGAGCCGGTATCGCTTGGCGGCTTCGAGTCCCTGCGCCTTGATCTCCGGCGTGAAGTCGATCAGGTCCGATTCCACGACGCCGTTGCGCGAGTACGCCGGCGGCTTGGTCGGGAACGGCTGCGTCGGGCTCGTCTTCTCGCCCGGCACGTCGGTCTGCGGAACCGGCTTCTCTTCGATCGGCCACACGGGCTGACCAGTCACGCGGTCGAACACGTAAAGGATGCCCTGCTTGGTCGCCTGCGCGACGGCTTTGATCGGCTTGCCGTTGACGACGATGTCCGCGAGCAGGGGAGCGGCCGGCATGTCGTAGTCCCAAATCGGGTGATGCACGATCTGGTAGTGCCACTTGCGCTGGCCCGTCTTCAGATCGACGCAGACCAGGCTGTCGCCGAAGAGGTTGTTGCCGGGACGATGGCCGCCGTAGAGATCGGACGTCGGATCCTCGACGGGCAGATACACGAGGCCGAGCTCTTCGTCGACCGTGATCTGGGACCACACGCCCGTGTTGCCGTTGACGGCCCACGATTCCTTTTCCCAGGTGTCGTTGCCGAATTCACCCGGCCGGGGAATCGTGTTGAACGTCCAGAGCAGCTTGCCGCTGCGGACGTCCCACGCGCGGACGAGGCCCTTCGTGTTGTTGTGCGTCTTGACGGTCAGGCCTTCACGGAACGACGAGCCGACGATGACGACGTCCTTCGCGACGGTCGGCGTCGAGTGCAGGCCGATCTCGCCGGTCTCGAGGTCGATCTGCTCGCCCTTGCCGACCACGGCGCCGACCTTCATGTCGACGACGCCGGCTTTGCCGAACGTGTTGATGGGGGTGCCGGTTTTCGCGTTGAGCTCGACGAGGCGGTATCCGGTGGTGACGAAGATCACCCGCTCGTCCCCCTTGCCGTCGGTCCAGTACGAGAGGCCGCGGCCGGAGAGCTGCCGCGGCGCGTTGACGGCGCGCGCGCCTTCTTTTTCCGCGTGCACCCAGATGAGCTCGCCGGTTTTGGCGTCGAGCGCGACGACGGAGCGGCGCGTGCCGCCCGTCGCGTAGATGACGCCCTTGACCATCAGCGGCGTGCCTTCGAGCTTGAACTCGGGGCGCGTGCCGAGGTTGTCCGTCTTGAAGCGCCACGCGACTTCGAGCTGATTGAAGTTGCTGGCGTTGATCTGATCGAGCGGCGAGTACCGCGAGCCTCTGACGTCAGCGGTGTAGTGCGTCCATTCGCCGTTCTTCGTGCTTGGAGAACCGGCCGCCTGTCCCGAAAGGCGTGCGGTCAGGTGCGGCGCCACCGCCATCACCCCGAGCGCGCCGGCCATCGAGAGAGCGGCCAGCGCCGTGCGTCTGCCTGTGCGTGTCATTCGTGTATCCCTTTGCGTTTGAGTTCTCGGTCTCAGTTTCCAGTTTTCTCTTTTCACTTTTCAGTCTTCATTGTCCGGCCGTCGACGACGTGCTGGCGGGCAACGCGAAGGAGATGTACTCGCCCGAGTAGACGCCGCCGCTGACCGAAACCACGACGTACTGCCGTCCGTCCGACCCTTTGTAGGTCATGGGCGAGCCGCTCTGCGCGGCGGGCAACCAGACGGCGCCGACCTCGGCGCCCGTATCCTTGTTGTACGCGCGCAGCATCGCGCCGCGCGGCCGCCCGGGCGGCGCCGTCACCTGCGGATCGCCGAGGATCACGAGCGTCTTGGTGACCACGAGGCCGACACTGCCGTTCTGTCCCGTCTTCGGGATGGTCATCCCCGCGAGCGCCGGCGCGTTGCGCACGTTGTCCGGCGTGTCGCCGTGCGGAACCTGCCATTTGAGCTCGCCCTTATCGAGATCGATGGCCGCGAGCACGCCGTACGGCGGCTTCACGATCGGCAGCCCTTCGACCTGCAGACCGCCGCCGCCACCGCCTGCACCGCGCCCAGCGGCGCCCGGAGCTCCCGGCGCGCCCGCGCCGCCGGCTGCCGCACCGGCGCCACGTCCGCCGCCGCGGCCGCCGCGTCCAGCCGCTCCCGCTTCAGGCGGCGCGCCACCGCCCGCGCGCCCGCCGCGCTGCGGCGCATCCGCGGCGCTGCCGAAGCCCGGACCCTCCGCGACGCGGAAGTCGGTGCCATCCATGCCCGACACGTAACGGATGTCGGAGAAGCCCGCCGGCGGTTCACGCAGTGAGAGGCCGCTGACAAACGCCATGGCGGCCTGCGCGTAGACCGTGTGTGTTTCCGGATCTGCGCCGGCGCCCGGCCAGTTCGTGCCGCCGCTCGCGTTGCCCACATTGATCGCGCCGCGCAACGGTCCGTTCGCCTTCCCGAGGAGGGGCGGATTGAACATCCCTGCGACGCGATAGCTCTTGAGGTTCTCGAGCGCCTGCGCGCGCATGGCCGGGCTGAAGTCGATGAGATCGTCCGGCACTTTGAGGTACGGACGGCCGTAGGCCGGTGGTTTGGTCGGGAACGGCTGCGTCGGCGATGTCTTCTCGCCCGGAACGTCCGACTGCTGCACGGGCCGCTCTTCCATCGGCCAAATCGGCTGCCCCGTGATGCGATCGAACACGTAGAGGAACGACTGCTTGCTCGGCACCGCGACGGCCTTGATCAGTTTGCCGTTCACGTTCGCGTCGAGCAGGATCGGCGCCGACGACATGTCGTAGTCCCAGATGGGGTGATGGACCATCTGGAAGTGCCACTTGCGCTGACCGGTCTTCAAGTCGACGCAGACGATGCTGTCGCCGAAGAGATTGTTGCCGGGGCGATGGCCGCCGTAGTAGTCCGACGTCGGATCTTCGACGGGCAGATAGACCAGGCCGGCCTCTTCATCGACGGTGATCTGCGACCAGACGCCGGTGTTGCCGTTGGTCGCCCACGATTCGTTTTCCCAGGTGTCGTTGCCGAATTCGCCCGGCCGGGGAATGGTATTGAACGTCCAGAGCAGCTTGCCGGTCTTCACGTCGAACGCGCGCACGAGGCCCTTCGTGTTGTTGTGTGTGACGACCGTCATCCCTTCCTTGAACGACGAGCCGACGAGCACGACGTCTTTCACGACGGTCGGCGTGGAGTGAATGCCGATCTCGCCGGTTTCCAGATCGATCGGCTGGCCTTTGCCGAAGACCGCGCCTTTCTTCAGGTCGACGACGCCGCCTTCGCCGAAGGACTGCACCATCGAGCCGTTCTTCGCATTCAGCTCGATGAGCCGATAGCCCGTCGTCATGTAGATGATGCGCTCGTCGTTGCGGCCGTCGGTCCAGTACGCGACGCCGCGGCCCGAGAGCTGGCGCGGCGCGATCGCCGCGCGATTGCCTTCACGGTAGCTGTGCGACCAGATCAACTCGCCGGTCTTGCCGTCGAGGGCGACGACGGAGCGGCGCGTGCCGGCCGTCGTATACAGTGTGCCGCGAATCGCGAGCGGCGTGCCTTCGAGCTTGAACTCGGGGCGCGTGCCGAGATTGTCGGTCTTGAAGCGCCACGCGACTTCGAGCTGATTGAAGTTGGTCGCGTTGATCTGATCGAGCGGCGAGTACTTCGTGCCGCGCATGTCCGCGGTGTAGTGCGTCCAGTCCCCGTTCTTCGTGCTCGGCTGCCCGACCGCCTGGCCCGCCAGCCTCGCCGTCACACCAGGACCGGCGATAATCACGCCGGCGAGCAGAACCAGCGAGACGACCGCCACTACGGATCGACAGACGCTTCGTGTCATGGTTGACTCCTGCGCGCTCGACGTGAAGGCCTCGCGCTTCGATCAGGACGCATGGTGCGACACTGGGACGAGCACAATATATATCGATAAAGGTCCTCTTCAACTGAAAACTCGGCCGGAGGGCTGGTGAACGTCGCTCAGGTTAACTGCGTCTTCGACAACGAGTTCGCCGACCCGGACGCGCTGCTCGAACGCTACACGACCCTCACCGGCTGGAGCGAGGCGCTCGTCGCGGCCGGCGCTGGACCCGTGGCCGTCGTGCAGCGATTCCACCGATCGCTTCAGCTCACGAATCACCACGTGGCATATCACTTCGTGCAGGATGACGGGCCCTGTCACCCGTCGCCGTGGAGCGGCTCGCGCGCGGTGGCGCGGGTCGTCGCTGCATTGTCTCCAGATGTCGTGCACGTCAACGGGCTGGAGTTTCCGATCCAAGTGCGGCAACTGCGATCGGCGATTCCGGCGTCGTGCGCGCTCGTCGTGCAGAACCACGCTGCCGGCGGCACGGTGGGCCGAGCTCCCGCTCTCCGCGTCCTCTGGCGCGCCGCGCGGCGATCGGTCGATGGCTTTCTCTTCGCGGCCGAAGAACACGCGGACGCATGGCGCCGCGCCGGCGTCATCGCAGCCCGCCAGCCCGCCTATGTCGTCATGCCGGCGAGCACCACGTTCCGCCCGATGCCGCGAGAAGAGGCACGGCCTGCGACCGGCGTGTCGGGCACGCCCGCGGTGTTGTGGGTCGGCCGCCTGGACGCGAACAAGGATCCGTTGATCGTGCTGGACGGTTTCGAGCGCGCGCTGCCGGTGCTGGGGGGCGCGACGCTCACGATGATCTACGGGACGGACGAGTTGCTGCCTGACGTCCGCGGCAGGATTGAATCGTCGTCGGCGCTGCGCGAACGCGTGCGGCTCGTCGGCGCGGTGCCCCACGCGCAGTTGCCCGCGTTCTACAGCGCGGCGGACATCTTCATCGTCGGGAGTCACCGCGAGGGCAGCGGGTATTCGTTGATGGAAGCCTGCGCGTGCGGAGCCGTGCCGGCCGTGACCGACATTCCGACATTCCGGTCGTTGACTGCCGACGGATCGCTCGGAGCGTTGTGGTCCGCGGGCGACGCGATCGATTGCAGCCGGGTGTTGATGCAACTCGGACAGGGCGACCTACTGGCGCGCCGGCAGCACGTCGCGGATCACTTCGCCAGAACGCTCAGCTGGCCGGCCGTCGGCCGCCGCGCGCTCGAGATCTACTCTGAGATACTGAAGAAGAGGAAGGCATAGGCCTTCCATCCACGGTCGCGCTGATCACCGCAAACGCGCCCCGGCGCCAGACGATCTCCACGCGAAACCCGGACGCCTTCAGCAACGCGACTTCTTCGTCCAGCGGCACGTACACATCCTCGCGCGCCCAGGCGCGGAGGAACGCCGCGGCCCGCGCCCGGGAGTACGACGCGCGCAGGTGCGTCAGCCACGCCTGGCGCTGAGCGCCTGCGAGCGCCGCGTCGCGCGCGGGATGACAGTCGGCGCTCACGAGGGTGCCGCCTCGCGGTAAAGCGGCTCGCACGCGAAGATAGAGACGGCGCTTGGCCACACGTGTCCGGACGTGATGGAGCGCAAAGGACGCGACCACCGCGTCCGCCGGTGGCAGCGGCGTGCGCAGAAATGAACTGCACACGAGCGAGCCTCGTCGTCCCAGGCGCCTTGCGGCGAGCCGCAGGATGTCGGCGTCGGCGTCGAGGCCGATGACGCGGGCGCGCCGGGCGCGGCGCAGGCACCGGGCCGACAGCGCGCCAGTCCCGACGCCGAGGTCCAGGATTGTCCCCGCCGTCGGGGGAACGGTCGCGGCGGCGGCACGCAGCAACTCGACATAATTCGGAATCAACGTGCGAATCTGTCGATCGTAATCGGCGAGGCGGATCCCGAGGTGCGAGGCAACGCTCATATTCCGGCCATGATGGACCCGATTGCACAGGTTTACAGCCGCTATGGGAACCCTGTCCTGGGGTGGCGCTATCCGTTATGATGGACTATTAACCGGCCCAGCCGGTCCGCATGCGCAGATCACTGGTCGTTCTGACCGCCGCCATCCTGCTGATCAGTACCCGCGCGCCGCTGCACGCCGATCTGCTGGTCTACGGTCTCTTCAGCGACTACGTCGATGCCTTGCGAGTCCGGGCAGGCATTCCGGGGCTGACGGCGACGATCGTCGGTGGGCTGGATATCCTCTGGGAGCACCCATCCGGCCAGCAGAACATCGAACGATCCATCGCCGCGCGGGCGGACACCCCGTACCAGATCGACGGGTTGACGCAAGTGACCATGGCCTCTGTGGTCCTTCGATGCGTCGAAGATGGCTACGTGTCGCTCGATGACACGCTGGGCCGCTTCAATCCCACGAATCCCGAGGCGGGCTCGACGATTCGCCAGATCCTGTCGCACACAATCGGGACTCCATCCAATCCGGTCTTTGCCTACTATCCGGAACGATTCAACTCGCTCGTTGATGTCGTCACTGTGTGCACGAACGGATCGTTCCGCACGACCGTGGCGGCGGGCCTCGACCGGTTCGCGATGTTTGACTCCATCCCGGGGCTCGACGTGGCCCGAATGGTTCCGCCGGTTGAGGGCATTGCCAACCAGACGATCGATCGGTATGCCGCCGTGCTTCCACGGCTCGCGACGCCGTATGCGGTGGACGCTCAGAAGCACGCGACGCCGTCACAGTACACGTCGACGACGCTGACCGGTTCAAGCGGCCTCATCACGACCGCGCGTGATTACGCGAAGTTCGATCTCGCGCTTCGGAATAGTGTGTTGCTGAAGCCGGACACGCTCGCGATGGCCTGGCGCGCACCGGTGGACGCCAGTGGTGCGCCGTTGCCGCACGGGTTGGGCTGGTTTGTTCAGACGTATAACGGCGAGAAGATCATCTGGCAGTTCGGTGTCAGCGACAACGCCTCGTCGTCGCTGGTGGTGACCTCACCATCGCGGCAGCTGACGCTGATTCTGCTCGCGAACAGCGATGGGCTCGTGAAGTCCTTTTCGCTGGCGGCTGGAGACGTTACTGCCTCGCCGTTTGCGAAGGTGTTTCTTGGCCTCTTCGTGCAGTAGGAAGTACGGGATTCGCCATGCGGGGCCGATTTCTGTTATTCGTCCTGTTCTTTCTGCCCGCCGCACGGGCTTCTGCCGAGTGGCAAATGAAGCCGTTCATCGGCGCGACGTTTGCAGGTAGCTCGACCTACACGTTGGATTTGGATGGGAGCACAGCCAAACATCCGGTCGTCGGCATCAGCGGCACGCTGCTGGGCGAAGTTCTCGGGGTCGAGGCGGAGGTGTGCCACGCCCGCGGTTTCTTTGAAACCGACGGACCGTATTCTCAGTTGGTGCTCTCGAGCAGTGCCACGACCTTGACCGGCAACGTCGTCGTGGCGCTGCCCCGGCGTCTGGCCGAATACAAACTGCGGCCGTACTTCGTCGGCGGCGGTGGGCTGATGCGCGCGCGAATCGACGATGCCAAGAGTCTGCTTCCCGTCTCCAGCAATCTGGCGTCGTGGGACATGGGCGTCGGCGTGACGGGATTCTTATCCGACCGCTTCGGAGTCAGCTGGGACGTGCGCTACTTTCGCAGCGTCGGCGGGAACGACCAGGGCGCCGGGCTCAGCACGGGCCCCGAGCAGGTGTCGTTCTGGCGTGCGAATATGGCCTTGGCGATTCGCTACTGATGTACTAGGATGAGGCCCTCGATGAACCGGCGACGTAGTGTAGCGTGCGTGGCGGCTCTTCTGGTGGCGGGCGTCATCGTCCGCGCCGCCGAGGTCGTGCGCATTCTGCCGATCGTGCGCGACGACCAGGTGGTCGTGTCATGCGAGCTCGCCGACGCCTACACCGACGACGTCCGCGAGGCGATCTCGAGCGGGCTCCGCACGACGTTCACCTACGATCTCGAACTGCGTATGGTCGTGCCGGCCTGGGTTGACCGGACGATCGCCACGTCGGTCGTCAGCACCAGCGATCAGTACGACAATCTGACGCGGCGCCACACGCTCACGCGCATCGTGAACGGCCGCGTCGAGGAAGCCACCGTCACCGAGGATGAAGCCGTCGTCCGCCAGTTTCTGACGTCGTTGACGCGTGTGCCGCTCAGCCGCACCTCGAAGTTAATCAGCAACCGCGACTATTACGTCCGCATCAGCGCGCGCGCGCGTCCCCGCGGGTCGGCGGTCTTCAGCTTCGCCGATGCCATCACTGGCTCGGCCAAGTTCACCTTCATTCCGTAACCGCGGTCGAGCGGGAGTGCCGGAGGAGGGAATCGAACCCTCACGGGGCGTAAACCCCACGGGATTTTGAGTCCCGCGCGTCTGCCAGTTTCACCACTCCGGCCCTGGAGTGCGGTGCCAGCCTCACAGTATAGCGTCTGGTTTCGTCCCTTCGGTCTCGCGGCACGCACCCAAGAGTGCGCAACCTCGGCGGTGAGAAGTACTTAAGGTCGTACGGTCACGACGGGCGAAAATACGCGAAACTCCTGATTTTCGGCCATTTATCGTTGATCGGACACGCGTAATCGGCTATACTGATGAGACTGCTAAAGCGACTTCGGCCTTCCATATAGCGCTTCCTAACAGGGGGAACCGTGACGTTTCAGGTTGGCGACAAGGTCATTTACCCGAATCATGGTCTTGGGATCGTGGAACGGATCGAAGACAAGACAATCCTCGGCACGACGTGCGGCTTCTATCATCTCCGGATCGTTGCCAACGACACCACCGTGCTGGTGCCGCTGGCGAACGTCGACGGCGTCGGGCTCCGACGCGCCATCAGCGACGAAGAAGTCGATCGGCTCTTCAATCTTCTCGGCGACGGGAAGATCGACAATCACCAGAACTGGAAGGGCCGCTTCAAGGACAACTCGGACAAGATGCGCAGCGGCTCGATCTACGAGGTCGCTGACGTCCTCAAGAGCCTGACGTTCCTCGCGAAATCCAAGAGTCTGTCGTTCCGCGAGAAGCGGATGCTCGATCGGGCCAAGTTCCTCATCATCTCGGAAGTATCCGAGGTCATGCGCGAAACCGCCGCGGCCATCGAAGGCCGGGTCGACAACGCGCTCGAGCGCTGCTTCAGCGCAAAGGCCCGCACGACCGCTCGCGCGAAAGTCGCGGTCGCGAAGGTGGCTCCGCACCCGGTGGCGCCTCCGGCGGCGCGGCGCGCGGCCCGCGCGTCGTAGCAGCACTAGCACCAAGCACCAGCACCAAGCACCAGCACCAAGCACCAGGCACGTAGCACCCAGCACCCGTACAACGCCCGTCGGCTCCGGCCGGCGGGCGTTTTCGTTTATCATCGCGCCGCGTGATCATCGCTGCCGTCCGTTCG
>Ga0326726_10002867_pt1 | contig 15792 bp, 15 predicted proteins | sample MHFenrmetagenome_2_FD_207603 | JGI IMG/M metagenome (GOLD analysis project Ga0326726, IMG submission 207603) | Lab enriched peat soil microbial communities from Michigan Hollow, Ithaca, NY, United States - MHF15MN | ecosystem: Environmental > Terrestrial > Soil > Wetlands > Peat | place: USA...
AGCCAACGGCTGTTGTCTTCTCTGACGGATGAGTCTTTATTCTCCTTGGCATGCGCGAGTTGCCAAGGTCTGAAGAATACTCCTTATTCTGAGTTCAGAAACCGTAAATGCCCGTCACCGAAGAATGATTCAGGGGATCCGATGGTACGATGCAGATTCTGCAAACACGACGAAGGACACGTCCGAAAAATCAGCCCGAGCATGATCGTATACTATGACAGCGAATGGTACGAACAGAACCACGCAGCTTACTTATGCTGCGATTGTGAAGCAAAAATATACGGCAAAAACACGGGCACCGGCTACGCAGCACTGTTCTTCAAGCTACACAAGGAACTATTCATACAAATCGACAGCCCAGAAGCGATGAAGCTGCAAAACCAGGTGAGAAAACTCGTCATCTAAAAGCTTGCAACCTAGCATAACAAAACGTCTGCACCCCGAGAATCGGAACCTGTTTGTAGTTCAAAAAGGGGGTTATGGATTTTCCCTAGCGTATCGATTTCTGGTCTTCTAACAGCAGAGGTTTTATAGTTTGAACGTGTTTTTGGCTGGCTATGGATGCGTTGCCTGCTGTCTCGGTGTTTCTCCTAATCTTCGTTGCGGAATTGGGAGATAAGACACAGTTGTCGGTTATCTCGCTCTCGTCGAGTTACAAGTGGCACCACGTGTTTGTGGGCGCGATATTGGCTTTTCTCACGGTTGACGGTTTGAGCATCGCGTTTGGCGGCACGTTGCTTGCGCTTGTTCCGCTGCGTTACGTGCAGGTCGCTTCAGGCGTCGCTTTTGTCGTGTTTGGCGTGTTCCCGCTACTCAAGAAAAGCAAAACTGACGGCGTTTCCCTTAAACCGAAACGAAGCAACATCCCCTTAATCGCCAGCTTTGTCTTAATCGCGCTCATGGAGCTCGGCGATAAAACCCAAGTCCTCACCCTCACGCTTGCCGCACAAACTTCGCCCATCCTAGTCCTCGTCGGAATGCTCTCGGCTTTCACGTTGCTGACCGCAGTCGCGGTGCTTGTCGGCGCAAAACTCGTTTCCCGCCTTCCCGCGAAATGGCTCAGAATCGTCACGTCAACCCTGTTCATCCTCTTGGGCACAGTCTCAGTCTTGATGGGTGTCTTCGAAATCAGCCTGTTCTAGTTGCCGAAAGAAAACGTGGCTTTTTGAGAAGGGTTAAAAACGTAGTTCGGGTAATTTTCAACGGGGAAACAAGATGGCTAAGGATAGAATCGCTGCGATAATTGCACTGGTCATGTCCGTGGTTTTCGCAATCAGCCTGGTAGCTACAACGATGAGTTACTCGACGGCGTTGAACCAAAAAGACTCAGAAATAGAGAATTTAACCTCAACAATAGACGACAAAAACACTCAGATCAACGACTTGCAAGACAAGATTGCCAAAGACAGCACCACAATTAACTCCCTAAACACCACGATAAGCAACCTTCAAACCCAAGTAACCTCCGCAAACGAACAAATCAGCTCCCTAACCTCTCAAACCACAGCTCTTCAAAAACAAGTCAACGATTTGGCTGCCATAGTTAACAAGACAGCATCATCCACGGTGACAACTCTAATCTTTCACGTCTGCGAGAAAGGACCAGGATACACCTGGGGACGAATGCCCAACGTGACCTACACCTACAACCAAATCATAAAACTCAACAACGGCATGTACAACGTCCTCTTGTTGCCCGAGTACGAAGGAGACACGAACTGGACTGAGACGCTTGCATGGTTGAAACAGAATTTTGCGAATATTCCAATCGTGCTATCAGTTTTTGAAGGAGGTTCAGGCAACACTCCAAACAGACAACTAACCCTTGACCAAATCTCTGAAGCCCTGGCAACACTGAACGTGCGAGAGTTAAGAATCGGAGAAATCGCAAGCTGGTACCTGTCCCACCTGCAGCCTTTCCCGACCAGCTACGTCACGAGCCTCCTGAACTTCACACGCATACACGGGTTGAGGCTGCAATGGAGCGAATGGCAAGTCAACTACGGCGCCTTCCAAAGAATCCAAAACTACATCGCAGGATACGAAGACATCGTCACCGTGACTTTCCAAACAAACAGCAAAGAAATCGAACCAATGGATGGTTTCCTATTGGCAACTGGAACTTTCCAACATTGGGGCGGCTCAATCCAAAGCTGGTACTGGGAGGAACGCAAATACGGCACTACGTTTGATATGCCGACGTCGGTGTTGCTGGAGCATACGCTTGCAGCGAGAAAACTGGGAGCAGAAATCCTTGAGTTCGAACCCTACTGGTACCTTTTCGACAACGGAGAGCCGAGAGAGAACCTTCAGGTGCTGATGGCTGTTTTAACCTCAGCTTAGCACCGTTTTCTTTCGGTTGGCGGAAGCTGAGAATGACGATATTTATTAGTAGTCTGCGAATTACTTCCCATGTAGCTGACTGAGTTGTCGAACTTGGAAACTTACGACGTCGTCATCATCGGTGCAGGTGCAGCAGGTTTGTCCGCGGGAATCTACGCTGCACGGAGCGGACTCACAGCCGTCATAATCGAGGAGAAGCTTTCGGGCGGAACAACCGCCGATGCACCAAACGTCGAAAACTACCCAGGATTCAGCCAAATCACGGGTGCAGAACTCGCCGAGAAAATGACCAACCACTGCAAGAAAACAGGCGTCGTATTCCGCGAACTCGAAGCCGTGATTGGCATGAACCTGCAAGGCGAGAAGAAAACCGTGACGACAAGCCGCACAACGTACGAAGCCAACGCCGTAATCATAGCCACAGGTTCAATCTACCGTGAAATCGGAGCCAGAGGTGAGAAGGAGTTCCGAGGCAAAGGCGTGAGCTACTGTGGCGTGTGCGATGGACCACTCTTCAAGGGCAAAAACGTCATGGTTGTTGGCGGCGGAAATAGCGCTGCCATAACCGCACTTTACCTTTCAGGCTTGGCAGCCAACGTGACGCTTGTTCACCGCCGAGAAGCGTTCCGATGCGAAGAAGCCTACCTCAAAGACATCCAAACTAAACCCAACGTCAAAATCCTCTGGAATAGCGAAGTGGAAGAAATCAAGGGCACCAAACTCGTCGAATCCGTCGTCATTCGCGATGTCAAAACCAACGAAACCAAGGAGATTCCCGAGAACGCTGTCTTCGTGCAGGTGGGTGAATCACCCAACAGCCAACTAGCTCAGCAATCAGGCATCGAAGTCGACGAACACGGATACATCAAAACCGATGTCCGGCAGCATACAAACATCCCAGGGGTGTACGCTGCAGGCGATGTAACCGACCAACCCGTCAAACAAGTGGGCACAGCTGTGGGTCAAGGCATCACTGCAGCCCTTGAAGCCTATGCTCACATCCGACGACCTTATTATCGGAAGTAAAGCTAAAGGCTTATATCATCCAAAACCCCTTTTCAGACTTTCATACGCGCCAAACGTCACGTTCACAGCGTATACCACCATGGACAACTGTGCAAAGAGGCCTAGAAATGAGCGAAAAATGTCTCGCCGTGGTAAACATCAACCAAGACTTGTGCAGCCGATGTTGTGTTTGCCACTCCCTGTGTCCCTATGAAGCCATAAACCGCGACCAAGAAACCGGCAAAGTCGAAATCGACATCCAGAAGTGTCAGGTCTGCGGAATATGCTACAGCAGCTGTCCTTCAGCTGCCATTGAAATGGAATACTACAACTACGATAACCTGATGAATTATGTGGACTGCGTGCAGAGACAGAAGAAGGCTAACACGCTCGTCCTCATGTGCCGTGGAAACTCGCCGTCAACCTGCGAGATGGAAGACATCCTCGCAGACCAAGGCATCGTGAAGGGCAACTACATCCCGCTCAGAATTCCATGTTCGGGAAGAGTTCCCACGGATTTTGTTTTCAAGGTTCTGAATTCAGGCATAAAGAACATTGTGAGCATCCAGTGCGAGGACAAGTTCTGCCGCTACAAGGAAGGCACCAAAATCAACACCCGACGAATGCAACTCAGCAAAAACGTGCTTGAGCAGCTGGGCTTCGACAAGAACGCCGTCAAAGTCGTCAAATACTCCAGGAAAGCCATCTGGGACAACACGAAATGCGTGGGCTGCGACAAGTGCGTCTTCATTTGCCCCTACGACGCAATCAAAGCCGAAGCGTTCGCCTCACCAAAAATTGTGCAGGAGGAATGCGTTGGTTGCGGCGCGTGTGCACTCGTCTGTCCGCATCAAGCCATCGAAGTGAAGGGCTTCGAGTTCGAGAACGTCATCGACCGTTACGGCAGCACTGCAGAAGTTCTGAAGGCGAAGAGCAAACAGCCAGCACTTCTGCTATTCGTTTGTCAATGGTCAGAATTCAGTGCCCTAGATAACGCAGACAATGTGTTAAAGGGCAAGAACGCCTTGGTTCTGGAAGTTCCGTGCTTCAAAGCGTTGGACCCCGTTCACGTCGTGAACGCGCTCAACTGCGGGTTCGATGGCGTGATGGGTGTCGTTTGCTCCGCTGAAGACTGCAAACTCCAGAAGGGACGCGACACCGCGGAACGCAACGTTGGCGTGTTGAAGGTTGTGTTGAAGAAGCTGAACCTGCAGGACCGATTCGAGCTGTACGAGGCTTCACCGAGGTGCGAAGGAGACTTCAATCAGAAGGTTGACGCGTTCTACCAGAAGCTTTCGCCAATGCCCAGGAAAGAGGAAGTTGTTGTGGAGGCTGCAGGAAAACGTACAAAATTGTAAGCAAGAAAGAGCTCGTTCCGAAGATTGCACTGTTCGAGGTTGAAGCGCCAGAAATCGCCGCGAAAGCCAAACCCGGACAATTTGTCATCGTCATTCACGGCGTCAAGGGCGAACGTATCCCGTTAACTATCAGTGACATCAACGCCAAGAAAGGCACCATATCGTTTGCGTTCCACGAAGTCGGCAAAACCACCAAAGAACTGGCAACGATGAACGAAGGCGACAACATCGACAACATCACAGGTCCTTTGGGCAACCCATCGGAAATCAAGAAGTTCGGCAAGGTTCTCTGTGTCGGCGGAAGCGTTATGATTGCGCCGCTGCTGCTCCAGTCTAAAACTATGCGTGCAGCGGGCAACTCGGTCACGACGGTCATCGGCGCGAGAAGCAAAGAGTTCCTGATGATGGAGAACGAGGGCAAGGCACTGAGCGATGCGTTCTACGTGTCCACTGATGACGGCTCAAAGGGCAACAAAGGCTTAGATTTCCTCTGCGACTTGTTGAAGAAGGAGAAGTTTGACCGCTGCGTCGCCATGGGTCCAGTGGTCATGATGCAGACAGTCAGCGACATTACGAAGCCTTTAGGGGTACCGACGGTTGTAACATTGACGCCCATCATGATTGATGGAATGGGCATGTGTGGTGTCTGCCGAGTAACCGTTGGTGGCAAGATGCAGTTCGGTTGTGTTGATGGACCAGAGTTTGACGGTCACCAGGTGGATTTTGAGGGGTTAATCAAGCGTCAGAGATTGATGCTTCCTGAAGAGCGTTTGAGTTCAGAGTTGTGGGAAATAGGAGAGTGTAAGTGTGGCAGAAGCAAAGCCTAAACCGAAAATCAAGAAAGAAGCCATAGAGATGCCGAAGCAGGAACCCTACGTTCGTAGGACCAACTTCAACGAAGTCGCATTAGGCTACGACGAAGCAATGGCGCTCGAAGAAGCCAGCCGATGCCTGCAATGCGTTAAACCTCAGTGCATATCTGGCTGTCCTGTGGAGGTTCCGATTCCAGAATTCATCAAGTGCATCCGAGAGAAGAAGTACGCTGAAGGCATAGCAAAGCTGAAGACGAAGAATGCGCTGCCAGCAGTTTGCGGTCGAGTCTGTCCACAGGAAGAACAATGCCAAGCGAAATGCCTCGTCGGAAAAATCGGTCAACCAGTAAGCATCGGACGCTTAGAGAGGTTTTTGGCTGACTGGGAACGTGAACACGGTTTTCAGATTCCTGAGAAAGCGAAGCCAACGGGAAAAAAAGTAGCCATCGTCGGAGCAGGACCAGCAGGACTAACAGCAGCAGCAGACTTGGTTAAGCTGGGTCACGAAGTCGTCATGTTTGAGGCGCTTCACGTTGGCGGTGGAGTCTTGGTTTACGGCATTCCCGAGTTCCGTTTGCCCAAGGCCATCGTGCAGAACGAAGTTACCTACATTCAGAAGCTGGGCGTGGACTTGCGTTTGGGCAACCTCATCGGCAGAATCCACACGATACCCGAACTCATGAAGGAAGGCGGTTTCGAAGCTGTCTTCATCGGAAGCGGCGCAGGTTTGCCCCAGTTCATGGGCGTTCCAGGCGAAAACCTTGGTGGCGTTTACTCAGCCAACGAGTTTCTCATCCGCGTTAACTTGATGAAGGCTTACAGATTCCCAGAATACGATACTCCGTTGCGTCTTGGCAAGAAAGTCATCGTCGTCGGTGGCGGCAACGTTGCCATGGACTGCGCGAGAAGCTCGATGCGTCTTGGCGCTGACGTGTGCCTGCTGTACCGTCGTTCGCGTGATGAGTTGCCAGCACGGAAAGAGGAGATTGAGAACGCTGAGGAAGAAGGTTTGGTCTGCAAATTCCTCGGCGCACCTGTCGCACTGCACGGGGACGAGAAGGGTTGGGTGAAGAGCATGGACTGTATCGCCATGGAGCTCGGTGCGCCAGACGAGAAGGGCAGACGAAGCGTCAAACCCATTCCAGGCAGCGAATTCACGATAGAGACGGACACAGTTATCGTGGCGATTGGTCAGACACCAAACCCGATTATCCAGCGGACGACGGAAGGGTTGCAGACGAACCCACGGCACGGAACCATCAACGTCAACGAAGTCGGCAAAACCAGCTTAGAAGGCGTTTACGCAGGCGGAGACATAGCCACGGGTGCAGCAACGGTCATCAGCGCGATGGGTGCTGGGAAACGCGCAGCCAAAGCCATGAACGAGTACCTCATGAGTAAGAAGTAGACGCGGGAACTGTTAGGTTCTCGTTTGTCTGTAGCCCCTTATTTATGCTATAAATAATCAGGAGTAGCTGAACTCTAGTGCTGGGGAAATCTATAGCTCCCCTTATTTAAAGGGGTAAAGTAGAATGCTGGCAGGCCTTCTTTTGGTTTCTGCAATGAGCTAATGTGGCCTCCAAGTATGGTTTTAGCAATAAAATCTTTGCTGGAAAAGCCACTCTTATGAATAGTTAGTTAATCTTGCTTTGATTTTTTTGGAATGTGAAAATTTAATAACTTGAGCTTTCCACTCAGTTATTGGGTGAGAGAAATGATTGGGAAAATACTTGTTGCAATTGATGGTTCTGACCATGCTGATCATGCTTTGGGTTTCGCCATTGATTTAGCACACAAATACTCCGCGAAGCTTCTCTTGTTGACCGTGGTTCCGCCTGTTTTTTTGCCAATCCCCGCCTTGAACGTCATGACATCCCAAGCGATAACAGATGCTTCGGCAGAACTAGAGAATGTTTTTGGGACGGTTCTATCAAGAGCAGAGGAGAAAGCCAAGAAAGGGAATGGCAAAAACGTGTTCACGAGGCTTGAACATGGAAACCCTGATGAAGTTATCATCGAAATTGCCAAGATTGGAAGCTTCGACTTGATCATCGTTGGAAGTCGCGGCTTAGCTCGTAGAGACTACGCTCTCGGAAGCGTCAGCTCAAGGGTTGCAGAGAATGCCTCGTGCCCCGTGCTGATAGTCAAATAGAAACTGTACAAATACTCAGAATCCAGAAACGTTTCTTGTCAAAAATCCATCTGAGGGACTATTCGCCGTAGCAAACAAAGTGGCTCTTTGACTGTTAACTTATTTTCGGATGACGATCTGGACAGGTTTCCCTGTCTGTTTCTTGACAGCATTCATCCAAGTTTTCTGGCTGATGCGCTGCATGTCCGCCTCAGTGAGGTTGCGCTTCTCAGCTTCCGCGCACCGCGCCTTCCAATTCAGCTCCTCATGAAGCTGCAGCACCTCAAGGTGGTCATCCCGGCTGCTGAACGTGCTGAAGTGGGAGTCGAAGCTCTTGAAGTACGCCTGCTCCTGCCGCGGGTGAAGATGTGGAAGCGGACACTTGTAGAATTCGTTTGGGCTGAGTTTCTTTGAGTCTCCGTTATTGTTCATCGGTGAAACCTCGGAATGGAGTTGTTTCGTGGTTGCGTCAACATCTAGGGGTTCGAAGGTTAAAACACTTTTGCTCAACGTCGCGCCGTTTCGCATACTGGCTGCTGCTTGAGCGACAAAGTAGAGCAGTTGTCTTCCACCGTGCGGTTCAGCGTCAACTCCGCCATGTTCCTGCCGTAGTCCATGATGCGCCTCGAACTGTCAAAGATTAGCCTCAGCACCGACGCCACGTTCGGGTCTAGTTTTTTGCTGGACATCAGCATGATGAGCTCATTTTCGAGGGCGGTGAAGCTTTCCCGTCGTGAGATGAGCCGCTCGGCGTCCTTGTACTCGCGCTTGAACATGGCTTTGATGGCGTCCTCGAACAGCTGGTGCGCTAGGCTGTTGAAGTGCATGAGCTGCGTGTAGATTTCCTCGTCTATGGGGTCCTTCACAAATAGCGTTTCGTCGTCGATGAGCTTCTGGAAAGTGCCCAAGTTGTTAGTTATGTTCATGGCGTTTTCGCCGATGTTCTCGATGTCGTTCACGGTGATCCGGAACAACAGGAACTCCTTGGGCGTCTTGAACCCAAGCTCCCGGTACAGGTTTCGCTCGATGCCGTACTTTAACTGCCGAACAATGTACAAACCGAGTCGGTTCACGTCGTTGTGCGCGTTTATGACGCTGTCGAACAAGGCGGTGCTCCGGTTCTTCAGCGCCGCAATCGCGTCTTTGTTGGCGGAGAGTGCCACGATAGCCATGCGCCTGACGGCTTTCTCGATGGGAAACTCGGAGTGTTTGATGAGTATCTGCACGGTAACTTCGTCGTCGGTTTCGTCGATGATTTCGGAACCGAGGAACGTGTCCCTGACGAAGTTCTTGGTCTCGGTCTTGTACGTCTCGGCGTCCTCCACGCTCTTGAAGCGGATGTGGATAATGTCGGCACCGATGGCGTAGAGCGCCTTAATCATGCGCAGAGTGGACTGCGGCTCCTCCTTCGGGTTGGCGTTCACACAGTACTCTTTCTGCTTATTTTCTCCGCCGCCGAGTTCCTTTATTTTCCGAGGAACCAACAGAAGTGATGCGTCAGGTTGCACTCCGAACGCTATCTCGCTTCCTCGTTTGAGCCCGATGTCCTGCACCCACTCCTTGGGGAGGGATATGATGTAAGAGCCTCTGCCGGTGCTCTGCACCCTGCGGTATCCTAAATCTTTTTCAGCCATATTCGGCACCTATTCACATATTTCATTTACCCCATATACTTCAGCATTTTCGCATATAAAGTATGTTGAACACCGTTAAATAGAAAATTAGACGAATGTCCAAGCGCCATACGTAGTAAAATCTGAAATATTCATGAATCTATGGAGAGAAAAAAATGAGTGAACGAGTCCAGAGAAACAGCTCCTATCTTAACGGTAAATCAACCGTCGGAACCACCACCCGCGTAAAAGACACCAGCTGCACCAGTGGCATGTGCCCCATCTGCATCCACGACTGCCCCGTCCTCTGTGAAATCAGCCTCTCAGCGTTCAGGGGACGCGAAGCCCTCTACCCTGAACCCGCACAGTACGGCACGAGCACTGCCGGCTCATTGAAAAACTACGATCTTGACTGGTCCCACTTCAACATCCAAGCCAGCGTCTTTGACGTTCACGGGATCAAAGAAAGCAGCGAAGTCGCCATCTTCCCTAACGTCGACTTGGAAACGAGCATCGGCGGAGTCCCCCTCAAACTGCCCATCATGACCGGAGCATTCGGCTCCACAGATGTCGCAAGAGTCAACTGGGACGCCCTCGCCATCGGCGCCGCCCTCTCAGGCGTGACGATAACTATTGGGGAAAACGTCGTCGGCATGGACGCAGCAGCCAAAATAGCGCAGGGCAAAGTCACGCAATCACCAGAACTAAAGCGGAGAGTTGACGCGTTCCGAAAGTTCTGGGACGGAAAATACGGCGAAGTCGTCGTCCAAACCAACGTGGAAGACCAGAAGCTAGGCATCGACGTCTACGCACTCTCAAAGCTCGAAGTCAACGTCATCGAACGAAAATGGGGACAGGGCGCAAAAGCCATCGGCGGCGAAGTCCGCATAAACAACCTGGAAAAAGCGCTTTTGCTTAAGAGCCGAGGCTACATCGTCATCCCTGACCCCGAAGACCCGGTTGTACAGCAAGCATTCAAGGACGGTGTTTTCAGGACTTTCGAGCGACACAGCAGAGTCGGCATCCCCAAAGAGCAGCCGTTTATCGAGGACATCGAGTGGCTCAGAAAACAGGGCGCCAAACGCGTATTCCTCAAGACCGGAGCATACAGGCCTTCGGCAGTGGCGTACACGATGAAATTCGCCTCAGAAGCTAAGATCGATGCCCTATCGTTTGACGGCGCAGGCGGAGGAACAGGCATGAGCCCCGTCCCAATGATGGACGAGATGAGCATCCCCACTGTGTACTTGGAAGCGATGGTGCTGAAGTGCGCACAGATACTCAAGAAGAAAGGCAAACACGTACCAGACCTCGTCATGGCAGGCGGATTCATAGAAGAAACCTCCATCTTCAAATCAATGGCGATGAGCAACTTCGGCGACGGCCCCGTCATCAAAGGTGTCCTCATGGGGCGCTCCCCAATCACCGCAGCCATGAAGTCGAACTACTTCAAGCAGCTAGCAGAGCAAGGCAAACTGCCCAAGCAATTCGGCGACCGCTATGGAACCGACCCAGAGAAATTCTTCATCGCCATGCCAGAGCTCAAGACGAAATACGGCAAACGCTTCGCTGACATCCCACTGGAGGCCATAGGCGTCTACACGTACCTGACGGACCGAGTCGGCGTTGGCTTGAAACAGATGATGGCTGGCAGCAGAAAGTGGAAGCTCAACCTGCTCGAAAGAAACGACCTCATGAGTCTGTCGGAGAGAGCCGCCAGAGTCACGGGCATCCCGACTGTTGACGAAGTCGAGAAGGAAGTATTCGAGAAAATCCTGGGTTAAACACAACGTTTTCTTTCTTTTTCTTTTCCTTTTTTCCCACCAAAAACCCGTTGATGTCACATGAACTGCGGTGGTTCTTAAACTCCGCATATATGTTTCATATATATGATATCCGTCATTAACATACACATAAATGATTTTCAATACGGTTATATGGAATAAACGCCACGTAAGTTGGCAACATCCAAAATCAGAGTGACACAAATGCCCGAGAACAATTGTAAATCACGAATAACATCATCCGAACGAACAGTCATGAGCAACGCAGTTCTATGCACAAATGACATAGATCTGCAGGTTTATGTGATCACCTGTTCGCGCTAAGCTACAAACATGCAAGCAAGAGGTATTGTTGTGAAGAGAATCATCGCCAACGAACAAGTCTGCATGGGCTGCGGACTCTGCGAAGTCTACTGCACCGTCCAGCACTCCAAATCCAAAGACATTGTGAAAGCCTACAACAAAGAAAAACCACGTGCCATTAGCCGAGTTCGCTTGGAAGTCAGCAAACCCATATCCTTCGCCATCCAGTGCCGAAACTGCGAAGACGCCCCATGCGTGACCGCCTGCCTCTCCGGCGCCATGAAAAAAGACCCCGAAACAGGCTTGGTCACGCACGATAAGGACAAGTGCATCGGCTGCTGGACATGCGTTATGGTTTGTCCGTATGGCGCGTTGAAGACGGATATCTCGGGCAAAGTCGTCGCCAAATGCGACCTCTGCATGGAACTCGAAGAACCTGCGTGCGTGGCTAACTGCCCGAACCGTGCCCTCACAGTTAAACAGGTGAAAAAGTAATGCCCAAATACGTCATCGTCGGCGCCTCAGCCGCAGGAATCGGCGCGGTCGAAGCCATCCGCAACATCGACAAGGACGGCACCATCGCAGTCATCTCGGAGGAAGAGTGCCCGCAGTATTCGCGTCCGATGATCTCGGACTTCGTCAGCGGCAAAGCCACGTTCCAAAGGATGATGTGCCGCGAGAACGACTTCTGGAAACAACACAACGTCGAAGCCTTTTTGGGAAGAACCGCGAAGAGCCTCAACTTGACGGAGAAAACCGTTTTGCTTGAGAACGGCGACAAAGTCCCGTACGAGAAGCTGCTGCTCGCCACTGGCGGCAAGCCCTTCGTTCCGAAAATGGAGGGCTCCGACAAGGAGGGCGTGTTCACGTTCACGAAGATTGCAGATGCCGAAAGATTGGCAGAGAAACTCGAGACAGCCCAGAGCGTCGTCGTCATCGGCGCGGGGCTCATCGGCGTTAGCGTCACCGAAGCCCTCGTCAAACGCGGGTTAAACGTAACAATGGTGGAGTTGCAGCCGAAAATCCTCAGCCTCCTCCTCGACGCGAAGGGCTCCGACATGATGGAGAGTATCATCCGAAAGGCAGGCGTCACCATAGCTACTGGGCTGTCGGTGCAGCGCATCCTGGGCAAACCCGAGAACGAACGAGCCGTCGGCAGCGTGGTCTTGACGAATGGTGAGCAGGTGCCCTGTGATACGGTTATCGTCGCCATCGGCGTCATCCCAAGAACCGAACTCGCCGTAGGAACGGAAATCAAGCTCAACCGAGGAATCGTAGTGGACAACTACATGCAGACAAATGTCTCCGACGTTTATGCCAGCGGCGACGTGGCGGAGGCGTTTGATTTCACGTTGAACCAGAACCGCCTGCTCCCGCTGTGGCCGCTTGCCGTGGAGGAAGGCCAAGTTGCGGGCTCCAACATGGCGGGCAAAAAGACCGAGTATGCGGGAGGCACGAACATGAGTTCGCTGAAGTACTTCGGCATCCCCATCGTCTCCATCGGCATCGCGAACCCGAGGGAGGAAACGGGCTTCGAAATCCTCATAAGATTCGAGCCTGAGAAGAATCTTTACAAGAAAATTGTCCTCAAGGACAACGTGATTGTCGGCATCACCCTCGTCAACGACATCGAAAGGGCTGGAACACTGTTCCACTTGATGAAGAACCGCGTCAACGTGAAGAAGTTCAAGCGCGACATCATCTCCGACAACTTCACGCTAGCCGTTCTGCCAGCGTCTCTGAGAAAGAACATGTGCTTGGGATGCGCCTGATGAAAAACTTAACCAAAGTTAACAATCCGTTCGGCGACGACAAAGACTTCGCAGGCTGCTCCATATTCGGTATGATGAACCTTGAGGGCAAACGCTTCGGCTCACGTGACCCTGTTCGCGCCATAGCCAACATGCATGACCGCGGCAACGGCTTAGGCGGCGGCTTCGCGGTATACGGAATCTACCCTGACTTCAAAGACTACTACGCCCTGCACATCATGTACCTGAGCCGGGACGCGAAAGACCGCACCGACCGAATTTTGGCATCAAAGTTCGACATAATCTACGACGAAGAAATGCAGACAAGACCCGCCGACGTGCAAGACCCACCACGAGTCTGGCGGTACTTCGTGCAGCCCAAGAAGGGGCAGCCTCAGAATCAGTCGGTGGATGACTACGTCATTGAGGCGGTTATGCGGATTAACACGGAGACGGGCAAAGCCTTCGTCTTCAGCAGCGGCAAAAACATGGGTGTCTTCAAAGGCGTCGGCTTCCCCGAGGACGTGGCGGAGTTCTTCTGCCTCGACGAGTACGAGGGATACCTGTGGACGGTTCACGGCAGGTTCCCCACAAACACGCCCGGCTGGTGGGGCGGGGCGCACCCGTTCAATATCTTGGATTGGACGGTGGTGCATAACGGTGAACTCTCCAGCTACGGCATCAACCGTCGCTACTTGGAGATGTACGGTTACAAATGCACCATGCAAACAGACACCGAAGTTATGGCTTACGCCGTTGACCTGCTCATGCGACGCCAACACCTGTCGGTGGAGATGATGACGAAAGTCTTCGCCGCGCCCCTGTGGACCGAGATTGACGACATGGAACCAGAACAGCAACGCCTCTACACCGTGCTACGTCAAACCTACGGCAGTCTGCTCATGAACGGACCCTTCGGCATCCTCATCGCACATCATGGCGAAATGATTGGGCTCACCGACAGGATAAAGCTGCGTCCGCTGGTTGCTGGGACGAAGGGCGATTTCCTCTACATGTCCTCCGAGGAGTCAGCGATGCGGCTCGTCTGCCCACAGCTGGACAAGTTTTGGGCTCCGAGAGGTGGCGAACCCGTCATCGGCAGGCTCCGCAACCAAGAACTGCTTGAAGCCCTGACAGGTGTAGGAGTGGCTTACCGATGAAAACCTACGTGTTACCCGAGTACATCGTGGAGCGGGACCAGAGCCGCTGTATACGCTGCAAAGTCTGCGTCAACCAATGCACCTACGAAACCCACAGTTACGACGCCGAAGAAGACGTAATATGCAGTAAGGACGAGAACTGCGTCAACTGCCAACGATGCGTGACCTTCTGCCCAACCCACGCCATCACGGTAAGGAAGAACCCGAACCTGAGCCGCGACAACGTCAACTGGACCGCCGAAGCACTCAGGGATGTGAAAAAGCAAGCGGAATCGGGCGCGGTTATTCTGACGGGTATGGGCTGCGACAAGCCTTACTTCACGTACTGGGACAGGCTCCTGCTTAACGCCAGCCAAGTCACGAACCCCTCGATCGACCCACTTCGTGAACCAATGGAGATTAGGACTTACTTGGGCGCGAAGCCCGAGCAGATGGATATGGACACGTCAAACGGCAAACTCCAACTCAAAACTAAGCTCACCCCGCAACTCTGCCTCGACGTACCCATCATGTTCAGCGCCATGTCCTACGGCGCCATAAGCCTCAACGTCCACGAAGCCCTCGCACGCGCAGCAACCGAGTGTGGAACCTACTTCAACACTGGCGAGGGCGGCTTAGACCAGAGCCTCTACAAGTACGCTTCTCACGCTATCGTGCAGGTTGCTTCGGGTCGTTTCGGTGTTCACCCAAAGTATCTCAACGTCGGCGCTGCGGTGGAGATTAAGATTGGTCAAGGCGCGAAGCCAGGCATCGGCGGGCACTTGCCAGGCGAGAAAGTCACGAAAGAAGTTGCCAGGACACGGATGATTCCATCGGGCACCGATGCCTTGTCGCCGTATCCGCAGCATGACATCTACTCAATCGAGGACCTTAGGCAACTGATTTACGCCTTGAAGGAAGCAACGAACTACTCCAAACCCATCTCGGTGAAGATTGCGGCCGTCCACAACGTGGCTGCGATCGCCAGCGGCATGGTCAGGGCAGGAGCCGACATCATAGCAATAGACGGCGTGCGTGGTGCAACAGGTGCCGCGCCGAAGATAATCCGAGACAATGTTGGTATCCCTATCGAGTTGGCGATTGCACAGGTTGACCAGCGACTACGTGATGAAGGCATACGCAACAAAACCTCCATCGTTGCAGCGGGTGGCTTCAGGAGCAGCGCGGACGTTTTCAAAGCCATTGCGCTCGGTGCCGATGCGGTCTACATTGCTACGGCTGCGTTGGTGGCGATGGGTTGCACGGTCTGCCAGAAATGCTACACCGGCAAGTGCCCATGGGGCATCGCGACCAGTGACGCGTGGATTTCGAAGCGGCTCAATCCCGACATCGCGGCGGAGCGCCTCGTGAACCTGCTGCGGAGCTGGACCTTGGAGATTAAGGACATGATGGGCGGCATGGGCATAAACGCCATCGAAAGCCTCCGCGGCAACCGCCTAGCGCTACGAGGTGTGGGCATGACGAAAACGGAGCTGAAAATCTTGGGCGTGAAGATGGCAGGAGACTGACAAACGTGACGCAACAGAGCGTAG
>Ga0326726_10002868_pt1 | contig 15780 bp, 11 predicted proteins | sample MHFenrmetagenome_2_FD_207603 | JGI IMG/M metagenome (GOLD analysis project Ga0326726, IMG submission 207603) | Lab enriched peat soil microbial communities from Michigan Hollow, Ithaca, NY, United States - MHF15MN | ecosystem: Environmental > Terrestrial > Soil > Wetlands > Peat | place: USA...
GACTCTACGCGCTACCGCATCACACGTATCAGATCGGCCACCTCGCGGTCGCGCTCGACACGTTGCTCGCCGAAACCCCCGACGTCGACAACGTCATCCTCTACGTCCACGGCCGCGCGTGCGGCGGCGGTGGCGAGCCCGGGAAGTCACTCGCCGAGGTCATGCCGCCGCTCGAGACCGACTACCAGGCGCGCGCGTTGATGATCTACTGGCCGGGCTCCGACGACAGCTGCCCGCTCGGCTTCCCCGAGGACCGCGCCCGTGCAGCAGGACCTGCACTCGTCCAGATCCTCACCGAGCTCGCGACCTACGAGCACGATCTCCCGGGGCGCTTCGCGGCGCGGCACCTGACGCTGATCACGCACAGCCTCGGCAACATCGTGCTGGAGCAGGCCGCCGAATCCGGCGCGCTCGCACCGTTGCCGGGCGACGTGTTCGACACGGTCATGCTCGCGTCGTCGGCAACCGCGCTCGCGGGCCACGCCGCCTGGCTGCCGAGCGTCGCGTTCTCGCCACACATCTACGTCTCGGTCAACGACGGCGATCAGGTCCTGACCGCCGCAGGGATCGGGCGCGGGACGCGGCTCGGCAAGAACCTCGGCACCGAAACGCTCGCGGCGAACGCCTCGTACGTCGACTTCACCGCGTCGAACGTCAACCACCGCTACTTCATCGCAAGTGGCCAGCACGGCGCGCACATGCAGGCGTTCTACCAGGACGTCATGAACGGCCGCGCCTACGACTTCGCCGCGTCGACCGGGATCACCAAGGTCGACCACCGCGACGGCGCCTCGATCTACACGTTCGACGGCCTGTAGCCGCTGGGTGCGAATCGGCCGCAACGCCGGCGGGAACGAAGGTATGATCGGCACTCCATGCGGCCGGCCCTCCTCCTGTTGTTCGTGGGGTGTGGCTTCGCGCCAGGGGCCGCCAGCGTGCACGACGGTGGTCCCGATGCACCGCCCGACTCGCTGCTGCCGCCGACGTGCAGCGACCAGATCAAGAACGGCAACGAGCTCGACGTCGACTGCGGCGGCAGCTGCCCGGCCTGCACGACCGTCTTCGCGACCGATCCGGACACGCTCGCGCGGTTCGAGCTGAACGGCGACGTCACCGACAGCAGTGGCAACGCGCGCGACGCGACGCTGCTCGGCGGCACGTTCGTCACGACGAGCTGGGGCAAGGGCCTGTCGGTGACCGGGGAAGATCCGCAGGGCTTCAAGTGGACGAGCTACGCCGGGCTCATCGTCCATCCCTACACGATCGAGATGGTCGTGACGCCGGACGACACGAGCTGCTGGAAGAAGCTGTTCGGCTCGAACGACGCGGTCGACACCGGCTGGAACTACTGCTCGCAGCTCCAGACCTACGCGCCGAACTACATGGTCGGCCCGAACCTCGTCGCGCACCAGCGCCACTACTTCGCGATGGTCTCCACGTCGTCGACGATGATCGACGTCTATCTCAACGGCACGATGATCGGCTCGGTCGGCGCCGGCTTCACGGCGCCGCCGGGTGACGCGATCTTCTTCCGCGACGACTCGCAGACCGGGCGCGGCGAGATGCTCTCCGGCGTCATCGAGGCGGTCCGGATCTCGAAGATCGCGCGCACGCCCGCGGAGATCCTCAAGACCGCGACGCGCCTGGCGCAGCAGCCCTGATCATTCGGGACACGGTGCGCCGGCGACGACCCACGCCTTCATCGCACGCACGAAGTCGGCGCGCGGCACCGGCACCGGCGTGCGGCCCGGCCCCGGATCCCAGCCCCACGCGACGAGCGGATCGTTCGCGACGTGCTCGATCAGCGCGGCGAGATCACGCCCGCCGGTTCGCGCCGGGTCCTTGAGCTGCGCGCACAGCTCGGCCGGCGACTTGCCCTCGAACACCATCGGCATCTGCGCCGGCGGGAGGTGCCAGTTCGGCGCGCCGGGAGGCTGGTTCGGGCGCGTGCCGTTCTTCGCGCGGTGACAGGTCGCGCACGACAGCCCGTTCTGCTCGGAGCGCCGCGTGATGTTCATCGCGTGCGCGCGGTGATCGTCGAACTGCAACGGCGCGTCGCCTTTCGGGTGGCAGTTCATGCAGCGCGGCGACTCGAGGACGCGGTAGACGATGTCGAACGGCATCGGTTCACTCGCGAGCGCCGGCGCCGCGACCGCGACGGCCGCCCCGATCAGCAGCGCGAGACCGAACGCGTACCTCATGACCGCGCGAGCTCCGGCTCGAGCGGAAGCCTGCGGATGCGCTTGCCGGTCGCCGCGAAGATCGCGTTCGCGAGCGCGGGTGCGACCGGTGGTACGCCGGGCTCGCCGATGCCGCTCGGCGCCTCGGTCGACGGCACGATGTGAGTCTCGATGACCGGGCACTCGAAGATCCGCAGCGCCTTGTAGGTGTGGAAGTTCGTCTCCTGCACGCGCCCGGCCTTGAACGTGATCTGCTGCTTGAGCGCCGCCGACAGGCCGAACACCACCGCGCTCTCGGCTTGCTGCGCGACGACCTGCGGATTCACCACGCGCCCGCAATCGAACGCGACGACCACGCGATGGACCTGGACGCGATTGCCCTCGACCGAGGCCTCGACCACCTGCGCGCAGTAACTGCCGAACGAGGCGTGCACCGCGATCCCGCGGCCGACGCCAGACGGCACCGGCGTTCCCCAGCCCGCCTTCTGCGCCGCGAGCTCGAGCACCGCGCGATGCCGCGGATGCCCGGCGAGCAGCTCGCGGCGCGCCTGGTACGGATCGAGCTTCGCCGCGTGACACAACTCGTCGAAGAACGACTCGGTGACGAACGCGTTGTGCGAGTGCCCGACCGAGCGCCAGAACCCCGACGGGATCCCGGTCTCGACCGGCGTGTGCTCGACGCGCAGGTGCGGGATCGCGTATGGCAGATCGGCGGAGCCCTCGACCGCCGTCGTGTCGACCACCGTCCCGCGCACGAACTGCCGCGGCACCACGGTCGACGCGACCCGGCGCAGCGCACGCGGCGTCGCGTTCGGGACCAGCGCCCCGACGAAGTCCCCGACCTCGTCGCCGAGGACCGACTGCGCGACCAGGCGGTGTCGCCACGCGACGAGCTTGCCGTCCCGCACCGCGCCATGACAGCGCGACACGGCCATCGGCCGGTACCAGTCCGTCTCCTGATCGTCCTCGCGCGACCACACGACCTTCGTGGGCCGGCCGAGCGTCTGCGCGACCCGCGCGGCTTCGACACAGTAGTCGACGAGCCCGCGCCGCCCGAACCCACCGCCGATCATCGTCGTGTGGATCGCGACATCGCCGAGGTCGAAGCCGATCGCCTCGGCGACGCGCCACTGCGCGATCCCGGCGGATTGCGTCGGCGCCCACACCTCGCAACGCCCGTGGTGGATCCACGCCGTCGCGTTCTGCGGCTCCATCGTCGCGTGCGACAGGTAGGGCAGCTCGTAGAGCGCGTCGAGCGGCTGCGCGCCGAGGTGGGCGTCGGCGTCGCCATCATCGCGCGCGATCACCGTGCCGCGCGATCCGAGCAGCGCGCGATACGAGGCGCGCAGCTGGTCGCTGTCGATCGTCGCGCCGTGGCCCTCGTTCCAGTCGAGCTTCACGAGGTCGGCCGCGCTGCGTGCCTCCCAGTAGCCGACCGCCGCCACCGCGACCGCATCTCCGACCCGCACGACGTCGAACACGCCGCGCCGCTGCTTCGCGGCGCTCGCGTCGAACGACCGCAGCGTCGCGCCACGCACGCGCGGGCGCAGCAGCACGGCGGTGACGAGCCCGGGCAGCTTGACGTCGATCCCGTAGATGCCGGTGCCGTCGACCTTCGGCCGCGTGTCGAGGCGATCGATCGACTTGCCGATCCAGCGCCAGTCCTCGGGCGACTTCAGCGTCACGTGCGGGACGTGCTGCGCCGCGGCGTCGCCGGCGACCTCGCCGTACGTCGCCGTGCGGCCGGACTTGGCATGCAGCACCGTGCCGTCGACCGCGCGGACCTCCGCGACCGGCACGTCCCAGCGCGCCGCGGCCCCGGCCTTCAGCATCTCGCGCGCGACGGCGCCGGCCTCGCGCAACGGCGTCCACGACGACCTCGTGCTCGTCGAGCCGCCGGTGATCTGGATGCTGATCTGCTTGTCGGGGTTGTCGTACGCGCGGCTCGCCTCGGCGTACTCGATCTTCAGGCGCGCCGGCGCGACCTCGAGCTCCTCGGCGACGAGCGCGGCGTGCGACGTGGTCGTGCCCTGCCCCATCTCCACGCGATCGAGCGTGAAGATGATCGTGTCGTCGGGGAGGATCCGGAGCCACGCGTTCGGCTGGAACTCGCCGGTGCGGCGGTGGTGGCGCCAGATCGCGCCGCCGGTCGGGCCGAGCGCGCAGGCGTCGAAGCCGAGCACGAACGCGCCCGCCGCGCCGAGCCGCAGGAACGTCCTGCGCTGCATCACGGCTTCTTGCCCCCTCGCTGAAGGGCCTCGGCCGCGCGATGCACGGCGCGGCGGATCCTCGGATAGGTGCCGCACCGGCACAGGTTCGCCGACAACGCGCTGTCGATGTCGTCGTCGGTCGGCGCCGGGTTCGCGCGCAGCAGCGCCACCGTGCTCATGATCTGACCCGACTGGCAGTACCCGCACTGCGGCACGTTCTCCGCGAGCCACGCCGCCTGCACCGGATGCACGGCCGCGAGGCCTTCGATCGTGGTCACCGACGCGCCATCGAGCTCGCCGATCGGCATCACGCACGATCGGCGCGCCTGGCCATCGATGTGGACCGTGCACGCGCCGCACTGCGCGATGCCGCAGCCGAACTTCGTCCCGGTCAGCCCCAGGTGATCGCGCAGCACCCACAGGAGCGGCGTCTCGGGGTCGACGTCGGCGTCGAACGCGCGCCCGTTGATGCGGATCTTCACCACAGCGCGAAGCTCGCGGCGAGCTGCACGTGCAGGCCGCCGAGCTTGCCGGGATCCGAGAACGGCAACAGGCCGTCGGCCTCGAGGTCCACGATCACCGTCCGCTGGTGCCACAGATAGACGCCGAGGCCACCGTCCATGAACGCGCGCGAGCCGGTGGCGCTCGTCCACAACCCGCCGATGTCGACGTCGAAGTACGGGACGAGCCACGCTCGCGACGCGTTGCGCTCGATCGAGACCTGCGCGCCGCCGCGATACATGACCATCGTGCCGGTCCCCGCGGTACTCGAACGCAGCCCGCCGAGATCGAACCGCAGCTTGCCCTGACTCGGCCCGAACGCCGGCGTGTTATCCGACCACGCGGCGGTGACCTCGAGGCCACCCCCGAACCACGGCCCCGACGCATCGTTCGGCATGTAGTACGTGCCGTAGATCGTCGGCAACAGGATCGCGGTCCACGGCCGGCACACCGGATCGTCCGGGCTCGTCGGGCAGTCCGCGTACGCCGACCGCGCGACCACCAGCGCCGCGATCGCGATCGTTCGCTTCACGCGGAGCTACGACTTCGGGCCGCCGGCGCGAACTTCCGCCGAGGCGTGGGCGTCGTACTTCTTGAAGTTCTCGCGGAACAGCGCCGCCACCTTCTTGGCCTTGTCGTCGTACGCGGCCTTGTCGGCCCACGTGTTGCGTGGCTGCAGCATCTCCGGCGGCACGTCGGGACACGACGTCGGGACCGCGAAGCCGAAGATCGGGTCTTCGACCGTGGGCGCCCGGTCCAGCGCGCCCGAGTGAATCGCATCGACGATCGCGCGGGTGTACTTGAGCTTGATGCGCGACCCGGTGCCGTATGCACCGCCCGACCAGCCGGTGTTCACGAGCCACGTGGTGGCGCCGTGCTTGCGCAGCTTGTCGGCGAGCATCTCGGCGTACTTCGTGGGGTGCCACACGAGGAACGGGCCGCCGAAGCACGGCGAGAACGTCGGCTCGGGATCCTTCACGCCGACCTCGGTGCCGGCGACCTTCGCCGTGTACCCCGAGATGTAGTGATACATCGCCTGGCCCGGCGTCAGCTTCGACACCGGCGGCAACACGCCGAACGCGTCGGCGGTCAGGAAGATGACGTTCCTCGGGTGACCCGCGACCGCCGGCAGCTTGGCGTTCGGGATCGAGTCGAGCGTGTAGCAGCCGCGCGTGTTCTCGGTGATCGAGGTGTCGTTGTAGTCGACGCCGCGGGCGAACGGCTCGTACACGACGTTTTCGAGCACGGCGCCGAACGACAGCGAGTTCCAGATGTCGGGCTCCTGCTCCTTCGACAGCTTGACCACCTTCGCGTAGCAGCCGCCCTCGATGTTGAACACGCCGGTATCGCTCCAGCAGTGCTCGTCATCGCCGATGAGCAGGCGCTTCGGATCGGCCGACAGCGTGGTCTTGCCCGTGCCCGAGAGCCCGAACAGGATCGACGTATCGGAGGAGTCACGTGCCTGCGTGGCCGAGCAGTGCATCGACAGCACGCCCTGCTTCGGCATCAGGTAGTTCATGATCGTGAACACGCCCTTCTTCATCTCGCCGGCGTACTCGGAGCCGAGGATGACGAACTCGCGGCGCTGGAACGACAGGTCGATCGACGTCGCCGACGTCATGCCCGCCGTGTGCTTGTTCGCGGGGAACCCACCGGCGTTGTAGATGACGTAGTCGGGCTCGCCGAACGAGTCGAGCTCGGCCGCGGTCGGCCGGATCAGCATGTTGTGCATGAACAGCGCGTGATACGCGCGCGCGCACACGATGCGGATCTTGAGCCGGAACTTCGGATCCCAGCCGGCGAAGCCATCGACCACGTACAGGCGCTCGCGGGTGTTCAGGTAGTCGATCGCGCGCTCGCGGTTGATGAGGAAGCTCTGCGAATCGAGCTTGATGTTGACGTTGCCCCACCACACGTCCTCGCGGACCTCGGGCTCGTCGACCACGCGCTTGTCGGTCGGGCTGCGACCCGTCTTCTTGCCGCTGTACGCGATCATCGCGCCGGTCGAAGAGATCGCCGAGCCCTTCTCGAACTTCAGCGCCGCCTCGTACAGAAACGCCGGCGTCGCGTTGCGGTGAACTTCAGAGACGAAAAAACCGTGCTTTTCGAGCGAGAAGGCCATGGTGGCCGCGGTTATATCAGATCAGGGATTGGCGGTACCGACCGATAGCGTGGTGCAGAACTTCCAGTCCGCATTGGCATTATCGGTGTCCTGGCCGTTGGGGGAGCGGCAGAGCGAGCCGTCCGCTGTATTGGAATCGGCGACCGCGGTGGCCAGTGCCGTGCCCTCGACCAGCGACGTCGTCGCGGCGAACCCGGTCAGCTGCGCCATCGTGATCGCGCCCTCGTAGCTGAACGCGTCGATCACGGTCATCGTCGCCGTGTCGACGAGCGCGATACCATCCGGCGCGCCGTTCTGGATCGCGTTCGTGGTCCACCCCGGATCGATCTTCTTCGCCGTCATCGGCACGGTCACGCCGGCGCCCGCGATCACCAGGTACTGGTGACTCGCCAGCGACGTCGCCGGCGACAGATCGACCGTCGTGTACACGGTGCTGTCGGCGCCGTTCACCAGCATCACCGACTTGCCGGTGAGGCTGACGGTCGCGGCCGACGGGTTGTAGATCTCGATGTACTCGGTCGCGTCGGTCATGATCTGGTCGTAGTCGACCTCGTTGATCACGAGGTGCGTCGCGCCGGTCGAGACCGTCACGGTCGCCATGCTCGTGCTCGCGCCGAAGGTCGCGGTGATCGTCGCCGTGCCGGTGCCGGCGGTGTCGGTGTACGTGAACGTCGCCGCGATCTGGTTCGCGGGGATGTTGACGCTCGCCGGCAGGGTCCCGTTCGCGGGCGCGACGCCGAGGTTCACCGTCTGCGCGGTCGCCGCCGGGATGTCGAGCGTGGCCGTGAACAGCTGGCTGCCGCCGGCGTTGACCGTGGCATCCGCGGGCGTGAGCGTGACCGTGGTCGGGACCTCGCCCGCGCCGAGCACGCGCACGTGGGCCGGCAGCATCTGGGTGCCGAGCACCGCCATCAGCGTGACGTCGGCATTCTGGTTCACCGCCGTGACCATCACGGTTGCCGACGTCTGGCCATTCAACACCGTGACGTTGCCGGCCACGAGATCGCCGGAGCCCGACATGATCATCACCGCGGTATTGCCCTGGGCCGGGCCCGAGAGCGTGACGGTCAGCGGCTGCGGATACGTGGGCGCGTTGGTCGTGGTCCCGACCTTCGCATAGCTGATCGCCGGCCCGAACGACGCCAGACCCGGCGCGCCGAGTACGAGGTCGGCCGCGTTGCGCGGCTGGATCTTCGACGCCGAGCCGCCGGTGATCGCCTTCGTCGACTCGACCCCGGTGATCGACGCGTAGTTCGTGCCGATCGCCGCGTTCGCCGCGTAGAGCGTGTCGTCCATCGCGAGCGTGGTCGTGTCGGCCGCGGTCAGCGTCGCCTCGCCGTGGGGGACGTCGGTCGCCGTCACGGTCGCGCCCGGCAGCGAGACCAGCACGCCCTCGAGCGTGGCCTGGCGCGGTCCGCCGGTCTTGATATCGGCGTAGCTCACCGCGAGCGGCACCGGTGCGGCCTCCGGGCCGACCGACTCGACGGTGACCGCGGTGACGCTGTCGAGCTCGATCTCGCCGCCGAACACGCTGACCGTGCCGTCGATCGTGAGGCGCGCACCGACCGTCGCGCTCGCGAGGAACGGCGACCCGGTGTTCGTGAACACGAACAGGCCGGAGTAATCGACCCCGCTGTAGCCGATGTCGCCGACCTTGACCTGGACGAAGAAGCCGGTCGTCCCGACGCCGGTGACGAGCGCGTGACTCACCTCGACGGCGGCCGCGGTCGGGATCATCCCGGACTTGATCGCGTAGATCGATGCCGGGCAGCCGGCGGCGCCCGGGTTCGGCGTGTTCGGGCACGCGTCGCAGACATCGCCCTTACCGTCGCCGTCGGCGTCGGCCTGATCGGTGTTCGCCGTGTCGGGACAGTTGTCGATCGCGTTGGCGCGACCATCGTGATCGCGATCGTTCGGATCGACCGCGGTGCACGACGTCGTGTTGGCGTCGAGCGGGCACGGATCGCACGCGTCGCCCATGCCGTCGCCGTCGGCATCGGGTTGGACGCCGAGATCGAGCGGGCGGATCGGGTTGAAGACCGTCGGGCAGTTGTCGTTTGCATCGAGGATGCCGTCGCCATCGCCATCGCCCGCGCTCGGTGCGCCGGTGTACACGGTCGAGCCGGCCACGGCAGTGGGCCGCTTCGGCGTGCAGCTCGGCTCGTTCACCGGCACCGGATCGCACGAGAACGCCGGATACGACGTGCCGGCGGCGGTCTTGAGCGCGCTGTACGTCTTGCCGACCTCGGTCATCGTGCACACCTGCTTCGCCGTGCCGCACACGTCGACCGCGTCGCACTGCGAGGCCATCGCCGAGACCAGCGTGTCGTCGCCGTAGAGCACCTTGCCGCCGCGCATCACGAGCGCGACGTCGGGTGGCGTAGCGTCGATGACCGCGCGATACGTCTTGCCGTGCGCGTTGAAGATCGAGATGTCGGCGAGCCGGCCCGGTGCGAGCAGCCCGATCGAGTCGTCCATCTTCGTCACCGCGGCGGCGTTGGTCGTCACCATCGACCACAGCTGGCGGTCGGTGAAGTAGGTCGCGAGGTACTTCTGGTTGAAGCCGTCGGCGCACTTCAGCTCGCGGAGCAAGTTCATCGAGCCGGTCGGCATCCAGTCGGTGCCGAGCGCGATGTTGACGCCGACGCGCGACGCCACGGTCACGCGCGCGGTGTCGCCGTACAGCGTGATGTTGGAGCGCGGCGACCAGATGAGGCCGGTGCCGGCCGCGGCCATCGTGCCGTAGTCCTGCGCCTGCAGGCCGATCGCGTGGATCATCGACGTCTTGCCGAGCGTGAGGTTGTCGGAGACGCCCGGCGCGACCGCGTCGTACGCGGTCGAGCTCTCGCACAAGAACTCGTTGCGCGCGGTGCCGTCGATGCCCTCGGAGGTGTGGGGCTCGTACGCGTCGAGCGTCGCGAGCGAGTCCGCGGTCGTCGGCGTGCCGCCGTAGTTGCAGTCGGTCGTGCGCCGCGTGCCGCTCGAATCGTCGAGAGGAAACGTGTCGAAGTCGACGGCCTTCTTCTGCAGGCCCTCCATGTCGTTCGCGATGTCGAGGTTGCGCAACAGCCCGGCCTGGCCGCCCGAGCCCACGATCGACGTCGCGCCGCCCATCAGGAACCGTAGCTCGCCCCACTGGATCTGCGCCGCGGAGGCGCCGCCCGACGACGGGATCTTCGTGTGCCCGTCGAGACCCTTGCGCCACTGCTGGCGATCCTCGTAGCGCTCGCCGGTGTCGGTGTAGGGCTGGCCCTGCGTGAACGTGATGTGATCGTGCGTGTTGATGAGGCCGGGCGAGATCACGCCATCGGGGCACACGAGCTGGGTCTCGCCACCCTGCGCGCAATCGCAGCCGACGCACGTGATGTGGCCGGTGTTATCGATCGCGACCTGACCGCCGGCGTACGCGGTGGTCGGCGTCAGCACGGTGCCCTTGAGCAGGACGCTGGTGCTGCCGGCCGTGTACGAGCACGTACCGCTCGCCACCGGGGCCAGCGTCTCGCACGTCACCATCTCGGGCGGTGCGTCGGCCGTGTTCGCGTCGCTGGGATTCTGCTGGTCATCTCCGCGACCGCAGCCGCCACAACCCGATCCCGCGATCATCAACCCCAGGACGAAAACGCTAAGCAAGTGGCGCATGTGAGGGCGCGGAAACTAGCACGCACCTCGTACGGCCTTGTCGCAAATCGGTGACCGCGGGCTACTCTGCGGCGTCGATCACGGGAGCCGGCGTCATGGGCTCTGGAAGTGGAACTGGCGCGGGAGGTTGCGCCACTGCAACGGTCTTTACCGGAGGTTCGACCACCGCCGGATTGGCGTGCTTCTGGCGTGCTCGGGCGACGGTCTCGCTCGCGGCGACCAGGATGAGACCGATCCCGGCGTAGACGACGAGCGTGGCGCGACGCGCGAACACCAGCGTGACCCCGCGGGCGGGGTTCTCGCCGAGCGCGCGGAACAGCCACCAGTTGCCACCCTCCGAGATCCCCAGGCCCATCGGCACGAGGCTCGACATCATGTAGATGACGAAGCCGCCGACGGTGTACGCGGCGATGAAGCCGCCCGTGATCGACTCGCCGACCGCATGGAGGATCAAGAGCGACAGCGACATCGAGCTGGCGCGCGACAGCACGACGGCGGCGATCCCGAGCCAGCGATCGCGCACGCGCGCGCCCTCGGCGACCTGCATCTTGTGATCGACGCCCTGCAGCGCGTCGAGCCAGCGCTCGTAGCGCTCCTGCGACAACAGGTACTTCGACGGCGTCTCGATCTTCCAGATCTTCTTGCGCACCAGCGCGACGCCCGGCACGCGGATCCGTTTCGCCAGCCTCGCGGCGCTCGCGAGCACGCCGCCCTTGACGAGCATGTACAGCCCGATCGCGAGCACGAGGCACACCACGCCGGTGCCGAGCATCAGGGCGCGCAACGACGACGGCATCGGAATCAGCAGCACCATGAACGGCGCCGCGAGCGCCACGGTCAGGAGCTCGACCGTGAAGCTGACCACGTTGTAGAGCAGGATCGTCGCGACGGCGCGCGACTCGCTGACGTGATCGGTCAAGACCGAGACCTTCACGGCCTCGCCGAGGTTTCCGCTCGGGGTCACCGCGTTCACCGACCGCCCGGCGAGTTGCGACAGCAACGCAGCCCGCAGCTTCACCTTGTTCTGCTCCGGCGACAGGAAGGCGCGGATCGCGATCGCGTCGAGCGACGTGATGGCAATCTCCAGCGCCACGACCGCGAACCACCACCAGCCGATCCGCTTGAAGTACGTCCCGATCGTGGACAGCCCGGTCCGATAGATCGTCAACGCGAGCGCGACGAGGCCGATGCCGAGGGAGATCCTCGTCACCCAGCGTGCCCACGTCGGCCGACTCATGCTCCTCAGCTATAGCAAGTCCAGAGCCCGATTGTGAGTCCCTCGTCGCTGGCCCACCCGAAGCTCCACCGGGCCTAGTCCAGGGGCTGGTCCAGGCTATCGGCGACGAACCCCATGACCTCTTCCAGCATCTGACCGAAGTCGTCGTAGAACTGCTGATCGAGGGCGTTGTCGCGCGCGTCGTACATCAGCACCGGGTACTCGCCGTTGGGGAGCTGGCGGCTCACGTCGAGGCAGAACCATTCCTGGTACTGCGCGCCCATGCCCACGATCAGCAGGTGCTCCGGAAGCCGGCGCTCTTCGCGCGCCTTGAGGGTGCGCCCGACCACGTCCTCGGCGACGACATCGGTCGCGGGCGCGCCCTCACCCTTCGACGGCGAGACGCCGACGAAGTCGTGCACGATCCCGAGATGGGTCGGTAGGGCGATGCCCCCGAACGTCCGCAAGAACGTGCGGTACGACGGAGGGAACACGCAGCCGAGTGCTTCCTCGGCAGCGGCGATCGCGGACTCGGGTGCAGGACCGGCGATCTTCACCGGGTGTTCCTGCTCATCCAGGCGATGGCGAATGCGTTCGACGAGCTCGATGGTTCCAGACGTCATGGCGAGTTGATCCATTATGCACGCTGCGATTCAGAAGGTCGTGGTCGTTTGCGCGAGACCTCGCGCTCGATCGTTCGCGGATTTCCCCCGTTGACTTTTTTTGGGCCCCGGCCTCGGGCATCAACTAGGTCGAGGCATCGCGGCGGGGAACGTCAGCGCGTCGACGACCGCGAGCTCCATATCCGTGTCGACGATCTGAAACGCGGCCTGCATCACGCCCATGAACGGAATCACGCGCCAGCTCGCGACGGTGGCGGGCATCTCGGCGACGAGGGTGTACACGACCATCCAGTAGCGATCCACCGGATCGGGAAGACTCTGCGCGACCCGCGCGAGCTCGGAGAACACCTGGGCGTCGGGGGCGCGCGGCCGGCGAAACGCGCGGTAGAGCTCGGCGTCGAGCTCGTCCTTCGTCAGCGCGAGGTCGGGAATCGCGGCGAAGAAGTCGCGGACCTCGAAGCGATGCGCGTCGGTCGCCATCGCGCGGGCGAGCGCGCGCAGCGCGAACACCTCGCACGCGACGGAGATCATCGACTTCACCCGCAGGTAGCGATCGTCGAGAAACGCGGGGAGCTGGTGCTGGCGGGCCGCGGCGACGATCCCCTCGGCCTCGAGCGGCGAGATGCGAAGTGCGATCCGCAGGGCCTCGAGGAAGTTCAGCTCGCCCTCGACGAGCTGGTCGTCGGCGACCGCGACCTCGCTCGCCATGCCGTACGCGGCGAGCCGATGGATGCGCGCCGGCAGGCCCTTCGCGATCGCAGGTGCGCGCGACACCGCGTTGCCCGCGAACTTGATCGCGTCGTTGGACAGATCGATCAGCGTGCGGGCGGCCGCCACGCCGAGCCCGGTGAACAGCGGGTGTTCGCCGACCTGGCGCTGGACCTCGGCGACCTCGCGCGCATCGGCGACGCCGTCGGCATTCATCGCGCCGACCATCGCCTCGATCAGGAACCGCCGGGGGTCGTTCGGGCGAAGCCCGCCTCCCAGGAGGTTCTGGATGCTGCGCTTCACCGGTCGATTCTAGCGCGCGATCAGATCGATCGCGATCACCGCGCCGATCGAGATGACCGCAGATGCTGCCGCGATCCAGTAGAGCCGGGCGCTGATGTGTGCGACCGGTCCGACCCGTCGCGAGCGCGCCGCCCCCACGATCGCGGCGAGGCCGGCGACGATCGCGAGCAGCCACTTGAACGGGAACGTCGTGTGCTCGCGCTCGAGCTTGGTCGCCTGCGCCACGCGCGCCTGCTCGGACAGATCGCCGCCGTGGGTGCGCTGGTACTCGGCCCAGCGCGCGAGATCGCGCTCGACGAGGCGGTCCTTCTCGGGCTGCATGATCTGGACGTACGTCGTGTCGCGGCGCACGCGGATCTCGCCCGCGGCGAGCGCGACGTGCAGTCCCGCGGCGAGCACCACCGCGACGAGCACCCCGATCACCCGCGAGCCCGGCAAGGTCTCGGCGAGCGCGCCGAACACGCCGCGGGCACCGAAGTATCCCGCGGTACAGGTCACGAGCCCGGCCACGATCGCGACCGGGTATCGAGCGTTGCCGAGCGCGTGATAGAGCTGCACGCCATCGCCGTAGCCGTGCCACGCACCGGTCGCGAGGTACCAGCTGCCGTGCAGGACGAGCGCGGCGCCGATCCCGCGGACGAGCTTGCGTCCGAGCCCGTCGCCGCGGACGACCACGACGAGGAGGGTTCCACACACGAGCTCGACCGCGATGCCGCCCATCGCGATGGCGAGCGCGGGCGCCACGGCCGGCGCGGCCAGCTGGTAGCGGATCCAGCCGCCCGCGAACCAGAACAGCTGGACCTCGGTGACCTTGGCCCCGACGGCCACGGCCGTCCCGCCGTGGCCGACCAGCTCGTGAGCCAAGAGGCCGATCCGGCTCGTGGCGAGTGCCACGAAGGCCAGTAACCCCGCGAGACGCAAGACGGCCAGGACGGCGGTTCGTGACTGGGCCATGGAACGCGTTATCATTACTCCGATGGGACGTGGCCCGCTCGCCGGCGTGCTGCTCGTGGTCTGGGTCGGTCTGGCCGATGCGGGCAACACGCGCAAGGTCGAGATCAACTCCGAACCCGCGGGCGCGACGGTGTACATCAACAACATCGACGACGGGGCCGCGTGCAACGCGACCCCGTGCACGATCGATGCGCCGATCGGGACGTCGAGCATCATCCTCCGCAAGGAGGGCTACGCACCCGGGTTCGGCCAGCTCGACGTGCCCAGGAAGGGCAAGCTCAAGACCCTCACGATCACGCTCGACAGCGCGATCGGCACCCTCGTGTTCGACGATCCCGCGCTCAAGGGCGGGACGATCCTGATCGACGATGTCGCGCAGGGCATCGCGCCCAAGCACGTCGACGTCGAGGCGATCTCGCACCACGTCGTCGTGATGTTGAAGGGCAAGGAGCTGTACAGCGAGTTCATCACGGTCGAGTCCGGTGTCGAGGTGCCGATCAAGGCCGTGAAGGGCGCTCCCGCCGTGGTCGCCGAGACCACCGGCGGTGGCAGCGACGATGGTGCGGGTGGCGGCAGCGACGAGACCACCGGCGACGACACGAAGATCAAGCAGACCACGCCGGCGCCCACGCGCGATCGCTTCATCACGGCCGGCGTCGTGTTCGACGTCAACTTCCGGCAGTTTCACTACGACAATCCGCAGAACGGCCTCGCCTCGCAGGAGATCGAGAGCGGCCAGGACCTGCTCGGCCCGGCGGTGGAGCTCTGGCCGATGGAGCTCCTCGGATCGTCCCACCTCCGCGGGCTGTCGATCTTCGCGAAGGTCGAGTTCGGCATCAATCACCTGCAGGTCCTCGACGACACCACCGGGATGTACGCCGGCACGAACACGTTCTGGGGCAACATCGAAGGCGATGTACGCCAACGCTGGAAAGTCGGAGACACCGGGGGGATCGAGATCAGCGGCGGCTTCGTGCGCGATCAGATGGAGTACAACGCCAACAACAAGACCGACCTCGACAAGGTCCCGGTCGTCGACTACAAGTCCATCCGGTTGGGCCTGCGCGGCAGCGCCTCGCTCGGCGGGATCGACGCTTACGCCGGCGTCGAAGGCCGGATCGTGCTCGACGCCGGCGCGCTCCGGCAGCGGTTCGACAACGCCGACATCACCGGCGGGCGCATCGCCGCCGGCATCTCCAAGACGATCGGGCCGATCTTCGCGCGTGTCGAAGGCTCGCTGCTCTACTTCGGCTGGACGATCAGCGAGAACAACACCGTTCCGAACAAGCCCACCGCCGACGGCGCCACCGACATGGTCGAGGTC
>Ga0326726_10002869_pt1 | contig 15766 bp, 12 predicted proteins | sample MHFenrmetagenome_2_FD_207603 | JGI IMG/M metagenome (GOLD analysis project Ga0326726, IMG submission 207603) | Lab enriched peat soil microbial communities from Michigan Hollow, Ithaca, NY, United States - MHF15MN | ecosystem: Environmental > Terrestrial > Soil > Wetlands > Peat | place: USA...
ACGGCAAGAAGACGGCATCGGACATGTACCCGATCAAGCACCGCGGCGGCCAGGGCGTGCTCAACCTGCGCATTACGCCCAAGATCGGCCACGCCCTGGCCATGGTCGGCATCGCCGAGGAGGACCTCCTTGTCATCACGGTCGAGGGCAAGGTCATCGGCATCCCGACGACCCAGGTCCGCTCCTCCGGCCGGGCCACCCAGGGCGTCCGCATCATCAAGCTCGAGGACAAGGACCGGGCCTGCTCGATCGCCAAGGTGCGCGAGAGCTGAGGGACAGCTGATGCTCCCTTTGGCTAACGGGATCGAATATTTCTCATCGCAGCCGATCGAAGACGTCCTGAGAGAGCTGGGGACCTCGAAAGACGGCCTATCCGACAATGAAGCCGCCCTCCGGCTTGAGCGGTACGGGCCCAATACGATCTCGGAAAAGAAGGAGATCGGCCTCGCCTTAGAGTTCTTGTCGCATTTTAAGAATCCCCTGGTGCTCATCCTTCTCGCGGCCGCTTCCATTTCGGGCTACCTCGGCGAGATCAAGAACCTCGTCGTTATCTTCGCCATGGTCCTGGCCAGCGTCATCCTGGATTTCTTCGAAGAACACAGCGCCGGCAACGCCGCCAAGAGGCTGAAGGAGAAAGTCGGCGTCACCGCGACGGTCGTCAGGCAGGGAAGGAAACAGGAAGTCATGGCCTCCCAGGTGTGCGTGGGGGATATTCTCTTCCTGAGCGCCGGCGACCTGGTCCCGGCGGATGCCCGGATCATGGAAGCCGACGACCTCTTCGTCAACGAGTCGGCGCTGACGGGCGAGTCATTTCCTCAAGAAAAATTTCCCGCAAGCGCTTCCAGCCCGAATGAAACCGGCGCCAGCGGCGGTCCTATCGTCCTGCTCGGCACGAACGTCGAAAGCGGGACGGCCTTGGCCGTTGTGTTCCGAACGGGCCAGGACACCGAGTTCGGCAAGATCGCCAAAAGCATCCTCAAAAAGGAGGAACGGAGCGAATTCGAGCTCGGCATCACCAGATTCGGCTTTTTTATCATGAAGGTCATTCTCGCGCTGGTTCTTCTCATTTTTCTCGGCAACGCCCTGGTAAACCGGGATATTCTCGGGTCTTTTATCTTCGCCGTGGCCATCGCGGTGGGAGTGACGCCGGAACTGCTGCCCATGATCATGTCCATTACGATGGCTCGGGCCTCCCAAAAGATGGCCAAAGCCGGGGTCATCGTCAAGAAATTGTCCTCCATACCCAATTTCGGCAGCATGAACATCTTATGCACCGATAAGACGGGGACGCTGACCGAGGACAATATCCAACTCGTGAAATACACGGATATCGCCGGGGCTCCCGACGAGGACGTTTTCTTATATACCTATCTGAACAGCTTCCATCAGACGGGCGTCAAGAACCCGTTGGACCGGGCGGTGCTGGAATACAAGAAAGCGGATCATCGGGGATACGCAAAGACCGAAGAGATCCCGTTCGATTTTGTGCGCAAGATGATGAGCGTTGTGGTCACGGGCCCCGAAGGACCGGTGATGACCACCAAAGGAGCCCCCGAATCCGTGATGACAAGGTGCCGTTCTTTCAAGCTGAACGGCAAGACGGGACCCTTAACGGACGACGTCAAGAGCATGGCCTTGGGTCTTTATGAGGAGCTGAGCACGGAAGGCTATCGGGTGCTGGCTTTGGCCCTGAAGGACGATCTGCCTGATAAAGCCAGGTACACCACGGCCGATGAGAACGGCCTGACGCTGGCCGGGTTCGTGTCCTTCCTGGATCCCGCCAAAAAAGATGTCGGCACCGTCCTGCAGCAGCTGAAAGCCCGCGGCATCGAGATCAAGGTCATCAGCGGAGACAACGAGCTCGTCACCCGGAAGATCTGCCGTGATGTGGGACTCGACGTCCACGGCGTTCTGCTGGGCCAAGATATGGACGCCCTCACGGACGATGCTCTCGCCGTCAGAGCCCAAAAAACGACCATCTTTGCCCGGTTCTCTCCCGACGAGAAAAGCCGTGTCATCGCCGCTCTGAGAAGCCGGGGCCACGTGGTGGGCTATATGGGAGATGGCATTAACGACGCGCCGTCCCTCAAGGCCGCCGATGTCGGCATCTCCGTCGACAACGCCGTCGATATCGCCAAAGAATCCGCGGACATCATTTTAACGAAAAAGCATCTCAAACCCATTATCGAGGGCGTCATCGAGGGGCGGCGCTCGTTCGGCAACACCATGAAATATATCATGATGGGCTTGAGCTCCAACTTCGGGAACATGTTCAGCGTCCTGGGGGCCGTATTTTACCTGCCGTTCCTGCCGATGCTCCCCATCCAGATCTTGCTCAACAATTTCATCTATGACTTCTCTCAGGTCACCATCCCGTCCGATAAGGTGGATGAGGATTGGATACGTCAACCCCGAAAATGGGACATCGGCTTCGTGAAGAAGTTCATGGTCGTTTTCGGTCCGGTCAGCTCCGTCTTTGACTTTCTGACGTTCTTCATCCTGTTCGGCGTCTTCAAGCTCGGCGCGTCCGCTTTTCAAACAGGCTGGTTCCTCGAATCGCTGGCCACGCAGACACTCGTCATCCACATCATCAGGACCAAACAGGTCCCGTTCATCCAGAGCCGGGCCAGCAAAGCCCTGCTCTTCAGCACGGTCATGGCCGTTGCCGTCGGCTGGGCCTTGCCGTTGACTCCGCTTGGCAAGGTCTTCAGGTTTTCGGCCCTGCCGCTCCCCATTCTGCTCGTGATCGCCGGATTGGTCCTATCCTATCTCGTTCTGGTCGAGCTCATCAAAAGGGCCTTCTACAGAAGGAACCAGTTTTAAAAGAGGCGGCCTGAGGGCCATGGGCTCGGTTTGGCCAAGGACCGCGTCTGCTCCATGGCCAAGGTGAGAGCGCTGATTCCCGCCGGATAGGATTCTGTCCCGCACCGCGGAACGGGCAGGCCCCTCTTCCGCCGTCCCCCTCCTTCGAGCCTTGGCATGTTTCTTGGTTATCTCACGACCGTGGGCTTGGCGGCAGAACGCCGCGAGGCCGGAGCCTTTTCGGAGGGAGTATGACGATGAGCCCAGCTATCCCCAAAACCATGAGGGCCGCGGTGATCGACAAGTTCGGCGGCCCTGACGTCCTTCACGTGGCCCGGATCCCGGTGCCGGAACCCGGCGGCAAGGAGATCCTGGTCCATGTCCATGCGGCCGGCGTCGGCTCTTGGGACCCGTGGGTCCGCGAAGGCGGGATGGGCGGCACCCGGTTCCCCCAGGTCCTCGGGTCCGACGGCTCCGGCACGGTCGTCGCCGCCGGGTCGAACGTGCGCCGGTTCGAAGTCGGCGACCGGATCTATGCATACGCCATGGACAATCCGAAGGGCGGTTTCTACGCGGAGTATGCCGCCGTTCCCGAAGACTCGGCGGGGTTCGTCCCCGCAGGGCTCAGCATGGACGAAGCGGGCGGCCTCGCGGCTTGCGGGCTGACAGCGCTCGCGGGTCTCGACATGCTGGAGATCGAGAAGGACGCCGCGGTCTTGATCTTAGGGGCCAGCGGCGGCGTTGGCCACGTCGCGCTCCAGCTCGTGAAACGGCGGGGAGGACGGGTCCTGGCCGTGGCGTCCGGGCGGGACGGGGCCGCGCTCGCGGAGCGGCTCGGGGCCGACCTGGCCATGGACGGGAAGGCCGCGGGCATCGCCAAGGCGGCGCGGGCCTTCGCGCCCGACGGCTTCGCGGCGGCCCTGGTCTTCGCCAATTCGGGACGACTGGCCGGGGCCTTGAAGCTCGTCAAGAAGGGCGGGACGATCGCCTATCCCGGGGGCGTGGAGCCGGAGCCCCGAAGCTCCGCGGGGGTGAAGGTCCGCTCGTTCAACGGCCCGTCGGACCCCGAAAGCTTCGATCGATTGAACGGTCTCCTCGACCGGGGGCCTTTCCGGGTCGAGGTCAGCCGGACCTACCGGCTCGATGACCTGCCGCGGGCGCACCGGGACGTCTTGAAGCACCATCTCGGCAAGCTCATCGTGAAGCCGCGGGCTTGAGCGAAGCCAATCGAAGAACGGCCAATGGAGGTGACTGGAGATGAGGAAGATCATCGTTCTGTCTTTTTTGACCCTCGACGGAGTCATGCAGGCCCCGGGGGGGCCCGACGAGGACCGCTCCGGAGGGTTCGAGTACGGCGGCTGGACCGTGCCGTATTTTGACGAGTTCAGCGGCCGGGTCATGGCCGAACAGATGGGCCGGCCCTACGACCTGTTGCTCGGCCGGAAGACCTATGAGATCTTCGCGGCCTATTGGCCGCTGCACGACGCCGACCTCGGGACCGGGCTCAACCGGGCGACGAAGTACGTGGCGTCGAAGACGCTGGAGAAGCTGGATTGGAGGCCTTCGGTTCTCATCAAGGGCGACGCGGCGGAGGAGATCCGCAAGCTCAAACAGCAGGACGGCCCCGAGCTCCAGGTCCATGGCAGCGGGAACCTCATCCAGACGCTCCTCGCGAACGACCTGGTGGACGAGCTGTGGCTGAAGACGTTCCCGCTCACGCTCGGCCGCGGCAAGCGCCTGTTCGCCGAGGGAGCCATTCCCGCCAGCTTCAAGCTTCTGGACAGCCGGACGACACCGACCGGAGTCAGCATCGCCAATTACGCGCGCGCGGGAGAGGTCAAGACCGGGTCTTTTGCTTAGGCCGACGGTCCGTCGGCCGCGAAAGCCGGGGAATTAGGACCCGAAGCGGCGGACGGCCCGGGCGTGGGCCTTGGCCGCCTCGACCTCACGGTCCCTGGGAGGAGCGGTCGTCACGAGGGAGCGGAGAAGCCTCGAGGAGGCCTTAGCGACTTCGTCGACCGCCCGGCCAAAGGCCTTTTCGTTCGCCGCGGACGGCTTGGCGAATCCCGTTATCTTCCTCACGAACTGGGACGCCGCCGCCCGGATCTCATCCGCGGTCGCCGGCGGCTCAAAATTGTAGAGCGTCTTGATATTCCGGCACATGGTTTGATCTCCCGTCTATCGCCCCAAATGGACTGCCGTCTTCATGCCAAGATCGTCACCTCTCGCGTCCCCCTTCAATTTCGTCCCGCCGCCCTTTATACTGGTGCCATGGATCCCACACCGGCCATCAGCCTTCGTGATCTGCGGAAGACCTACGTCGTCAGCGAGCGCGAGCCCGGCCTCCGGGCCGCCCTGGCCAGTCTCGTCCATCGCCGCAAGTCCGAGGTCCGGGCCGTCGACGGCATCACCTTCGACCTCGCGCCCGGGGAGATCGTCGGCTTCCTCGGTCCCAACGGCGCGGGCAAGACGACGACCCTGAAAATGCTCTCGGGGCTCCTGCACCCGACCTCCGGCGAGCTCTCGGTCCTTTCCTACGTCCCCTCGAAAAGGGACCGGGCGTTCCTGAGGCAAATCACCCTGGTCATGGGCCAGCGCAACCAGCTTGTCTGGGACATTCCCGCCTCAGATTCCTTCGAGCTCAACCGGGCCATCTATCGCATCCCTCCCGCGGATTATCGGAAGACCCTCGACGAGCTCGTCGCCCTCCTCGAGCTCGAACCGCTCCTTCGCAAGCCCGTCCGTAATCTCTCGCTCGGCGAGCGGATGAAATGCGAGATCGCGGCCGCCCTCCTCCACCGTCCGGCGGTCGTCTTCCTCGACGAGCCGACGATCGGCCTCGACGTGACGATGCAGCGCCGTATCCGGGCCTTCATCGCCGAGTACAACCAACGCCACGGCGCGACGGTCCTGCTGACGAGCCATTACATGGCCGACGTCGAGGCCCTGTGCAAGCGCGTCATCATCATCCACCACGGCCGGCTCCTGTTCGACGGCGAGCTCGCCGCCCTCGTCCAGCGGTTCACCGCCCACAAGACGATCGTCGTCCAGCTCAAGGACTGCGCCGCGGACCTGAAGTCTTACGGCGAGGTCGTCTCCTGCGAGGACGGCCGCCTGACCCTGCGCGTGCCCAAGGCCGACACGGCCCGCGTCACCGGCCAGATCCTGGCCAACCTCCCGGTCGTCGACCTGACCGTGGAAGACCCGCCGATCGAGGAGGTCATCGAGCGCGTCTTCGCCCAGGGGGTGCCGTGAAGGGCCTGGCCGACCTCTATCTCCAGCAGCTCAAGACGGGCGTCGCCTCGATGCTGCAATATCGGGCGACGCTCGTCATCTGGCTCATCGGCAACGTCCTCGAGCCGCTCGTCTACCTTGTCGTCTGGTCCACGGTCGCGCGCTCGACCGGCGGGAACGTCGGCGGCTACGGCGCCCGGGACTTCGCCGCCTATTACATCGTCCTCATGCTCGTTAACCAGGTGACGTTCACCTGGGTCATGTACGAGTTCGATTACCGGATCCGCGAAGGCGCCTTCTCCGCCGACCTCCTCCACCCCGTCCACCCGATCCATGCCGACATCGCCACGAACCTCTCGTCCAAGGTCGTGAACCTGCCGTTCATCATGGCCGCGGCGGCCGGCTTGGCCGTGGTTTTCCACCCGGCGCTCAAGCTGACGCCGCTCGCGGTCGCGGCGTTCGTCCCGGCCCTCGTCCTGGCCTTCCTCGTGCGCTTCCTTGTCGATTGGACGGTCGCCCTGGCCGCCTTCTGGACGACGCGGGTGACGGCCATCAATCAGATCCACTACATGGCCGTGCTGTTCTTCTCCGGACAGATCGCCCCGTTGACGGTCCTGCCCCGTCCCCTCCAGGTCGTGGCCACGGTCCTCCCGTTCCGTTGGACCATCGGCTTCCCCGTCGAGCTTCTCCTCGGACGCCTGACCCCCGGCCAGGTCCTGACGGGATTCGCGGTCCAAGCGGCCTGGCTGCTGGCCGCTGCGCTGCTGGTGAAGTTCGCCTGGCGCGCCAGCGTCAAACGGTATTCGGCGGTGGGCGCATGAGACTCCTGCGCCTTTTCGGCGTGTTCCTGCGGGTCTCCGTGATGGGGGAGGCGGCCTATCCGGCCAACTTCCTGGCCCACCTTCTCGACTCGGCCCTCGAGCTGGCCGCGGCCCTGGCCGGGCTGGCCCTCATCTTCGCCCACACCGCGACCCTCGGCGGCTGGCGGCCGGAGGAGCTCGGGGCCCTCGTCGGGGTCTATTTCCTGGTCGGCGGCATCATCGGCCTCGTCATCCAGCCCGGCATGGAGCAGCTGACGGAATCCGTTCGGGACGGGACCTTGGACTTCACGCTCGCAAAGCCCGAGGACTCGCAGCTCCTGGTCAGCATCTGGAGGGTCGAGATCTGGAAGCTGATCGACGTCGGGCTGGGCTTGGTCGTGCTGGCCGTCGCGCTGGCCCGGCTCGGCCAGCGCGTGGGCATCGTCCAGGCCCTTGCGTTCGCCGCGGCCCTCCTCGCCGGCGGCGTCATCGTCTACAGCTTCTGGCTGATCCTGGCGACGAGCGCGTTCTGGCTGGTGAGGGTCGAGAACATCCTGGTCATCTTCCAGAGCGTTTATGAGGCCGGCCGCTGGCCCGTGAGCATCTACCCGGGCTGGCTGAGGTTCGCCCTGACCTTTCTCGTCCCGGTCGCCTTCGCCATCACGGTCCCGGCGCAGGCGCTCGCCGGGCGCCTGACCGGGCGGGGCCTTGCCGGCACGGCCGTATTCGCCGTCCTGCTCTTCGGCGCCGCGCGCCTGTTCTGGCGGGCGGGGATCCGGCACTATTCCGGCGCCTCCTCATGAGCAGGCGAGTTCTCGGCCGGGACTTCTATGCCAGGCATCCGAGCGTCGTGGCCCGGGCGCTCCTCGGAAAGATCCTGGTGCGGCGGGTCGGCGGCAAGACGCTCGCCGGCCGGATCGTCGAAACGGAAGCGTACAGCGCCAATGATCCCGCCAGCCACGCTTATAAAGGCCGGACGGAGAGGAACCAGGCGCTTTTCGGAGAGGTCGGCCGCGCCTACGTCTATCAGACCCACGGCGTGCATTTTTGCCTGAACGTCGCGGCGCGCCGCGGCCAGCCCGCGGGCGGGGTCCTGATCAGGGCCATCGAGCCGCTCCGGGGAGCCGGGTTCATGACGAGCTTGCGGGGAACGGCGGACATCCGCCGGGTAGCCAGGGGCCCGGGGAACCTCAGCCGGGCGTTGGGGATCGATCTCGGGCTCTATGGGGCCGACCTGACGAAGCGAGGGCCACTCTTCATTGCCGATGACGATGCCGCGACGCCCAAGGTCACGAGGACGCCGCGGGTGGGGGTCACTTCGGCGCGCGGGAAGCTTTGGCGGTTCGTCGTCCGGGGGAGTCCTTTCGTCTCGAGACCGCGCCCATCCTGATCGCAGGCCGGGCGCCTCTTCTAGCCTCCGATGACGACCGTCCAGGGCCGCACCGACCATTCCTTGACGAGGCCGGCCTTGACGTAGGGGTCGTTCTTGGCGAACTCTTCGGCGACCGAGGGGCCCTCGGCCCGGAAGATGAGGATGGCCGTGTCCGGCGGATCGCCCAAGACCCCACCCATGAAGAGATCGCCCCGGGCGTGGGCCGTGCTCGAATAGTCCAGGTGTGCGGGGCGGTGGGGCGCCCGCTTCTCGACATAACCCTCCACGGTCTTGTAGATGAGCATGTAGTACATGGCCAAACCTCGCTATCTTGATTGGGCGCCGACAACGGACGCCTCGATCAGCCGGTAGGCGGCCTTGAGCGACGACCCGTCCTTGTCCCGGTCGCCGAAGGGGATCGAGGCCAGGCCGAGGCCCGCGACTTTGGGGTGGGCGAAGATCTTCCGGACCGCCTGGGCCAGCTCGACGCTTGTCGGCCCGGCCGGCGCCGTCAGGGGATGGCCGGCGACCTCGGCCGGGTCGAGCACGTCCATGTCCACATGAACGTAGATCACGTCGGTCAAGCGCCCGAGTCTCCGGACCTGCTCGTTGATCGCGTCGGAATCCGACCGGATATCCTCGACGCTCAGGAACAGGCATTCGGACCGGTCGAGGAGCTCCCGCTCGAGGGGATCGACGTCGCGGAGCCCGCCGAAGACGATGTATCTCGTCGGCAGGGCCGGATCGAGCCCGGTCTTGAGGCGCAGGCGGGTCAGGCACATCCCGGCGGCGACGGCGACGTCCATGCCCCCGAGCATCCCGCTCAACGTCGTCTCCGGCGTGTTGAAGTCGGCGTGGGCGTCGAAGTAGATGAGCCCGACGCGCAACGGCTTGAGACCGGCGAGCCCTTCGCGCCGCTCTACCTTAACGGAGGAGCCGGACGGCTCCCGAGCCGGGCCCAGATGCTGGAGTCCGGCCAGCATGCCGAGGAGGTCGGTGCAATTCGTGAGAAGGCCGAGGACGAGTCCCTCCCCCTGTCTGTTCTTGGCCACGAGCGCGCCGATGTGCCGGCTCTCCAGGGCGTCCTGATTCCAGGCGCCGTACTCGGCCCGCTCCTCCTTCGTGAGGGCGATCGTCTCAGGACCCAGCACTTCGCAGCCGAGCTTCCCGAGAAGGGGCAGAAGGCCTCCCTCGGCCATATACTTGGGGCCATCCGAATCATTCCTGACGACGGCCACTTTGAGCTTCGCCCGGGCCTGAGTGCGGGTCGAGGCCGCCAGAAGGGGACCGGCGCAGGCCAGGACGAGCGCCAACAGACCGCAGGACGCCGCGAGATGGTTCATGGTTTTCCTCCCCGAGTTCGTCGCTCGCTGGGCATCATAGCTCCGACCGGCACCCTGCTTCAAGGCCCGGCGACTCGTGGATCTCTGGCGGCCGCCCTGGAAGGACCTCCGCCGAGCGAAATGGAGCTTCCGCCTTTCTTGACTCTCCCGGGTATCGCCACTATACTCCGGGCGATTAAGGACCCGGATCATATGATCGAGGACAGGCCATGAGAGGACGCGAGGGGAAACGGCCGTCGGCCTCGCGCAACGAACGGCCGTCCGAAATCCTGATCCCTCGGCGTCTTCTATCCCTCCCGGGGGTGTGGCGATACGTCTTCGCCATCGCCATCGCCGGGGCGGCCGTCGTCCTGCGCTCGGCGCTCGTGCCCTCGATGGGGACCACCACCCCCTATAATATCGCCCTCGTGGCGAACGTCCTCACGGCCTTTCTGTTCGGCTTGGGGCCCGGATTGCTCTCCGTGGTCATGGGCGACCTGGCCGTCGAGATCGTCGTCCTTCGATCCCTCCCGATCCTGTTTCAGGGAACGACACTGCTCCGGCTCGGCACCTCTGTCTTCATCGGCGCCCTCATCGTGGGGCTCATTCATTCCTTCCGCTCGGCCCTGCTCAGGGCCCGCCGGAGCGAAGAGCTCAAGCGGGCCGCCGCGGAGGAGCTGCGCGGCAGCGAAAGCCGGTTCCGGACCCTCCTCAATAGCGTCCCCGTCGGGATCTACGAGATCGATTTCGTCAATATGAAGCTGCTCAGCGTCAACGACTTTATGTGCGCCGAATCCGGATATTCCCGCGAAGAGCTGCTGGCCATAAGTCCTCTGGACCTGCTGGCCCCCGAACACAAAGAGCTTTTCCTCGACCGCCTCCGGAAGATGATGGCCGGACTCGATGTGCCCGAAAGTGTCGAATACAAGATCGTGACCAAATCGGGCCGGATCATACGGGCTTTGCTGAGCGTAAACTTCGCGTTCGAGAACGGGATCCCGGTCAGGGCCCGGGTGACCGCCACCGATGTCACCAGCCGGAAGCTGGCCGAGGAGGAGCTCGCGCGCAGCAACCAGAAGGTCAACGAGATCCTGACCAGCATCCAGGATGACTTCTACGTCCTCGATCGCGGCTGGAATTTCGTTTTCGCCAACCGGCAATTCACTTCCAAGATCGGGATGGAACCGAGGGATTTCATCGGGAACAACATCTGGCGGATGTTCCCCAAGCATCTGGGAACGGCCCTGGAGGAGAACTTCCGCGCCGCCATGGAGAAGAGGGAGATCCGGCGGTTCGAGATCGGCGGACGATATACCGACGCCTGGTACCGGATGACGGCTTACCCTTCGGCGGACGGGATCACGGTGCTGGGGACGGACATCACCGAGCAGAAGCGGGCCGAGGCGGCGCTCCATGAGAGCGAGGCGCGCTTCCGGCTGGCCCTGCGGAACGCGCCGGTGTCCGTGTCCGCGCAGGACCGGTCGCTGCGCTTCATCTGGGCCTTTAACCAGCGCTCGGCGACGCCGGACCAGATCATCGGCCATACCGACGAGGAGATCTTCACTCCCGAAGAGGCGGCGCATTTCACGGCGGTCAAACGGCGCGTCCTCGACGAGGGCGTCGAGCTCCACGAGCAGACCTGGCTCGACCGGCCGTCGGGACGCATGTTCCTCGACATCAGCTGGGAGCCGATCCGGGACGAGGCGGGCGCGGTGACCGGGGTGGCTTCGGCCACGGTCGATCTGACGCCGATCAAGCTCGCCGAGGAGGCCCTCCGGACCGCCATGCTCCGCCTGCGCACCCTCCTCGCCGGCATGCGCAGCAGCGTCCTGCTCGTGGGGGATGACAGCCGGGTCGCCTACGCGAACGAGGCCTTTTGCCGCTATTTCGGATTGCCGGATTCGCCGGACGATCTGGTGGGTCTTGCCTCCGATGAGATGATCGCCCGGATCAAGGACGCTTATCTCCATCCCGAGGAGCAGGCCGTCCGCATTAGGGAGATCGTCCGCCTGAGACAACCCGTTACGGGCGAGGAGATCGCCATGCGGGACGGGCGGACGTGCCTCCGCGATTTCATCCCCGTGACCTCGGGCGGCATCTCTTGCGGCCGGCTGTGGCAGCATGCGGATATCACGGAGCGCAAGAAGGCCGAGGAGGCGATCCGGGAGAGCGAAGAGAGGCTCGTCCGCGCCCAGGAGGTCGGGCAGATCGGCTGGTGGCGCCTCGACACCCGGCGCAACGTCCTGACCTGGTCGGACGAGAACCACAGGATATTCGGCGTGGCCAAGGGAACGCCCCTGACTTACGAAACGTTCCTGGAGATCGTCCATCCGGACGACCGCCCGGCCGTCAATGCCAGATGGGACGCCGGACTGCGCGGCGAGCCCTATGACATCGAGCACCGCATCCTCGTCCGGGACGAGGTCAAGTGGGTGCGCGAGAAGGCCTATCTCGAGTTCGACGCGACCGGCAATCTGGAAGGCGGCTTCGGGATCACGCAGGACATCACCGAGCGCAAGCGGGCGGAGGAGGCCCTGCGCGAGGGGGAGGAGCGGCTGCACTTCGCCCTCGAGACCAGCCGCACCGGCGCGTGGGACCTGGACCTGGACGATCATAGCGCCTTCCGGTCGCTCGAGCACGACCGCATCTTCGGCTACGAGCGGCTGCTCCCTCAATGGACCTACGAGATGTTCCTGGAACACGTGCTGCCCGAGGATCGGGAGCAGGTGGACGCCAAGTTCCGTGAGGCCTCGGCCACGGGCGGGACGTGGAACTTCGAGTGCCGCATCCGGCGCGCGGACGGCGAGGTGCGCTGGATCTGGGCGGCGGGCCGGCACCGCACGGACGGCGGCGGAGGATCGCGCCGCATGGCGGGCATCGTCCAGGACATCACTGAGCGCAAGCAGGCCGAAGTCCTGCGCCAGGCCCTGGCCGAGCAGGAGACGTTGCGGCTCGGCGCGGCCGTGGAGCAGGCCTCGGAGGCCGTTATCATGGTCGATCTCGACGGCACGATCCGCTATGTCAACGCCGCCTTCGAATCGATCAACCGCCTCGAGCGGGGCAAGGCCGTCGGCCGGTCTTACTTCGATCTCGTCGAAGGCGATCCCGCCTCGAGCGTTATCCGCGCCGTCGTCGCCGAGGGGCGCTTCTGGCACGGCCCGTTGGTCCGTCCGATCCCCGACGGCCGTCCAGTCGAGCTGGAGGCGACGATCTCCCCGGCCAGAGAGCCTTCGGGAGCGGTGGTCGGAGGGCTCGTCACCGAGAAGGACGTCACCCAGGAGAACGCCCTCCAGCGGCAGGTCCGCCAGTCCCAGAAGATGGAAGCCCTGGGGACCCTGGCCGGCGGCATCACCCACGATTTCAACAACATCCTCGGCACGATCATCATCAACACGGAGCTCGCCCTTCTCGACCTGGACCCGGCCAATCCCGCCCGAAGACCGCTCCCGAACGTTCTTTTGGCCGCCAACCGGGGCAAAGAGCTGGTCAAGCAGATCATCACCTTCAGCCGCCAGAGGGAGTGGGAGCGCAATCCTATCGAGATCGTCCCCATCGTCAAAGAGGGATTGAAGTTCCTCAGATCGACGCTGCCCAAGGATATCACCATCGACGAGGCGGTCGACCCCGGAAGCGGGGTCGTTATGGCCGACCCCTCCCACATCCACCAGATCATGATCAACCTCTGCCAGAACGCGGTCCTGGCCATGCGGGACTGCGGCGGGCGCCTCGAGGTCAGGCTCGGGCCCTTGGAGGCCGACGAGGCGCTGGTCGTGCGCCATCCCGACCTCAAGCTTGGGCCGCACGTGCGCTTGACCGTCTCGGACACGGGCTGCGGCATGACGAGCGAGGTCATGGAGCGCATCTTCGAGCCGTTCTTCACGACCCGCGGCCCCGGCGGGGGGAGCGGCCTGGGGCTGGCCGTCGTCCACGGCATCGTCAAGACCTACGGCGGAACGATCACGGTCTATAGCGAGCTCGGCAAGGGCAGCGTATTCCACGTTTACCTGCCGCGGTATGAGGGCGCGGCCTCGACGGCCAAACCCGACAAGGCGGACGAGCCCGCGAGAGGGGGGGAGCGGATCCTCCTCGTCGAGGACGAGGAGACGCAAAGGGCCAGCCTGGCCCTGGGTCTCGGACGCCTGGGCTACCGGGTCACGGCCTGTGCGGACGGGCGATCGGCCTTGGACGAGTTCCAGAAAGATCCCGGCGCCTACGACCTTGTCATCACGGACCAGACCATGCCCCGGATGACGGGGATCGAGCTGGCCGAAGCCCTGGCCAAGGCCCGGCCGGTCCTCCCGGTCGTCCTCTGCACGGGATTCAGCGAAAAGGTCAATAGCGGGGCCGTCGGGACGGCCGGGATCCGCGAGCTGATCATGAAGCCCTTCACCCTCCTGGAGATCACCAGGCTCATCCGCAAAGTCGCTCAATAGCCCGGGATCCGGGGGGATCGACGGGGCTTCGAGAGGGAAGACCGAAGCGCGGTTCCCGCCCGGCCGATCAGGCCCTATGACCCGATGAGCTCGCGGACCTGCCGGACGATCTCCGCGACGGTCGCTTCGACGATGATCCGTCCCTTTTCCCTCGTGGCCAGCGTCGGGTCGCCCCAGGCGCCGGTGGGGCTGTAATTCCCCGCGCCGTTCGGATCCCGCGTCAGGCCTTTGCGGCCCGGCCGCGGATCGAAATCCTTGACCGCCTTGGACATATCGACGAGGCCGGGCGCGATATAGAGCATCATCGACGTTTCGGCCTCGTCGGCATGGGTGCCGCCCTCCTGACGGAGGAGTCCCGCGGGGAGCTTCCGGTCGACCTCCGACAGGTCCAAGTAACGCATCATGATCCCGTCTTTCGCCAGCTCCGACGACGCGGCCTCGAGCGGGGCGAGCGTCGAGATGCCCGTATTGAGGACGTAGACCCGGCGCGGGCCGTGACGGGAGATCGAGCGGCAGATATCGATCACCGTGTTCTTGAACGTGTCCGCGCCGATCGAGACCGACCCGGGGTATTCCAGGAAGGCCGGATAATAGCCGTATTCCAGCGTGGGGAATACGGCGACGGGCACCTCACGGACGACCCTGTCCTTCAGGTATTCGGCCATGACGGAGTCCGTCTTAAGAGGAAGGTGCGGACCGTGCTCTTTCGTCCGGGCCCCGACGGCCAGCAGGGCGACGGCATAGCCCTTGAGCGCCTTTTCCGCTTCCGTCCAGGTCAGGGCCTCGACGGCCACGGACTTGGCCTTCGGCCCGGCGGCCTGAGGGGACGACGCGAACAGAGCGGGCCAGGCCGCGGTGACGATCAATCCCAGCGCGATCGAGGACTTCCCGGACATGCGTTCCTTCCTTTATGGGACGACGTCGACGGCCAACGGGAACTTGGACAGATGTTCGCAGCCGTCGGCGAGGATGACGATCGGATTCTCGTAGCGGAACCCGATCTCTTCCTCGGGACACGCGTATTGCATGGCGCAGATGAGAAGCTCGTTCTCCCGGTAGCGGTGGTCGGGATTCGTCCAGTAGGGGAAGGGCCCGTCGTTCATCCCGATCCGCCATTCGTCCCCCATGAGGCCGATGCCGTGCTCGAATCCCGGGACCATGTAATCGGCGAAGCCGCGGCTCTCGGCGAAGCCGATCATCTTCTCGGCCAGCTCGGACGGGCTCGTCCCCGCCCGGTACGTCTTGAGGGTCAGGGCCACGATATCGGTGAAGTTGCGGGCATGCCAGAGCTGGCGGTCCGTCGCCGGGCCGATGAGATAGTTATGCGAATGGTCCCCCAGGCCGAGCATGAACATGGCGTGGATGTCGACCATGAGCGGCTCGCCGGCCCGGACCTCTCGGCGCGTGGCGGGGGTGCAGGCGCCGCCGGTGAGACCCGTCCGATACCCGGAGGCGATCTCGTTGCCGCCCGTGAACGACCATTCCCACTCGCTCCCGGCCTGGCGCATGGCCAGGGCGGCGAAGCCGGCGATCTCCGTCTCGGTCAGGCCCTTCCAGCCGCCGCCGCGCAGGGCCTGGAAGACGGCCTGGTGCCCGACGTCGACGATGCGCGAGGCCTCTCGGAAGCGGGCGATCGTGCCGGCGTCCTTGACGATCGAAAGACGGTCGACGAGATCGTGGGAGTTGACGAGCTCGCATCCCGCGAGAGCGTCGCGGAAGCGCTCGTACTCGTAATGGGTCAGGTTGCCTTCGGGGAGATAATTGGACATCCCGCTTTCGATCCCGATGCGGCCTTTCCGGCCC
>Ga0326726_10002870_pt1 | contig 15763 bp, 14 predicted proteins | sample MHFenrmetagenome_2_FD_207603 | JGI IMG/M metagenome (GOLD analysis project Ga0326726, IMG submission 207603) | Lab enriched peat soil microbial communities from Michigan Hollow, Ithaca, NY, United States - MHF15MN | ecosystem: Environmental > Terrestrial > Soil > Wetlands > Peat | place: USA...
GCAGGAAGTACGGCGCGATCTCGGCGGTGAGGCGCCCGTCCGCCGTGCCCGCCGCGGCGAGCCGGTGCGAGCGCACCGCGAAGGCGTCCTGCGCCTCCCGGGTGATCCCGTTCTCCTTCGCCATCTTCTCCGCCGACTGACCCATGGACTCGCCGGTGGAGGGCTCGGCGATGGCGGGCGTGACGGGGATGAGGTCGCGCGGCCGCACCTTCGCGATCGCGCCGAGCCGGGCCCCGAGCGACCTCGCCTTGCTGGCCTCGACGAGCACCGACGCGAAGCGGCGGGAATGGAGGATGGGGATGTCCGACAGCGACTCGGTCCCGCCGGCCAGCACGACCTCGGCCTGGCCGAGGCGGATCTGGTCGAAGGCCTCGGCGACCGCCTGGCTCGACGAAGCGCACGCGCGGTTGAGCGAGTAGGCGGGTACGGTCTTGGGGAAGTGCGGCAGCAGGCTGACTTCGCGGGCCACGTTCGGCACCAGCACCGACGGCACGACCTGACCGAAGATGACCTGGTCCACCTCGGCGGCATCGATCTCCGTCCGCACCAGCAGCTCGCGGGCGGCATGCCGGGCCAGGTCCACCGCCGACACGTCGCGGAAGACCGTCCCGGCCTTCGCGAACGGCGTGCGGCACCCTGCCACAAGGGCCACACGGCGTCCGTTAGGTCCGTTCATGGTCCGCTCCGTCCGGCGCGGGCGCGAAGGCCCACGCCGCACCAAAGCTACCCACCCGCCCAACACGCGGCCAGCGCTCCCGAACGTGCGTTCCGCCTGCCGAGGTGCCAGATTCGGAGCGGACATGGAGACGTTTTCCGCCGAAACGCGCCGCGCCGCTCTCGAGGCGATGGCATCCGAGGTCCACGATGTGCTCGTGATCGGCGGGGGCATCACGGGCGCGGGGATCGCGCGGGACGCCGCCATGCGGGGCCTGCGCGTGGCGCTCGTGGATGCGGGCGACTTCGCCCGGGGCACCTCCAGCCGCTCCTCGTGCCTCATCCACGGCGGGCTGCGCTACCTCGAGCACGGGTGGCTCCACCTGGTTCTCGAGGCGAGCCGCGAGCGCCGCACGCTCCTCAGGATCGCACCGCACCTCGTCACGCCGCGGGCCTTCGTCTTCCCGGTGCACGCCGGCGCCCGCGTGCGACGCTGGCAGATCTGGGCCGCGGTCTGGCTGTACGATGTCCTCGCCCTGTTCCGCAACGTCGGTCGCCACCGGCTGCTGTCGAGGAGCGGGGTGCTGCGCATCGAGACGCTGCTGAAGGACCGCGGCCTCGAGGGTGGCGCGCTGTACTACGACGCCCAGTGCGACGACGCGCGGCTCACGATCGCGACGGTGCGCGCGGCGTTCCGGCACGGGGCCCGGTGCGCCAACTACGCCCGGGTCGTCTCGCTGGAGAAGGCCGGCGGCCGGGTGCGTGGGGCCCAGATCGAGGACGTCGTGTCCGGCCGGCAGATCGCGGTGCGCGCGCACTGCGTCGTCAACGCGACCGGCCCCTGGTCCGACGAGGTGCGCCGGCTGGACGATCCCGCCGCCGCCGCCGCGCTGCGGCCCACCAAGGGCGCGCACGTGACGGTGCCGCAGCGCAGGATCGGCAACGCAGGCGCGGTCACGTTCACCTCGCCGGTGGACGGACGCGTGATGTTCATTCTCCCCTGGGGCGACGCGACCCTGATCGGCACCACCGACACGGACTGTGGGCAGGCCCCCGACGGCGTCGCTGCGGATCAGGCCGACGTCGTCTATCTCCTGCGCTCCGCGAACGCGCTCTTCCCGGACGCGCGACTGCATGACGGCGATGTCATCGCGGCATGGGCGGCCCTGCGGCCGCTGCTGGACGTGCCCGCGCGGAGCCCCTCGAGCGTGCCGCGTGAACATCGCATCAGCGAGGCCCCGAGCGGCCTGGTCACCGTGGCGGGTGGCAAGCTCACCACCTATCGCGTGATGGCGGCGCAGACCGTGGACCTGGTGGCGAGGCAGCTGCACGATCTCGATGGGCGGCGGGTGCCGGAGCGCGCCGCCACCGACCGCGAACCGCTCCCCGGCGGGGAGATCTCGGACCTCGCGCAGCTGACCGACGAGCTGGTGCAGGAGGGGCTGGACGCCGCCGCGGCCGAGCACCTGGCCACGACCTACGGCGCCGAGGCCGCGTCCATCGCGCGCATCGCGCAGGTGGAGCCGGCGCTGGGCGCGCCGCTGCTCGAAGGCCGCCGCTGGATCCAGGCCGAGGTCGTGCACCACGCCCGGCGGGAGATGGCGCTGACGGTCAGCGACGTGCTGACCCGCCGGCTCCACGTCCTGTACCGGGTCCCCGGGCACGGCCTCGAGGCTGCCGGCAAGGTCGCCGAACTGCTGGGCCGGGAGCTGGGGTGGGACAAGGACACCGCGGCCGCGAGCGCCGCCGACTACCGGAGCGAGGTAGACTCGATGCGCAGCGCCTTCAGGCCGGCAGCGACCTGACGCGATCCATGTCCCTGCGGACCGTGAACAGCGCGAACAGCAGCACCACGCCGCCGAGCAGCCCCACCATCGGCAGGGACAGCAGGGCGGGCCTGAGACCGAAGCGGTCGGAAAGCGCCCCGACGACGGGCAGGGCGACCGCGTCGCCCGCGATGTGGATGAAGAAGATGTAGGCGCCCATCACGGTGGCCGCGATGCCCCGCGGGACCACGTCGAACAGCACGGCGGCGACCGGCCCGTTGTAGCACGTGTAGCAGAACACCACCACGAAGAACAAGGCGCCGAAGAGCGCGCGGCTCTCCACCAGCAGCATCCACGAGCACAGCGGCGCGCCCACGAGGAAGCCCAGCGAGCCGGCCAGCACGCGTCCGCCCGGGAAGCGGTCCATCATCCAGTCGCCCAGCCGGCCTCCGCTCCAGGACCCCAGGATCCCGCCCGCCAGCCCGATCGGCCCGATCTGCCGGCCGGCTTCGAGCAGTGTCATCCCGAGCTCGCGCTGCAGGTAGCTGGTCGCCCAGGCCACCAGCGAGTTCATCGCAGCCGTCGTGAGGGCGCCACCGAGAAACAGCCAGATCAGTGTCGGGGTACGCAGCACGAGGCCGGCCGCGCGCACCATTTCGTCGATCAGGTCCGCCGGCCCGGCGATGTTGAAGAAATGCGGGTGGCGCAGCGCCCGCCGGACCCACAGAAACGCGCTCCACACCGCGCCGATCCCCGCGATGACGCCGAACACGGCGATGTCGGCGTTCGGCGGGAGGTCCACGAAGAGGGCCAGGAAGCCGAAGACCGCGGTGGCCAGGAGCAGGCTGCCCCACAGGGGCATCGCGGCACGCCAGATCGCCATCCATGAGAACTGCAGCCGCGGCCGTGGCCGATGGACGGCCGGCGCGGCGCGGGTGACGGGATCCCGCAGGCGCCCCATGAACACCGCGAACAGCAGCCCGGGCAGTCCGATGATCACCAGGGTCGTGCGCCAGCCCACGGAGGTCGCGAGCATGCCGCCGAGGTACACCGCGAGCACCCCGCCGAGCGCCAGGCCCGACCAGAAGATCCCCATGGCCTGGGCTCGGCCCTTGGTGGGGAAGTAGTCGGCCAGCATCGCCTGTGCCGCTGGCAGGTAGGCCGACTGCCCCACCCCGACGAGCCCACGCGAGAGGAAGAGCTGCGTGTAGGTGCGCACCGCCCCGCCGAGCGCCGTCAGCGCGGACCACAGGGCCAGGCCGCCCGCCAGGACCGCGCGCCGGGAGCTGAGGTCCGAGAGCACCCCCGCGAACAGTGCACCGATGGAGAACACGATGGCGTAGCCCGAGCCCAGCCAGCCGAGCTGCTGGTCGGTGACGTTCAGCTCGCGCTTGATCGGCTCGAACAGCGCGAAGATGATGTTGCGATCGAGGTAGCTGAGCAGGTTGCCGACCGAGAGCAGCGCCAGCGCGTAGAACGCGTAGCGCCGGCCCGGTGCGGCCGCGGCGGCCTGCGTGGGAGGGCTAGAAGATGCCGCGATGTCCGTGCGAGCGCTCCCGCGCCTCGGCCGCCAGCGCCACCAGCCGCTCGCGCGCCGCCACGAGCGCCTGGACCGCCTCCTCCGGATCGTCCGTCACGCGGAACAGGTCCAGGTCACCCAGCTCGATCTTCCGCTCGGCGGCCATCGTCTCGCGCATCCAGTCCATCAGCCCGCCCCAGTAGCGGGTATTGAACAGCACCACGGGGAAGTGCTTGATCTTTCCGGTCTGGATGAGCGTGAGCGACTCGAACAGCTCGTCCATGGTCCCGAACCCGCCCGGGAAGACGCAGAAGCCGATCGAGTACTTCACGAACATCGTCTTGCGCACGAAGAAGTAGCGGAAGTGCATGGAGGTGTCGACGTACTCGTTCGACTCCTGCTCGAAGGGCAGCTCGATGTTGAGGCCGATCGAATGGCCGTCGCCGAGCTTGGCGCCGCGGTTGCCCGCCTCCATGATCCCGGGGCCACCGCCGGTGATGACCGTGAACCCCTCCTCGGCGAGCCGGCGCGCCGTCTGCACGCAGTGCTCGTAGTTGGGGTCGTCACGCTTGGTCCGGGCCGACCCGAAGATCGTCACTCCGTTGCTGACGTTCTTCAGCGCGTCGAACCCCTCGACGAACTCGCCAAGGATGCGCAACACGCGCCAGGGATCGGAGGACAGGGCGGCGCGCCGGTCCGGCGCGGCGACCGGTGCAACGAGAAGCTGCTCGTCCTGGGTCGGGCCGATGTGGCGCTGACCGGAAGGGCGGGATCCGTCGGCTGTCATGGGTTGCCTCTTGCTGCGTGCGAGTACGGCGCGGAATATACGGCGGAATGGGAACCTGGACATCGCTGGCGCTCGCGCTGACGCTGCGCGCCATCGTCAACCCGCGGGTGGCGCTCGATCTTCTCACCGTAGCCTGGGTGTTCCGGCGCCGGCGCTGGTGGCGCGCCTTCCCGTTCCTTCCCCTGCCCCCCGCGGAGTACATCCGCTGGCGCATGTACACCGCCTACGGTGACGAGCGGGCCGTGCCACCGCTGCGCGACGTGCTGCGCTTCGCCCGCTGGCGGCGCGACCTGATGCGGCGCTGGTGAATCCGCAGGATCTGGCCCGCCTCACCAAGGCCACGGCCGCCGAACTCGGCTTCGATGCCTGCGGAATCACGAACCTTTCGGGCTCCCGGTACGCCGTCGCTCTCGACGACTGGCTGGCCGCGGGCCGGCATGGCGAGATGCTCTACATGCGGCGTCAGGCCCGGCAGCGGCAGCATCCGGCCGATGTATGGCCAGCCGCGCGCTCAGTAGTAGTAGTACTTCACAACTACTATCATGAGCCACCGGCCAAGCCGGATCCGTACCTGGTGTCCAGGTACGCGCAAGACATTGACTATCATCACGTTATCGGTGAGAAGCTGCGCAGACTTGGCGTCACGATCGTCACCGCCGCCGGCGAAGGCGCGTTCCGGGTCTACGTGGACAGCGGCCCGCTGCCCGAGCGGGAGCTGGCGTCCCGGGCCGGCCTTGGCTGGCTCGCCAAGAACACCATGCTCATCCACCCCGGGCTGGGGTCCTTCACCTTCATCGCCTCGGTCCTGACCGATGTGGAGCTGGCGAAGGACGCCCCGTTCGAGGCGGATCGCTGCGGCAGCTGCACGCGCTGCCTCGAGGCGTGCCCGACGGACGCCTTTCCGACTCCGCACGTCCTCGACGCCACGCGGTGCGTTTCCTACCTCACGATCGAGGCGCGCTCCGATGTGCCCGCGCCCCTGCGCGCCGATGTCGGCGACAACCTCTTCGGTTGCGACATTTGCCAGGAGGTGTGTCCGTGGAACGTGCGATTCGCGCGCGAGACGGCCGAGCCGCGCTACCGGCCGCGGCCCGCGTCACAATGGCCGACGCTCGAGGAGATCCTCGCCTTGGATGCGGAAGCATTTGAGAGGCGGTTCGGGGATACCGCGATCGAACGCTCGCGCCTGTCGGGGCTTCAGCGCAACGCCCGCGTGGTCCTGGAAAACCGGCGTCGGGAAACGGGCGGCGACTAGGCTCCGACCCTACACCGCGCGGAGGATGTCCATCGGATTGGCCCGCGAGGCGCGCCGCGCGGGCGCGAGCGCCGCGGCGAGGCCGACACCGATCAGCACGATTTCCGAGAGCAGCAGGCTGACCACGTCCGAGGGCAGCACCGCGATCAGGACCGAGTCGAGCAGCCGGGCGGCGGCCAGCGCCACGAAGGCCCCGACACCGATGCCGGCCAGCAGCATCACCAGGCCGTCGTGCAGCACCATCCTTCGCAGCATCGGGGGGTCGGCGCCGAGCGCGACGCGCACGGCGAACTCGCGCATGCGCCGGCTCACCGCGTAGGCCAGCACGCCGTAGAGGCCCAGCACGGCAAGCCCGAGCGCCACTACCCCCATCCCGACGAACACCTTCGCGAGGAAGCCGCGCGAGGCCAGGTCCGCCTGCCGCTCGTAGTCGTAGGGAATCACCATGACGCCGCGAATCCCCGGCAGCTCGCGCAGGCGTGACTGCATGCGCGCCTGGATCCGAGGATCCGGGCTCGCCGTCCGGACCAGGAGCGCCTGCCAGTTCGGCGCGTCCGCACCGACCACGAATACGGCCGGTTGCGGTGCGAAGCGCTCGCTCTCCTTCAGCACGGAAGGACTGCGCACGACGCCGACGATCGGCACCCACGGCGCCTGGGCGGCCGGCGCGCCGAGCTTGATCATTTTGCCGACGGGTTCCTGGTTCGGATAAAGCCGCTGAGCGGCGATCGGATCGATGACCGCGGCGCCGCGGCCCCCCGCATCTCCGGGCTCGAAGCCCCGTCCGCGCAGCACCGGCAGCCCGAGCACCCGCAGGTATGCGGGCGAGACCATCAGGTAGCTGAGCATGCTGATCGTGCGGCTCGAGTCTTCCGACAGCTCGGCCGACAGCGCGCCGCCCGGGGCTTTCCGATAGCCCTCGGTCGCGAACTCGCTCACGCCTGGCACGCTGGCTGCGGTGGTGAGGGCTTCGCGCCGGCGCAACGCACCAGCCGCGGAGTCGCGGTCCAGCACCGTGCCGATCCACGTCCGGTAGAGCGTCCTCGTGTCGAAGCCGAACTGCTCCTTCGAGAGCTGCTGCACGGTGCGCAGCAGCAGCGCGCCGCCCATCAGCAACACCAGGGCGAGCGCCACCTCGGCCACCACCAGCGCGCTGTAGCGCTGGCGCACCCGCCCGGTCGTGGTGCCGGAGTCGTCCTTCAGGGGCTCATCCAGCCGCACCTGCAGCGCGATTCGCATGGCCGGCAGGAGCCCGAACAAGACCGCCGCCACCGCCGCCGCGAGCGCGGCCACCGCGAACACCCTCCAGCTGAGCTGCGGCTGCACCATCCCGATCCACGACACCTCTCGCGGCATCTTGTTGTGCAGCACGTTCGCTCCCCACACGGCCACCAGCGCGCCGAGCGCGGCGCCCCCCACGGTGATCACGGCGCACTCGGTGAACATCTGCCGCACCACGGCGGCACGGCCCGCGCCCAGCGCCATGCGCAGCGCCAGCTCGCGCCGCTTGGCCATGCCCCGGGCCAGCATGAGGTGGGCGAGGTTCACGCATGCGATGAGCAGGACCACGAGGGCCGAGCCCACCATGGCCTTGTGGATGTCCTGGATCTCCTCGCGCCGGGACACCACGGGGTTCAGGTCCAGGGAGAACGGGGCCGTCTGCGCGCGGTACTGGATGGTCAGCGCTCCGGCGAGGCCCTTCAGCTCGGCACCCGCCTGACCCGCCGTCACGCCCTGGCGCAGCCGCACGAGCGTGCCGAGGTAGCCTCCGAACGCGCCGCCGTTTTCGACCGACGCGGGCAGCGGCATCCACGCCTCGCCACGGCCCGCGCCCCGGGGCATGACGCCCACGACACTCGTCGCGTGGCCGTTGATCGTGAGGACGGCGCCGCCCACGTTGCGGCGTCCGCCGAACAGGCTGACCCACAGGTCGTGGCTGAGTACGATCGCGTCTTCCCCGTCGGCGTCGTTGAAGACGCGGCCGAGCCGGGGCGTGAGCCCGGTGGCGGCGAAGTAGCGCGGCGAGACACGGCGCACCCCGAGCTGGACGTTCTCTCCCGCCCGCTCGAGCGTGGGGTTGTCCCACTGGAAAGGAACGACCGCGTCGAAGGCGTGGGTTCGCTCGCGCACCAGCCGGTACAGGTCCACCCGGGTCATGGGCGTGCGCGGCCCGAACCACGCCGTCACCGTGAAGAGGCGCTCCGGCTCGCGAAACGCCACGTATGGATGGAGCACGGCATCGAGCACGCCGAACATCGTGGTCGAGAGGCCGAGCCCGACGCCGAGGGCGAGCACGGCGATGGCGACGAAGCCCGGGCTCCTGGCAAGGGAGCGCAGGGCGTAGCGCAGGTCGGTCAGTCCGAGCGCCACCGGAGGCTGGCCAAGAGTGCGCCCGCGAGCAGGGCGAGCGCCCAGCCGGCGCTGGCGAGGACCGCGCGCGACCCGACGCCCGGCCCGGCGGCGGCCGGTGGGTTGCTCGCCTTCATCCAGTCAGCCACCAGCTCGCCGGCAGGCCTGCCGTATGCCTGATGCAGGGCCTCGCCAATCGGCGCCGGAGAGGACCACAGTGCCGCGAACCGCTCGGGCCCCCGTTTCGTGAGAAGATGCACCAGGAACCGCTGCCGGTACGACCAGGTGAGGGGGTCCCCACCCAGCCAGCGCCGGGTCTCGTTCGGCATGCGGTGCAGGCCCGTCAGCCATTCGCAGTGAAATGCCGAGCCGCGCAGGCACGCGCGCTCCGGAAAGGACGCGCCAGCCCACGGAAGCGGTTCGAGACCTGCGCGCGCGGAGGCGACAAGGCCGCTCAAGGCGCTGCCACGCCAGTTCTGATCGGGCACGGCCGCGTTTACCCAGTCTCCCACGGAACGCCCGGGCGGGCCGAGGCGCACGACCAGCGCGCAGACGTTCAGCACGCGGGCGCTCGGGCCAGCGCTGTCCCGCGCCATCAGGCTGGTGCGGGACCACCATCCCCGCGGTGGCGCTGCGAGATTCGCCTCCACGATGCAGACCGGGGCCTCGGGCGGTCCCGCGTACCATTGGCGGCGCCCCCACAGGCGGGGCACCGCTCCCTGCCTCGCGCGCAGCCGGGATGGATCGGAGTACAGCGCGACAACCGCACGGCCGCCGCGTCCGGTTCCACGCGGATACAGCGTCGCCTCAGCCTCGAGCGCCGCCAGCCACCGTCGGGCGGAGTCGGCGCTGAGCGGGCGCTCGTAGAGGACCGTGATGGCGCCATCGGCCGAGCGCACGCCGCGGCCCGCGCGCACGAGCCCCAGGATCGAATCGTTTCGCGCCAACTGCTCGACACGCTGCCGCAGCGTGCCTCGAGCCGATTCCAGCTCCCAGCGATGCCTGGTCCGCCCGTACACGGGCAGTCCACGCCAGAACCATGTGAGCATGGAAAAGAGGCCCGCCTCCTCAGGGGCGGGACGGGGCGGCAGCGTCAGCACCGCCGCGAGGGCCATCGCCGCGCCCGTGATCAGCCAGCTCCGCTTCACTGCCATCGCTGTCTCCGCGTGGCCAGGAAGGTGAGGAGCCCTGCGGAGAGAAGAGCGGTCACGGCTTCACCCACGGGTGTGCGCACCCGTTCCGGACGGCCGCGCGAAAGCACCCACGCGCGCCAGCCCAGGACCAACGAGTCCACCGACTGGCCGGTCGCCCGCGCGAACCGGGCACCCATGAGCCCCTGCCGGTCCTCGAACACGCGTTGCAGGGCCTCGGCGCCCCGAGTCGCACGCACGTAGTGGAGCAGGCTGTTCCGCGCGTCGTCGGGCGCGGGGATCGGATTGATGCCTACGGTCAGGTTTTCCTCGACGAGCTTGTAGCACGACCCGTCATCGCCTCCCATGCAGGCCTGGAGGCGCGCGTTGCTGTACCGGTAGGTGGCCAGCAGGCGCCGGATGTCCGCGGTCGAGTAGCGCGCGGAGAGCGGCTGCGCGGCATCGTCGAGTCCCAGCCAGCGCCGGCACCCGCCCGCCTCACCGGCCAGACACCTGGTTCCCGAGGTGGTACGCTCCTCCACGAGCCACCGCGTGGCCCTGGCACCCTCCCGGTTCAACTCCCAGCTCTCGCCCGCGCTGCTCGGCAGCCACACGCGCGCCGCGGAGTCGAGCGACAGTCCGTACGCGCGGGTGATCTCGTACGCCACCTTTGCGGCGCCCGCGAAATCACCTGGCACCCAGTCCAGCAGCACGGGCTGGCGTCCGCGCATGGCAGGGGCCGCGCGCAGCGCCGCCGTGTCCGCGGCATTCACCTCGATCATCACGATGCCGCGCATGAAGCGGACCGGCACCAATCCGAATTCGCGCAGCTGCGAGGCCGCCACCGCGACCAGCGAGTCGCCCGCGCCGGAGGACACGCCGCCCCACAGCGCGACGGCGACGTCGCCGTCCGTCCAGAGCCGGGCCCGCCTGCCGGCGCGCACGAGCTGCGCCGCCGCCGAGTCCTGGGCGGCACGAAGTGCCCACAGCGAGTCGGCGCGCGCGAGCAGCCCCCGCAGGCGCGCCCGTTCCGCCCCGCTCTGGCCATGCAGCAGGCCGGGGAGAGCGACGAACATCGCCACCAGCAGCGACCAGCGGTACCTACACATCGAACAACGCCCAGCGGCCGGTCAGGATGCTGAGCGGGCCGGGGAACATGACCAGCGCCATGATCACGGTCGGCGTGACGTCGAAGCTCGATCCGAAAGCCGCGAGCAGCAGATCGGCGAGCAGCATGCCGCCCAGGGCGCCGAACAGCCACAGCGCTACGCGCCGCGTGGCGCTGGCCAGCGCGAACATCATCGCGAAGCACACGAGGGAGGCGAGCGCGAACCGGAATGTGAGCTGCGCCGGGTAGGCGTGTACGCCGCTCGGCAGATCCACGGCCCACGTCGCCACGAACGAGCCCACGCCCAGGGCGGCGACCGGTGCAGCCAGCAGCAGCGCACCCGCGGTGAACCGGAGCAGGGAGTACCGCCAGCGGGACACCGGCAGCGCCAGCGCATACACGTGCTTGCCCACTTGGTCCGGCTGCCACACCCCCAGGCCGAAGAACACGCCCAGCATGAGCGCGATCCCGGGCAGGAGCACCCCGATCCGTTCCGAGCCGTCCAGCCACATCGCGACCCGGGGGAGGTCCGTGTCCGCCAGGCCTCCACCGTACACGACCGTCAGCAGCGGCACCGCGAAGCTGATCACGACGAAGACCAGCACGGCCACACGCAGCGACACCCACTGCTGGCTCAGCACCTGGCGAAACATGCCATGCCTCCTTAGGCCGCCGGCACTCGCGCGGCACGCAACAGCTCGACGAACCCCTCCTCGAGGTCCAGATCCACGATCTCCTTCACCCGCGCGCCGGTGCCCTCGAACCACTGCACCATCGGTGCCTGCCAGCCGCGCACCACCCAGATCTCGTCCATGGTCGTGGTTTCGCGCGCGACCAGCACGAAGGGCGTGTCGCCGATGAGACTCGGCGGGTTCTCGACCCGGATCCGCTTGATCCCGCTCTTGAAGGCGTGCATCGGCAGCTCGGCCAGCAGTCGGCCGCGGTCGAGCACGCCCACCCAGTCGCAGATACGCTCCAGCTCGTGCACCAGGTGGCTCGAGATGAACACCGTCGTGGAGCCCTGCGAGCAGAAGTCGAGCAAGGCCGAGAGGACGTCGCGCCGCACCACGGGATCGAGACCGTCCGTCGGCTCGTCGAGGATCAGCAGGCGCGGCCGCTGGGCGAGCACGAGCAGCATGTGCAGCTTGCCCATCTCGCCCTTGGACAGCGCCGACAGCCGGTGCTCGCCTGGGAGGTTGAACCCGCCCAGCAGCTCGTCCGCGTACGGCCTGTCGAAGCCGGCGAAAAAGGCCGCGTGGAAGTTGATGGCCTGCTCGACCGTCAGGAACGGATAGAGGTGGGGCCGCTCCGGCACGTACCCGACCTGGGCGAGGACGCGCGGCATGTCGCTCGGCACCTTCCTGCCGAGCACCGCGATCTGCCCGCCATCGGCCCGCAGCATGCCCATCAGCAGCTTGATCGTCGTGGTCTTCCCCGCCCCGTTCGGCCCGAGGAAGCCGTAGATCGAGCCCTCGCGCACTTTGAGCGCGACGTCGCGCAGCTCGAACGACTTGCCCGCCCGATAGCGGAGGTCCCAAGTCTCTATCGCGTTCGTCATGCGAGCCGCCCCTTGAGTTCGCCGCGCCACGCCTGGTCCAGCTCCTCCGGACTCACTCCAAGCGCCGCCCCTTCCTGAAGCAGCCGCCGCACCAGTCGCCGCGCTTCCCGGTGCCGCTCGGCCCCACGATTGCCCTCGCCGACCTCGCGCACGTAGGTCCCCGCCCCCTGCTTGCTCTCGACCACACCCGCCTGCTCCAGCTCGCGGTAGGCCTGCACCACGGTCGCGGGGTTCACCCGCAGCTGAGCCGCCAGCTGCCGCACCGACGGCAGCGGCAGGCTCGGCCGCAACTCGCCGGTCGCCACGGCGATCCGAAGCCGGTCGGCGATCTGCACGTACAGCGGTATGGGACTGCGAGCGTCTAGTTGTCGAAACATGACTCCGCCGACTGTATCACTGTACCGATACAGTATGACAGTTGAACGGAGGTGTCAAGGGTGGGCCGGCCGCAACACCACCAACGTCAGCTCCGGCGGGCATTTCCAGCGGATCGGGGCACCCGCCGCGCCGATGCCGCGCGAGACGTACAGCTGGCGATCCGATTCCCGATACAGGCCCTTGAGGTAGCGGAACCCGAACTGCGAGGGGACGAACGGCGGGCCCAGCAGCGGCAGGTACGCCTGCCCCCCGTGGGTGTGGCCCGAGAGCATGAGATCGAGCCGGACCTCCGCGGGCCAGTAGGCGAACACGTCCGGGTCGTGGGACAGCACGACACGCGGCACCGACGGCGGCACACCGGCGAACGCGGCGAAGAAGTCGATGGCATCGCACTGCAGGTCTCCAACGCCGGACACGGCCACCCGGGCGTCGCCGCGCGCGATCACCAAGGGGGTGTTGAGCAGCTCGCGCGCGCCCGCCGCGCGCAGCTGTTCCCGCACGCCGGCCGCGCCGACGTAGTGGTCGTGATTGCCGAGCACCGCCACCACGCCGTCCGGGGCGTGCAGCGGGCGCAGCAGGTCCGCCAGTCCCGGCACATAGCGGGCGTCGTCCTCGACGAAATCGCCGCCCAGCGCGATGAGGTCGGCGCCCAGCCCCATGGCCGCGCTGACGGCGTGCTGAATCCACCATGCCGGCACCACCGCCGAGCTGTGCAGGTCGGTGAGGAACGCGATCCGGTAGCCGTCGAAGGCCGGGGGCAGCGCCTTCACGCCAATCGAGACCTCCTCCACGATCAACTGCAGTCGGCTCCACTGTCCGAACGGGGCCAGCAGAGTTTCGACGATATCGGTGAACACGTTGCGCGCGCGCCGGGCGGCACCGAGGGGAAGCGGCGTGGCGCGCGGCGCCCGGTGGGGGGACCGGAACAGCGGCCCGATCACCGCGGCGTCCTCATCGCTCAGCCTTCCAGGGTTGGCCGAGTGCCTCCGGCGCGCGAGCGCGGCCGCCCACGCCTGCCAGGGCGAGCAGCGACACCAGGTACGGCGCCATCAGGAAGACCTGGTATGGCGCGGCGACGCCGACCGCCTGGAACGCGTACTGGAGCGCACTGGCCGCGCCGAACAACAGCGCCGCGCCCACTGCGCCGATCGGATGCCAGCGGCCCAACACGACGATGGCGATGGCGATGAAGCCGCGACCGGCGGTCATGCCTTCCGCGAAGGTCCCGGCCTGAGCGAGAACCAGCGTGGCGCCGGCCAGACCGGCCATCGCGCCGCCGAACAGCGTGGCTCCCATCCGCAGCGACGTCACCCGCAGTCCGGCGGCCTCGGCGGCCTCGGGCGCCTCACCCGCGGCCCGCAGCGCGAGGCCCAGCTGCGTGCGCGTGAGCACCAGCCACACCGCGACCATCAGCACGCACAGCAGGTACGTGGGCACCGGCTGGGCGAACAGCGCCCGGCCGACGAGCGGGATCGAGGACAGGTAGGGAATGGCGAGGGGCTGGATTGTCGGCAGCGAAAGGGCCGCGCCCGTCGTGCCGAACGCCGCGCGATACACAGCGCCGGTCAGACCGAGGCCGCCGATCGTGATCGCGGTGCCGGTAACGATCTGGTCGCCACGCAGGCCGACGGCGATGATCGCGAAGAGTCCCCCCACCGCGGCCCCCGCGAGCACGCCCGTCAGGACCCCGGCCCACGGCGAGCCCAGCCAGAACGCACCGAGCGCCGAACCAAGCGCGCCGGCGAGCATCGCGCCTTCGAGGCCGATGTTGATGACGCCCGATCGCTCCGTCACGGTCTCGCCGAGGGCGGCGAGACCGAGCGGCGTGGCGACCCGCACCGTCGCCTCGAGGAACGCGGCGAGGACCGCCACGGTGCCCGCCTCAGGCGCCGGCACGTCGGACCCGTCGCTGCGCGACCACCAGCAGCAGGATGATGAGTCCCTCGAGCGCATACACCGTTACGGAGGGCACGCCGGCTCCGCGCTGCAGCGCCGCGGCGCCCGCCTCGAGCGCACCGAAGAACAGCGCGCTGGCGATCACGGTCAGCGGGTGCAGCCGCGCCAGCAGCGCCACCGCGATCGCCGAATAGCCGTACCCGGGGGAGAGGTTCTCGTAGAGCGCGAATGTCACGCCGGACACCTGGGCGGCGCCCGCCAGGGCCGCGATGGCTCCCGACCCGAGGAACGCGATGGTCGTCACGCGTCCCACGGGAATGCGCCCGCTGACCGACGCGGCCCGCGGGTTGGCGCCGACGGCGCGCACGGCGAAGCCCCACGTGGTCCGGCCCAGCATCCACCACAGCAGGACCGCGAGGAGCACGCCCAACGGGAGCGCCCACGTGACCCTCGTGCCCGCGACCAGCGGAGCGAGGCGCGCGGCCGCAACGACGGGGTCGCTCTGCGGGTAGGTCCGCCCCGCCTCCTGGAGCGGTCCGTGCACCAGGAACCCCACGAGGTGCAGCCCGACGAAGTTCAGCATGATGGTCGTGATGACCTCGAGCACGCCGAAGCGCCAGCGGAGCAGTGCCGGCACCAGCGCCCACAGCGCGCCGAACACGGCCGCGACCAGCGGAACCAGGACCAGGGCGGCGGCCGGCGACGTCAGCCCCCACCGGGTCCCCACCCACGCGGCGGCGACCGCGCCCGCCAGGAACTGGCCTTCCGCACCGATGTTCCAGATGCCTGCGCGGAACGCGAGCAGGACCGCGAGGCCCAGGATGAGCAGGGGCGTCGCGCGGGTCAGCGCCGCGAGGACGTCGCTCACCGCCGCGCCCTACCGGTCGCCGATGGCGTAGATGTAGCCGTCGCGCGCGCCGACGAACATCCGTCCGTGCCACACCGCCGGCGTGGACTCGATGCAGGGCGCGCCGCGCAGCTGGAGCTGCCACAGCAGGGGCGGCGGCTCGTCGCTCCCGCGCAGGTCCAGGGCGCGAATGATGCCCTCGCAGTCCGCCACGATCAGCGTGCTGTCCACCACCACCGGCGAGGACCATGCGTGCGGAGCCAGTCGCAGCTCCCAGCGCACGAGCCCGCTGTCCCTGTCCACGGCGAGCAGTCGCCCCGAGTTCGTAGGGACGAACAGCAGGTTGCCGAACAGGGCCGGCGTCGCCCAGACGCCGCCCTGTCGTTCGCCGCGCCCGGGCGGGATGGACAGCCCCCAGACGCGCGGGTCCCCGGCTCGCCGTGGATCGAGCTTGACGAGCTGACCGACGGCGCGGCCCCGATCGTTGAAGCGCTGCTGCTCGGATGCGACGTACAG
>Ga0326726_10002871_pt1 | contig 15762 bp, 11 predicted proteins | sample MHFenrmetagenome_2_FD_207603 | JGI IMG/M metagenome (GOLD analysis project Ga0326726, IMG submission 207603) | Lab enriched peat soil microbial communities from Michigan Hollow, Ithaca, NY, United States - MHF15MN | ecosystem: Environmental > Terrestrial > Soil > Wetlands > Peat | place: USA...
GCGTGCAGGGCTTCGTCGAGTACATGAACCGCTCGAAGACGGTGCTGCACCCCACCGTGTTCAGCGCGCAGGGGGAGAAGGACGGTATCAGCGTCGACGTGGCGATGCAGTGGAACGACGCCTACCAGGAGAACGTGATCTGCTTCACCAACAACATCCCGCAGAAGGACGGCGGCACCCACCTCACTGGGCTGCGCGCGGCGATGACGCGCGTGCTGAACAAGTACATCGAAGAAACCGATCTCGCCAAGAAGGCCAAGGTCGAGACCACGGGCGACGACATGCGCGAAGGCCTGGCCTGCGTCCTCTCGTGCAAGGTGCCGGAGCCCAAGTTTTCCTCGCAGACCAAGGAGAAGCTGGTCTCCTCGGAGGTGCGCCCGGCGGTGGAGGAGATCATCGCCGAGAAGCTGCGCGAGTTCCTCGAGGAACGCCCGGCGGACGCGCGCATCATCACCTCCAAGATCGTGGATGCGGCGCGCGCCCGCGAGGCGGCGCGCAAGGCGCGCGAAATGACGCGCCGCAAGGGCGTGCTCGACGGCATGGGCCTGCCGGGCAAGCTCGCTGACTGCCAGGAGAAGGACCCGGCGCTTTGCGAGCTGTACCTGGTGGAGGGCGATTCCGCGGGCGGCTCAGCCAAGCAGGGGCGCGACCGCAAGTTCCAGGCGATCCTGCCGCTCAAGGGCAAGATCCTCAATGTCGAGAAGGCGCGCTTCGACAAGCTGCTGTCATCGGCGGAGATCGCCACGTTGATCACCGCTCTGGGCTGCGGCATCGGCAAGGAGGAGTACAACCCGGAGAAGTTGCGCTACCACCGCATCATCATCATGACCGATGCGGACGTGGACGGCTCGCACATCCGCACGCTGCTGCTCACCTTCTTCTACAGGCAGATGCCCGAGCTCGTCGAGCGCGGCCACATCTACATCGCGCAGCCGCCGCTGTACAGGGCGAAGCTCGGCAAGGAGGAGCGCTACCTGAAGGACGAGCACGAGCTCAACGAGTTCATGCTGCGTCAGGCGCTGGTGGACGCGGTGCTGCATCCGGCGGCGCGGCGCGAACCGATTCGCGGCGACGCGCTTGCCGAGCTCGCCAAGTCCACGTTGCTCGCCGAGGCGGTGATCGAGCGCGTGGCGCGCTGGATCGACCGGGACGTGCTGCAAGCGCTGTTGCGCGGGGTGCAGGTCGACCTGTCGCGCCGCGACCTGGCGGAGGCCTCCGTCGAAGCGCTGGCGGCAGCCCTGCCGGGCAACGGCGTTCACGTCAGCACGCATTTCGACCCGAAGACTGAGCGCTATCAGGTGCGCGTCGAGCGCACGCGCCATGGCAACGTGCGTGTCACGGCGATCGATTCGGAGTTCGTGCATTCCGGAGACTATGCGCAGATCCGCTCGACTGCGGAGATGCTGCGCGGCCTGGTCGGCGTGGGCGCCTACGTGCAGCGCGGCGAGCGCAAGAATCCGGTGCGCGACTTCGGCGAAGCGATGAAGTGGCTGCTCGCCGAAGTGCAGAAGTCGATGAGCCTGCAGCGCTACAAGGGCTTGGGCGAGATGAATCCGGCGCAGCTGTGGGAAACCACGATGGATCCGGCCTCGCGTCGCCTGCTGCGGGTGCAGATCGAGGACGGCATCGCCGCCGACGAGATCTTCACCAAGCTGATGGGCGACGAAGTCGAGCCGCGGCGCGCGTTTATCGAGTCGAACGCGCTCGGCGTGCGGAACCTGGACGTCTAGCCCTCTTCGCCGCCGCCTCCTTGGGCGCGGCGGCCGCTTTCCGGATCGGTGTCACCTCCGCCTCGGACCGGGCTGGCGGCGTCTTTGCGGCGGCGCCTGGCTTGGGCGCGCGCGGCTGGAACTCGAAGCCGATCTTGCCGCCGGGGGTCTTCACCAGGAAGGCTTTGAACGGCCTGCCCTTCTTGGAAATGAAGCGCGCCAGCAGATCGGTGCGGCCGGTGGCCAGGAGCTTTTGCATCTGCGCGCGCTCGATCGGCTGCTGCAGGATCATCTTGCCGGAGCGGAAATCGCAGCTGCGTTCGGGGCCGACCGCCTTCTCGCAGGTGTACGCCACACCATGCTCGAAGACGCGTGCGCTGCACTTGGGGCAGGCGCCCAGGCTTTCCTGCTGGCTGAAGTCGGGCGCCGGCTCCCCTTCCCCCGAGCCGCTGCCGTGGCCGAAATCGAACTCCGCTCTGAACTCGTCGTTCAGCCGCATGCCGGCGGAGAACGGCTTGCCCATGCGGCTGCGAAACCCGGTCAGCGGGCCAACAAAGCGCTTGGTGATCAGCTCGGCCACCTCTTCGGGCGACCACTCGCGCCCCGAGGTGACTTTCCAGAGCGAGAAATCGCACTTCTGGCACTGGAACTTGCGGTAGTTCTCCTGCACGGTGCCACCGCACTTCGGGCAGGGCGCAGGCACAGTGGCAAAGGCAGTGTCCGGAATGTCGCTGCCGCGGATGCGCTCGACCAGGTCGCGCGTGACCTGCTCGATGTGCTCCATGAATTCCCCGCGCTGCAGCTTGCCGAGCTCCATCAGCTTGAGCTTGGACTCCCAGTCCCCGGTGAGCTCCGGCGAGGTGATCTCGGTGACGCCGAAGTGCCGCAGCGCGAACAGCAACGAGAATGCCTTCGGCGTCGGCACCAGCTCGCGCCCGTTGCGGTGCACGTATTCCTCGCGGATCAGGCCCTCGATGATTGCAGCGCGCGTCGCCGGCGTGCCGAGCCCCTTGGCTTCCATGGCAGCGCGCAGCTCGTCGTCCTCCACCAGTTTGCCCGCGCCTTCCATCGCCGAGAGCAGCGTCGCTTCGGTGTAGCGCGGCGGCGGCTTGGTCTGGTGCGCGGTGGCGGCGACTTCGCGCGTCGCGACCTTCTCACTGGCGCCGAGTGGCGGCAGGTTTTCATTCTCGTCCTGCGTGGCGCGCCCGTAGACTGCGAGCCAGCCGGGAACCTGCAGCACCTTGCCCTCGGTCTTGAAACGGTGTTCGCCGACCGTCGTGATGCGCGTGGTCTGCAGAAACTCGGCGGTAGGATGGAACACCGCGAGGAAGCGGCGCACCACGAGGTCGTAGAGCTTGCGCTCGGCTTCGTTGAGGCTCTTGGGCGCCTGCAGGGTCGGGATGATGGCGAAGTGATCCGAGATCTTGGAGTTGTCGAAGATGCGGCGGTTGGGCTTGACCCAGCCGTTCTTCAGCACCGCCTTGGCGAAGGGCGCGTATTCGCGGTCCCCGGCCAGCACGTCCATGGTCTTCTTCACCGTGCCGAGGTAGTCCTCGGGCAGGGCGCGCGAGTCCGTGCGCGGGTAGGTCAGCACCTTGTGGCGCTCGTAGAGCGCCTGCGCCAACGCGAGCGTGCCGCGCGCCGAGAAGCCGAAGCGCCCGTTCGCTTCGCGCTGCAGGCTCGTCAGGTCGAAGAGCAGCGGCGAGGCCTGCGTGGTGGGCTTGGTCTCCTCGCTGACCGTGCCGGGCTTGCCGCGGCACGCGTCGGCGATCGCCTCCGCATCGCGGGCCTGCCACAGGCGCTCGGGCTTGCGCTCTGCGTCCTCCTGCTTGCGAAACTGCGGATCGAACCAGCGGCCCGCATACTCGCCCGCCTTGGCGCCGAAGCGCGCGTGCACTTCCCAGTAGTCGCGCGGCTTGAACTCGCGGATGCGCTCCTCGCGCTCGACCAGGATGGTGAGCGTCGGGGTCTGCACGCGGCCCACGGTGGTCAGGTAGAAGCCGCCTTCCTTGGAGTTGAAGGCGGTCATGGCGCGAGTGCCGTTAATGCCCACCAGCCAGTCGGCCTCCGAGCGGCATTTCGCCGCGTCGGCAAGCGGCAGCAGATCCCTGTCCGCGCGCAGCTGCTCGAAGCCGTCACGGATCGACGCCGGCGTCATGGACTGCAGCCAGAGCCGCTCGATCGGCTTGCGGATCTTCGAGTACTGCATGATGTAGCGGAAGATCAGCTCGCCTTCGCGGCCGGCGTCGCAGGCGTTGATGATGCCGGTGACGTCCTTGCGCTTGAGCAGCTTGAGCAGCACGCCGAGCCTGCTCTCGGTTCTTTCCAGCGGCGCGAGCTCGAAGCGGGGCGGAATCACGGGCAGGTGCGCGAAGGACCACTTGCCGCGCTTGACGTCGAACTCCTCTGGCACCGTGAGCTCGAGCAGGTGGCCGACGGCGGAGGAGAGGACGCAATCGTCGCTCTCGAAATACTCGCCCTTGCGCGTGAAGCCGCCGAGCGCGCGCGCGATGTCGGCGGCGACGGACGGCTTCTCGGCAATGATCAGTTTTTTGCTCATGCGGCGCGAAAGGCCGCAGAGGATACCCGCAAAGAACGCGGCGTTACAACCGCGGCGACAAAAGTGCGGGGTGCGCGGCCGCGCGCCTGCCGCTCAGCTCGGCAGCCGCTCTCCGCGCGCGGACAGCAGGTCCTCGGCGATCAGCTGGCTCGCCGGCGTGCGCTGGTTCCACAGCACCATCAGCACGATGAGCTTGAGCTGCTCCAGCGACAGCGTGTCGCCGGCCGCCGCGAGCGCGCGCTCCAGCACGTGCTCGCGCGTCGTCGGGTTGAGGATCCCGGATTGCTCGAGATACAGCAGAAAGCCCGTGCATTCGACATCGAGCTTGGCGCGTTCCTTGACGGCGAACGCGCGAAACGCATTGCTGTGTCCCGGCAGCGGCGCGAGCGAGCGCTGCGGCGCGCGCACCACGCCGGCGAGCCAGCTGAGCGCAGTGCTGATGTCGTGATCCTCGAAGCCGGCAGCCGAGAGCTTCTTCGCAACGCGCTCCGGATCGTGCGACACGTCGGCCTGGCGGCAGTTCTCGAATACGTAGACGAGGATATCGAACATGTTGTTGTTCTCCTGGTTGACGATCAACTGAGCCGCTGGAACAGGCCTCCAGGCAGCGCCGCCACGCGCCCCGCGAGCTCGAGTCGCAGCAATTCGGCCGATACCTGCTCGACCGGCAATCCGGCACGCACGCAGAGCGAGTCAAGGTCCACCGGATCGAACCCCATGTGCGGCAGCAGCCCGCCCGGTGCGTCCGCGTCCGGCGCGGGCGCGCGGGTCGACGCGAATGCGGTGCGCCGGAAGCCGCTCAACTCCGAGAGCAGGTCCTCGGCCGACTCGACCAGCTTGGCGCCCTGCTTGATGAGGGCGTGGCCGCCTTTGGAAAGCGGCGAATGGATCGACCCGGGCAGCGCGAACACATCGCGGCCCTGCTCGGCGGCCGCGCGCGCCGTGATCAACGACCCGGAGGCCGGCGCCGCCTCGACGACGAGGCAACCCTGCGCCAGGCCGCTGATCAGCCGGTTGCGGCGCGGGAAGTTGTGCGCTGCGCCCGGCGTGCCCAGCGCGAACTCCGACAGCAGCAACCCGGATTCGGCGATGCGCGCCGCAAGCTCGGCGTTCTGGCGCGGGTAGACCACGTCGACGCCGGTACCCAGCACGGCGATGGTGGAGCCTTGCGCGGCAAGTCCGCCGCGATGCGCGGCCGCGTCGATGCCCACCGCGAGGCCCGACACGATCGTGAGACCCGCCTCGCTGAAGGCCTTGGCGAATTGCTCCGCATCGCGCGCGCCTTGAATCGTGGCATTGCGGCTGCCCACCACCGCAAGCGCAGGCCGTCCGAGCAGCTCGAGGCGACCTACCGCATAGAGCAGCGCTGGCGGATCCTGGATCTCGAGCAGGAGCTTCGGGTAGTTGCCGTCAGCCAGCGTAATGATCGCGTGGCCGGGCTGTCGCGCCCAGTGCAGCGCCTGCTCGACGGCTTGCGTGCGTTCCTGACGGAGCAGCGCGGCGACGGCGGGGCCGGCGACGCTTTCGATTTGTTGCCGCGGTGCGGCCAGCACGTTCTCTGGCAAGCCGAACCGTCGCAGGAGATTGCGGACGGTGGTGGCGCCGAGGCCAGGCGTGAGCGTGAGTTGCAGCCAGCTCGCCAGCCCCGGGTCGACGGTCATTCCGGGGGCGATGTGCGGAGCAGGAGTTCTCCGCCGTGGGATGCCGCGTGGCCGCGGCGGGGCGCGCGAGCGCTAGGGCGTCTGGACGACATCCAGCGGACTGACGGGCCTCGTGACGCGCATGATCACCGCGTAGGATATCCGGTCAAAGACGCGGAACACAAACGCGAGGCCATAGCGTTCATCGGGCAGCTTGAATGTCTGCGGGCCGGCACTCTTGCTGGTGGTGTCCGTGATTTCCGGGCCGGACCGATAGAGCGCGAACACGTGCCCGATCTCGACGCCGTCGGACCTGCCGCGGTTCAGCGTGATGATCGAGTGCGGACCTGCTTCCTGCAGCTTGCCCAGGCCGCCATAGACGTCGATGACGCGACCTTTCATGAATACCGGGGGCGCGTGCGGAGCGTAGTTGGGTACCACCGGCACGCCCGCCGGCAGCAGCTTGTCGCCTTTGCCGACCTCCTGCGTTACCGTGGTCAACTGGACCGTCGCGGGATCACCGGTGCGCATGACGCGCGCGGTACCAAGGTAGATGGCCTCGTAGCCCAGCGTGATGTTGGTATCGGGGTCCACCAGCGCCTTGCCGCGCCGGTACACGACCCAGTTCTCTTCCTTGGAGTCGCCGATGCCTCGCACGTAGGCACGGTTGCCCGCTTCGATGATGACTCGGTTTTCTTCGGTGGCAATGATCGTCGGGGCGCCGTCCAGTCCATCCGGCTCGATCACGAGCGGGCGCGACAGGAACGGTTCGATGATGTGCGGCGGGATGCTGGGGATTGCGTCCCGCGCCGTCGATTCCGCGCGCACGCGCGGCGAGAGCTTTACAGTCCCGACCGCCCCGCCGCCTTCAAGGCCTGGCCGACCGCCCGTACCCGGCGCGGCCCCGGCTGCGCCGGCAGCGCCAGTTTCCGGCGCAGCGCCCGGAGCGCCGCCCGGCGCACCGGTTGCGCCCTCACGTCCCGCGATCGACAGGGTACCGCTGGTACGATCCAGGACAATGATGTCCCCCGGAAAGATCCAGTGCGGGTTACGGATCTGCTCGCGGTTGAAATTCCAGATTTCCGGCCAGCGCCAAGGCGAGTCCGTGAAGCGCTCGGAGATTCCCCAAAGGGTGTCGCCGCGGACGACCGTGTAGCGGTCGGGGGCGTCCTGTTTGAACGCAATCGGGGTGGCGGGGACCTGTGGCTGCGCCGTGCCGGCGGCCAAGCCGGACACGACAAAAGCCAGCGCTGTGATAGACTTACGCAATTGGTCGTGCATGGGGCCCCCGAACATTACCCAAGTTCCCGGGCTGGCTTGAAAATCCCTTTGCCATCCAAATTTAGCATAAACGGCGAATTTCTTACCTGTCGCCTTAGATTCTGCATCTAATTTATTCAATTTGCAACGCTATTTGCCCGTCAGATGCCTTTGCTGAACATCCTTCGATACCCTGACGCGCGCCTGCACAAGCTCGCGGCGCCGGTGACCGTGTTCGACGAGCCGCTCAAGAAACTGGTCCGCGATATGGCGGAGACCATGTATGCGGCTCCCGGCATCGGGCTTGCTGCAACGCAGGTCGACGTGCACAAGCAGGTGATCGTGCTCGACGTTTCGGAGCGCCGCGATTCGCTGGTGGTGCTCGTCAATCCCGAGATCGTCGAGGCGACGGGCATTTCCGACATCGAGGAAGGGTGCCTCTCGGTGCCCGGCGTTTACGACATCGTGGAGCGCGCCGAGCGCGTCAAGGTGCGCGCCTACGACCAGAACGGCAATTCGTTCACCCTCGAGGCGCAGGGCCTGCTCTCGGTGTGCATCCAGCACGAAATGGATCACCTGAAGGGCAAGGTCTTCGTCGAGTACCTCTCGCAGCTGAAGCAGCAGCGCGTGCGCGCCAAGCTGGCCAAGCAGCTGCGCAAGTCCGCCTAACGCTTTCCTGCGCGTCGTCTTCGCCGGTACCCCGGAATTCGCCGAGCGCGTGCTCGCCGCGCTGCTCGAGTCGGGTCACGAGGTGCCTTTGGTGCTGACGCAACCCGATCGGCCCGCCGGTCGAGGTTTGCGGCCCGTCGCTAGTGCCGTAAAGCAGTTGGCGCTGGCGCGCGGGCTCCAAGTCTTCCAGCCCGAAACGCTCAAGGATGGCGCCGCCCATGCGCGCATCGCCGCCGCGCGCGCGGATTGCCTGGTGGTGGCCGCCTACGGGCTGATCCTGCCGCAGCCGGTGCTCGAGCTTGCGCCGCTCGGCGCGCTCAACGTCCATGCGTCGCTGCTGCCGCGCTGGCGCGGCGCAGCTCCGATCCAGCGCGCGCTGCTCGCGGGCGACACGAAGACCGGCATCAGCATCATGCAGATGGAGGCCGGGCTCGATGCCGGGCCGGTACTCGCGCAGCGGGAACTGCCGATTGCGCCGGACGACGATGCGCAGAGCCTCCATGACAAGCTCGCGGCCCTGGGCGCGGAAATGATCGTCGCCGCGCTCAAGGACGCCGCGCGCGGGCGCTCGCGAGCAGTGGTGCAACTCGCTGCTGGCGTGACGTACGCGCATAAGATCAGCAAGGCTGAGACAGTTGTCGACTGGAAGGCGCCCGCCGCGCAGATCGAGCGGGCCGTGCGCGCCCTCCGCCCTACGCCCGGCGCATCCACCCTGCTGCGCGACACCGCGCTCAAGCTGTGGCGTGCCAGCGTCGTTGACGCACAAGGCACGCCGGGCACCGTGCTCGACGCCTCGGCTGCAGAAATTGTCGTCGCTTGCGGTGATGGCGCGCTGCGCGTGACCGAGCTGCAGCGCGCGGGCGGCAAGCGCCTCGCGGCGTCGGATTTCCTGCACGGGCAGAGCATCAAGCCGGGCGAGCGGCTGGGATGAAACGCTCGGCGGAGCTCGCGCCGGCGCTCGCGGCTGCGGCGCGCACGGTTGCCAGCGTCGCCGCCGGCCGCAGCCTGTCCGATGCGATGGAACGTCGCTCGGAACATGCCGACGACAGCATGCGTGGCGCGCAGAGCGACCTATGCTATGGGACTTTGCGCAGCTACGGGCACGTACAGGCGATCGTGCACGCCCTGTCGCGCAAAGGCGCGGGCGAGCCGCGATTGCAAGCGCTCCTTTGGTGCGCCCTGTATGCGCTCGCATCGGGCCGCTACGCTTCTTATACGGTCGTGGATCAGGCCGTGCGTGCCACCGCGCTGCTCGAGCTTTGGCCCGCGCGCGGTTACGTCAACGGTCTGTTGCGCAGCTATCTGCGCAAGCGCGACGCGCTCGAGCGGCGCATCGCGGCCGATCCACAAGCGCTGCATCAGCATCCGCTGTGGTGGATCGAGGCGGTACAGCGCAGCTGCCCGGGATCCTGGCGCGCCGTGCTGGCCGCGGGCAACACGCACCCGCCCATGTGCCTGCGCGTCAATCGGCAGCACACGACGGCGCTTGCGTATGCCGAGCGGCTCGCGGCGGCAGGCATCGCGGCGCGGCGCGTGGGCGACGCGGCGCTGCTGCTGGCGAAGGCGGTACCGGTGGAGCGCTTGCCGGGTTTCGCCGCCGGCGACGTGTCGGTGCAGGATGCGGGCGCGCAACGCGCGGCGGCGCTGATGGATCTCGCGCCCAGGCAGCGCGTGCTCGATGCCTGCGCGGCCCCGGGCGGCAAGAGCGCGCACATTCTGGAAACCGAGGACGTGAGCCTCACCGCGCTGGATGCCGACGCAACGCGCGCGGCGCGAATCGAGTCGGGACTCGCGCGCCTGGGTCTGGCGGGCGCTGTGCGCGTCGCCGATTGCACGGCGCTCGAAACGTGGTGGGACGGCAAGCCTTTCGCGCGGATCCTGGCCGACGTCCCCTGCTCGGGATCCGGCGTGGCGCGTCGGCATCCTGACATCAAATGGCTGCGGCGCGCGCAGGACCTGCCCGCGTTCGCGCGCCGCCAGGCGCTGATCCTCGACGCACTTTGGCGGGTCCTCGCGCCGGGTGGTAAATTGCTGTATGTCACCTGCTCGATGTTCGCCGAGGAAAATGGCGCCGTGGTGGACGCTTTCCGCGCTTGCACGCCGCAGGCGCGGCAGCTTGCCCTGCCCGATGGCGCGCCGGCCCAGTTGCTGCCCGGCCCGGAACACGACGGTTTCTACTTCGCCCTCCTAGAGAAGGCGGCCTGACGCGGCGCGCGATGCGGGACAGCGCCTACCTGCCGAGATTCCTCGTTGTGCTCGCCTGCTGCGCGGCGTTGGCGGCGCACGCCGACGAGATCGACGTGCTGGATGCGCGGCTCGCCGCCTCCGAGGAGGGCCTGCTGCTCAGCGCGGATTTCGCGTTCGACTTGGGCCCGCGGCTCAGCGAGGCGGTGGCCAACGGCGTGCCGCTATTCTTCGTCGTCGAGTTCGAGCTGACCCGGCCGCGCTGGTACTGGTTTGACGAGAACGCGGCGTCGCGGAACACGCAGCTGCGCTTGTCCTATCACGCGCTGTCGAGGCAATACCGGCTGTCCACGGGGCCGCTGCACCAGAATTTCTCCACGCTGGAGGACGCGCTCGACGTGCTCAGGCGCTTGCGCAACTGGCAGGTGCTGGAACGCTCGGTCGCGCTCGGCGCCTCGAGCTACGAGGCGGCGGTGCGCATGCGGCTCGACCAGGCGCAGTTGCCCAGGCCGCTGCAGCTCTCGGCCCTGACCAACCGCGAAATGCGCCTGGAGTCGCCGTGGAAGCGATTCATCTTCCTGCCGCCGCGCGTGCCGGCGGCCGCTTCTGCGCCGCCACCGCCGCCGGCCGCGGCCGCCGCGGCCGCGCCACCGCCTGGCGCAGCGCCCGCGCCCGGCAATGTCCCGGCGTCCACAGAGGCGCGCGACGCGCCAGCGGGGGCGGCGAAGTGAAGGGCCTGCTCATTGTCGGCGCCGCGCTTGCCGGCGTACTGCTCTTCCTGCTGGCCACGGCGAGCTCCGCGGACAGCACGCTGTTTGCGAGCCATTATCCGCTGCTCCTCGGGCTCAACGCGGCGCTCGCCGCGGCGCTCGCCGCGCTTCTCGGCGTGCAGATCGCAGCGCTGCTGCGCCGCTATCGCAGCGGCGTATTCGGCTCGCGATTGTCGCTGCGCTTCCTGGTGCTGTTCGCCATGATGGCGCTGGTACCCGGCGCGCTGGTCTATACCGTCTCGGTCCAGTTCCTCACCAAGAGCATCGAGTCCTGGTTCGACGTCAAGGTGGACGCTGCGCTGGAAGGCGGCATCGCCCTCGGGCAGTCGGCGGTGGACCGCATGCTGGCCGAGATGCAGGTCAAAGGCCGGGCCATGGCGCTCGAACTCGCCGACCGCTCGAGCGCGCAACTGCCCGGGTCGCTCAACCGGCTGCGCGAGCAGGCGGGCGTGCACGAAGCGGTGGTGGTGACCGCGGGCGGCAAGCTGCTCGCGAGCGCGAGCGACGACGTGTCGCGATTCGTCCCGGAGTTGCCGACGACGCAGGTGCTGCGCCAGGCGCGCACCTCGCTCGGCTTCAGCTCCATTGACGCCCCCGCAGGCCGGCCGCTCGCGCTGCGCGTGGTGGTGCCCATCACCGGCATCGCGCTCGCGGACGAAAGCCGCTTCCTGCAGTTGCGCCAGACGGTGCCCAGCGGCCTGGCGCGGAGCGCCGAGGCGGTCGAGGCCGCCTACCGCGACTATCGCGAGCTCGCGCTGTCACGCCAGGGACTGCGGCGCATCTATATCGTGACGCTCACCCTCGCGCTGCTGATGGCCCTGTTCGTCGCCGTGTCGCTTGCGGTGATCCTCGCCAACCGGCTGTCGGCGCCGCTTGCCAATCTGGCGCAGGCAACGCAGGCGGTGGCGCGCGGCGATTTCTCGCAGCGGCCGCCGGTGACCAGCCGCGACGAGTTGGGCGTACTGACGGAGTCGTTCAACTCGATGACGCGCCAGCTCGACGACGCCCGGCGCATCGTCGAGTCGAATCGCGTTGCCTTGGAGGCCGCGATGGCCTCCCTGGAGAACGTGCTCGCCAACCTGTCGGCCGGCGTGCTGGTGTTCGATCGCGAGCTGAGGTTGTCGATTTCCAATCGCAGTGCCGCCGACATTCTCGGAAGCAGTCTCGCGGGCCTTGCCGGCCAGCCGCTCGCCAACTGGCCGGGGCCGCTGGGGGCCTTTGCCGCGTCCGTGCGCGAGCAGCTCCTCATGCATGGCGCGCGCACCTGGCAGCTGGAGATCACGCTCAAGAGCTCCGGCAAGACACTGCTCGCGCGTGGCGCGGCGCTGCCCGAGTCCACCGGCGGCGGCTACGTGCTGGTGTTCGACGACATCACGCAGCTGATCCAGGCGCAGCGCGCCACGGCTTGGGCGGAAGTGGCGCGGCGGCTGGCGCACGAAATCAAGAACCCGCTCACGCCCATCCAGCTTTCCGCCGAGCGCCTGGAGATGAAGCTAGAGGGCAAGCTCGCGCTCGAGGATGCCGAGGTCCTGCGGCGCAATACCCAGACCATCGTCAACCAGGTCACCGCCCTCAAGTCGATGGTGGACGACTTCGGCGATTACGCGCGCCTGCCCGCGCCAGTGCAGGCGGGCCTGGACCTGAACGCGCTGGTGGCAGACGTGCTGGCGCTGTACGAGCATTCGCGCGTGCCGGTAGCCAAGCGCCTTGCGCCCGGGCTGCCGCAGGTATGGGCCGATTCGGCGCAGATCCGCCAGGTGATCCACAATCTGGTGCAGAACGCGCAGGACGCGCTCGAGAATCGCAAGGAACCGCGACCGCACCCCGCCGTGGAAGTGTGCACCGAGCTCGCCGGCGACAAGGTGCGGCTGTCGGTGACGGACAACGGCGACGGCTTTCCCGAAGAGCTGATGGCGCGCATCTTCGAGCCCTACGTCACCACCAAGCCGCGCGGCACCGGCCTGGGTCTGGCGATCGTGAAAAAGATCGTCGACGAGCACCACGGCTCGATCGCCATCGAGAACCGGCCGCGGCACGGCGCATCGGTGAGTGTGCTGCTGCCGCTGGCCGAGGCGGCCTGACCCCGCGATGGCGCAGATCCTGGTGGTCGACGACGAGGTTGGCATCCGCGAGCTGCTCTCGGAGATCCTCTCCGATGAAGGCCACAGCGTGCAGCTCGCCGAGAGCGCGGGTGCGGCGCGCCGCGCCCGCGAGTCCGGCCGGCCCGACCTGGTGCTGCTCGATATCTGGATGCCCGACACCGATGGCATCACGCTGCTCAAGGAATGGGCGGGCAGCGGCCAGCTGACGATGCCAGTGGTGATGATGTCCGGCCACGGCACCATCGAGACCGCGGTCGAGGCGACGCGCATCGGCGCGCTCGATTACCTGGAGAAGCCGATCGCGCTGCAGCGCCTTCTCGCCACGGTAAAGCGCGCGCTGCGCCACCACGAGCTCGCCGCACCCCGGCAGTTGTCGCTCGCGGTGCAAGGCCGCTCCGCGTCGCTCGCCGAGCTGCGCAAGCGTCTCGCCCAGCTGTCGCAGACCACCGCGCCGCTCATGCTGCGCGGCGAGCCGGGAACGCAGCCGGAGATGTTCGCGCGCCTGCTCGCCGCGCCCGGCGCGCCGTTCCTCTCCGGCAGCGAGTTTCTGGCGGAGGCCTCCACCGAGCTGCTGACGCGGGCGGCGGGCGGCATCCTGTTCCTGCCCGAGCTGGCGCGGCTGGCGCGCGCCGAGCAGCGCAACCTGGACTTCCTGCTGTCGCGCGCCGACAAGCACAAGGTGCGCATCGTGTCGTTCTCGTCCGTGGACGCGAGGGTGCTGGTGGAACGGGCTGGCTACGACCCCGAGCTCGCCGGGCGCCTGTCGGAGCTCACGCTGCGGCTGCCGCCGCTGCGCGAATTCGTTGAGGACGTGCCTGAGCTCGCCGCGCAGATGCTGTCCCAGCTCGTCGAGGCGCGCGCCTGCCCGCCGCGGCGCTTCGCGGTCGCGGCGCTGAACGCCTTGCGCCAGCACCGCTGGCCGGGCAACCTTGCGGAGCTCGAGCACGCGGTGAAGAATCTCGCGATCACCGCGCTCGAGGAGGAAGTCGGCGCCGAGGACGTCGAGCGCGTGCTCGCCGCGCAGGGGGCGCAGCCCGGCGCCGCGGAGCTCGGCCTGGACCGGCCCTACCGCCAGGCGCGCGAGGCTTTCGAGCGCGTGTATTTCGAGAACCTGCTGGCGCAGGAGCGCGGCAGCATGTCGCGCGTGGCGGAGAAATCAGGGCTGGAGCGCACCCATCTGTACCGCAAACTGAAGGCGCTCGGCCTGCCGGTCGGTAAGCGCGAGGAAGGCTAGACTCACCATGAAGATCATCATCCTTGGTGCCGGCCAGGTCGGCGCCACGGTTGCGGAGAGCCTGGTCTCCGAGCAGAACGACATCACGGTGGTCGATGTCGACCCGGCGCGACTGCGCGCGCTGCAGGACCGCCTCGACCTGCGCACCGTTGCCGGGAGCGCCGCGCATCCGTCCGTGCTGACCGAGGCGGGCATCGACGATGCCGACCTGCTCATCGCGGTGACGCAGTCCGACGAAACCAACCTGGTCGCCTGCAAGCTGGCGGCGCGCATGTTCAACGTGCCGCGGCGCATCGCGCGCATCCGCGCCACCGATTTCCTCGACGATCCGAAGGTGCTGGGGCCGGACGGCTTCGACGTCGATCTGTCGATCTGCCCGGAGCAGGTCCTCACCGACTACATCGTCAAGCTGGTGGAGTTCCCCGAGGCGTTGCAGGTGCTCGACTTCGCCGGCGGCAAGGTAAGCCTGGTGGCGGTGCGTGCCTACCAGGGCGGCCCCATGGTGGGGCGCCCGGTCAAGGAGATCCGCGGCCACATCCCGAACATCGACACCCGCATCGTTGCGATCTTCCGGCGCGACGGCGCGGTCATGCCGGACGGCGACACCGTGATCGAGGACGGCGACGAGGTGTTCTGCCTGGCGGCCTCGGACGATATCCGGCAGGTGATGAAGGAGCTGCGCCGCATGGACCAGGCGGTGAAGCGCGTGATGATCGCGGGCGGAGGCAACATCGGCATGCGCCTCGCGCGCGCGCTGGAGAACGGCTACTCGGTGCGCGTCATCGAGCACAACAAGCGGCGTTGCGAGGGGCTGGCGGCGAAGCTCAACCGGGCGCTGGTGCTCAACGGCGACGCCACCGACGAGGAGCTGCTGGAGCAGGAGAACATCGCGCAAATGGACCTGTTCGTCGCGGTGACCAACGACGACGAGAACAACATCATGAGCTGCCTGCTGGCAAAGAGGATGGGCGCACGCCGCGTGGTGGCGCTCATCAACCGCCGCAGCTATGTCGACCTGCTGCAAAGCGGCCAGATCGACATCGCCATCTCGCCGGCACAGGCCACGATCGGCAAGCTGCTGGCGCACGTGCGCCGCGGCGACGTGGTGGCGGTGCACAGCCTGCGGCGCGGCGCCGCGGAAGCGCTCGAGGCGGTGGTGCACGGCGACCGCGATTCCTGCCGCGTCACCGGCCGGCGCGTAGAGGAGATCGAGTTGCCCGCCGGCACGACCATTGGCGCCGTGGTGCGCGGCGGCGAAGTGCTGATGGCGCATCACGACACCCGTATCGAAGCGGAGGACCACGTGATCGTCTTCGTCACCGACAAGAAGACGCTGCCGCGGGTCGAAAAGCTGTTCCAGGTCGGCGCGCGCTTCCTCTAGCCAGCCTGCGTGCGCCTGCCCGCCGTCCTGCACGTGTTCTCGCTGGTGGTGGTGCTGTTTGCCGCCAGCATGCTGGTGCCGATCGCCTTTTCCCTCGGCTACGCGGACGGCGCGGCGCCCGACTACGGCAAGGCGATGAGTGTCACGCTGCTCGCGGGGGCGCTGCTGTGGGCCGCGACGCGACACGCCGGGCGCGAGCTGCATGTGCGCGACGGCTTCCTGCTCGTGGTGCTCGTGTGGACCGTGCTGCCGG
>Ga0326726_10002872_pt1 | contig 15760 bp, 15 predicted proteins | sample MHFenrmetagenome_2_FD_207603 | JGI IMG/M metagenome (GOLD analysis project Ga0326726, IMG submission 207603) | Lab enriched peat soil microbial communities from Michigan Hollow, Ithaca, NY, United States - MHF15MN | ecosystem: Environmental > Terrestrial > Soil > Wetlands > Peat | place: USA...
GCGATCAATTGCACATGACGGTGAATGCCACGACGCGGCAGGATGCTCAGCGAAACCATACTGCTACCCATTTGGTCCATGCAGCATTGCGCGATATGTTGGGGCCGCATGTGAAACAGTATGGCTCATTGGTCGGTCCGAACCGGCTACGGTTCGACTTTGCTCACTTCAGGCCGTTGTCGTCCCGCGACATTGACGATATTGAAACGACGGTGAACGACGAGATTAGAAAAAACGAACAAGTCCGGACAGAAGTCATGAGTATTCAGGATGCGGTAGCCAAGGGCGCACTGGCTTTTTTCGGCGACAAGTACGGCGAGCAGGTACGCGTGGTGACGGTTGAATCCTTCAGCAAAGAACTCTGTGGCGGAACGCACTGCCGGCATACAGGGGACATCGGCCTGTTCCGGATTGTGTCGGAGACCGGTGTCGCGGCTGGTGTGCGCCGTATTGAAGCTCAGACCGGTAGCGGGGCGTTTGCTCTGATGAAGAAACTTGAAGCGGACATTCGTGAGTTGTCCGATCTCTTAAAAGTCGGGCAATCTGAATTGGTCAGTAAGACGCGCAAGATTATGGAGCAGCTCAAGGATAAGGAGCGCGCGCTTGAGGGATTGCAGCTTAAAATGGCGGCCGGATCGATGGCGCCCTCAAAGGCGCAGACCATTGCGGACGTGCAAGTCTATGTGCAGCGGACGGACGGATTAGATGTGAATGGGATGCGGGCGCTGGCCGATCAGTTGCGGGATAAACTGAAGAGCGGTGTCGTGGCCCTCGGGGCCGCCAACGATGGCAAGGTCTCATTACTGGTCGTCGTCACGAAGGATCTGATTACCCGGCTGAAAGCGGGCGACCTCATCAAGGAGATGGCGGCGGAGGTCGGCGGCACGGGCGGTGGCAGGCCCGAGATGGCGCAGGCGGGCGGAAAGGACCCGGCCAAGTTGGATGCCGCGTTGGAAAAGGTCTTTGGACTGGTCGAACGCATGTTGCAGCGGTACACTAATGGAGGGTAAACGAATCCTTGCGCTCGATTACGGGACCAAGCGGATCGGGGTGGCCCTGAGTGATGAGCTGGGGTGGACCGCCCAACCGCTTGAGACGCTCAATCGGCGCACGTTGGACCGAGACATTGCCCATATTGCGTCTCTCGTCGGGAGGCATGAGGTCGGGCAAGTCCTGTTAGGTTTCCCCATTCAATTGGATGGCCGCGAGGGTCCGGCGATCCAGGCGATGCGCGAGTTCCAGGCGCGGTTGGAACAGGGGGTGACCGTTCCGGTTATTCTGTGGGATGAACGGTTGACGACGAAGGCGGCGGAAGACCTCTTGATCGCAGCCGATGTCAGTCGGAAAAAGCGGAAGGGTGTGGTGGATCGCATCGCCGCTTCGATTTTGCTCCAGAGTTATCTGGCAAGCCTTGAACCGGCACCGAAGAGAGAGCCGGAATCATGGTCGGATGAGTATGGGGACGAAGAAACGGTAGAACCACCTCATGAGCCTACGGATCATTCTCGGATGTCTGCTGGTCGTAATAGTCGTACTTGGCGTCGTCGTCTATCAGACGATTCGCTGGGCTGAAGGCCCGGCTGTTCCAACAGAACAGCATCCTCCCTCGAAAGTCGTCGTCATCCCTGACGGCTCGACGTTCCAACAAGTCGCCGAACTCCTTGAGCGCGAACGATTGATCAAGAGCAGTTTCGCCTTTGTTCTTTTTGGAAAGTTCCAATCTGCCGACCGGAAAGTTCATGCAGGTGAGTATGAGCTGAATCCCGGCATGACGCCGGCGGAGATTCTCTCGATGTTGCGCAACGGCCAAGTGCTGCTCCATTCGCTGACGATTCCCGAAGGGCTCACCTTCGTCCAAATCGCCGAGTTGGCCTCTCAGGACGGCCTCACGGATCGCGCGGAGTTCCTCCGGCTTGCGAAGGATCGGGAGTTCATTGGGTCTCTTGAGATCAAGGCGGAGACGCTCGAAGGGTATCTCTATCCCGACACGTATAAGTTTCCTCGCCCGGTCAAGTCGCGTGAGGTATTGGTGGCCATGGTCGAGCAGTTACGGCAGGAGGTTGGACCAGATCTCCATGCTCGAATGCAAGAACTCAAGATGACCATGCACGAAGTGCTGACCCTTGCCTCCGTGATTGAAAAGGAGACCGGGTCGGGTGGCGAAAGGCCGGAGATTTCCGCGGTGTTTCACAACCGGCTTAAGAAGCACATTCCATTACAGAGCGATCCGACCGTCATCTATGGCTTACCGGCATTCGACGGGAATTTGCATAAGAAAGACCTGTCGAGTCCCAGTCCCTACAATACCTATCGCGTGCAGGGACTCCCGCCTGGACCGATAGCCAACCCGGGCATTCAAGCGATTCGCGCGGCACTCTATCCGTCCGATTCTCGCTCCTTGTATTTTGTCTCCCGGAACGATGGAACGCATCAGTTCTCAGCGACGCTGATCGAGCACAACAAGGCGGTGGAGAAATATCAGAAGCGCCCCTTTCGTCGCGGGACCCATTCCCAGACGTCAATCGTCGTGCCCAGGGAGGGAGTTCATGCCCACAAAGAAGGAGTGTCCTGAGTGATGTCTGAATGGAACCTGCCGAATCTCATCGACCACACGGTGCTTCGGCCGGATGCCACAAAGATCGACGTCCTACGATTGTGCCAGGAAGCGAAGGAGCATCGATTTACCGTAATTTTCGTCCCGCCTTGCTACGTGGATGAAGCGGTGACCGCTGTTGCAGGTGCCGCGATTCGTGTCGGCATCCCTATTGGCTTCCCCCTGGGTGGTCACACGACGAAGACCAAAGTCGCCGAAGCCGTTGAAGCGGCCGCGCGCGGCGCGCAAGTCCTGGATATGGTCATCAATGTGAGCCGGCTCAAGTCGGGAGATCGTGAGTACGTGCGAAAAGATATTGCGGAAGTGGTGAATGCGACACCGGGCGTCGAGCACAAAGTGATACTCGAAACGTGTTATCTAACGCAGCAGGAAAAGCAGACGGCCTGCCGGTTGGTTGTGGAGGCGGGAGCCGACTACGTCAAGACTTCGACTGGTTTCGGCCCCGCTGGTGCGACGGTCGCAGATGTCAGGCTGATGAAGGACGCTGTGGCCGGTCGTGCCAAGGTGAAGGCATCCGGAGGAATTAGAGACTGGAAAACCGCGCTGGCCATGCTGGAGGCTGGTGCTGACCGGATCGGCACGAGTGCAAGTCTTGCGATCATGGTCGAGTGGCAAGTCCAGCGGCAATCCACCTCATAGCAACTTGGACCAGATGAGGGCGAACATTGGTCGCGGTGGCACCGCCGACGTTATGGTGCCTTACAGATCGACTCTAGGGCTGCCAATCTCGTCCGAAGAAAATTTCTGATATTGTTCCATCCCACATCTCCGTTCACCATGCCGATAGGTGCGTGCGCATTTTGGAAGCGGCTCTTCGCTGTCGGCCCACCGATTTGAAGAAGAACGGCTTTTGTCTCTGCGGCCCAGTTCTCGGCTTCTTTACTCCATTTCGTCATGAATTCATCTCTGCGATCTCGAAACGTTCCAGCAATTCTGCTCTGCCCGTACTCCGTGTCGATGCGTGCTCTCAGCGCGTAGCCCTGTTTCAACTGCCTTGTGCATCGAGAGTCTGATGGAGTTGCGGCTGCGTGCCCCTCGGTCGCCCCTGGCGTCGGGTTTTCTGGGTAAAGTGTTTCAACTCCTCCACTACTGTGGCGCATGGTTCGCTCATCAGTGGGGGGTGCCTTGGATGGTGTGCTGCAGGCACTGAGAGTCAGACAGAGGAAAATACCGAGCAGTTTGTTTGCCATAGACACGTGCTCATCTTGCCGCTGCGATTTATGGGATCAAGGAAATCGATAGCGCGTATTTCTTACCTTCTACCTCGTTCACGTTCGCTTCAATACGACTTCCTGGGCCAATATGTCCGCTCATCTTGGTACTGAGATCGATGTAGAAAATCGCTTCCTCACCGTCAGTCTGCTTGACGAGAAGTCTCGCGCCGTTAATGGGTAATACTTCACCCCTGATGGTGTGGATGCCCTGTTGTCTTTCTTTATCACAATTCACTGGATTGGGTTGACTGCCCTTCCTCTCAGCGCATGGGTCAGGTATTGTTCTTTCCGCTGCCTGCGTGACATTGGAGAGACTCAGGCACAGGACGAAACTACACGATATGGCCCCGATGATTTTGAGGATGGATACCATGGGGCGGCCTCCTCGGTTAGATATATGCGCATCATGCACCTTTTGTCTATCTTACCCCCCTCAGATAGTTGTGGGCCTCGGAACATTCCTAGTTTTGCCGCTGAGTCTCCTATGCTTCGACATATGCAACAGAACCCTCCCTGTGTGCAGCTAGGCCACTACTAAATAGTAACTCCAAGGATTCCAGGCATGGTCGTTTCAGATCGGACTTGGCCTGAAATCGCCAGAATAGGCCAACGCCCGTCAAAGTCATCAGCATCACGCAACACCGCATGAATAGCTGGGTTCTGCTATATAGATCACGGGCTAGGGGACACGGTACGTAACAACTCCATATCCGATGCGTCTCGCTTCTGCTATAGTGCGCCCATGATTACTCGCGTCATTGTGTTGGTGGTCGATGGACTCGGCGTTGGGGCCATGCCCGATGCGGCGGAATACGGCGACGCCGGTTCCCATACCTTGTCTCATCTGGCCGAGGCCGTCGGAGGACTTTCTCTCCCCACGATGGAAGCACTCGGACTCGGTCACATCACAGAGATCAAAGGTGTGCGGACGATGGGGCAGCCGGAGGGATGTTTCGGCCGTCTTGGATTTCTCTCGAAGGGCGTGGATTCCATTGCCGGCTATTGGGAAATGGCCGGCTGTCTGACGGACGCTGCCGGGCCGCTGTATCCCAATGGATTTCCTTCCGACATGGTCGCGGTTCTCGAACAGGCATTTGGCCGCAAGATCGTCGGCAATCGCCGGGCCTCAGGAACGGCGATGTTGAGTGAGTGTGAGGTTGAACATCTGTCGTCGGGCGCATTGATTGTTTGGACGGATGGACGACGAACCTGCCATCTAGCCGCGCATGAGAGTGCCATGCGTCGGGACGAATTCTTTCAGCGCTGCCGGGCCGTGAGAAAATTGCTCAAGGACCCATGGGGCATTGTGCGTGTTTCGGCTCATCCTCTCTTGGGTCATGCCGGTGCGGTAGAGTTCGGCCCACAACCCCGTGCATTTGTCCTTGAACCGCCCGGGCCGACTATGTTCGATGTGCTGAATCGTGCAAGTCAGATCCTGATCGGAGTGGGGAAAGTCAGCGATCTCTTCAGCAGTCGCGGACTCACTCGTTCCGTTCCCGTTGGGCACTGGACGGCGTTACTCGATGAAATCACGGGGATGTTGAATAAGGTTCCCCGCGGATTGATTTTTGCCGGACTTGATGTGCTGCAATCCGATGCGACGCAGTCGGCCACAGCCCTGCATGATTTTGATCGACGGATCCCCGGCTTGCTGGAACGGCTTCGCCCAGGCGACCTGCTTGTCTTGACCGGCGATCATGGACGCGATATCACGAAGACCGATCAAGTCCCAACGCGAGAATATGTCCCGCTCCTGGCCACCGGGCCGAAGTTGGCATATGGAGTGGATCTCGGCATCAGAGCGTCTGCTGCTGATCTTGGACACACCATCGTGGAAGCCCTGCAAGGGGGCCAACTTCCTGTGGGTGAGAGTTTTCTCGATGCGCTCCGTGCAGGGTAGTGGGTGGGACGTAATACGTGAACCGTGAACCGTAAGAGGTAAAGGGAATACTCGGGTCATCGGGATGTCCTACGAACGTAAACTGAAAGAACTGCATCTAGAGTTGCCTCCCCCACCCAAACCGTTGGCGACCTATGTTCCTGCGATCCAGGCCGGAGTGTTCTTGTTTTTGTCCGGTGTCCTTCCCATGCGGGACGGGCAGTTGGCGTTCTCCGGCAAGCTTGGACGTGATCTGACGGTCGAACAGGGGATGGAGGCGGCCAGGCTCGCTCTCCTGAACGCACTGGCGATCGCCAAGCAGGAACTCGGGACGTTGGATCGAATTACGCGCGTCGTGAAGGTGGTCGGGTATGTGGCGTCGGCGGAAGGTTTTGTGCAACAGCCCCAAGTTCTCAACGGAGCTTCGGACCTCCTGGTTGAGATCTTTGGAGAAGTTGGTCGTCACGCACGCGTGGCTGTGGGGGCTGCTGAGTTGCCTCGCGGAGCCCCTGTCGAAATTGAGATCATTCTCGCAGTCTCCTAATTAATCTCTCGAACCTGTTCCGAGTACTGAGTGGGCGCGCGCTCGCCGGATTGACTCTCGAAAAAACCGCTTGCTATAGTCGGTTGGTCTGGTTTATTTGGTTTGTCTCGTTTGTTTGGTTGAATGGAACCAACCAGATGAACCAGGCAAACCAGATAGACCGACCAACCAGATGAACCAAATCAACCAGATAAACAAAACAAACCAGCTGATGAATGCGTTCGTCACTCGTGTGTGTGCGATGACGTTGTGGGCCGGTCTGAGCACTGGCGTCGTTGCGGCCGCTCCTTCCCCGCTCGAGCTGTATCCCTCAACGGCAGTTCCGGGCGCCACGATCACGATAGGCGGGAAGGGGTTCGGCGCATTCCGATCTGTGCATGTCAATCGGGTCACTGTCGGTGGAGTCCTTGCGTTGATTCAACGATGGGAACCCGACGTGATTGAGGTGAAGGTTCCCTTCCACGCTCAATCCGGCTCGGTTGAGATCATGGCCGGGAAGAAGAAGATGGCTGCCGGTACGCTGACGGTGGTGTCCCCGACTATCACCGCGGTGACGCCGGCAGAGATCGAACCAGGCCACACTGTGCAGGTCACCGGCGCACATTTCGGTCTTACGGCCGGCCCGCGTGATCCCAATACGATGTTCGGCGTCAACGATGTGATGATCGGGAGCGTGGTCGTCAGACCACGCCGCTGGAAAGACGATATCATCGAAGTCGAGGTTCCCACGAATGCTGCCTCTGGCGATGTAGTGGTTCGATTGGCCTCGTCCGATCCCTTGCCGGATGGTTCGTGTTGTGCGCCGGTCCAGTACAAAATGAGCAACGCTGTTCCACTGAAATTGATCCCAAGTATTCGCGTCGATCCCGTGAGCGGGCCGGTTGGAACAAAGGTGGTCTTCTTCGGCCAGGGTTTTGGCGCCGCGAAGGGGGCCGGTGACAAGGTGACGTTCGGCGGACATCTTGCCAGCATCGCTCAGTGGTCCGACAGCGCCATCGTTGTGCATCTCCCAATGGATGCGGAGACTGGCCCCATCGTACTGACCATGCAGGGGCGTGAACGAACTGTTGGGACCTTTACGGTTTACGTGCCCAAAGTGGTCGCCTTGACGCCGCCGGCTGCCCCAATCGGTACGCTGCTCAGAATCAGCGGTGAGCATTTCGGATTCTATTCGGAAAGTGGGGCGACGCCCTACGCCTTCACCGATTTCAATACGGGAGAGAATCGAGTCGATATCGGCGGAGTCCGCGCGGTCATCTATCGCTGGCAAGACGATCGCATCGACGTGTGGGTGCCCTTCAGCGCGAAGAGCGGGCCGGTCGTGATATATCGAGGCGCGACGACGCCCAATTCCGACGGCTCCTGTTGTGCGACGAAGGAGACCCTAAAAGTTGAGGCAGGGATCTTTACGCTGGTCACGCCGAAGGTCGACTCCTTCAGTCCGCAATCAGGCGGGCTCGATGAACTGGTTACTATCAAAGGGTCAGGATTCGGCTCCTTCTTGAAAACAGCCGAGCATGCCTATCTAGGCCTCAACCAGGGGGCCTACAAGCGACGAGAAGATATCGAATTGGATGAGAATGTCTCGCGTACGGAAGTGCTGTTCAGTAATGTCGCAGCACAGGTGATGTCCTGGACAGACACGGAGATCGTCGTGCGAGTGCCTCATCGGCATCTCTATGGGGTGGGAAAACGCAATGAGTTTCTCAACGACCTCGCGACCGGGCCGCTGATTGTGCGGCGTGGCTCCTGGGATGTGCAGCCCGACAATACTTGTTGTACTCCGAAGAAGTGGCTGACGTTGGAAGTGGGCACCTTCACTATTCTAGCCAAGGGTATGCCCGATTCAGGCTACTTCAAAAACAATCGTCCTGACGCCGATACCAGCCAGTGAGATACGGACGACTTGGATCATGGTGGGGTCTCTTTCTGTCCGGTACTGGATGCCTTGGGATCGTGGTGCTGACCACGCTGATCTGCGCGTCTCCTTCGTGGACTGCCGACTCCCATCTCACGATTACCCCTCAAGAGAGCCATACGGAGGCCATTCTGATGGGGATCTATTTTCACACGCCTCAGCTGGGTTGGGCAGTAGGGTCCGGCGGCACTATTTTGAAGACGGTCGATGGCGGGAAGAAGTGGAAGAAAGTCGCCAGCGGTACCGTGGCGAGCCTTTCGGCTGTCTTCTTCTTCGACGAGAAGCAGGGATGGGCCGTCGGGGCCAACGGGACGATTCGCCGGAGCCAAGACGGAGGTCATACCTGGCATCAGCAGCTCGTCGATACCCAGGCAGCGCTCTACGCTCTCTCGTTTGTATCGCCCACCGAGGGGTGGGTGGTCGGGGGTAACGGGACCATTCTTCAGACGAAGGACGGCGGGACCCATTGGGTCGATCAAGCGAGCAAGACGAGCGCGGCCCTCTATGGCGTACAATTTCTCAGCGCACAGCACGGGACGTCTGTTGGGGCGGTGGGGACCGTCTTGATGACGGACGATGGCGGGATCACCTGGATCCCGCAAGAGATGCAGGGAGCTGTCACGCTGTTCGATGTGTATTTTTCCGATGCGTCGACCGGGTGGGTGGTCGGGAACGCCGGCGCCATTTTCCAAACGACCGATGGCGGCCATCAATGGATCGATCGCACACTACCCTGTACCCGCACCTGCACGAAGCTGACCGACCTCCTGCGTGTGCGTTTTACCGATCCGCAGACCGGATGGATTACGGGGGAACGAGGTATGGTGTACCGGACCACTGATAGTGGTTTTACCTGGACAGAGCAGGGTGCGATCGCGAAGGTCTCGCTGTTCGGCCTCTCGTTTCCTGATGGAGCACAGGGCTGGGCCAGCGGAGAAAAAGGTACGATCGTTCGCTTGACCATGAGGCCCTGACAGCCGGTCCTATTACATCTCATCGAGTCTTGATTGGAGAATGCTGAGCGCTGCGATGGCTGCGGTCTCGGCCCGCAAGATTCGTGGTCCGAGAGCCAGTGGGAGGAAACCTTGCTCCTGTGCAAGACGCTGCTCTTCCGGTGCCCATCCCCCTTCCGGTCCTATCAACAAGACAATCGGACGCTGACGATCCGACGGCAACGGTATGGCGCCGAGCGAAGGGCCGTTGGAGCGTTCTACGAGCATCCCTTTCAGAGGCGCTGAGGCATATTGTCGGCAGATCCCTGCGAGATCTATCGGGTCTGCGATGGTGGGAATGGTCCATCGTTCTGACTGTTGTGCGGCGTCCCGCGCAATGCGCTCCCATCTGGATCGCTGATGTTCCAGACGTTCCGGATTTGGCTTGATGACGCTGTGTGTGCTGTGAATGGGCGCGATGGCAGCGACGCCGAGCTCTGTGGCCTTCTGAATAATCCAGTCCATCTTGTCGCCCTTGATCAATGACTGCCCGAGCTCGATCGGTGTGTTCTTGCGCGCCGGCTCGGTCTGCCGATCGATGATACGGCTGTCGATGGCTTGTGAGGTCACGTGGGTCACTTCCACGCAATAGCGGGTCCCGCACCCGTCGTTGAGGGCGAGGGAGTCTCCCGGGTGCACGCGAAGACTATCGCGAAGATGATGGAGCAGGTCGCCGGTGATGTGGACCGTAGGGGGAGTGATGGCGCAAGGGTCGACGAAGAACGTGGACATAGTGCGGGGCCGCCGGCGCTATTCGAAGAAGGTCTTCATCTTATCGAAGAACCCGTCGCTGTCCTCTTCCATCGACATGCCGCTCTCTTTAGCAAATTCTTGGAGCAATTCTTTCTGCCGAGCGGTCAGTTTGGTGGGGATCTGAATCTTGATGACAAACAATTGGTCGCCGGTACCGTTGTTCTTAAGGCTGGGAATGCCCAGGCCTTTGATGCGCAGGATCTTATCTTGCTGCGTGCCGGCAGGAATCTTGATGACCGTATTGCCTTTCAGCGTGGGGACCTCAATCTTTCCTCCTAGGACGGCGGTGACGAACTGAATCGGGACGTCACAGAGGATATCATGCCCTTGACGCTGGAAGATCGCGTGGGGCTTGACGGTAATCGCCACATAGAGATCGCCCGGCGGACCCCCATTGAGGCCGTGCTCCCCTTCATTCGAAAGGCGTAGGCGCATACCTGACTCGATGCCGGCCGGGATGTGGACGGCGATGGTTCGCTCCCGATAGGTGCGCTGACGGCCCTGACAGGCAGGACAGGGTTCTGTGACGATTCGTCCCGTCCCTTCGCATTGGCCGCAGGGACGGGTGATGCTGAAGAAGCCTTGCTGAAACCGCATCTGTCCGGCCCCTTTGCAACTGGGGCACGCCTTGACCGATGCCGCGCTCTTGGCGCCGCTGCCTTTGCAGTCGCCGCACACTTCCCATCGCGGGATTTTGAGTTTGGCCTCTTTCCCGTAGACGGCCTCTTCGAAGGTCAGATCCAGATTGTATTGGAGGTCATTGCCTCGTTCCGCCCGAGTGCCCCCTCGCTGACCCCCGAAAAAGTCTTCGAAGATGTCGTTGAAGGCGTCGCCGAAGCCGCTTCCGCCAAATCCGAAGCCATCCGGACCAGCACCCTGCTGGGTCCCTGCGTGGCCGAACATGTCGTAGCGTTTGCGTTTATCCTGATCGCTCAGGGTCTCGTAGGCTTCATTGACTTCTTTGAACTTTTCTTCTGATGCTTTCTTCTGGGCCTCTCCGGTCTGGAGATCGGGATGGTGTTGGCGGGCCATCTTTCGATAGGCCTTCTTGAGATCGTCGTCGGACGCGGTTCGATCGACGCCTAAGGTTTCGTAGTAGTCGCGTTTCGACACGGACGCCAATTCTCAGGGTGAAAGAGCAGCAAGACCGAGCTCCGTATAGTAGCGAAGCTCGGTCTGCTGACGGTATTCTAACTTACTTCTTATCTTTGTCTACTTCTTCGAACTCTGCATCGACGACCTTTTCGTCCGTCTTGGTCTCGCCGGTTCCGGCTTCGCCTGTCGTACCGGCGCCATTACCGGATGCAGTCGATGCCGACGCCTTCTTATACATTTCCTCGGCTAATTTGTGAGACGCCGTGGTCAATGTCTGGGTGGCGGACTCGATCGCCTCGGGGTCCGTTCCCTCCATTGCTTTCTTCAGTATAGCAATCGCTTCCTCGATCTTAGTCTTGTCTTCCGCAGCGATCTTGTCGCCGTGCTCGGTCAAGTTCTTTTCCGTCTGGTAGATCAGGCTGTCGGCCTGGTTTTTGGCTTCGGCAGTCTTCCGCCGCTTCTTATCTTCGTCGGTATGGGCCTGCGCATCCTTCACCAGTTTTTCGACTTCTTCCTTGCTCAAGCCGCTGGAGGCCGTGATCTTGATGGACTGTTCCTTTTGCGTCGCCAAGTCTTTGGCCGAGACATGGACGATGCCGTTGGCGTCGATGTCGAAGGTCACTTCGACTTGCGGCATCCCGCGGGGCGCGGGAGGAATGCCGACCAAGTCGAACTGGCCGAGGAGCTTGTTATCGTTCGCCATCTCGCGTTCGCCTTGGAAGACTCGAATAGTCACCGCTGTTTGATTGTCGGCAGCCGTCGAGAAGACCTGGCTCTTTTTCGTCGGAACCGTCGTGTTCCGCTCGATCAATTTCGTGAAGACACCGCCTAGAGTTTCGATGCCCAGAGACAGTGGCGTCACGTCGAGGAGCAGCACGTCCTTCACTTCGCCTTTGAGCACGCCGCCTTGAATGGCGGCGCCGATGGCGACGACTTCGTCCGGATTCACACCCCGGTGGGGTTCTTTGCCGAAAAAGTCTTTGACGGCCTGAATGACTTTCGGCATACGAGTCATGCCGCCGACCAGGACGACTTCCTTGATGTCGCCTGCGGATACGCCGGCGTCGGAGAGCGCTTTCTTGCAGGGCTCAATGGATCGTTTAATCAGGTCGTCGACCAGCTGTTCAAGTTTCGCGCGAGTCAATTTCACGACCAGATGTTTCGGTCCGTTGGCGTCTGCGGTGACGAAGGGCAAATTGATTTCGGTTTCCTGTGACGAGGAGAGTTCGATCTTGGCGCGTTCCGCCGCCTCTTTCAGGCGCTGGAGGGCCATGCGATCCTTTCGAAGATCAATGCCTTGATCCTTCTTGAACTCATCGACCAACCAGTCCATGACGCGCTGGTCGAAGTCGTCGCCGCCGAGATAGGTGTCGCCGTTGGTCGACTTGACCTCAAAGACGCCGTCGCCGATTTCAAGGATGGAGACGTCGAACGTACCGCCGCCCAAGTCATAGACGACAATCCGTTCGTCTTTTTTCTTGTCCAGGCCGTAGGCAAGGGACGCGGCGGTCGGTTCGTTGATGATCCGGAGGACGTTCAAGCCTGCGATCTGGCCGGCATCTTTGGTGGCTTGGCGTTGGCTGTCGTCGAAGTAGGCCGGAACGGTGATGACCGCTTCCGTCACTTTCTCGCCGAGATAATCCTCCGCGGTCTGCCGCATCTTTTGCAGAATCATAGCGGAGATTTCCGGCGGGCTGTAGCGCTTGCCGCGTAATTCGACGTGCGCATCGCCATTGTCTCCCTCGGTCACCTTGTAGGGCAGCCGCTTGGCAGCGTCGGTCACCTGCTGGCTGCGGAATTTACGGCCCATGAGGCGCTTCACTGAGAAAATCGTGTTCTCAGGATTCGTAATCGCCTGGCGCTTCGCAATCTGTCCGACGAGGCGCTCACCCTTTTCTGTGATGGCGACGACGGACGGTGTCGTACGAGCCCCTTCTGCATTGGCGATCACAACAGGTTCGCCGCCGCTCATGATGGAAACGCAAGAGTTCGTGGTTCCAAGGTCGATGCCGATTACTTTGCCCATGTGCCTACTCCTTCCTCACTAGGTCTGTCTTTGATAATGTTGTTACGACGAGCTGATCGTGTCGTCTGTTCCCGGCGCGCCGTTGGCCCGCCCCGTCGATACGCTTACCATGGCCGCCCGTAAGATACGGTCATGCAGCAGGTATCCTCGCTGAAACTCCTCCACCACGTGTTGCTCCGGAACCTTCTTGGATTCGACGGAGGTGACGGAATGATGCGTGGCGGGATTGAATTGCTGACCGATCGTCTGGATGGGCGTGACATGAAATCTCGTCAAGGCTCCAGTCAATTGCTTGAGCGTCAGCTCCACGCCCTGGATGAGCGCATCGCTGCTCCCCCCCTCTTGTGAGGCCTTAACGGCTCGTTCGAGATTATCGACGACTGGTAACAGCTCCTTCAGCAATGATTCATTACCGAATCGGATCTGGTCGCGCTGGTCCCGCTGGACCAATCGCTTATAGTTATCAAACTCTGCGGCGAGCCGAAGATACTTGTCGTTTAAGGTCTTCACCTCTTCCACCTTTGCCACGAGAGCCTGCTGAAGCTCTGCGACTAGGCTGGCTTCCTCTGTGGCCGAGGATGTGTCTTGCGATAAAGCATCTAAGTTATCAATTGTATTCGCATTCTGATGTTCCTCAGCCATGAAAAACTCCTTTGTTCGTCTGGAGATAGCCACAGGGCCTATAAAGTCAACCGGGCCAGAAAAATTAATTACTTGCGTTGGGGTTGGTGGTTTTTAGCAGGCTGCAGGAAAAATAACTACTGTGGGGGCTAATAGCTCACCGATTCGAACGTCTGGGCCAATTGGAGAACGCCGCGCAGGATGCTCAAAAAGGCTGCCCAGCAAGGCCGTAGCGAGCGAAGAGGCGAGGCGTACGCTTCGGTACGTTGAGCCTCTGAGCGATGCGAGAACGCCGCTGGCGGACTTTTTCAGCATCCTGTCAGACCTGCACGGTGGGAGGGGGAGTACCCTGGGCTCGTCGATAGAGAAGCTCAAGACCTTCTAATGTCAGAAACGGTTCAATTTTTTGGATGGAAGTGGTTTCGGCTGCCAGGATGGAACTGAGCCCGCCGGTACCGATCACGTAGGTTGAGCGTCCAAGTTCCTGTTCCATTCGCCGAACGACGGTATCGACCATTCCCGCATACCCGAATAATAGGCCGGCTTGAATGCTGCCGGCGGTGTCGGTTCCGATCACCGTCTTAGGACGGATCAATTCCACCTTGGCCAGTTTGGCGGCGCGTGCGAAGAGGGCTTCCGCCGAGATTCCGAGGCCGGGGGAGATGACCCCCCCGAGGTAGTGGCCCTCTGCCGTAATGGCGCAAAAGGTTGTGGCGGTACCGAAATCAACGACGATGAGATCACGGCGATATTTATGATAGGCAGCGGCGGCATTCACCAGCCGGTCGCTGCCGATTTCTTTTGGGTTGGCGTAACAGAGTGTGAGCCCCGTGTCCGTATCCGAGGTGACGATAAGGGGATGCTGATGAAAATATTGGTCGATCATGTTCTCGACGGTCTCGGTCAGCGCAGGCACGACGCTGGAGATGATGGCGCCGGAGAGGCGTTGAGTGGGAATCCCTGCTGCCGTGAGAAGACTGGCAAAGAGGATGCCGTACTCGTCCGAGGTTTTTTTCACGTCCGTAGCCAACCGCCAATGGGCTGCCAGCGTGCGGCCGTCATAGACCCCCCAGACAATGTTGGTGTTGCCGATATCAACAACAAGGAGCATGAGAACTATTGTACGTTTCAATGGGGCGGTTTGGCCAGTGACCTGCGAATAAACTATGGGGGTTTGTCTGGTTCATCTGGTTTCTCTGGTCTGTCTGGTTAGGTTCGTTCAACCAAATAAACGAGACAAACCAAACAAACCAGAGCAACCAGTCGATTCTTAGCATCTTACTAGGTTCTCACGTGGATGATGTCTGCCACGCGCAACTCGACGACCTCCGGCATTCTTGAGCTAGGTGGAGCAGCCTGCGGCCGGACGCGCAAGGATCCATCCAGGCCGATTCCCTCGGCAAGCCCCACGACTATGTCTCCATTGCCCAACGTCGCTCGTACCGTGTGGCCGATGGTCGAGCATCGTTGGGCATAGGCTAACGCGATCCGATTCGTTCCGTGAATGACCAATTCATCGAGACACTGTTCGAGTTCGAGGAGTAGCTGAGCGAGCACTCTGTTGCGGTCGACGGCGATCTTCCGTTCCTGCCATATCGACGTGGCGGAGTCGCGAAGCTCAGCGGGCCAGTCATCGTGGTCCACGTTGATGTTGATGCCGATTCCGATGATCTGAAAAGGGTCTGATCGCATCCCTGTACCGCTTTCACAGAGGATTCCGCCGACTTTTCGTTCCGAAATCAGGAGATCATTGGGCCACTTCACGGAGACGTGGAGGGACGAGACCTGTTCGATCGCTTCGGCTGAGGCCAGCGCGGAGATCAGCGGGAGCCAGGAGAGCCATTCTGTCAGACGTTCGGGTGGGCGTGCTGTTCTGAGAATGATGGAACAGTAGAGATTGGCGCCGGGTGGGGAAAACCAGGTTCTGGAGAGACGCCCACGTCCTGCAGTCTGGCTATCTGCAGCGACAACGGTGCCATGCTCTACGTCTGCTTGCGCAAGCCGAGCGGCCTCCCGGTTGGTTGAAGGGAGGGAGTCAAATAGTTCGATCCGACGCCCCAGCCACTTGGTCGATAGGGTGCTGTGGATTGTGTCGCGTGTTAGT
>Ga0326726_10002873_pt1 | contig 15758 bp, 11 predicted proteins | sample MHFenrmetagenome_2_FD_207603 | JGI IMG/M metagenome (GOLD analysis project Ga0326726, IMG submission 207603) | Lab enriched peat soil microbial communities from Michigan Hollow, Ithaca, NY, United States - MHF15MN | ecosystem: Environmental > Terrestrial > Soil > Wetlands > Peat | place: USA...
CCAGCCAGGGCAGCGCTGAGGCAGGCGGACCGTGTAGAGCGTCACATATTGCCCAACCCCCGCACCGCAGGCAACTCCAACGGAATAGACTCGGCTCTCCCCCGGGCAGAGGCAGGAATCTCGATACGTCGTGGCGTCCCATGGTAGGATGCTGGTGTCCGACTCTGCCGCTTCACGCCCCAGGCGTTCGCGAACGATAAACATGCGCGTCGGCGGTGTCACTTTGGCCCGGGAACAATCGAGGGAATCAGGGTCGACAGCAACGGCCGAGAGAATGGGTCTGCCACCCCGCCAAATATCCCAGACCTCGGCGTCCATCTCGCTGTATCCCAGCAGGATCGACCCGTCGGCGGCGATGGAATCGGTGCCCAGCCGAATGGTGTTGTCCCCGTCGGGCCAGCAGGCGACCAGCCAAGCCCCAGTCTCGGGAATTAGCAGACGACAAGGATCGGCCCGAAGCCCGCCAATCCGCAGGTCCGGGTCGGCACCCAGGGGTAGGTCCAGACGACTCTGTCCGGGTTCGGCCGGAACGCCTCCCGAGTCGGGGCAAACTACCCATGAGAATGACGCCGTGGCCCACTCCTCGGGTGTTACCACTGTCTCGGCCCCACGGTAGTAGGCGCTAATCTCGGTCAAGAGCCTGCCCCCCAGGCCACTGGGAAGCCGGAACGCCAGGCGCCGTTGACCAAAGCCATCGCCCACGTAGGCGGAGCGATGGTACGGACCGGAGCCCGCCCGGAAGGTGTCCGCAAGAGCGCAAGGGTGAACCCAGCTCAAGGCTACCCCCCCCGAATCGACCCAGCAGGTAGGGTCGGTTGGGGCCGGACAGTCGCCCTGAGCCTCGGCCAAACAGGCCGATAGCGCCAGAAATGACACCCCATAAAGCAGGTTGCGGAGCATATGACCGATCCCGGAATTGGTCGCCAACATAGGCAGGCGAGCGGGCGAATGGTGTCAAAATCGACACGAAGCTCTAATTCTCCCCCTCCGGGGGAGAGAGCCAAGCCCCGTCAGGGGCTGGGGCAGAGAGGGGCTCTTCAGGCCCTTAAGTCGAGCTGCCTGGTCCTCGGTTCCGCAAGAGCCCCTCACCCCGGGGAATGTAGAGAAGGGTCGCGCCCATCGGGCGCGTGACAGGCAGGAATGCCAGTCCCCCAAAGAAATTAAGTGGGACAGACATTCTTGTCTGTCCCCGGTCGCGCAGCGACCGGAGTTTTTCAACAGACCCCCGGGGTCGGCGGCTTGTCGCCACTTACGCGCCCTCTCTCCCGTTCGCGTCGCTCAGGGACCTACGGCCGGGGGGAGAGGATGGGCTGCGGAGCGCGGAACCGGGCAGGAAAAATCCGGGAAAAAACTTGACTGGGGGACCGGAGTCGTTATCTTGTTGGCGAGCGTTTGAAGCTTACGGCGTCACGAACCGTAGGTGACTCTTCCAGATAGATACCCATCCGAACGGTGCTCCCTTTCCGCGAGGGAAAGGTGGTCAACCAAACGGGTTTTTCTATTCAGTAGAAAAAACCACGTTTGTAAACCCACGAGACCCTTCGCCGCGACACCAGTCGCCAATGATTTCGAAATAACGAGCAAGCGTATCGGGCTGAACCAACCTAACACTTCGTGAGTGTGATGGACTCAGTCTGCGTTTGTGGAAGTCTTGGGAAAGATCAGCCGTCGCCGGACAACTCGGGCGAACTCACAGAAAGCCGATAACTCGAATGCTGCCGTCCCTGAGGTGGGGGCGGTGGTGGACGAGACAGGCAGGCGGCGGAACGATCTGACAAAGCTTCACATCTGAGGTTATCTCAGGAGGACTTATTAAATGCACAAGAAACCCTTTATTGCAGTTCTGGCTCTCGGGCTGCTTCTGTTGGCCAACGTAGCGGTTTTCGCGAATGTGGTTCCCAGCGAAATCCCGGTGCGGGCCTTCGGGAGCGGTCAGAGCAAGTCTGGGCTGTCCCCCACGGTGACCCAGGAGACTGGCACCTTGGTGAGCATTAACGCGGGGACAAACCGGACAGTGCCTGGGACGTTCTGCACAGGACAGTGGCAGGGCGCCTACACCTACTCGGTCGGAAACTGGTATGTCGGCAACGAGTTCTATGCCGCCTACCAGGATCCGTCGACCCCGACATGGTGGAATGGCACCTGCTCGAACACGCCGTCCTTTGACGTCACGGCGATTAACACGATCGACCGCTTTACGGCCGGCCCATTCCCGAAGACCTTTGTGTTTCAGCCCTTGGTCTTCGGTGTGGCGTCGACCGCTGAGTGCGCCATTGCTCCGGCTCCGGTAGCCGGTGGCGCGCTTTGCACCGGCCCGCTGTACGCGGTCACTTGGAGCGCGTCGGCGAGCTTCTTGATCAACCTGCCTTTCCCAGTCGAATGCTGCCAGAGCGGCCCGTTCTTTGCCGCATGGTACGGCCCGACGGCCGGCGCTCTGCGCGTCGGTTGTAATGCCGGGCTAGCGGCTCCCGTTCCTACCACATGTGGCACGTTCAACGAGTACGGCAGCGGTTGGGATGAACTCTCGAAGTACTTCACCTTCGCCTCTCCGGGACCGTACAACTTGGAAAAGGAATTGTACGCGGAAGGCTACACACCGGACGATCCAGCTACCCATTGCACACCGGGTAACTGCGTGACGGACCTCTGGTACGATCCCGCAACGGCACCGACCAATGGATTCGGACTTCCGTCCGGTTCGGGCGGTGGACGTGATCGCCTGGGCGAGTGGGACGAGGCGAACGGCCTCGATACCCTCCGCACCGTGGCTTTTGCCATGAATGGCGGCAGCGTCGCGACGCAGGCGGATCTGTATCTTGAGATCTACCTCGCCACTACTCCAGGGGCGTGCAATGGTCTTATGCCCGGCGTCTCGGACTCTCCGGTCTACACGGAGACCATTCCGGGCTCCGCGTGGGCTCCGGGAACCTGGACCTCGTGGACCTTGGCCACTCCGTTTGTGTGGGGCACCTTGAACGGTGGACCGACACAGCGCATCGTGGTGGCTCTCGGCGCGGTGCCGGGAACCGGATCGACCACCGGCCTCTATGCGAACAACAATTCGGGCGCCTGCACGGCCACCTCGCACTTTACAGCCCGCTACCCGGTGCTGGGCCTGTGGCAGAACCCGTTCCCGGTGTCCGCGATCGCTCCGGAACTGTTCATGGAGTTCGGTATTTGCCGTGAGCAGCTGCCCGCTATCGAAGCGGATTGCAGCGGCCCGGGCACGGATTCCTGGCGTCACTTCGCGCATGATCAGCAGCTGACCTCGGCGTCGCACATCAATGTGGGCGACCCGAACGGCGCGATTCTGCGTTGGACCCAGGGCCTGCCTGAGGCGGCCAACTTCGACTGCCCGTCAGTTGCCGGCGACATCGTGTACATCTCCTCGGACAAGCAACTGTCGGCTTTCAACCTGATCACCGGCGCGGCGGTTGGAACTCTCAACGGCCTTCCGGAAATGGGCTCATCGAACCGCGGCAACACGACCGTCGCCTTCATTGCGGCGCTCGGACGTGACGTGGTCTACGCCACGGGCGGTAACTTCAACGGCATTACCGCGTTGGAGACCAACCTCGAGAGCAGCCCCAAGATCTGGTCGTTCAATCCTGGCACGCATCCTCCGGGCGGCTTGGGCATTACCGGCCCGAGCTATCTCGACGGCCAGGTTCGTTTCAATGCTTCGACGGTGCTGAACATCGGCGGAACCGACGTGCTCTTTGTCGAGACCGAGCCGGCGAGCGGCTTTGGCCGTCTCTGGGCTTTGAACGCCGCGACCGGGGCACTGTATCCCGGTTGGGCGATCAACCCGATCCAGCTCGATCAATGCGCCCGCAACGGCCCGTCGACCGACGGCACCTACCTGTACCTCGGTACTGCTTTGATCTCGAACACCGGCCCGGGCTCGCTGTACAAGATCGATGCCTCGAACGGTAACGTGATTTGGCAGTACACTGAGATCAACGGTGAAGGCTTCGGTTCCGGCGCCTCGGTTGAGGGGAACTTCCTCTATGCCGTGTCTTCCGGCGCCACGACTGGCCATCACTACAAGTTCGACAAGTCGTCGAACGTCGCACCGAGCGTGGTTTGGTCCTCGTTGCAGCCGCTTGGTTTGTATGGAACGCCGACGATCGGGCGCAAGTTCGTGTATTTCCCGCTCGATGGCGGTTCCGGCGGCATTCTGCAAGTCAGCAAAGACCTCGGCCTGACGTCGCGCAACTTCGCCGGCGTTGACATTTGCGGCGCGGCCGTTGGCCAGGTGCCAACCATCCTGACGCTCTCCTGCGACGACTACCTGTTCGCGGGCGACCGCAACTCGAAGTGGTGGTTGTTCAATACTGAGACCGGCGCTGCCGAGTGGTATCGCGACTTTGGTCTGCCGGGTGCGGGTATTGTTCAGGGCACGGCCCTGGCGACCGCCAGCACAGGCGCCAAGTATGCGGTCGTGGCTCTGCGCAGCAGCCCGATCACCGGGTTCGGACAGGTGTCAGCGTATCAACTCGATGCCGGTCCGCGTCCGCGTATGATCCAGTGCGCGTATGACACCTCGATCTCGGTTCCGTTCGGCACGTTGTCCGGCAATCCGGCCTCGAAGCTGGGCGTGTTCGAGAACATCGGCACTGCGCCTCTGAACTTCACGGCGTTGAACATTCTCGACCCGCTGCCTGATGGCTTGGCCGCTTCGGTGACGAACTTCCGTCACACGATGTCCCTGCGCCAGCGCCTGATGCCGGCGACCGATGACATGTCTGCGACGGATGTGACCTTGACCAAGCGGCAACGCCTGGCCGGGATCACGAGCGATCGGGTTGACGGCGAATGGAATGCCAGTGATTACAACACGATCATGAACATGACGGCGATGGCTTCGAGCAAGACGCGTACTTCTTCGCGCCTCGCGGCCGGCGCTGCCACCATTCGCACTTCCAATGTTCAGTTGAACGGTTCGGCGATTCCGTACGCCCTCGCGGCCGGCAACTCTGCCGACCTGACGTGGGATTATGACGGCACCGGCCTGGGCCGTGGCCAGGATCTCAACGTGATGGAATTCACCACCGACGATCCTGACTTCAACTTCGACGCGGTTGACAATGGCAGCATCTCATACGCGGACTATTCGGTCCTGTACGTGGGCGGTTGCTTGTTGGCGGCGGACACGGTCCACTTCAACAACGACGGCAGCTATGAGACCGTGTACAACAACGGCGGTCTGGGTGACGATGCGGCGACGGCGACGGAGTTCGGCTTCGAGGCCGATGCGAACACCCCGAACGCCGACTTCTTTGACGCCACGCTGATTCTGGCGGGCGACTCGGTCGGCGGCGGCGCGGTTCCGGATTTCGGCGCCCAGTGGTTTGCCAGTTACTATGGAACCAAGTGCGACCGCTTCCTGCCCGACGTTTCCCCGATTAGCGGCCAGTGCGGTGTCGACATTCTGAGGAATCAGTTGGTCGGCCAAAAGCGCGACGGTGGCTGCCCGGGCACACCGGTCGATATCTTCGGTGACAAGTCTTACACCGAATTTGTTGACTCGGCTCTGGAAGCCACGGCTGGTTCGCCGGGTTCGGCGATCGGCGTGATTGTCTCGCAGACCGAAGTGACGGCGTATGATCCTCTGTACGGCGACTTCAAGCTGATCCACTGGAAGGTCCAGAACCGTGACGGCGTGGCCAAGGGCCCGATCTATGCGGCCACTGACTGCGATTGGGACGTGAACAGCGGTACCGACAACGGCATCGTGTCCGACGTGTTTGATGGCTATTCGATTTGGGATCCCGCGACGCCGACCATCGCGTACGGGTTCATGAATGCGAACCAGCCGTCTCTGTACTCCGGCGTCGATCCGAGCGCGGATTCTCCCTATCGTATCGCGGTCTATTCCAACCCCGTGCGCGTCTATGATCCGGCGCCGTGGGATATGGGCAACGCCAACAAGCTGCAGACGACCTGGAGCCAGTTGGTGCACGAGACCCCGTTCCGCATCGTTGATGCGGGTCAGCCGCAAGACGTTAGCGGTATCCTTTGCAACAAGCCGCTGATGCTGCCCGCCAACGGGAGCTTTGAGCTCACGCAGGCGGTGTACGGAGTCGATGCGTCCAGCAACACCGCGGCGACAATCGAAGCCAATGCGGCGGCGGTTGCCAAGCGGGTGGCTCGTTGGTCCGGCTACGCGCGCGGTGATGTCAACGATGATGGTTTCGTTGATCTCGCCGACGTGTGCTGGCTACAGGGTGCCAATCCCATTTATCCGGCGGCGTACTCCGGTGACGTGAACAATGACGGCCTCAACAATGGCGCCGACGTTGCTCAGTTGCTGTCGTTCGTGTCGGGTAACATGGGCAGCCAGCCTGTGGGAGCCTGGCGGTTCTAGTTTTTCAATTCACGTAGAACCTCAAACGGAGGGAGACGCAAGTCTCCCTCCGTTTTCTTTTGCGACTCCGGGTGAAACTTCCCCCGTCGCTGGAGCGTGAAAGCACGTATACTAGCTCACGCGATCAGCGGGCGCACCCCGGGATGAATCGGGGCCGCCGGCATCCGTGCGCCCCTACCGGAGCGTCAACGACCCCGCCATGAACCGCCAGCAACTCCGAGAACAAGCACTCCGGCTGAATTCGCTGTTGGACGACCTATGGCACCTGGATTCGATTCAGGCGACCACGAATCAGATCGTGCTGGCCGGGGAAGCACGGGTGCCGGTCCCGGATTTTGAGGTGACCGCCAACGGGCGTTTGCTCGCCGCTGGGTATCAGCAGGCCAGGATCGAGCATGTACCGACCTACCAATCACCGTGGCGGCTTCTGATCACGGTGCCCTTGGCGGAGCGGGCGGCGCAGATCCCCTGGCTGAACATCGGGCTGTTCGCGGCGACGGTCGCCACCATGCTTTGGATTGGCGGAATGGCTTTCACCTCCTGGTTTCTGGCCATTCTGCTCTGCCACGAATTCGGGCATTTCCTCATGGCGCGCCGACATCACATCGATGCAAGTTGGCCCTACTTCATCCCCGCCCCGAATATCCTGGGGACGTTTGGCGCGTTCATCCGACTGCGCTCGCCGATCCGCGATCGCATTGGCCTGTTTGACATGGCGGTTGCCGGTCCGCTCGCGGGATTTGTCGTCGCCATCGTTGCGTTGGTCGTGGGATTGATGCATTCGACCGTGGTCACATCGGCGGCAGGGAACGGGCTATCGCTGGGCGACTCGCTATTGTTCAAGTTCCTGACGTGGCTTCTGTTTCCTGGGATGGCTGCAAATCAGGACATCCTTCTCCACCCAATTGCGTTTGCGGGCTGGGCCGGACTCTTGGTGACAATGCTAAACCTACTGCCGATGGGTCAGCTTGATGGCGGCCACATCGCCTACGCACTCTTCCCTCGCCAGCAGAAGTGGCTGGCCTCGGCCACGCTTCTGGCGTTGGCGATCGCTTCCTTCTGGTGGCCGTGGTGGCTGATTTGGGCAGCGATCGGTCTGTTTCTGCGGCCCGGGCATCCACCGACGCTGATGGATGAGGTTCCTTTGGGCCGAGGGCGCATACTGCTTGGCTGTCTGGCCTTCGCCATCTTCATCATCAGCTTCATGCCGGTGCCGTTCAACATGCACTGATCCGGATTGCTTATGGGCACAGGCAACGGCGGACCCTAAGAAGCTTGCGCCCTTCGGGCGCGTGACAGGCAGGAATGCCTGTCCCCCTAAGATCTTTCTGCGCCCTTCGGGCGCGTGACAGGCAGGAATGCCTGTCCCCCTAAGCTCTTTCTGTACGTTTCGAAACATGACAGGCAATCCGCCGCGAGACGGGCTGTCGCCCAAACTCCTTCAGATCGCCTAGGCTGCCACTGGATTTGAATTCAGGGGCACAGGCATTCTTGCCTGTGCAGCACAGACAAGAATGTCTGTGCTCTTATTCTGTCACTCTCCACAAGTGATTGACACGGTATGTAGCGACGGCGCTTCATACGATGTCATGCCCCAACTCACGATCACGCGCAGGAATCTCCCTCATTGGTTTACAGAGGGAGCCACTTACTACGTCACATTTCGCGTCAAGGCGGGCAGTCTGAACGAGGACGAGATTCGCTTGATCCTCGATCATATCAGGTCGGGCGATCAGAGATTCTACCAACTCATGGCGGCCTGTATCATGCCCGACCATGTGCATGTGATCCTTGCTCCGAATGCAGACTTGAGCTTGTCGGATGTGATGCGAGGCATCAAGGGAGTTACCGCCCGAAAAATAAACTCACTCCGTCGAACCCTGGGCGCCCTCTGGCAGGATGAATCCTGGGACAGAATCCTGCGTGGCGAGGAAGAACTCATGGAGAAGCTCAACTATATGCTGATGAATCCAGTCAAAGCTGGGATTGCTGAAGATCCCTGGAGCTACCACGGCTGGTTTCTCAACATCTAGGGGCACAGGCATTCGACATGCAAAAAGCTCGCGCCCTTCGGGCGCGTGACAGGCAGGAATGCCTGTCCCCCTAAGATCTTTCTGCGCCCTTCGGGCGCGTGACAGGCAAGAATGCCTGTCCCCCTAAGCTCTTTCTGTGCCCTTCGGGCGCGTGACAGGCAGGAATGCCTGTCCCCCTAAGATCTTTCTGCGCCCTTCGGGCGCGTGACAGGCAGGAATGCCTGTCCCCCTAGGTTCTTTCTGCGGTCTGCGGGCGCGTGACAGACAACTCGCCGAGGCGGGCTGTACCCCAAAATCCCTACATGGTCTGCATCTTTGCGGCGCAGCGTCTGCGCTGGTGTTTGCGTTATACGACAATGATTTGCGCGAGACCCCATGCAAGAGGCTTGGGGCACGGACCGCAGAAACTGCGTATTGCTCAACGCGTTACGTCGCGAATCGTCATGCCGTACCATGCAATCACATAATTGCCATGACGTTAGCACAATCACCTTGGGCAGGCGCGGCTGGGCACGGCAGTTGTTATAGCTGCAGGTGGACCTGTACGACTATTCGTCCGCAACACACATGGGGGGTTGAGGAACCGCGAGGGTGGTCAGAGGCATTTCACGGATGACTAAGACAATCCCAAGCCAAGGGAATGGCAAACGCGACGCGGTCCATCAATCCCTGAAGACAAAGTGGTACTGCACATAGGTGGGATGGGGCTTGCAGTCCACGAAGAAGGCCTCGCACGGGGACGAGGCCTTTTTCATTTGTGGGGCTTAGTCGCCGCGAATACCAGATCGGTCGAACGCCGCTCGTCGTAAGGCGAGCGGTCAATCCCGCCGTAGGCTTCAATCTCACGAAATCCCGCTTCATCCAGACAGGCGGTCATCCGCGGACGGTTCCAGCGGAACCAGATGCCGGTGGCGATTTCGGGAGGCTGCGCAGCGGTCTCGGCAATGGCATGGAACATCAGCCGCTCGCCGTCGATCGGGACCGCGAAGCGCAAATAACTGACCTCTCCCTCACTGCGGCGATTGATCAGGTCCTTCAGGCCGAGGAAGAACGGTTCCGGGTTAAGGTTTTGGATGAGAATATGGCCGCCCGGTTTGAGGGACTCGTGCAAGCCGCGCAAGGAGGCGACCACGTCGCTTTCGGTTTCATGTCCCGCCAGGGCATTCCCCAGAAGGAAGCACGCGTCGAACTGAGCCGGGAATATGGCTCCCGCTGAGCTGAAGGGCGCACCGGCGAACCGAAAGCTCTCGCCAAGCTGACGAGCGTTGTCCATCGCCAGGCGCAGCATCGGTTCGGACAGATCCAGCCCGACCGGCTCGACTCCCAAACGACGGAGCGCAAACAGCAGAGCGCCGCCGCCGCAGCCGGCGTCGAGGGCGGTCTGCACGCGCCACTGCCGCACCCATGGTTCGATGAGTTTGCCGAAGGCGTCAATCCGCCCAGGGTAGCCGGTCATCTTGTTGTAGTGGCGGGCGAGGAAGGCGTCGGAGTCGGGCATCTATCGCAATCTCGTAGGGGCGCACAACCGTGCGCCCCTACACCTTGCCTGGGCGGGTCTCAGACCCGTCCCTACGACAAGAGGGCGTATGTTACATGCGTCGCGGCTCGAGCGCCCACTTGCCCGGCCCGCGATTCAAGAGATGGATGGCGAACAACAGCAGAATGGTGTCCTGCACCAATAGCCCCCAGCCGGTTTTACGTCCCTCGGCCGAGGAGGTAAAGCAGCCACAATCGATGCTGATGCCGCGGATCAAAGTGGATGTGGCGGCGACCAGAAAGACGACCAGGAGCGCCCCAATGATCGCGGAGGCGCCCTCGACTTTGGTGCCTAAAATCAGGGCGGCCCCGCAGAGCAACTCAACCCACGGCAGAATGAGCGCCATGATATTGATGAGACCGGTGGGGAGAATCTTGTAATTGTGCACCGCGTTGGCGAAGCCCTCGGGATGCATGATCTTGTCGAGCGAAGCGTAGACGAAAACGGCTCCGACGATCAGCCGGAAGATCAATCCCAACCATTCGTTGCGCAGTATCGAAGTCATAGTTCCCCTCGCTTCTCAGGCGCCGGCCGGTGGCGCGGCGGTCGTGTCCATCGGCATTTTGTGTTCGCGCCATTGTTCGGCGCCGCCATAGAAAATGTCGATGTCCTTGTAGCCCTTATCGCGCAAGAGACGCGCGAGAAACAACGACATCTCACAGTCCGAGCCGCCGCAGTAGGTCACGATCTTGTGGTCCTTCGGCAACTTTGGTTCCACGCCCGCCCAATAATCATCGAACATCTCGAAGGGCAACAAGATCGCGCCGGGGATGTGCCCTTCCTTGTAGTCCTCGGCGTAGCGCGCGTCAACGAAGATCACCTTGGGATCGTTGTGCAGCGCGGTGGCCTGTTCCAAGGTGATGAACGGTGGATCATCCGGTTGCGCCGAGGCCGGCTTGGCGATGGTGGTATCGCCCGCCTCCGCCACGACCACCTTACCCCAGTCGCCCACCCACGGGATGCCGCCGGGCGCGACCATATTCCGGCCCACGCCCAGCACGACGGCCAGAACGACCAAAAACAACCCCTGCATAATGACTTTCTTGATCATTGTCTCTCCACGGAGTATGCCGGAAAAATTAGAGTGGGACTTGGTTGTCAGCTGTGCGATGAATCGCCATTTGTCTCGGGCGGGGTAAACTGAAATCCATCAATCCACCACAGGCGACCGGCGACGAGCGGCAGTTGCAGTTCGCGCGCCGGGGTAAGAGTATCCCCATAGAACTTCACTGATAAGAAAAGTGTCGCGTCTTTCCCTGTCTGGTTGATGCGTTTGAGCCCCAATTCGACCGAATCGCGGACTCGGCTGCCGAAGACGGCGATCAGGAGCGCGTTTGGCTCGAACCGGTCGGTTCCCATTCCCTTCAACCCGCCGAGGTCGCGGCGGTTCAATCGTTCCTGCAATTTCGGTATCAGGGCCTTGATCTCGACAATAGGGTCCTTGGGCCGCCTATCACACGAAACCACCAACAAGACGGCCACGGCCCAAAGAGCGTTAACGACTATCGCGCGGGTCCAGCGGCTCATCGCATTCACCCGCCCCAATGGTAGCATGGGGAGCTTCGACTGGCAAGGGGAGCCGGGAAGTCCCCTTCGGTCGACGGCATTTGCCGGGGCACACCCCTCGATAGATCGGGGCCTTGGGCAGTTGTGCGACGAGATGTGGGCATAGGGGCGAGATTTCCGCGCGCGGTTGTGAGAAATCGGGCACGCCCCGCTGCGCGGGATGTTCCACAGGCCGTGCCGCTACGGCGCTGTGTGGCCGTCGCAGATCCCCGTCCCTGACAAGGGACGGAGGGGCGACGCTCGTCGCGGAGGGCGGGTCAAGCCCCGCCCCTACAGGCGTTGAGCGGGCACCAATTCTTTGAGCAGTTGCTCCCACTGGTCGGTGCGCTGATCCCAGGTGCAGTTGGTGAAGACATATTCGCGGGCACGGAGGCCCATGGCGAGGCGGCGCTGATCATCGGATAGCAGATCGGCGATGCCATCAGCGAGGGCGGTGGCGTTGTCGGGCGGGACCAGGCGGCCGAAATCGCCGCGCCCCATAAGGTCGGGGATGCCGCCGACATCGGTGGCGACGACGGGCAGACCGCAGGCGAAATACTCGAGCAGCGAACGCGAGACGGTTTCCGAGCCGACCGAGGCGATGACGCCGAGTTGGCAACGAGCCAAGAGCGCCGGGAGTTGAGGCAGGCGCTTGTCGATGATGGTGACTTCTTTGAGCAGGTTCGCTTCGACCAACCAGCGCTGGAGCATCTCGGCAGGATATTCTTTGGGGTAACCGACCCAGAGCAGGTGGCAGTTGACGCCGCGACGCTTGAGCATACCGGCGGCCGAGAGCAGGACTCGGTGCCCCTTGATGGTGGCGAAGCGGGCGACCATGACGACGATCGGTTTGCCGGCTGGTAGTGAGAGCCCATTCTGCGCCATCGCCGCGTCGCTGGTATCGGCAAAGTCGGCGGGGTCGATGCCCGCCTCGATGATTCGCAGGCGCTCGACCGGCAGGCGCAGGCGATCGTGATAGGCGGCGAAGTGGCGGCTGTTGGCGGTGACGATGAAGTCGGTGGCACGGCGATGCAGCCAACGGGCAAAGAGGTGCTTCTTGGGTGGCTTCGGGTCGAGAGCGCGGACGCGCACGAGCTTGAATTTCAGGTGATGGAGCTTACGCGCCAGCGCCCAGAAGAGATGATCCTCTCCCCCGTGGGCGAGCACGACGTCGGGAGTGTGCAGTCGCGCCAGGGCGGTCAGGTCACGAACATGACGGCGCGTTTGCGAGAGCGATTTGCCTTCGAGATCGATGTTGTCGACTGTCGTCAGGCCGGCGGAGCGGGCGCGCTCAAGGGCGCTGTGACCGGAGCGAGACAGGTACCAAAGCTGGTGGCCACGGGCTTGCAGGCGCTTGGCGGTCTCGATGGCATACCAGGTTCCGGCCGAGCCCCCCCCCAAGGTCGCAGAGACAATGATCTTCATCGCAGGAGAGAACGAAAGTAAGCATCCAGTTGGTCAAGCATCATTTCCTCGGTAAACCGCTCTTTGACACGTCGGGGACCGGCTGCGGCGAGCCGCTGGCGCAGGGCGGGGTCTCCGATAACCCGCTGTAAGGCGTGAGCCAGAGGCTCGGGAGTGCTCGTATCGACGAGGAGAGCGGCCTCATCGATGCCAACGACCTCGGGAATGGCGCCGGCACCGGAGGCGACGAGCGGCTTGCCGCGCATCATCGCTTCAAGAAGGACCAGGCCAAAGGTTTCCTCGCGCGATGGCAACACGAACAGGTCGCAGGCGGTGAAATAGACTGATGGGTCACGTTGGAAGCCCGCGAACTCGACACGGTCAACAAGCGCCAGCCGCTGCCTCTGTTCTTCCAAAACAGGACGCTTGGGGCCGGCGCCGACGATCACAAGCCGTGTTGCGGGGAGCGACGCTGCAATTTGAGCGAAGGCGTCGAGAAGAACATCGATACGCTTGACGCGGCGCAGCGAGCCGACAAAGAGGATCACGAACTCGTCGGGGTGCCACGCCAGCGTTTGGCGCGCCGTCGAGATTTCGTCGGCGGTGGGAAGCGGTTTCAAGGAAATCCCGATTGAGATGGCGGTAACTTGATGCGGCTCCCAACCATGCTCCATCATGATTCCGCGGGCGTACTGCGAGGGCACGAGGACGTATTTGACCAAGCGATCACGTGTGAGCCCGTGGAGCCAAGTGAACTCCGGCATGCCGCCCACGCTCCACACGACTGGCTTATGATGCCACCGAGCAGAAATCCCAAAGCCACGAATATCACGTCCCGTGCCGGCGACGATGATGTCGAATTGGCTCACCGGGACTTGACGGTAACTACTAAAGTGCTCGAGTTCGGGGGGAAGAGATTTGTACTCCAAATCCACATCTCTGACGGTACGACCAATTCTGCTAAGTTCGTCGGGCCCATATAGTGCGGCATCCCATCCGCGGCTCAGCAATCCACGAGCGACGGCATGCATCCAGTACTGCAGGCCGCCCCAGGCGTTGGAGCTATCGGAAAAGAGAATGTGCGGCATCAGACGCCCCCAGGGTGCGAGGCCATCGCACGCGCCTTGCTATTTCGCATGTAGACATATCTCGCCGAGAACCAGGCTTGCGCCAATCCCGGCCAGCCATCGAGAAAACCGAGACGCCAGAGATAGGAGCGCAGGAAGCGAACCGGCGGCTTAGCCAATTGCCCGATGAGAGTGGCCTTCCTTCCCTTTTCGAGCATGGCCCCGGCCGCGAGCGAGGTGTAACGATCCTGCCGCACACGGTGGCAGTCGAGCGTCACCTCTCCCTCATGTAAGAGCCAGCCGGAGAGAATGGGATGTGGTCCCTCGGCGCGCACGGATTCATGAATGAGGGCGTCGGAGAACTGGGCCTTGCCGTTGCGGAAGAGGCGCTGGACACGATCGCGTCCCCAGTCGCCATGGACGAGATATCGTCCGAGGAAGCGGGTCCGGCGGCGGAACTGGCAGGCGTTGACATCGATGGGCGGGGAGGCGATGAATTGCCCAATTGCTTCGGCCAACTGCGGAGTCACCTCTTCATCGGCATCGATACTGAGGACCCAGTGGCCACAGGCCAATGAGGCGGCGTGGGACTTGGTGCGGCCGAAGCCATCCCAGACATGTGTCTCCACGTTATCGGCCAGCGTGCGGGCGATGGTCTCGGTGTTGTCGCGTGATTCGGAGTCGACGACAACGACCAACTGATCGCAGAAGCGCATCGATTTGAGGCAGCGCTCCAGAGTCGCACCCGCATCCTTGGCAATGACAATGCCCGAGAGACGCGGACGGGACGGAACGTCGCTCACGCGCCGATGACCTCGTGCAAGAGGGTCTCGACATTCTTTACGCAATCGTCCAAAGTGAAGTGTTCGAGCACATGACGGCGTCCGGCTTGCGCGTAGGCATCACGGTAAGACGGATCGCCGATCATCTTGTCGAGTGATTCCGCGAGGGCGTACGGGTCATCGGGCGGGACGAGCACGGCCGCATCCTGGACGACCTCGGGGATGGCGCCGGTCTTGGTGGCGATACAGGGTTTGCCGTGGGCCATTGCCTCAAGCAACACGTAGCTGAAGGACTCATATCGCGAAGGCAGCACAAACAGATCGCAGGCGGCAAAATAGGCCGAGGGATCGGGTGCATACCCCTGGAACGCCACCGACTGATCGATATTGAGGACACGGGCCAGGTCGCGCAATTCGAGTTCATCGGGCCCGGTGCCGACGATGGCCAGACGGGCCTGGGGAAAGCGGCGCTTGATCGATTCGAAACTGCGCAAAAGGACGCTGACTCCCTTGCCGGCCAGCAGCCTCCCGACATAGAGAATGACGAAATGTTCGGGTCCGTACCCCCAGCGATGCCGTTTCTCCGCAATTTGTTCGTCGTTTAGCGCGGTCACCGGGCTGATGCCGTTGTGGATGACGGTGATCTTGCCGCGGAGCCAGGGGAATGAGTCAAGTTCGCGGGCGACGAAGTGCGATGGTGCTATCACTCGTGAGACCACGCGCGATCCGGTCAGGCGATGGATGAGTCCGTGCTGGGGCTTGGGTCCCATGCGCCAAATGACAGGGATGCCGCGCCGACGGGCGGCCAGGCCCACGGTGCGGATGTCGCGTCCGGTGGTGACGAGCACGGCATCGATCTTCTGTTCCTTCAGCCATCGTGACGCGCCCCAGATCGTGCCGAGATCGAAGTCGCGGCGGAAGGGCCAAGTGACCGATGGCAGAGCGGCCGTGTGGGCACGGTTGATCAGTTCGGAATTGATGCGGGCGGCGACGGTGATCTCCCAGCCGCGTTGGCGCAGC